>Ga0209269_1001067_pt1 | contig 16632 bp, 19 predicted proteins | sample MTBAKMMethaMetaG_FD_187455 | JGI IMG/M metagenome (GOLD analysis project Ga0209269, IMG submission 187455) | Enrichment culture microbial communities from Arthur Kill intertidal strait, New Jersey, USA, that are MTBE-degrading - MTBE-AKM (Arthur... | ecosystem: Environmental > Aquatic > Marine >... | reverse complement strand
GCTAAAGATTATATATGACTGCCAGCATGCCTTGGCTCAGAATGGTTTGACGGCCATCGCGGCGGGGATACGCCTGGTCTCGTCCGATCCCAGAAGCTAAGCCCGCCCGCGTTCCATGTGGTACTGTGGTGCGCGAGCCCACGGGAAGCCCGGAACGCTGTCAGCCATTCTATTTTTATTTCATCACCACGCTCGCAAATCTTTCAATTCATGCAATAGAATTAATACCCATTAGGGACCTAGTCCTAACCCGGAGTCGAAGGTGGTGAAGCTGGACGCGGACCAGATCTTTCTGATAGCCCTTCTTATCGTACTAGCCGTGGTCATCTACCTGGAGCTCCGCTTCATGCGCTCCAGGAACAAGGAGTACATCGAGCAGATGATGGACAAGGATGAGGCGTACAATGCCATCGCCACCACCAAGGCCATAGCCTCTACCTTGAAACAAAAGGGGAGGGACACCAAGGAGGCCGAGCTTACCCTGATCCAGGCGGAGAACTCCTATAAGCGCAACAAGTTCATCTCAGCTTGCGATTCAGCCAAGAGGGCCAGGGAGCTGTTGATGAACGCGCCTTCCCTGGAGATCGCGGCACCATTGGATAAGGATGAGGTTCAGCCCGCCTCCGATGAGGACCGTAAGACCGTGCAAGAGGTCAAGAAGCTGGAGCCGCATCTGATGGAGTCGAGGTTCATCATAAATTCCTGCCGAGACCGGTTGAAGGCCGAGGAAGGATCGGGCAAGGACCTGTCCAAGGCCGATGAGCATCTGGCACGGGCAGAGGCTTGTTTCGAGGAGAAGAAGTATGATGAGGCTTTGCGGGAAGGCCTGAAGGCCCGCCGTCTATTGGAGGATGCCCCCAAACCATCGGAACCTCCCAAGAACGCGGTTCTGATGAAGGTTCCGAAACCGGAGAAAAGATGCGAGAAATGTTCCGCCACGGTGTCCTCGGAGGATGTGTTCTGCCGCAAGTGCGGCGCTCCGATAGTCGTCAAGAGGGTCTGCGCATTCTGCAGAGCGGAACTGGCCGCCGAGGACGTCTTCTGTCCCAAATGCGGACGGAAGGTTTGAGGGAATAGTTATTGAAACATTAATACCTCGAGACCGATTATCCCGATGAAATAGATGATACTGGTCAAGTTGGGCGGGAGCGTCATTACTGACAAGGGACGGTATCGCACCTTCGATCGAGACACCGCTAGCCGCTTGGCCGCGGAGATTGCGGCCGCCGGACAGAAGGTCGCGCTGGTGCATGGCGCAGGATCGTTCGGTCATATGCTGGCCAAGGAGCACCGCCTTCACTTGGGGGTTTCCGAGGGCTCACAGTTGCTGGGGGCGGCCAAGGTCATGGCCGACGTCAGGGAGCTGGACCTGGAGATGTGCCGATGCCTGTCCGACAACGGACTGCCGGTTGTCCCTCTGCCCCCGGCCTCCTGCGCCCGGATGAGGGACGGAGCCCTTCGTGAACTGGACCTTGACATGTTCTGGACGTACCTGGACCTGGGGATGGTGCCAATTACCTACGGGGACGTGGTCTGGGACGAGGCCCGCGGATTGAGCATTTGTTCTGGTGACCAGCTGATGATGGCGATGGCCAGGGAGTTTCGGCCCTCCAAGGTCATATTCGTCACGGACGTGGACGGGGTGTTCACCGCCGATCCCACGCAAGACCCGGGAGCTAAGCTCATCGAGAGAGTGGACAAGAACGCTTTGGACTCGCTTCCCCGAACCGAGAGGAACGTGGACGTGACCGGCAGCATATTCGCAAAGATCCAATATATGATAGACATGGCCGGGACGACCGGGGAATGCCTGGTCCTCAACGGGAAGGTGCCCGGAAGGCTGGAGGCGGCCTTGCGGGGCGAGGAAGTGGTGGCCTCAAGGGTGGTGAGCGATCAATGAAGAAGATCGAGCGACGTAAATCTGACCATATCGAGGTGACGCTGAAGGAGAAGGTCGTCCCTGATTACGATTACTGGGGAGATGTGCGCCTGGTACATCAGGCCCTCCCGGAGGTGGACCTGGACTCCATAGACACCTCCGTAACGCTGTTCGGCAAGAGGCTGGACCTCCCCCTGGTGGTCACGGCCATCACCGGTGGTTTCCCCATGGCCGAGAAGATCAACCGCAATCTTGCTGAGGCTTGCGCCAAGGCCGGGGTGGGATTGGGCGTCGGTTCCCAGAGGCCAGCCATCGAGAACGGGGACGATGGGACGTACTCCGTGGTCAAGGAGTATGATGTCCCCTTGGTCATAGGCAACGTCGGCGTTCCCCAGCTGGTCGAGCAGAAGAAGAAACGGGCCTTCACCGTGGAGGACGTGGCCGCGGCGCAGGAGGTCGTGGGGGCGGACATAATGGCCATTCACCTGAACTTCCTGCAGGAGGTGGTGCAGCCGGAGGGCGACGTGAACGCCAAGGGATGCTTGGACGGCATCAGGGAGGTCGCACGCCACGGGCCTTGCATGGTCAAGGAGACCGGCGCAGGCATCTCCAGGGAAACGGCGCTGTTGCTTAAGGGCACTGGCATCCGGGGCATCGACGTCTCCGGCGTCGGCGGTACCAGTTTCGCCGCGGTGGAGATGCATCGGGCCTTGAGGCAGGAGAATAAGGCCGCGGCGGCCCTGGGCGCCACGTTCTTCGAGTGGGGCATACCCGCCCCGGCCGCGGTGATCGAGGCCGACGTCGGCCTCGAGCTCATATCCAGCGGCGGGGTGGACGACGGACTGAGGATGGCCAAGGGGATTTCACTGGGAGCGAGCGCCTCCGGGTGCGCCCGTGCGTTGATGGCTGAGGCCATGGAATCCAGCGAACGCGTGCTGGAGAAACTGAACATCATGAAGGCCGAGTTCAAGGCGGCCATGTTCCTTACCGGCTGCGAGAGCGTCCACGAGCTCCGTCAGCGCCGGGTCATAGTAAGCGGTCGGACCGCAGACTGGCTGACCGCCTCGGAGGATTGATGCTCATGGACCATGAAGTTAGGACCAAGGAGATGGTGAAGGAGGTGGACCGCACCCTTATGAGATATGTGGAGCGCGGCAAGCACGAGAAACTGATCAAGGCCATGCGGCACTACCCGGAGGCGGGTGGGAAACGCATGCGGCCGTTGATGGCCATATTGGCGGCCGAAGCGGTGGGGGGCAGGGGGAAGCAAGCCCTGCCCTTCGGTTGCGCCCTAGAGATCATACACAACTTCACGCTGGTGCACGATGATGTTATCGACAAGGACCCTGTGAGACGGGGGAGACCGGCGGTGCACGTGGCCTTCGACGAGCCGACGGCGATCATTGCCGGGGACGCCCTTTTCGCCATCGCCTACGATGTACTGTCTGAGACGGACGTCGATGGCGAACGCCTGCGTCGGCTTCTGCGCACCGTTTCCAACACAGTGTTCCTGGTGGCGGAGGGACAGCAGATCGACGTGGACAACGAGGACCGTCCGGAGGTCTCCCGAGAGGAGTACCTGGACATGGTGGAGAAGAAGACGGCCGTGCTGTTCGCCTGCGCCGCCGAGGGCGGTGCCATCATCGGCGGGGGAACGGAGGAGCAGATAGCGGCGATGAAGGAGTACGCCCTGCTGCTGGGCATCGGTTTCCAGATATGGGACGATGTGCTGGGGATCAAGGGCGACGCCAAGAAGGTGGGAAAACCGGTGGGAAGCGACATCCGCAACGGGAAGCGCACCCTGATCGTTGTGGACGCCCTGGAGCGTTTGAGCGAGGACCCGCGGAAGAAGGTGCTCACGGAGGCCCTTGGGAACCCTGATGCCACGGACGAGCAGGTGAGGGCGGCCGTGCAGCTTCTTGAGGATATCGGCTCGATAGAACATGCCAGGCAGTTCGCGCTCGATTACGCGAAGAGGGCGAAGGACCTGCTGTCCTGCCTGAACGGTTCGGAGGAGAAGGAGATGCTGCGGGAGATGGTGGACTACGCCGTGGGGCGCGAGCTCTGAGGCTCCGCGGCTATCCCTTTGTCCGTTAGATAGAACAGTGCCGACCTGCCCTCGGCAAGGTGACGGTGCTTCATCAGCACCGCCCGGCGTTTGCTTGGGGCGAGCCTCTCGATCCTGATTATGGTCTTGGCGTTGTGGTGCAGGACGTTCCCACCTAGCGCCTCGAAGGTGCCGGTCTCCACGTCCGTGTACACCTGCGATGTGACCACCACGGGCAGGTTCAGCTTTCTAGCAAGTGTAAGCAGCTTAGCGCTCTGCCCTGCCAGCACCCTGCGCTCCGCCCTCTCGTCCTCTCTGCTTGCAAGTCTGTAGAACATGGTGATGGAGTCCACCACGATCAATCCGACGTCCGGATTCCCCTCGGCCAGCTTCATGGCCTTGACGATCATGCGGTCCTGGTCCTCCAGGCTGTGGACCTCGCTGACCAGCACTTCCCTGAGGACCTTCTCTCGCTCCTCACCTGCCATCTGCATCAGGCGCTGCATGGACAGCCCCTCGGAGTCCACGTACACCGTCTTCTTGCCCTGCAGGGCCAGGTTGTTCGCCAGGGTCAGGCAGAGATTGGTCTTACCGGTCCCCGCCTCCCCGTAGATGAGGGTGAGGCAACCGCCTTCAACACCTCCGTCAAGCATCTCGTCCAGAGGGTCGCACCTGAAGGCTACTAGCTTGGGCTCCTCCACCTTTACTTCCTCTCCTGGTTCTTGGGCTCTTCCATCTGTTCAAGGGTGTAGTGCCCTGGTTCAGAGTCCCGCCCCCGTTTGAGGAAATAATAGGGAATGGCGGCCAGACCTCCCAATATTATCGCGGCGGCCAAGACCAGCACGGCCACGGCCACTACGACGATTATGCCTGCCAGAAGCCATTCCAGGTAGAGCAGGGCCAGGATGGCCACGGCTATCACGCCGATGACCAGAAGCGCCACTATGGTGACGTCCGAGCCCTTGGACATTCCATCACCCCTTGTTCGGCAGATAGGGCACCAGTGCGTTGGCCAGCTTGGACATGGTCATAGACTGCAACACGATCCGTCCCGGTCCGGTAAGGGTGGTGACGAAGAGTCCTTCCCCTCCGAACAGCGCGGTCTTGATCCCCAGGCTCTGAATGTCATACGATACGCTGGCCTCCCAAGCCGCCACGTTGGCGGTGGAGACCTTCATGACCTGACCGGGCATGAGGTTGTACTCGATGAAGTCGCCGGCCCCGGCGATGAAGACGGTCCCATTTCCAAAGACCTTCTGCAGTATCAGGCCCTCGCCTCCGAACAGCGCGGCGCCGAACTTCCTCTGCATGGCGATGTCCATGGTAACATCGTCCTCCGCGGCCAGGAACGCGGTCTTCTGCAGCAACCACTGCTTCCCTCCCCTCAGGTCGATGGCCATGATCTTTCCGGGTACACTACCAGCGAAGCCGACCAGTCCGGGCCCTCCCTCGGCGTAGAAGTTGGTGACAAAGAACGACTCTCCCGACACCGCACGTTTCAGTCCAGAAAGCACTCCCCCCTTGGCCTTGGTCTCCAGGCGAACGTTCCCGCTCATGTAGGCCATACTACCCGCCTCCGAGTAGATTACCTCGCCAGGAGCGAATTCGATGTTCACGAACTGTAGGTTGTCCCCTGTGATAGTGTATTTCATGATGCCCACCTTGAGATGGTTACGGTCATAATCCTATATTCATTTATTCCGTGCTAGTGACCAGCGCAGTCTGACAGTAGTAGGTGATGAGTACATTCACGGGGTGAATCGTGATTCATGGCCGAAGATATCGACGACCTTTTTCCGTTCACTGCCCCCCGGATCGGACAGAGAGAGTTCCTGAAGGACGCCAGGGACTGTGCTCGTTGTGGTAATGTCCTGGTGGCCCATGCCCCCACCGGACTGGGCAAGACGGCCGTGGCCCTTTCCGCGTCCTTGGAAGCTTCCATTCGCGAGGGGGGACGTACCGTGTTCCTCACCCCCAGACAATCACAGCACCGGGCGGTGGTGGAGACGGTGAAGATGCTGCACAGGAACGTGGGCACCGTGGACCTGTTATCCCGGGAGAGCATGTGTCCCCATGGCGTCCGGCCCCCGTGCCTGGAGGGGAAGCGTTGCCATCTGGAAGCGGATGGCAGGATAGAGCGATGCGCCAAGGAGATATTGAGAAGACCGCTGCACGCCCAGGAACTGATTTCCCTCTGCCTGCGCAGGGGGACCTGCCCGTACCTCTCGGCCAGGATGGCCTTGGTAGGGGCGGACCTGGTGATCGGCGACATCTCCCGGGTCTTCGGGGACCTCCCCGACACTTTGCGATTTCAAAGTTTCCGGAGACCCCAGCGCCTGGTGGTGGACGAGGCGCACAACCTGCCTGGGAGGATAATGGACATGTTCAGCCGCGATGTTAGCGTACATTCCGAGAACGGCGAGGGTATGAACGAGGTGTGGAGGGGGATGCTCTCCAGGGGTCATCGCATCGTACCGGCAGGGGAGCTGAGATGTAGGATGGAGGCCGGCGGACTGCCGGAACCGGAGGACGTGGATGACGTCGACATCGATGAATGGACGCGGATGGGCGACTCGGCGGTACGAGTGGCCTTCCCCAAGGAGATGCGTATATCCATACGGTTCATGGAACCGGAGCTGGTGATGAATAACGTCCTGCAGCATTGCGCCGGGGCCATGTTCATGAGCGGTACGCTGCATCCCCCTGAGGTGTTCGCCGCGCGCCTGGGCATCGATCGCTGCGTCTGCCGCTCCTACCCTTCGCCTTTCGACCCCAGAAGGCGGCTGGTCATTGCCGTTCCCGAGGTCGGAACACGGTTTCGGGACCGTTGCCAAGAGAGCGTGGGGGACATGGCCTTCCGCTTGGCGGAGCTGAGCGATGCCGTGCCCGGAAACGTCATGGTGTTCCTTCCCTCCTACTCCTACCTAGCCGCGGTCCGTCGGGCCCTGCGCCGCTCCGGCCAGAGGAAGAGCGTGATCCACGAGAGATCTGGAATGAGCAAGATGGAACGAGACATGATGGCGCAGAGACTTTCCGGGGGCGGTGAGGTCTTGATGCTGTGCAATATCCACGGCTCCTTTTCCGAGGGGGTGGACTTTCCGCCTGGCTGTCTTTCCATGGTGATTGTGGCCGGACTGCCCATACCGCCGCCCAGCTTGGAGAGGAGGGAGATGACGGCCCGGGCTTTAAGAAGGATGGGAGGCGGCATGGACCGCTCCAGCTTTGATATATATGAGGCCCTGAACAAAGTGCTTCAAGCATGTGGACGGGCCATCAGGAGGGAGGAGGACCGCGCGGCCATCGTCCTCCTGGACCCTCGTTACCTTGAAGGGAGGGTGCTTCGCATGCTTCCTCCGGACCTCCACATCACGGACGGCGATCCATTGGAACTGCTCATGGATTTCTTCGACCAGGAGAACGGGGTGCGGTGGACGACGATGGTGGATGGTGAAAGGATAATAACGGGGCACTGACTTTACTCAGTCCGTGCAGGTCATCAGGAGAGGGGCGGAGGCCGAGATCCGCCGGGGCGAGTTCATGGGCCGGAAGGTGCTGGTCAAGAGCAGAGTGCCCAAATCGTACCGGCACCCCTTGTTGGACCGGTCGTTGCGCGCCCATCGTACGCGCATGGAGGCGAGGCTCCTGCAGGAGGCCAGGGCCTGCGGTGTCCCCACCCCCGTGGTCTACAGCATAGACCTGGTGAACGCGGAGCTGTGGATGCAGGAGGTGGAAGGACCGAGGGCCAAGGACGCGCTGTACGCTGCAGACCGCGCGGAGGTCCGCAGGATAAGCGAGGAGATCGGGAGGATGGTCGCCAGGCTCCATGCGAACGGTATGACCCATGGGGACCTCACCACCTCCAACATGGTACTTCAGGACGGGCGGGTCTGGTTCATCGACCTGTCGCTGGGTACAAAGGCGGCCAGCCTAGAGGAGATGGGGGTGGACATGCATCTTCTGCGGGAGGCGTTCCAGTCGGCGCATTCCGATATGATGTACGCCTATGAACTGATCACCGAGACCTACGCCAAGGAGTTCGCCGGTGGAAGGGACGTACTGGCAAAGGTCAAGGACATCGAGGAGAGGGGGCGGTACGCATGAAGCTGAGATTGGTTACCTCCAACCAGCACAAGCTGGAGGAATACCGTCACGGCCTCTCTCCTTTGGGAATGGCGGTGGAGCATCTGGACGTCGATTGCGATGAGATACAGGCCGACACCTTGAAGGAGGTGGTACTGGCCTGCATGGAGCAGCTCAAAAGGGACGGGCACCGTGACTTCATAGTCGACGATTCCGGCCTCTTCGTTCCGTCTCTGAACGATTTTCCAGGCGTATACTCCGCCTACGTCATGCAGACCATCGGTTGCCAAGGCATGCTCCGTCTCATCGACGGTCTCGACCGCCGGGCGCGCTTCGAGTGCTGCATCGGCGTTTGCTCGGACGAACTGGGCGAGTTCACCGTGACCGGTGTTTCGCCCGGACGGATCATCGAGGAGGAGAGGGGCAGGGCCGGCTTCGGCTACGACCCCATATTCGCCCCCGACGGTCAGGAACTGACCTTCGCCCAGATGGACATGGGACTGAAGAACGAATATTCGCACCGGGGGAGGGCCATGGTGCTGCTCGCCTTAGAGATGGGGAGAAGGATGGAGGGTAAGGTATGAAGATCAGGGGAAGCAAGATTGTGGTCACAGGCTGTGCAGGTTTCATCGGTAGCCATCTCACCGATGCCTTATTGGACCTGGGGAACCAGGTGGTGGGGGTGGACAACCTGAGCGCAGGGAGGAAGGAGTTCCTGGAGTACGCCGAGGGTTATCCAGACTTCCGTTTCATGCAGGCCGACCTGCTGAAGGACGACCTGCGACCGATGTTCAAGGGCGCGGACGCGGTCATGCACATCGCGGCCAACCCGGACGTGAGGTCGGGGGCCAAGGACACGCTGTCCCACTACCAGCAGAACATAGAGGTCACGTACAGGGTGCTGGAGGCCATGAAGGACACGGGCGTCAAGGACATCACCTTCCCCTCCACCTCCACGGTCTACGGGGAGACGACCGTCATCCCGACGCCGGAGGACTATGGGCCTCTGGTACCGATCTCCGTTTACGGAGCGACCAAGCTGGCGTGTGAGGCGCTGATCTGCTCCTACGCCCACTCGTTCGATATGAACGCGGTCATCTTCCGCTTCGCCAACGTGGTGGGCTCGCGCAGTACCCACAACGTTCTCCACGACTTCGTAGCGAAGCTCAAGGCTGACCCGTCGCGCCTGGAGATACTGGGAGCGGAGCCGGGGACCGTAAAGTCCTACGTGCACGTCTCAGACTGCGTGCGCGGAATGGTCATGGGTTCGGAATATGCCCGGAACCGGGTGGAGATGTTCAACCTGGGCTCGAACGACCGGTTGACGGTGAAGGAGATCGCCGACATAGTCACCGATGCCATGGAGCTCCGGGGCGTGCGGTACGAGTGGACCGGCGGGGTGCAAGGGGGGCGCGGTTGGATCGGCGATGTCAAGAGCATGCTGCTCTCCTCAGAGAGATTGCGCTCCTACGGCTGGGAGCCGACCATGAACAGCTCCCAGGCCATACGTAAGGCGGTGCGCGAGATACTCTCCGCCGGGTCCTAGGACCAAAGGGAGAATACGGTCTCCCCGGTAACGTCGATCATCCTTATCCAGTCACCATCATCGAAGTTCCAGTTCTCCCCTCCGGGACCGCCGGTGGGGGAGGCTGCGGCGGGGTAGCCGCCGGGATAGGGCATGCCGTTGGTGTCCACCACCAGCCAATACCCCGTCTCGTCCTCGGTCCAATGCACCGGGACCTCGTTCCCGTAATAGGTCTGTATTCCCTCCACGACCATGTTCACCTCCGTCTCGTTACCGACGAAGACGGAGGGGAAGGCATGCCCGGCGATGAGGTTCACCCGGCAGTTGCCGCCCAAGGCGGTCAGAAGCGACGCCAGTAGAATGGCGTGGTCCTCACAGTCCCCCGTTCCCAGCTCCAGTGTTTCGGACGGCGACTGCCAGTGGTTGTCCTCGTCCGTCAGGTAGGCGATCTCCGAACGGACCATCTCATAGGCCTTGATGATCTGCATGAGAGAGTAGTTCCCTGGAGCGGCGTCCCTGACCTCCTCGGCCATGTCGCCCACGACCTCGAAGTCCACCAGCTCGTTCACCTTGTTGTAGTAGTTGAGCGGGTTCCTCTCCACCTCCCATTCACGGAGGTCCTCCTCGGCAAGCACGTCGAAATCCAGGGTCATGACCTGCTGCTCGCCCTTGTCGCTCCAGGTCGCGCCGTTGTTCGAGGAACCCCACAGATCGACGATGACGTTCAACGTGGACGGGCCGGTGGTACCGGGACCTGCGAAGTAGAGCGGCCCCATCCCCAGCATCTCCCCTGGCTCAACCAACATGGAACAGTTTAGGACATAGGCGTCCCCTCCTTCCCATTGGAGGATGTAATAGCGCACGTAAACGTCGTTGTTGCCGTTGTTCTCCACGTACAGCTCTGCCATCCCACCGTAGTCCTCGTAGACGTTCTGGTTATAACTGATGGCGGTCCTGGCGTTCACCGGATGATCGATCAGGCCCAGGGGGCCGGGGAGCTCCTCCTCCCGCGCCGTCACGGACACCCAGGGCGCCCTCAGGTCCTCGTCCTGGAAACCTTGGGGGGCCAGCAGCAGCCCTCCGAACAGGTAGAACATCAATATGATGGCGACCACGACGCCGACCGCGACCGCCACCCAGGCCTTCTTCATACAGGTGATTTGCACCCGGCACCTATATATTCCTTGCCAGCTCAGGCAACTATTTATTACCGGACGTTCAATCCCGCCGCCGAGGGGCCGTAGGGTAGCTTGGTCCATCCTTCGGGCTTTGGGAGCCTGAGACTCCGATTCAAATTCGGACGGCCCCATCATTCTCCATCCCTCCCGACGGGACGGGTGGATTAGGGATTAGATTGATTGCCCCGCTTGCGTAATTACCGCTGATACATCATGTTCAGAAGGAGAAGGGGGCTGACCGAGGGACCTGCGTCCAAATGCTTGTGCCCTAACTGCGGTCATTCCGAGCCGCACGACCGAGGAAGGCCGTGCTCCAGTCTCAAGTGTCCAAAATGCGGTACAAGAATGATCGGGAAATGGGAGAGATGAGCGACGCGGACAGCACCCTTCAGAAGGGCGAAAGGGCCGCCAAGGTCTCCACTTGGGTCACTGCGGCCCTTGCGTTGGGCAAGGGCGTAGGAGGACTGCTCACCGGTTCCGTGGTGCTGATCTCCGACGCCGTGCACTCGGCCATTGACGTGCTGCCGGTGACCGCATCCTGGCTTGGTTTGAAGGTCTCTCGCCGGAAGCCCGACGAGCGTTTCCCTTACGGTTATTTCAAGGCCGAGTCAGTTGCCACCCTGTTCATATCTTTGTTCATAATCCTGGCCGCTGTCGAATTGGTGATCGAAGGATATTCCCGGCTCTTCGAAATGTCGGAAGCGTCCCAGCCCCTGGTTGCGGCCGGTGTGTCCCTTATCTCGGCCATGACCTCGGCCTTGCTTGCAAGGTATCAGCGAAGGGTGGGGGAGGAGATCTGTTCCCAGTCGCTGATCACCAATGCCCGCGATACCTTGATGGATGTGGTGGTCTCCCTGCTGGTGGTGGCGGCCATAGTCCTGGCCTTCTACGAGGTGCCCTACGTTGAGGGGCTGGCCATCATATCCATCTCCGTTTTCATTTTGAAGATAGGACTGGAATCGATCAAGGACTCGGTCTTCGCCCTGATGGACATCTCCCCCGACCGGGAGGTGGAGGGTAAGGTGGTGCGGACCATCGGAAGCGTGGCCGGGGTGGAGGGGTTCGCCGACCTCAAACTACGCCGGTCCGGTCCCTTTCTTCTGGGCGAGGTGACCGTCAAGGTGCGCAAGCAGCTGGACGTGGAGCGGGCACATCAGATATCCGCCCGCCTGGAGGAGGAGTTGCGCAGGAACGTCAAGCCATTGGAGGCCATCGTCGTGCACATCGAGCCCTGCGAGGTCCATGAGACCAGGGTGGTGGTGCCGCTGAAGAACGATGCGGGCATGGCCTCGGTTCCATCGCAGAGGTTCGGGAGGGCCAACTACTTCGCCATGGCCTCCCTGAACCGCGACGAAGGCAAGGTCGAGGACCTGGTTATCATGACCAATCCAGAAAGGGAGCGGGAGGCCCGGGCCGGGCTTCATGCGGTCAAGATCCTCGTGCAGGAGAAGGTCGACGCCCTCATCACAAATGACATCGGGGAGATAGCCTTCCACGCCTTACGGGACCATCTAATCTCCATCTACCTGATGGAAGGGGGACGGTTGGACGAGGTGCTGCAAAATTTCATGGAGGGGAAGCTGGACGCGGCCTTCGAGCCTACCAAGAAGGATATGGACTGAGCATTCCATCCTTCAGGACTCGGATGCTGTTCATATAAATTAGTACCTGAATTCATTAAAAAAGATACTATTATAGGCTTTGCCGCGAAGTTGTTATACGCATGGAAGAGCAACCTCAGAGGACGCTGATCAGGGCGTTGATGGAGAGACCGGATGGCATCGCCGAGCTGTTCAGCGCGGCGGCCAACCCTGCCAGGGTCCGGATGATGGCCTTGCTGATCGGCGGGGAGAGGGGGCTGGACGAGCTGATGACGACCGCGGGGCTATCCAAGAACGCGGCGGTTAACCACCTCACCAAGCTCATGGGCATGGGCATGGTGCGTAGGGTGAGCCGGGGTCGGTACGCCCTGACCCAGGACGGGCGAGCGCTGATTCTCACCGGCACACGCCTGTTCATAGACACCGATCGTCGCGGGGAGACGGAAAGGGAGAGGTTGCGCCATCTGTACATTCAGGGAAGGGGGGATGGGTTGGACGTGGAAAGGAGAACGGTACAGAACAAGGGCAACTATCTTTGCTGCTGGATATCATTTAACGGGGCGGTGGGCGGAGCGCTAAGGGCGCAGGGCGTGGACTGTGATGTGGTGGATGTGGCCGGAAGATCGGGTTACGCTTTCCTTCTCAACGTGCCAAAGGGAAGGATGTGCCCTTCCGCCCCGACTTCGTTCGAGAGCTCCGTATACGAAGAGTTCGTGAAGGGCGTTGGTGAACTGGGGATAGGCGCGGAGCTTTGGACCCAGGAGGGCGGGTACGAAGGTGGTGCGGATGCATCTCCCTCGGACCGGGAGCGGGCAATGCATCTGTTCCATAGGGTGAAGGGGGAGATAGACCGGAGCGGCAGGCCATTGGTCCTATGGGGACTGCCCATACCAGAGTTCGGGATAGTCAACGGTTACGAAGGCCAGAGCTATGTGGCCAGCACCTTCCGTTCCATGGGCGCTCCGGACAAGGAGGAACTGGTGGCGGCCACGGACATCCATGCGCCGGCCTGCCTGATGACGGTCACCTTCGGCGGTCCCCGCCCGGTGGGTGGATCGTGGCTGGAGAGGGCTGTCACCATGGCCTCCGGGAGGGCCCAGGTCTGCAAAGGTTTCGTCTCCGGCCCCAAGGCCGCCCATGAGTGGTCACTGTCCCTGCTCAGGGCGGAGGATGCGGAGTACATGGGCAATTCCTATACCGCGGCCTGCTGGTCCGAGGGACGTTCCAATGCCGGGGCGTTCCTAAAGCGCATGGCCAGAGAGCACAAGGGACGTTTGGCCAGGGAGATGAGGGAAGCTGCGGACTCGTACGCCAAGGGAGCTCAGGTGATGGAGGAGTACGTACGCCTGTTCCCCTTCAACTTCCAGGGGCATTTCGAGGAAAAGACCCTGGAGAGGGGGGCTTCGCTGTTGATGGAGCTGAAGGAACATGAGGAGAACGCCTTCCTGCGAATGAAGGAAGCCTTGGCCTGCTGGCATTGAGCTTGCGGCAAACCTATTATTAATCCCCCAGGCCTTCACTAGAGCGTGACAGAGGACCTGGTCGGCAAGCCATTTCCAGACTGGACCATGAGGAACGAGATAGGGACGGAGGTGCGCCTCAGCGAGGAATGGAGCAAGGGCTCCTTGCTCCTCCTGTTCTTCTCGTCCGCGTTCGGGTTCGTATGCAACCTGGAGATGCTCACCTTCACCGCCATGCAGAAGGCGTTCCGGGAGGCCAACTGTCAGATATTTGGCGTGAGCAACGACTCGCAGCGCTCGTTGGGGGCGTACAGTGAGAACCTGAAGATCGGTTTCCACCTTCTGAGCGATGAGGGAGCCAAGCTGGCCAGGCTCTTAGGGGCCATGGAGGCGGACGACGGGCCGTGGCCGGGCTTCCCGAAGCGCTCGGAGTTCCTCATCGACAGTGACGGGATAGTACGTTACATGCACATCCCGCCGGACTCCAACTGGGAACCGGATTACGATCTCATATTGGCCGAAGCGCGCAAGTTGGCCTAGAAGGATTTTTAAGGTCCCCGGTGAAATAGTAGGGACATGGACATCCAGCACATGCCTGGCGTGGGAGAGAGGGCGCCTGACTTCGAGCTGCCGGACGACATGGGGCACATGGTGCGCCTGAGCGATGTGGTCAGAGGCGGGGTGACAATACTGATGTTCTATCCCGCGGACTTCGGCATGATATGTTCCATACAGATGGGGGAGATCAGGGACATGTACGAGGAGTTCCTGTCCGCTGGGGTGAAGGTCCTCCCCATCTCCACCAACAGCGTGCGGTCGCATTCCGCGCGGAAGGAGTCCATGCGTCTTCCGTTCCCTTTACTTGCGGATGAGAACGGGGCGGTCACCAGACTATACGAGATCGCTTGTGATGACGACTCCTGGATGAAGAACCGTTGTTGCCGTGGAGCCTTCATAATCGACCGGGAGATGGTGGTGAGGCATCGATGGGTGCCGCCGGACCCTCACGTGGGGCCGGACGTTCCGGCGCTGCTGAGAGAGGCGCGCGCCTTCATTTGACCACTGTCTCCATCCTTCCGATGATAAGCCTTCCGGAATCCCGTTTGAACTCGATGGAGCAGTCCATCGGCCTCAATGCGGACGAATGCATGGGAGAGTCCAGGACCAGGGTCTCGTACTCCCCTCCCTCCCCGGAGGGATTGATACCTTTGGAAACGGCCATCTCACCGAGATCGCGAAGCATCTCGCGGTCCATTCGTCGTCCGAGCCATCCTTGGTCAAGACCTTCTGCGTACACCCCTACGACGATGACCTCCAACCCGGCGGCCAGCATGTCCTCGAGCAGGGTCATCTGGTCCTTACGCCAGAGGGGAGAGAACACCTTCAGGCCCAACCTCTCGCACACCCCGTTGATGCGGTCCCACTGATAGTCGGATGCTATGGCCCCGGTCACCACGCCCTCGACGTTCAGACCGGACAGGGCCTCCTCCAATGCCGCCAGGTCGCTTTCCTCCTCGCCGCTGGAAGGCACCGCCACCAGGTCCATGCCCATGGCCTCGGCCATCTGCGGGAGGTGCTCCAGATTGAGCGTGTGGAACACCCAGGAGTGCGGGTCCGCGGGCACTATGGTCACCAGGCAGGTGAGCTCGTGCCCGGACTGCTCCATGAGATGAGCGGCGTACGTGGAGTCCTTTCCCCCGGAGAACAGGCAGGCCAAGCGCATGGGCAGTAATCGTCGTGGCGGATATAACCAATGCGGCAGGGAAGCATTGAAATTGATTTTGCACCATTACCTCTCCGGTACGAGAATGGCGCTACACTGTCCACGATGCAAAAAGAACATCGACAAGGCCAAGGTCGAAGAGATCGACGCCCAGCTTATGAACACCTATCAGAACGACTCCCTCAGACGGGGCGTTTGCCCGGTGTGCCACACCCCCCTCATCGATACCGAAAAGAAGGTGAAGGAATGAGGATAGACGAGATGAGCTCCGCCTCCTTCGCCAAGGCGGTGAAGGACGACCCCATCGTCTTCCTGCCCATCGGCGCCATCGAGGCCCACGGCCCCCACCTTCCGCTGGGAACGGACACGTTCCAGCCGGAGTTCGTGGTAAATCAGGTGAGCGAACGTTTGGGTGGTTTGATCGCCCCGACCATCAACTACGGGCAGCATTCCTCCACCCGCAATTTCCCAGGGACCATAGACATAACCTTCGATACCCTCCGTTCGTTGGTCGTGGACGTTCTTGCCGCCCTGCACAGGAACGGCATCCGGAAGGTCGTTGTGATCTCCGGGCATCTGGGCTCGGTGCATCGTGCCGCCATCAAGTTGGCATGCGAGCACTGGGCGCGTCATGGAATGAAGCTTATGATGCTGAGCGATTATGAGCTGGCATACTTGAAAAAGCCGGACGTGTGCGAGGGATTGCCGGACGGTCACGGGGGCATCGTCGAGACGTCCCGCATATTGGATATACGACCGGACCTGGTATCGGAGGAGCGCACGGCCGGTGAGTTCGTGGACATGGACTTCATGGTCCATGCCGATGCGGAACGATGCCTGCCACAAGGGTTCGGTGGAGACGCCCGGAAGGCCAGCAAGGAAAAGGGAAGACTGGTCAACCATTTCGTGGTGGATACCTTGACCGATCTGGTACGCAAGAACTTCGAGGGTTAGGATGTCCGACAAGAAACGTCTGGCGGCGGAAAAGGCCGTGGAGCTGGTACAGGACGGTATGAGGGTCGGACTGGGAACCGGGAGCACGGCCTACTACGCCATCGAGGCCATCGGCCGCCTGGTAAAGGACGGTTACGACCTGCTCGCGGTCCCGACCTCACTGGCCAGTGAGAAGCAGGCCCGGG
>Ga0209269_1001065_pt1 | contig 16708 bp, 18 predicted proteins | sample MTBAKMMethaMetaG_FD_187455 | JGI IMG/M metagenome (GOLD analysis project Ga0209269, IMG submission 187455) | Enrichment culture microbial communities from Arthur Kill intertidal strait, New Jersey, USA, that are MTBE-degrading - MTBE-AKM (Arthur... | ecosystem: Environmental > Aquatic > Marine >... | reverse complement strand
CTCAAAAAATGTTCCTGGCGTTGGAAAAGAACGGGTTTATGTACAAAGACAGCCAGGTGCAGTGGTATTCGGTAAGCCAGCAGCGCTTCCTTCCGGATCGCTATGTGGAAGGCACCTGTTATATTTGCGGATACGATAATGCGCGCAGTGATCAATGTGATAAGTGTGGCAACTTATTGGAAGGTTCGAAATTAATCAACCCGCGCTCGAAGATTGATGGATCCACACCAGAACTTCGCGAAACTGAGCACTATTACCTGGACTTGAGCAAATTACAAGGTCAGGTGGCTGATTTCTTGAAGCAGCGTGAGTCGTATTGGCGCCCCAATGTATTGCGCCAATCGTTGGGGCAGATTGAAACAGAAGGGTTGCGCGGCCGGCCGATTACCCGCGACCTTGAGTGGGGTATTCCCGTACCGATCGAGGGGTGGGACGGAAAATGCCTGTATGTATGGTTCGAGGCGGTGATTGGATACCTATCCGCGGCGATCGAGTGGGCAAAAATATCAGGAGAGGAAGATGCCTGGCGTGATTGGTGGCAAGACCCCCAAACCCGCTCCTATTACTTTATTGGCAAAGACAATATACCTTTCCACGCCATTATTTGGCCAGCCGAGCTGTTGGGTGTGGGAAAGACCTTCGATGAGCTCAGCGGTAAAACGGAATCAAAACCATTGGTGCTGCCATTCGATGTGCCCGCCAATGAGTTTATGAACCTGGAAGGGCAGAAGATTTCTGGCAGCCGCAACTGGGCGGTTTACGCGCGGGATTTTCTTTCTCGCTATGATCCCGATCCGCTGCGCTATTACCTGACGGTGAATATGCCCGAATCTAAAGACAGCGACTGGTCTTGGACCGAATTTTTGAGCCGGAATAATGATGAGTTGGTTGCGACCTGGGGTAATTTAGCCAACCGCGTGCTTTCTTTTGCCAATAAACACTGGGAAGGTGTGATCCCTGAACCAGGTGAATTGAGCGCTGAAGATCGAGATTTGTTGGAAAAGGTGGAAGCAGGTTTTGAAAGTGTAGCCAAAGAAATGGAAGCAGTTCGATTACGGGCGGCTTTGGCAGAGGCCATGCGCCTGGCCAGCGAAGTGAATAAATACCTGGATACTTCTGCCCCTTGGAAGCAGATCAAAACGGATCGGGAAGCAGCTGCCCGCTCTGTATACACCGCTTTGCGAGCAATTGACAGCCTTTCGATTATGCTGGCTCCCTTCCTGCCATTTACCAGTGAAAAACTGCATTTCTTCCTGGGGTATGAGACGCCCTTGTTTGGGGAGCAGTCACTGGAGCCTGTGGAAGATCAATTGGGTACGCACACGGTGCTGCGCTATCACGGGCAGGTCGGTAAATTGGATTGGCAACCGAGTCAGCTCAAAGCCGGTCAGCGATTAAACCAACCTGAACCGCTATTCAAGAAATTAGACGCAAGTATCGTCGAAGAAGAGCGGAACCGTTTGGGATAATATTTATATGATGAATGAAATGAGCGCGACAATTTGATCGCGCTCTTTTTTGTTGTAGAAAAAACCTGCTTTAAAATTTTGAAAACTTTAATCTTCTCTGCTCTCTTTGGTCACGGCAATTTGATTTTGACTGAGCATATCGATCAGTTTCGATCTGATCTTTATGATTTTGCGTTCACGGGTAATGGGTCCGCGCTCGGCAGCCTGGTAAGCCAGGCGGGCAACTTCATACGCTGCGGTTGGCTTCCCCAATTGGTGGGCGTTTGCGGACCGTTCTTTAAGCAACTGCTTATCATTCATGGTGAGATGTTTCAGCACGTTGAGAACATCAAAAGGTTTGCGCGCCATGTCTCCAGCCCCATTAGACACCACATATTCCGCGTTCCCGGTTTCCTGTCCAGGGATGAGATCAATAAATATCATTGGCAGCCCGGACGCCAGAGATTCGGTAGTGATTAAACCACCCGCCTTACAAATAATGGCGTCTGAGGCGCGCATCAGCAGGGGCATATTATCCACATAGTTATATATTTGAACAGGAATGTGCCATTCGATCTCCTGCAAAGCCTGATAGGTTTCATCATCTTTGCCAGCAACCACCGCGAGCTGCAGCGGAAACCCAAAATGATTCACCACATTTAATGCGTCCATCATGCCTTCGACGCGTTTGCTGCCTACTGCAAGGATGGTAGTGATGTCTTTCTGCCAGCCCAAACTTTCGCGAATTTGATCTTTGCTGCGGGTTTCTCTAGAGATCCGTGGGTGAACAGGGATGCCAGTAATGGTGACGGATTCTTTTTCGAACCCATAATCCAAGGCTAATTTCTTCACAGTTTCTGTGGGGACAACCAATTGGTCAACATGTTCGTTGAACCAAATCCGATGGACAGTGGCCAGATCAGTGACAACGGTAATAAATGGAATGTAATTCCTGGAAATGGTGAAATATGCTGTTAATGGGGCCTGATACAATGGGTAAGTAGTCACGATCGCGTCTGGTTTGATTTGCTGAACGATATCCTCCAACAATTCATAAAGCATAACCGTTAACGCACCTTCAACAACCGCGGAAGGAATGGTGGCGTCAGATACCTCATAGCTCAAGCGGTAGAGTTCGGGGATATTTCGAACGATTTTATCGTAGTCGGATTGAGACTCACGCAACAGCATCGGAGCGCGTTTGTCATCCAATGGGTTGATGACAAATATCTGGGCCTGGTCGCCATATAATTCCCGCAAGGCTTCTTCAATAGCAAGCGCGGCGCTGCGATGCCCAAATCCGGCATCAGCGGTTAATATCAATATTCGGCGTGGGCGGTTGTTTAATTTGTTGTTCGCGCGCAATTGGTTTTTTTGGTCAAGTTCAGTTTTCATAAATTACAGGTTCTTTTCTGATGTTTTTATGCTTTTGTTGCAGGAGACACGTGGATTGAAATGGACCAGGTGCCTGATGACAGCCTGGTTAGCTGTGCGGTTTGCCTGTTTGCGTTCATAACCAGCCAGTGTTCTCCATTCAGATCCCGCCAATGGCGGCCGATATCAGTGATTAAAAAATCATTGTCTCGCCAAATAATGCGGGTGGGTATTTCATCGCCGGTTGATGAAGGCCGGGTAACCACTTGAACAATCTCGGCAGATTCGGAGCCAATGAGGACCCCCAGTAATTTCGAAAGCGCTTGTTGAGCAGAGAAAATTTTATTTTCGGTGCGATTGCCATGGCCCTGAATTTGCCAGGCCCATTCATCTTCCGGGCTGCTAATAGCAATCCATACGAATCCAACCGGTTTTTGAGGTGTGCCGCCACCAGGTCCGGCAATTCCGCTAATGGATAGACCAATGACTTGACGTCCTTGAGCGGTTGAGGAAAACAGATCGCGGACACCTCGCGCCATTTCAATTACGGTTTCGCGGCTAACCGCTCCAAATTGATCCAGGGTTGTTCTTTGAACTCCCAATAAGTTGATTTTGGATTGGTTGGAGTATGTAATCACCCCACCCAGGTAGTAATCTGAAGACCCGGGAATATTGGTGATCAGGTCACCGATTAAACCGCCTGTGCAGGATTCAGCAGTCACCAAACACAGGTTCTTTTGATTTAACCAAGTACCAATTTGCGCTTCTGGTTTTGAATGGATGGATGGATTGGATGGGTTCATAAGCTTTCATCCTGATTATACTCAGCCAGGATGGGTTTCAATATATGAGGTTTATTAACAATATCGATGGGAAAGAATTTGAACGTTATTTACTGTCGATATTGATTTGGAATTGGACCTCTCCAAGTCGCAGATCATCCCCACTGATGATCACGGTGGCAGTTTGAACGCTTTCATCATTCAGGTAGGTTCCATTGGTTGAGCGTAAGTCTTCGATCCACCATTGTTTGTGATGAAAACTGAGTTTGGCGTGCCGTGCGGAAACCGTTTCATTGGTGATGATTAGATCGCAACCGGGGTCGCGCCCCATAATCACCTCATGGTTGGTGATTTGTTGCGCAAGAGGGGGATTTAATTGCGGCGCAGAGAGGGTTAGCGGTGGGATTGTGCGGCCAGAAAGTGCTCGCGCCTGCTGCTGTAGATCTCGCCAGAGGGTAAGCACCACCCATATAATAAAGCCATACAAAGCGACAGCCATAAGAATTCTCAGGATCAGGACAATTATCGCGGTCATTCTTCAGATTCCTGTTGGTTTTCGTTCCAATGTAGTGGACCAGGCAGTTCACCAGTATCATCTACGTTGGTTTCGTGGTCTTCACCGTAAATTAGTGGGACTCCCGCCAGTGAAATCACATCTCCTGGTTTTAAGGTTTGCTGCTCCACCCGTTGGTTATTTACCGAGGTGCCGCCTGTCGAATTGAGGTCAAAGATTACGTAATGTCCCCGCACCGCTCGTAATTGGGCGTGCGATCGCGAGATCCGCGGATCGTTAAGGATAATGTGATTATCAATTCGGCGACCGATATTAATGACGGCGTCCCGCAAAGGTAGAATTTCATTCTCAACAATCAGAAATGCGTTTTTGGGGCGGGGATCACTACTTTCTTTGGATGGCAAGGATGAAGTTTGTACCGGAATGGCAGATGTCTGCTCCACCTGATTTTTTGTGAAACTGGCTTCGATGCGAATTTCATCCAAAAAAAGATTAACATCCGGAGACAGGCGGATGGTGGGAATCTGAGAGAAACTGATCCCGGCTTCAGTAGCGGAATTGTTTAATTCCTGGGCGAGGATGCCAAATATTTCTGTTTTTTCAGACCAGCGGGCCAACGAATCAGGATGAACAAAGATTGTATAAATATGCGGGGCGATGATTTGGCCACTCTCGTCTTCCTGAAGAGAGGCGCGCATTGAAGCGGTAAGCCTCTCTGCCAGAGATTGTTTTCGCAAACTTTCAGGCAGCAGCTGTACGCTGGATTCAATTAATGTCTTAAGCCGAATCTCAATGATATCAAGGGGGGTTCTCATACTATAATTATTATACCGAATGATCTCTTCTGACAACCCCCGCGGATACATTGAATTGTCCCACACTGCCGATTGGGCGGTGAAAATCTGGGCTATGGATTATTTTGACTTGCTGAGGATCGCCGCTGAAGCCATGTACTCGTTACAGATGGTTGAAATAGACAGACGCGAACCAGGAATTCCAATTGAGTTTTTGGTCCAAGATGAAGATGAAGAAATCACACTGGTTGGATTTTTATCCGAATTGTTGTATCACCAGGATACGCACTTTATCGCACTCGACAATTTTATAATCGAAATGCAACAAGCCGGTATCAGGGTTTGCGCGGTAGGGTTTCCAATCATTAGAATAGAAAAAGAGATCAAAGCAGTAACTTATAGTGGATTAAAGGTGCAACATCTCCCGCAAGAAATTGAGGCAATCGTTGTTTTTGATGTATAGGGGGGGATTGGAGTAGAAATAATGGTAAAGCTTAATGATTTCACCAGAGTTTCAGATTATGAGTGGGAATTGCCAGCTGATTTTCGCAGTGATATGCGCGTAGCTGTAAAATTTTTTGCTACGAGACACTTGCTGGAAGACGCATTGGGGGATTTATCCATAGAACAGGCAATCAACGCGGCAACTTTGCCCGGTGTGGCCGGGAAGGTGATGGTGATGCCCGATGTTCACCAGGGGTACGGATTTCCGATTGGGGGTGTGGCAGCGACGCGTTTTTCGGATGGGGTGATATCACCGGGTGCGATTGGCTATGATATTAATTGCGGGGTGCGGTTGATGTCATCCCGCATCCGGTTGGAAGAATCGGAACCTTTTTTGGATAAACTTTCTATTGCTTTAGATCATTATTGTCCGAGTGGTGTTGGAACAAAAGGAACGAAGAAGTTAAGCCAGAAAGAGCTTGAAGATGTATGTGAGCAAGGATCTGCCTGGACCAGGAAGGCTGGTGCAGCCACAGAAATGGATTTGCTGCGGACGGAAGAGATGGGCCAGCTAAAAGGCGCGAATCCAGCCGCGGTAAGCAACCGCGCTTTTGAGAGAGCAAAAGATCAGCTGGGCACCTTGGGCTCCGGCAACCATTTTATTGAAGTCGATTTGGTGGAGCAAATATTTGACAGCCAGGCTGCCCAAGCAATGGGATTGTCAGTGGGCTGTTTAAGTTTGATGATTCATTGTGGCTCAAGGGGATTTGGACATCAGATCTGTACGGATTACGTGCAGGATTTTCAGAGTGTTGTCAAACGATATGGAATTCACCTGCCCGATCGAGAGTTGGTCTGCGCGCCGTTAGATTCACCCGAAGGTATGCGTTACCTGGCCGCCATGCGTTGCGCAGCGAACTATGCCTTTGCCAATCGCCAACTGCTGGCGCATCAAGCGAGAAAAGCGTTTGAAGCAGTTTTTGCTGGCAAAATTAAAGACTGGTACCTAAATCAAGTCTACGATATTGCCCATAATATGGGAAAAGAAGAGATTCATTTAATTGATGGAAAAGAAACCCGGGTATGTGTTCACCGCAAAGGGGCCACAAGGGCATTCGGCCCAGGCGAAAAAGGTCTGCCAGACGCTTATTCACAGATTGGACAGCCTGTGTTAGTTCCCGGAAGTATGGGAACTTCCTCCTGGGTGTTGACTGGAACGGAAGCGAGCATGGAACGCTCCCTTGGGTCTTGCTGCCATGGCGCTGGGCGGGTGATGAGCCGCAGTCAAGCCAAAAGGAGCGTCAGAGGGGAGGAGTTGCGCCGCGAATTACGCCAGGCAGGGATTTGGGTGCAGGCAGGCTCAAACGCGGGGCTAGCGGAGGAAGCGCCACAGGCTTACAAAGACGTTGATCAGGTGGTTCAAGTCGTCAGCGGAGCAGGGATAGCCCGAAAAGTTGCGCGCCTGCGGCCCCTGGTGGTGGTGAAAGGCTAAGTAACTATTCTTTGATTGGTACGCATATATCCGCCTGGCGGGCGTGCGTCAATTCCAAAATCGCGGAGACAGGCAGGCGGATATTCAAACCACGTTGGCCACCAGAGATGTGAATCTCGGCATAATTAGCGGCAGAAGAATCGAGTAGAACCTGAAAGCCCTTTTGAATCAGAGCCAGAGGGGAAATTCCACCTGCCTGCAGGCCGGTCAGTTTTTCCGCTTCAGCTTGCGTAGACAATGTGACCTTCTTCTCGTTTACTGCGGAGGCTACTTTTTTTAGATCTACTTCACTATCGCCGGGTACAACAGCCAGAATCGGTTTACCGGGTTTGGAACGCAAAACCACAATGGTTTTATAGACTTGCTTGGGGTCGACGTTTAACAGTCGGGCGGTTTCCAGCGCTCCGAGCTTCTCAGCGGGGAGTTCATAAGCCTGGTAGGTGATTTTTTTTGAGTCTAACAAGCGGGTTACATTATTGGTTGGCATAACCTCTCCTCAAAACGCGTTATTCAATCACAAATATTGGGTTGGAGAATATCCAGGCGCGTGTTTTTCCTAAATAGGGTAAATACGCTTCAATCCGGAATATTCCAGGCTCATTAATAATGGCTGTTGCGGAGGGTGTGTTTCTCCAGGTGCGGTAGGCAACCCCATTGCGCATCAAACGTACATCTGCGGCAAAGGGCAAACGAGCTTGCAGGGTAACTCCACCATTTATTTTAATCTCTTCTCCCATCCAGGCCCGCTTATCTTTTCCCTGGGCGGAGAAGCGAAATCCCTTGGTGGAAGCAGGCAAATCATATCCAATAAACATATGACCAGACCGCAACGCATCCACAATCATTTGTTTATCCCGTGAAAGATCACCATTTAGAGGGGATGGGGTCAATACATGCGTATTGATGGCTGAGAAGTGAAACTGGTAGGGGAAAACGGTAGCTTTTAATGGACCGGCTTTCATTGCCAACGCATGCGCGTCTGATCCCCCAATGGCGAAAACACGCTGTCCCTGGTTGAGAAGCTCATCCCAACGTTTGATTGTGCGAGGATCGGGATTGTGGGCTACCAGTTGTGGATTCAGAGCGTAATACAAGGCGCTTAACGGAGAATGGATCAAAGTTTTGATTTCGCTAAGCCCATTCCATAATTCTATTCCGGTATACCCGGTCACTTGCCAGTCTTCCCAGGATATATCGGGTTCGTTAAACAGGTCCAGTCCATATTCATACGGATGGGCGAGAAAACTGACCCCGCGATTACTGTTTACCTGATTAATCAGATTCTGAGGATTTTCCGCATGTTGACTGAGGTCTTTATTGATTCCCAATGCCAATAGGTGGCTTTTCTGTGGGTTTCTACTCGGATTATGAATCTCTTCTCCGGCGATCAGCAAAGTTTGGTGATCATTCGTTTTCAGATAGCGGTCGATCCCACTGATGTAGACATTGTGATCGGTAATAAAGACGACATCCAGACCAACGGCAGCAGCAGCCTCTAAAACCTGGCTGGGGGTACCGGTGCCATCCGAATAAACAGTATGATTATGAATGTTGGTTATTAGTTCGTGCATGATGAGTTGACGATTCTGGGTTGATACAGTTATAATCAGATTTGCTTTAAAACAACAGGAGGATAAACCGAGTGAATCTAAGTGACTTCTTTGATATCGCATTGATTATAACTTCGATTGCGTTGATCGGTAGTGTTATTTTGCAAAATAAAGGCGTTGGTCTGGGCGGCCTGACGGGCGCTGACTCAAGCAGCGTGTTTACCGCACGGCGCGGCATCGAAAAGACCTTGTTTTGGATCACTATTGGATTGAGCGGTCTGTTTTTCATCCTCACGATCCTGACGGTTGCGATCAGCGGATAATTCTGAACGTTTCGTCAATAAATCCATTCACCCATTTACCTGGGCGACTCGTCCTTGAGGGAGATCGCCCTTTTAATATTTGCCTATGAAGAAGCTACGCTGGCAGTTGATAATCATTTTCTTAACCGGGCTGGTAGTCGGGATTTTGCTTCTCAGCGAGCAACCTGAAGCCGCGGCAGTATTTGTCCCTGAACCAGTTCAAGGGGGGATCTATACTGAAGGAGTGGTCGGCGCGCCACAACGTCTAAATCCGGTGCTGGATTTCTATAATCCGGTCGACCGCGATGTTGATAGGCTGCTTTATAGCAGCTTAATCAAATTTGATTCGAACGGTAACCCACAGGCTGACCTGGCTGCATCCTGGGGATATGCCAAAGATGGCACCATCTACAATTTTGAACTTTATCCTGACATCAAGTGGCACGATGGACAGCCATTAACGGCTCAGGATGTGGTTTTCACTGTGGACTTGCTAAAAAATGGAGACCCGGTGGTTCCGGCTGATTTACAGGCTTTTTGGAAGGAAGTGGAAGTAGTCGCGCTCAGTGATACTACTCTGCAATTCCGATTACCTGAACCGTTCGCGCCGTTTTTGGACTATTTGACATTTGGCGTCTTGCCCAGTCACCTTTTAGGTGGCAAGACAATATCGGATCTGATCGATGATCCGTTCAATTTACAGCCTGTCGGCAGCGGACCATACGCTTTTGATCGCTTGATTGTTGAAAATGGAGCGATCACTGGTTTGATATTGAATGTAAATTCGGCGTATTACCGGCAACCTGCCTATATCGAGCAAATTGTGATCCGTTATTATCCTGATGCTCCCTCGGCGCTGGATGCGTATCGAGCTGGTGAGGTGCAGGGTATTGGCGAGGTTTCCCGAGACATATTGGCAGATGTATTGGCTGAACCAAACCTGGCATTATATTCAGCCAAAACTCCGGACTTAACCCTGGTATTTCTCAATCTGAATAATCCGCAAGCGGCTTATTTACAGGAACAGGAAGTGCGACAGGCCTTAATGCTTGGGTTGAATCGGCAACTAATGGTAGATCAAATACTCGGAAGCCAGGGGGTAGTGGTAGACGTTCCGATCATGCCAAATACCTGGGCATATTCAGACGCCTTAGACAAAACAGAATACGAGCCTGAACGGGCAGAGTTACTGCTTAAAGAAGCAGGATATGTGATTTCAGGTGAGGAAAGTGTCATTCGTCAAAAAGAGGGTACTCCGCTATCAATTGATTTGATTTTCCCTGACGAGGATCCTTATTACGCGATCGCCGAGCAGATTAAGAATGATTGGGCATTAATCGGGGTCGAAACGAATCTGACTCCTTTGAGTTATGAAGAGTTAGTAAACAACCGTCTTGATAACCGAGATTATGAGGCAGCCCTGGTGAAATTGAGCCTGGATGGGAGCGCTGACCCTGACCCATATCCGTTTTGGGATCAGGCGCAAGCCACAGGTGGGCAGAACTATTCTCAATGGGACAGCCGGTTGGCCAGTGATTACCTGGAGCAAGCCAGAATCACCCCTGATCTGGCGGAAAGAACGCGTTTATATCACAATTTCCAGGTGATCTTCACTGAAGAAATTCCTTCCATTCCGTTGTTTTACCCCATTTCCAGTAGTGCGGTGGATTACAAAGTCCAGGGGGTGCGGATTGGAACGTTGTTTGATACCAGCGACCGGTATAACTTGATCTACGAGTGGTTTTTGGTTGCCAGCCCCGCTTCCCGGCGGGAGCCGACTGCCCCGGCAGAGTAATCTGATAGGGTACTATCAATCCATTGACTACCCGTTTGCTTGGGGTATGATTGACCTTCAAGCAGTCGAAACGGGTAGTTTTTTTATATCTGGAAATAGAGTTTTTGATTGAGGTGATTATGCCATCTTTTTATACACGCGGCGGAGACCAAGGATACACTGGTCTGTTGGGAGACGGTCGTATTTCCAAAAGCGATTTACGCATGGAAGTATTAGGAAGTATTGATGAAGTAAACGCTTTTCTGGGGATGGCGCGCAGTCTGGCGACCAATGAAGATATCAAAGCAATCATTCTTAAGGTGCAACGCGATTTATACAGTTTGATGGGTGAAATAGCTTCAACGGCAGAAACTGAAGGAATATTCCGGGTGATTAACGCGGATCATGTAAATTGGATTGAGAAGTCTACTGACCGTTTAAGCAGTTTGACCAGTGTGCCACGAGAATTCATCGTTCCGGGAGATACTCCATCGAGTGCGGCATTGGATGTGGCGAGAACTGTGGTGCGGCGCGCAGAACGACGTAGTGTTGAATTATTCCAAAGGGAAGGATTTTCCAACTCGGAAATCTTGCGATACCTGAATCGATTATCTTCGCTCGTGTTTGTGATGGAATTATATGAAAACCAGACCGTTACTGGAAAAGAAAAACCAACTTTAGCGAAACCGGGTAATAAATGATATGGGAACCATACTTAACGTTATAACGATCATTGTAGGTGGTGTTTTAGGCACTTTTTTTGGGGATAAATTACCTGAAAGAATGCGCGTCACAGTTGTTGCTGGTCTGGGATTATTTACCTCCGCTTATGGCGTTTCATTGTTTATTAAGTCTGAAAACACCTTGCTGGTGGTCATCAGTGTATTAATTGGGGCGCTTCTGGGTGAATGGTGGCAAATCGAAGAAGGATTAAGAAAATTGGGAATCTGGCTGGAAAGAATCTTAGCCGGTAAAACTCCCCGTTCTGCGGAAGGGCAGGCCCGGTTTATTCGGGGCTTCTTAACCGCGTCTCTTGTTTTTGTAATTGGGCCTATGGCGATTTTGGGCTCTATACAAGACGGTTTAACGGGCGATTACAGTACTTTGGGGGTAAAGGCTATTTTGGATGGTTTTGCAGCCTTAGCGTTCGCCTCATCGCTTGGTGTGGGAGTTATTTTTTCTTTTTTGGTGATTCTGGTCTATCAGGGAGGAATCACATTATTAGCGGCTCAATTGCAAACTTTCTTCACCGCTAGCATGATGAATGAAATGTCAGCAGTGGGTGGTGTGTTACTTTTGGGAATTGGCATTGGTAGCTTGCTGGAGATTAAACCAATCCGCACTGGCAACTTTCTGCCCGCACTCGCCATTGCGCCAATATTAGTCTGGGTATTGAATGTGCTGGGAATCGCAATGCCTTAGGAAATGTTGGATCAATCCTGATAAAGAAATACTGGGAATGACTCGCCGGTTAAATAAAAACCGGCTTTTTTATATAATGCGATCGAGGCGTGATTGGTATGCTGGGTGTTGACCGATATGGTCCGGATTCTTTGACGAGTAAATTCTGATAATAAATCTTCAACAAGCAGGGAAGCAAGTCCCCGGCGTTGATAATTAGGGTGTACGCCCAGCCTGGCCAAATGAGCATGATTGCCGTTGCGAGTGCTGATCTGGTAGCCAATGGTCGATCCCTGATCTTTGATGATGGTCGCGTAAAAAGACTGTTGAAAGGCGTTGGTGAGTTCCTCTTTGGAGATCTGCCACAATCGATCGAATGATTGATGATCGAGGTTGGTTACTATGTCTAAATCATCGATCGACATCGGCATAACCTGGAAGGGAAAATCAACTGGGTATTTCCTCAGCGGCCTTCGCTCCCATTCCAGAACCACAATATTGTGATGATGTTGAAAATGAGTATGAAGAAGCAATGAACTGAACCATTCGTGCAGGGACAGCGCTGCTAATGTGGGCTTATTCTTCTCCCGTAATGCCTCTAATGCAACTGGAAAGAGAATATCCCATGATTGACGCGCGTCAAACGGTGAATTGGTCGCGTATAGCCGGATCCAGGCCATTTCAGGTGGATCGGGTGGACAGGCGAGGGCGGCTTGCAAAAAGCCATTTTCTTCTAATACGAAAAATGGTTGGTGCGCCAGCCAATGGGTTGGCGATCGCCAATCGAGGTGCCGGTGAACATAAAAACCAGCACTAATGAGGATGGAAAGATCCTCATTATCCAGGGGTGTAGCAGGGCGAATTGAAAAAGATTTCGTCATTGGGTTCCAGAATCCGGGTATTGTGGATTCTGTATTTTGCTCTTCATCAAATTCTTCCTGAAAATCATTGTTCATGATTGGAATTGATTTGTTTGAAAGGAATGCGTAACAGCTTGTGCAAAATCTTTTCGCGCAAGTTTAGTTTTTTCTGGTTATCCAGAGCCGCGTTCATAGAAGCAAGCGCTTCTAATTGTTGGCCAGTCCGAACCTGCAAACTGGATATGCACTTGAGTACATATGCGCGAGTTTCTTCCTGCCCTTTAATCGGTTTGAGTAAATCTGCGCATTGTTGGTACGTTTCCAGAGCGGTTTCCAGTTCTCCGAGGGCTTCATGGGCAGCGGCAATATTGCCGAGCGAAAGAGCTTGCCTTTGAACATCTCCTGCTTGTGCAAAAACCAGGTCGCTGCCCTGAGCCGCTGTGAGCGCGCTTTTCGCATCTCCAGATTGTAAATAAGCCACACTAAGATTATTACGCATCTCAGCGGCTGTCAGCGCCTCTCCAAGATCATCGAATTGTTGAATAGCGCGTTCAAATAAAGAAGCAGCAGCCAGGTATTTCTTTGCCTGGTAAGCGCGCTGGGCTTCTTCAACCAATTGATTTGCGGATTTGATGTCTGTCATGCTAGAGGGTTATCTCCAATATTCCTTCGGCTATTCCTCGCAATCGATCGCTGGACAAATTGCTCAAGCGCATTGCCAGTTCCAGATACGGCAGGTTTACCGGTTGGGAGATGAATTTCTTAATATCATCAGGCAAAGCCAGGAATTGTCGGGCTGAGCCTGCTTGAGTGCGCCAGGTTCCTGCCATCGTGTTTGGATCAACCAGGTCATCTAAGTTAATTCCCAGGCATTGAGAGATCATTTCCAATTCTGGCATGGGAATCGAAGTTGCCCCAGTCTCAAACTCTTCCATTTTTTCTAGTGAAATCGCAGAACGTTGGGAAAGTTCTTCGATGGACAGATTGTTTTGCTCGCGATAATTGCGGATGAGTTGGCAGATCTCCAAATCTCTTTCCTGATGGATGTTTTCAATCCATTCAGATTCTACATCTTCAGGTTCACTTATTAACGGTTCGCGACCCCAAAAACGCTCAACAGGGACATTGAGGAAAAAAGCATAGGCTTCCAATTCCGGTAGACTGGGGGACATTTCGCCATGCTCATAAGTATCAAATCTTTCCAGCGATACCCCCATTGCTCGGGCACATTCCTTTATGCTTCGTCCAGCTGTTTGTCTGGAATCCGCAATCAGTAAGCCCATTTTCTTCCGGCGAAGACGAAGGAGTAGTTGATTTTTATCCATAGAGTTCACTCGTCCAATCATGGTCTAGATTAAGCTCGGCTTAATCAAATTATACATCACACTCTTTGCTTAAAAATCCAAAAAGACTTATCGCCTTTTTGGACCCGATATCATATCGCCAATATTGGCGCCAAACACTGTGGCAGGTAAATTGAACCCAGCGGTTTCCAATCTGGTAATGAATAACGGCCGGATCCCCGTTGGTTTTAACTCACCAATGATTTTTCCGTCACTTGAAATTCCGGTTTGCTCGAAGCGGAAGATATCACTCATCACAATTGTGTCACCTTCCATGCCGGCAACTTCGGTGACCGCGGTTACTTTTCGGCTGCCATCTCGTAAACGGGATTGTTGGATGATGAGATCTACGGCGGAGGCAATTTGTTGGCGGATTACCTTGAGGGGTAAGTCCATACCAGACATGAGACACATGGTTTCAAGACGAGATGTCGCATCACGGGGTGTATTGGCGTGCAGGGTAGTCAGGGATCCATCGTGACCGGTGTTCATTGCTTGAAGCATATCCAGGGCTTCACCACCGCGGACTTCACCAACGACAATCCGGTCAGGGCGCATGCGTAACGCGTTTCGGACAAGATGGCGAATGGGCACTTCATTATGTCCACTTGAATCAGGTGGTTTGGTTTCCAAGCGAACAACATGCTCCTGCTGAAGTTTCAACTCGGCGGCGTCTTCAATGGTTACAATGCGTTCTTCTTCAGGAATAAAACCAGAAAGCACATTTAATAATGTGGTTTTACCTGAACCCGTACCCCCTGAAATGATCACATTCAAACGGGATATGACGCAGGCGCGGATGAACTCAGCCATCTGAGGGGTGAGTGATCCAAAACTGATTAATTGCTTGACGGATAGTTTGTCTTTTTGAAATTTTCGGATGGTAATGGTGGGACCATCAATTGCCACCGGGGAGATTACCGCATTGACCCGAGAGCCATCTGGCAGACGGGCATCAACGGTGGGGTTGTCGCGATCGATATGCCGCCCCAAAGGCGAGACAATCCGGTCTATGACCCGCAATACGGCGTTGTCGTCTTCAAATTGCACCTGGGTGCGGATTAATTTTCCGTTGCGTTCAATGTAAATCTGATGCGGTCCATTGACCATAACTTCGCTAATTTCCGGATCTTCCAAAAATGGTTGTAATGCGCCAAAACCGACAATGTCATCCAATATATCTCGGAATAATTGATCTCGAAGGCCAATGGGTAATTGCAATTTGGTTGTCTGATACGCCTGTTGAAGCAAGGATTGAACCACTTCCCGCCGTTGTTGCGGGAGAATTGCTTTACCTTCCAATTCACGCGAAATGGATGTGACCAGATATGATTTTAATTTGGCCAGATCCGCTGATTTCAAACCGGTGGAATCAATCCTCTCCATCTTTGACCTCCGGATTCGCTTGCGGGGTCATTTGGTGAACTGGAATGATCCAAATTATATGGGACCGATTCACGGCTAAAAAATCTGTTTTATACAAAATTTCATCATTGAGTGAAAAAACCGTAGCGGATGTCACCGGCAGAAACATCTCTGCCTGGTCCAGTTCATCTTTCAGGCGGTCTTCTGGACGGACGTGAATTTGACCCTGAATTTTAAATTGACTGGTATGCAGGATTACCTCAATGGGTTCTTTGCTGACAACATGGGTAAAAATCTTGCTTTTGTTTTCGAATGAATCGTACATATATTATTCCTTTTGATCGCGACCTTATTCCGCGGGCATAATGTAGCCCAAGCCTGGACGGGTGACGATGTGTTGGGGATTGTGTGGTTCGTCCTCCAATTTTTGACGCAATCTGGCAATACTGACCCACAGGATTTCTTTATCTTCTCGATATTGCGGCCCCCAAATCGCGACCAGAAGATCTTCGGACGATAATACTTCCCCGATGTGTTGGGCAAATTGGATCAGTAAACGATATTCGGTGGCTGAGAGAAAAATGGGCTTGTTTCCCTTCCAAACTTCCGCGCGGGCAAAATCTATTTTTAAATTACCATGTACAAAATATCTATTTTGGGTGATTTGTTCGGTGCTGTGGGCACGCCGTAGCACAGCTCGAACTCGCGCCACCAGTTCCGTTGCCGAGAAGGGTTTGACCACATAATCATCCGCGCCTGCGTTTAGGCCGGCCACCCGGTCTTGCTCCTCTCCGCGAGCAGTTAACATGATGATGGGCACATTCGAGAATTGGCGAATACGTTCGCAGGAAGAAATGCCATCCAATTTGGGCATCATCACATCCATGATCACCAAATCTGGGTTGCGGTTAGCTACAATTTCTACTGCCTGTTCGCCATTACCAGCTGTGATCACTTCATAACCTTCTTTTTCCAGATTTACCTTCAGGAGGTGTTGGTACAAGGTTTCATCATCTACCGCCAAAATCAATGTCATATTACCCTCTCATGGCTGCTTGCCGATGTCATTATTTCAGAAGTGTGATTCGGCAAAAAAATTTCAAATTGTGTGCCTTCTCCCAATTTGGATTTTACTAGAATTTCCCCGGCATGTGCATGAATAATCAGCTTACAAATATATAAACCCAAACCGGAACCACGAATGGTGGGGGATTGATCTGGATTGCGGAAAAAACGGTCGAACAGCCTGGGAATATATTCGGCAG
>Ga0209269_1001064_pt1 | contig 16728 bp, 11 predicted proteins | sample MTBAKMMethaMetaG_FD_187455 | JGI IMG/M metagenome (GOLD analysis project Ga0209269, IMG submission 187455) | Enrichment culture microbial communities from Arthur Kill intertidal strait, New Jersey, USA, that are MTBE-degrading - MTBE-AKM (Arthur... | ecosystem: Environmental > Aquatic > Marine >... | reverse complement strand
AGAAAACGCTGGCATTCATGATGGAAGAACCGGGCGATGAGGGAGGGGCTCAGGTTGTGCCGGGGCATTCGTGGTATGATCTCTGTCCGGGATCGTAAATAGATGGATGGGCGGGGGCACAGGCAGAGAGAAGAACTATTATCTGGCTGGAAGAATGCAGTGCGATCTGCAACGGGCCGGTTGCGGCGGGCTTCGGCCCCGCATCTGGATGGGCTGCATCAGGAGGCAAAAAAATGATTGAACTATTGACGGCGGCGGTGTGGTCACCGTACCTCGCCGGGGCGGGCGTGGGGGTCATGGCGGTGCTCTCCTTCCTTCTTGCCGACCGCCCGCTGGGTGCTCGACGGCATTCGCGAAGACCAGCGGGATGATCGAACTGGCCGTCCGCGGCGAAGAAGTGAAGGTGCACCCCTATTACCGGAAGTTTGCCTCGGCGGTCGATGGTTCGTGGATGATCATCGTCGGGATCGTGATCGGCGCCTTCATATCCTCGGCCCTCTCCGGGACCTTCGCCCTCTCGTGGGTGCCGGCGCTATGGGGTGACGCCTTCGGCTACGCCGCCGCCGTCCGCTTGGTCGCCGCCCTCATCGGGGGTGCGCTCCTGGGCTTCGGGGCGCGGTGGGCCGGCGGCTGTACGAGCGGGCACGGGATCAGCGGGCACGGGATCAGCGGGACGCTCCAGCTCTCCGCGAACAGCATGATCGCGGCGGCGTGCTTTTTTGTCGGCGGGATTGCGGTGGCGATGATCATATATGGTTTTCCGGCGCTGTGAGGTGGATGCCGATGACGCTCGAATCTCTTCGTAAAAACACCCAGGCCCAGATCGTCCTCGGGCTTCTGATCGGAATCGGTTTTGGCTTCTTCCTCCAGAAAGGGGGCGTCACCGACTACAACGTGATCATGGGTCAGCTCCTGCTCACCGACTTTACCGTGGTGAAGGTGATGCTCTCTGCCGTGATCGTCGGCATGCTCGGTTTCTATCTGCTCAGGGGAAAGGAGGCGGTGCGGATTCACTGCAAGAACGTCACCCTCGGCTCGGTGGTCATCGGGGGCCTGATCTTCGGGGCCGGCTTTGCAGTCCTCGGATACTGTCCCGGGACGGTGGCAGGTGCCGTCGGGCAGGGATCGCTCGACGCCCTCTTCGGCGGGATGGTTGGATTGACCGTCGGCGCCGGGCTTTTTGCTAGGATATACCCGCGGATCGCAGGGGGGATCCTCGACGCGGGCGAGTATGACATCAGGACAATCCCAGAGTTCCTCGGGGTGAATCCCTGGGTCGTGGTGATCCCGTTCGTGATCCTGATGATCGCCCTGCTCGAGGGGCTCGAAATGCTGGGGCTGTGAGGGGGAGATCCCCTCCCCCTCTACGTGCGTACGAGCACATCGAGAATGCGGAACACATCTGGGTCGAGGAAGGCTCCCATCTCTGCTTCTGGATAAACCCGAAGTCAAAAGAGGTGCAGGAATATGCCGTCGATTTCCTGAAGAGGCACGTGCCGAAGTGACCGTCGGGGACTTTTTCGCAGAGATATTTCCCGCAAGCGCTGTGCAAAGGGGGTATGGTGCGGACGGATTTTTGTACCCCGGAGTTCATCGCTTCATTTTTCTGTCGCAGTTTCTCTTATAGTCTCGGCTTTGCAGAAATTTCCATCCCCGGATCGCTTTATGGATCACTCTCTCGTCCGTGAACAGATCGCTGAAGCGGATATTTCTAGGGGCGTCTGATCGAGGTACCTTGCCCCACGCTCGCGCTGCGGGACTATAAAATCTGTGATTTTCGAGGATCGGGGACGTAGTCTCCCGGCTGGATCGTAATGAAGGTAGTTAAACTAACTAATATTAAATAGATTTTCACAAAAGAGCATATCACTACTTCTCCACCATCTCCCAATGCCAGTTATATTTAGAACCAATCCTTTTAATCCGCTTTTCCTTTTTTAATATCTTTAATCTTTTTCTAATTATATCTGGTTTAATTTTTTCATTTATTTTCAAAATATCTGAAGTATTTGTACTTTGAGAATTTCGAATTATCTCAATTATTTTCTCGTCTAAAATTTCCATAATAAGATTTTCAGCGATCTCCGAACCGGACATTATTTTTAAATTTGCATCAAAATAACTCTTTTCTAATTGTATTTTGTATTCAAATTTATTTACAGGCATATTATATGCGAAGCCTTCTTCTGCCCTAGCCAAGTCACCATAAAAAGCAAAGTCACATGATGCAACATTGAATTTATCATAGAATCCCAAAAAATTTGAAGCCTGATCAGAATATGCGAGTATGGACAGCGCTTCAGGTTTGTATTTATTAAAAATATCTGCATTGCAATGTTTTAAATTATATTTTACGGCTTCTTCACTCAAGTTGGCAGGTAAATTTATTCTTGCTCTTATCCTCGAAATCTTTGAATAGGATGAATCCTTTAAGTCAATGATTGAATAAGACTTCTGAAAATCTCCTTCGGGATAATCAATATTTTCAAGAGGGGTTCTCTCACGATTATCAAGGATTAACTGATATGCTTTATCTATCGAACCTCTTGAGTTCTTTAGTTCTCGTCTCTTTTTTTGAAATTCAGTCTCTCTTGGGATATGGTTATTTTTTTCAAATGCTATCAGTTTTTGAACTGCTATATCAGCGATGGAATCATAATTATTGGAGAAAGGAATAAAGAATACAGTGGACGGAAGGCCAAGGATATTGACATTGTCTAATTTAATCGGTATAAATCTATTATTTTCATCTCTTTTCCGGATGATGTCGAATTCAAAACGAGGCCATTCTTTTCTTTTATAATTTTCTGAGAAAAGAACAATGACCTGTTTCGAATTTTGAAACAAGTCTTGAAAAAATTTTTCTCCATCTTTACCCACGAGGGTGCTTTGCTCGTCTGATGCAAGAAAAATACTATAATCTCCAGATATCTCTGTTATGGACTGTTTTATTCTTTTGGCAATGTTGAGATCCTCTCCTGCATAGGAGATCGCAAAGTCATATTCGTAATCATTTATTTTGTCCATAAAATCTCTAACACCAGTTCTTTATTATGTCTGAGGATATTTCTTTTTTATTCCCCGATCTAAGAGGTTCTGGCTGGGGATCCGGAACAAAATGAACGTGATGGAAAGTCTGCCACGTGATTTTGGGGTGGACGTCCAACTGCACATATCCAAGATCCACACAATCCCGGCTATCAGAACAACACCGAAGGACAATATTCGGATCATTCTGACATCCCTGGTGTAACGCCCTCCGCTGCATCCCGAACGATAACTTAGCTGACAAAACGAGGACTTGCAAAAAAAGTTCGCGGCCTGCGAAATGATGTGGAGGTTACTTTTGAGCTATGACGCAATGTATTGCGTGAAATGTTCGATGGCTTTGACCCTTGAAGCTGCTATTCATGTTGAAAATTCAATGAAAGAAGTTAGTGAAAGCGTAGATTAGAGATCTCTTATCGCTCGATTGAAGAAGGATTTAGGGATCCAAATTGGTACTCCATGAGTTCGGCGAGATTGTTATCATATAACTTTCGGGCATTTTTCATTTAATGGGCATTGTTCGCAGTCGGGATTACTTGATTTACACCACCCATTCCCAATTTCCCAGCAAACAGAATCATAATATCCTGGATATTCAGGATATATTTTCTGGGATATTTCAATGATTTCCTTGGTTTTTGCATCCCTCGGAGCCAACCCCATTCTCTTGAAAACACGTTCGATATGCACATCCACAGAAACATCAATCGCCCGAAGGTCAGGCAGCGGTACTTTGAAATCCCGGACAAGTATATTTACCGCCATCGTAGAGATCTTCTGTCCTACTCTGTGAAATTCTTGGAATCTTCTAATGACTGTCTTACAGTTGGGCTCGTCCCATGTCCAAATGTTGGATGCATCATCGTCATATTCAGAATGGATTTTTAGTATGGCAGCATGAAAAGCAAACGCCATTTTAGTATTATAGTGGTGTAAGGAATGTTCATGGAAAATTGACTCCGTTGTAGCGAGATCAAGTCCCAAAAAAGATTCAAAATCCCTCCCGTTCAAAACTTCCGATATTATACAGGGAATAATCCAGGCACGCTGAAAATCGATTTGCTGGTTCATTATACTGCCTAGAACGAAAATATGGGGGTAATGTTCGATATCATTTATAATTTTATCTGCATCACGATTTTTTGTGAATTCAATCATTACTCGAGGTCGCCGGTGTAATTCAAGAGCTTGGGAAAGAAGAAAATCTTCCAATTCTTTATTCGATGAAGCCATAACACGTGATTTTAATTTTGGAGTAAATAAAATAGAGGTCAGGATATCCAGTGCGTGATTTCGCAATAATTAGAGCGATCGTATTTTCATGCAAAAATGAAATTATTAATCGGGGGCATATAAACACATGGTATCATCAAAAATCCACTTTGAAGAAATCGATTTTGTAATTTACTTTCCAGCATCTGGAAATGCGAATCGAGATCTAAAGAAATACGGCGTATCATACCGAGACCACTTCAACAATAAGAGTCAGTCAGGTTCGAGAATCAATTTCGAAGATGTCTTAGATATCTCGCGTATAAAAAATCGCTATCCCCACACCGTAGGTTATTTTGTTGACGCATCGGGGAGAGGAGCAAAATACAAACCAAAATATATTGACAAAAAAACTGTTTCCAGTGAAGAAGAGTTGCAATCTTGGATAAAAGAGATTGGGCTCTAATCGGCCAAGTAAAATTTTGAGGTAGTGATTATTGCGGGAACATAATTTCGAACTATTTCCCTTTAATAGTATCCAATGTGAGGCATAATTAAAGGAATCTAGGTATTTTAAGAATAATTTAAAAAATTCATCCAAGATTTATTTCCCAAAGCGAGTTTCACTTCGTCACTCCATTTTTCTGTCGCAGTTTCTCTTATATTCTTGGCTTTTTAGAATCTGGCACGAGTTCGATTCGACAGAACCGGGGGCCAATCCTTTCTCACCCCTTTGCTCACTTCACAAGAGCATAGAGGTACCCATCCATGATGCCGCCGTCCTTCGTGATCGCCGACCTGTGGACTGCTTCGAGGTGGAAGCCGCACTTCTCCAGTACCCACATTGATGCCGTGTTGTTCTCGAAGATCCCTGCCTGAACGAATGATCGGGAAGAGGTCGAAGGCACGCGGGACGATCGCCCGTACTGCATCGGTCGCGATCCCCCAGTCCTCCTCCGATAACCAGTAGCCGATCTCGGCGGTCCTGCGATAGACATCGTAGTGGGGGTGAATGCCGACACCCCCCCACCGCCTCGCCGTCCACCTCGATCGCCAGGAGGAGAGCCGAGCGGTTGTGCGTCGCCATGGCGATGTACGCCTCTGCGTCCTTGATGGTATAGGGGCGGGGGAAGGCGTCTCGCATATGGCCGGCGATACTCGGGTTGTCGGCATGGCGGGCAAGGAAGGGGGCGTCGTCCTCGGTCCAGTCGCGGAGGACTGATGAAGGGGTCTCACAGAGCATCTGGACCACCTCTCCCCTCCTCGGTCATCGCGGCGAAGCGCTCGACCACCCACTCGTTCCTCACTTCAGGGTGGAACATCACGCCGTATATCGGTCCGGAGGCGTGGCGGATCGCCTGCACGCACCTGTCGGAAACGGCGAGGACGTCAAAATTGTCCGGCGGGACGACGGCGAAGGAGTGGAGTTCGTAGGCCGGGAACACCTCTTTTCCGGCAAAGATCCCGTCGGCCCCGACCACGGAGACGTCGGTCATCCCTATTTCGGGGTTTGGCTCGATCCGCCCGCCGAAGGCGGCGGCGACCGTCTGCATCCCGGCGCAGATCCCGAGCACCGGGAGGGTGCACTCTCGGACCCACGCGAGCCTCTCGAAATCTTCTGCGAATACGTTGTCCTTCAGGGCGGTCCCGCAGAGGATGATGGCGTCGGCGTCCTTGAGGTCGGCGTCCTGCACCGCGGTGTAGTGGCGTACGCGAGAGGGCGCCCCGGTACTTTTGACGATGTTCTCGATGGGGGAGACGAACTCGTATCTGCTCAGCGAGTTTTCTTTCCAGCAGAGGTCGACGATCAGGATCATTTCGGCACCAGCACGGCTTTCTCTATTCTATAGGTGCCGTTATAATTTTTGTATTCGGCCGACGCCTCCCTGATCTCGATCCGCCGTGTGAAAAACGGCGCATCGGTGACGAAGGTCTCGATCTCCCCGCCTTCGCCGGTGAGGGTGATCCGGTACTTCTCTGCCATTGCCCTCAATTCCGCGACGGCGGCGGCGTCGATCCGGCGCCCGAGCCACCGCTCGTCGAAGGGTGCGGAGTATACCCCGGCGACGATCACTGCAAAGCCCTCGTCGATCAGGCCCTGCATGTACGCCTCCTGGTCGGCGTGCCAGAGCGGGTTGAAGCACCAGAGCCCGAGGTCATGGCAGATCCGCTGCACCCGCGTCGCCTGGTAGACCGAGAGGATCGCCCCGGTGACGACCCCCTCGATCCCGTGGCGTTCCCGCGCGATCAGGACCGCCCGCCTCAGGTCGTCGAGCTCCTTCTCCTCCTCGCCGGCCGACTCCACCTCGACGAGAGGGAGGTCCGCCGCCTCGGCCTGCAGGGCGGCGAGGCGGACATTTGGCGTGTGGAACATATAACTCTCCGGGTTCGCCGGGACGATGGTGATCAGGCAGACCACCTCTTCCTTCTGCATCGCCCGCCAGCATGCAAAGAGCGAGTCCTTCCCGCCTGAACAGAGTACGCCGAGTCTCATTGAATATTCCAGATTTTTGTGGGCGGTGAGGGAAATACATTCTCCTGGATCGGGAGCAGCGGCCCCCCGGCACCGGCGCACGGTCCGTTCACGCGAAGACACAAAACCCTGAAACGCGCTCTACCCCTTCGCACCCTATCGTGTGAGATCGTTCTCATCATCCCTATTACCATGAGTGGCGTCAGACTGAAGTGTCAGGGATACCCGCACACACGAGTGAAGAGCCGTCAAGAAATTCGGAGAGGATCCGAATGCATGAAAAGAGTGGTATCAGGTCAGGGGGGATCGGGATCAAACCGATCCTCCACCCTCACGAATCCTTACTCGTCTTTACCTCTCCTCCGGTAAATCAGAACGCATGCCAGAGCGGCAAGGACAAGGATCGCAACACCGGCTGCGACCATCGGGAATTCGGAAGCGGGTTCAGCCGGAAGAACAGAGGGCGTTGTCTGCACCGGAGACGGCTGGACTGCAGCGGATGCGGCCTCAGGTGCAGTGGTGGGCACCGGCGTTTCAGGCGTCGCCTCCTTCTCTATCCCTATCGCATACCAGGAGAACCCCGGAGACTCGGCGGTGAATATGTAGTAATCCCCGTCCTCGGCCACATACGTGGTCGGCAACTGCTCCCAGGCCGTACCGTTGTACCGCCACAGCACGACGTCACCGGTATCGTAGCCATGCTCTTCAAGCCATATTTTAGAAACCTTAAACGTGTAGGTTACCTTCTCGATGTTCGAGTCATTCACGCCGTAAGGGGTGACCTCCTGGAACTCATACACGACCGATCCCGGAAGCGGAATGGATGAGGGCAGTGAGCCCGACGGCGTGACGATGACCTGAAGATTCTGGACGTCGCTGCCGACCGTGACAGTCAGGGAGTTTATCGACCCTCCGCGGATGGGGATGACAGCGCTCTGGCCTGCTTTGAGAGAGGATGCCGATCCTGCGCTGCTCACGGAACCTGACCCGTCGCTCCCTGAGTCTGACCCGGGCGACGGCCTGGTTAATATAGCCTCATCGTCATCCGCCGGTTTCTGGACGGCGTACTTCAGGGTTTCGTTCCCCGCATCGTAGTAACTGATATGTGCATATCCGTCTGTATCGATCGCAAGCGACGAATACTCGCCGACGTTTCCGGTATCCACCGTCACCGAGTACCATGTGTCGCCGTCCTTCCAGGCGTACTTCAGGCTCCGGTTCGTGGCGTCATAGTAACTGATGCCAGGCGCATGATCGGACCCGACCATCGTGTTGAAGGCAAGAGAGCAGTATTCGCCGACATCGCCTGCCGCATCGACGACCTCGGTTGTCCAGGACGAATCGTTGACCGCATACATGAGGCGTTTGTTGTCCGCATCGTAGAAGGCGATCGCCGCGTGCCCGCCGGCGTCGAATGCGATCGATGTCCACCCGACGGTCGCAGACGTCACCTCTTCGGTCGCCCATTTCTCCGGAGCGCCCCAACCGGGCATCTCGGCATGCCTGAGGGTTGTTGTGTTATGGTGGTAATACGCGATGTGCACCTGCTGTTCTGGGTTTATGGCGAGCGAGACATAATCCCCACCGATTTTTGCATTGATATCTTCGGGCTGTACGGTAGGCCAGTCTGCTCCACTCTGGCCGGGAGGGTACCAGCTGAACCGCGGTATCTTGAGCGGCACGCTCTGGTAGGCGACACAGGGGCCATGGTTCTCGCTGATCGCCAGTGAGGGGTATGCCGATGCGACCGGAGTAATTACCATATCGCTCCAGCCATCTCCCTGTTTTGTCGCATAGTTGAGCGACGTGCCCGCGGCGTTGCCGTAGGCGATATGGGGGGTATTGTTGCCGTCAAGCGCAAGCGAGAACCACCCGTTCGAGCCGTATACCGATTCGTTGTGCCACGCACCGTCGTTCCATGCGTACTTTACCGTTTCGTTGGTCCTGTCGTAATAACTGATATGCGCAGAGCAGTTCGAGTCCAGGGCAAGGGAGGAGTACGTCCCGACGCCTGTAGCCTGATCCGCCGTCGATACCGTGAAGTTTGCAGTCAGCGTTCCCTGCTGCTTTATATAGATCGACGCCGAGAACGAACTGGAAGCCCCTGATTTATTCTCGACCGTCAGGGTCACGTTGTAGATGCCGGGAGTGGCGAAGGTGTAGTGTGCATTCTGGTCGGTGGAGAAGGGCGCTGCCCTATCTATCGACCATGCCCAGCCGGTGAGGGCTCCTCCCGACGTATCGGTGAACCCCACCGCAAGCGGTGCATTGCCCATCGTTACGTTCGCCCTAAAGTGTGCCGCAAGCGGCCCCGGCATGCCGGTGGGGCAGGTCCTCATCGAATGCGACGGAACGTCTTCCAGCACCGTCCCGTCGTTGAAAGCGATGTCCAGGGGAGCGTCCGTCGGGTTATAGGCCACGTAAGTCCGCTCGTCGCCTTTCTCAAATGTCATGAAGTATGGGGTGTTCGTGGCGTAGACCTCGAGGGGATCGGGGGTTCCGTGGACCTGGAGGTAACGGATGAACTGGTAGGTCGTTGCTCCCGAGTTCCCGCCGTGTGTCAACTTTATACAGGGGATGATGTGATACTCGTTCTCCTTCCACTCCGGCGTCACGTCGAAGTAGGTCGTCAGCGCCGCATCGGGATTGGCCATCGCATACCAGCAGGCAAGCTCGCTGTAATACGCCAACCGACCGTACCACTGGTTTTCGGTCGTTCCGTCTCCGAATCTCTTTGTTCCTTCGGGATTGAGCGGGTCGAGATCGTACTTCTTCAGGTATTCCTCGTAATCCTGCAGGTACGTGACAATGGACTGTTTATCCATGGCATGGTAGAACGATGCAGGCGTGACCGGGGCGACCGTGATGTAACTGATATCAGTGGGGTGCGGACCGAAGAATGTGGACTGTTTGATCTGGGCGTCGTAGACCTGGGCGGTATACTGCATGCTCACCCAGCGGGGGTCGAACCCCGGCCCCTCCACGGCATCGAAGAGGCGCTGGTAGGTGCCGAAATAATCCCGCCAGTACGCCCAGTTCGCATAGACCGCAATGCTATACCGTTCGATGCCGATCTGTGTCATCTTCGGCTGGTCCGATGCGGTGCCCCAGAGGATGACTCCTGCCCAGAAGTTGATCTCTTCGGAGATCGATTCGTCGTTGTTTCCGGTCAGGAAGTCGGGGGACGTCAGCCCGCCGGCGGCGCAGTGCCCGTCATAGGCGTCCCAGTAGCGCATTTCAGGGAAGGCGTTGTCGCTCGGTATCTCTTTTGAATACGCCACATCAAAGACGATCTGGTTGATCACGTCCTTATACTCGTTCATCCAGGTCTCGTTGTCCATGGCGAGCAGGGCCGCTGCGTTGACGATATAGCCGTAGGTGTAGTGGTGATCGTTCAACCTGGTTACGGTGCCGTAGCCGTCGTATGGTTTATCGGTGGTATCCGACGGGAAGTACGTCTTTACCGGACTTGCAGGGTAGAGCAGGACGGTGCCGATCGACGCATTGTACAGGGCATAGTACGGGGCCACGCCGGTGCTCGTATTAACTTGAGTATTTGTCGGATTCTCCCTGAAGAAGAGTTCTATCCCGCCGGATTTCGTGGTGGATGCGACGGCGGCGGCCAGCGTGGTGTTCCCTACACTTTCGGCGGCAAGCGCGAACCTCGCATTTCGCCCGAGTGTCTTTACTCCGGTATAGGTGTCGGTACCCTTGCCGTCGTTGAAGGCTGTATACGCGGGGTCCTGGGGTCCGTTCTGCATCTCGAAGACGTCGAGCCACCGGGTCAGGTTGTCGATCCCTTCCGTATCATGGGTGTCCAGCGACGGCATGGAGGGGAGGATACCCGGGTAATGATAGGTGCAGGAATACGAGGACTGGCGGAGGTATTTCATCGTCCCCTTGATGGTCTCGAAGGCCATATCGGTGCCCGTGCTGTTCTGGACCCACACCGGCGTACCCCCGAGCACCGATCCCAGGTCGAAGAAGTCGCCATAGTGGATGGGCAGGAGCCCCTGTACCGGTCGAGGGTCGCCGAGGCCGAGCACGTCTGCGGATGTCATCGAATAGGTGGCGGTGACGGACGAGGTGGAGGCGCCATAGGTATAGGAGACGGTGGTCTCCGTGGGGTAGCAGAATGCCGCTTCGGCAAGGACGGCGAGCGTCGCTTCGTCCGTGAACGAGGCATCGGGAACGGTGGCAAGCACGAAATAGTTCTCCTGAACCGGTGCGACGAAGGTCAGTTCGATCTCCGTACGAGTCTCAGTGCCGTTCTCTGCCTGGTGGTACGCCGACTGCCCTTCAGGGAAGAAGAGAATGTATGTCTGGTTTGTGCTCGTCACGTCGGACTTTCCAAGCGGCGGGGTGATGGGCATCGCCCCGGTGAAGATCTCGTAACTGACGTTCTGTCCTTTCACCTGGAGCACGCCGGCGGTATGGTTCAGCTCCGACGCGCTCCAGATGGTGAAGTTTGTCTGCGGTATCCCGGACGCGGCGAAGTGAATGAACAGGGAGCCCCGGACGGTAACGATCCGCAGGGAGGCGTTCGCCGGAATTGCGGCCGGGCAAGCGGCGTCGTCCGATGCCAGAAGGAGGAGTTCCGCGTCGTAGTCTCCCATCCTGTTCACCCGGATGTGCGATGCATTGAATCCCGGGTCGACTTTTATCCCCTCTTTTGAGTGGATGCAGTCAAGGGCGGACATGAAGAGGGTGCTGGTGTCGGGCTTTCCGTCCGGGCTGTAGAGCCGTGCGTCCTGGTGAACCGTGATTGCTGCCTGCCTGACAAAAAAGCCGGTCGTGCCGGTGGGCGTGGAGAGCGGGGCATCGATGTTATCCCAGTTCGTATAGGGGTCCAGGTTATACCAGAGGCTCCAGGGGAGCGGGTAGACCGGCCGCTGGTAGACGATCGAAGGGGTGCCGGTGTCAAGGCCGCCTCCCAGATAGATCCTGGCCTGGTTGTCAGCCCAGAGGATCGGGGAGAGCCATGAGTTGCTCTTATACGGCGCCTCAAGGGTGGATGTCGCAGTCGCACTGAGCGCTCCTGAGCCTGCGGGCTCGGGGCTTGAGCCGGGCAGGGTCGTGTTGGTGTAGACCGGATGTTCCTGAATTGTTGCTGCTGCTGCTGCCTGTGTGAGTATGAGCAGCACAAGCACTATCAGTAAAGCGGTATTTGTACGGGATATCGTATAAATCACCTGAAAAACTCCCCTTCCATGTAACGGAGAGATAACAAGAAAGGATACTATGAAATCATTAATCCATATAATTAATTTTTCTGTGTTATACTTGCAATTTTTTTTATTTATGTGGATATTTGCCGACGAAAATCGGATTTTCTGCCATAGAGTCAATATGGTCCCGATGCTGCCCCGGAGAGTATGCGCGGGGATATCGGGCGATGCCGTTGACGTGGGAAAGTGGCGTTACGGACGTACCTTAGCGGGGAGAAAATCGTGTACCCGGCCCGTCCGGATACTCTCTTCATCTTCCCCGTGGACGATTGCCCGGAAGAGCACACGATCATCAGGGATGCAGGGTGTTGTGATCAGGGCGTGCATCGTATCGGCGGCGAACCGGGGCGGGCGGCATAGGTTCTCCGGAACCGCCATGAGCACCATAACGACGATGGCATAGGTTTATCACGCCGCCCCCTCATTATTCCTTATGGGGATCATTGCGCCTCTCTCGACACTCCTCTTCCCATTTTCTGCATTAATTATCGCTTTTATCCATATTCACTGGAAGAAGATCGCCGGCTGGCAGGCTATCGGCGCGGTGCTGATGTGGCAACTGGCCGTCGGGCTGGGACTGGCCTTCATATGGGGAGGGATCGGTCATCTCCTGATGCCGGATCTGGTTGCGGCGTCGATCGGCTGGGCGGCAGGAAGCCCGTTCCAGCGGGAGGTCGGGATGTGGGACCTCGCTCTCGGCATCGTCGGCGTTCTCTGCCTGAAGTTCAGGGACGAAGGCTTTTTTGCTGCAACCATCATTGGAACCGGGCTGTTTTCCGTCGGTGCCGGCATCGGCCATCTCTACGAACTCGTCGTCAACGGGAATACGGCGGTCAATAACGCCGGAATCGTGATGTACGTTGATCTCTTCTACCCGCTCTTCCTTGCAGCCCTGCTCGTCGTGTACCATGTCAGGAAGAAGGAGGCAGGGGCGGCGGACACTGTTGTTCTGTCGAACGCCCTCGACTGAACGTGCGGGCATCGTTCCAGGGGCGTATCTTCACATTCGACGGTGAGGGTCCATGGTGCATACGCCTGGACCTCTTCTTTCCCCGAAACGGTCCCTCTCTCAGGCGACGGTGAATCTGCTCATTTTCTCGCGGAGTGCTCCCGTGAGTGCGGCCATCTCCTGGGCGCCTGCCGCGACGGCCCCTGCGGCGCTGCTCACGTCTCTGACGAGCTCGGCGTTCTGGCGGACATGCTCCTGTGTCCTCCTGGTCATGGCGGTTGCCGTGTCCATGGACCGGGCGACGCGGTCCGTGATCCCGGCCTGATCGTCCGTCTCCCGTGCAATGGTGGCGACGCCGTGGGCGGTTTCCCCGGCCCGCTCGACGATGGTCCCGAGGAGTTCGATGATCTCCTGGACGCGCTCGATCCCGTCGTGCACCTTGGAATGGGCGGCCTGCAGATTCTCCGCCGTCTTCTGGCTGTTGGATTGGATCCGCTCGATCACCTCGTCGATCCTGGTCGTCGCCGACCTGGCCTGTTCGGCGAGGCTCTTGACCTCGGCGGCAACGACGGCGAAGCCGCGGCCGTGCTCCCCTGCCCGTGCCGCCTCAATGGCGGCGTTTAAGGCGAGGAGTTTTGTCTGGGCGGCGATGTCGTTGATGAGGCGGGTGATCGCCCCGATATCTCTCATCTCCTCGTTCAGCCGGTTGAAGTCCTCCATGTTCTGCTTTGACCCGAGTTCGACCGCCTTCATCTGGGCGGTCGTCTGGTTGCCGAGGGAGGCGGCCCGGTCTCCAAGCCGCGTTGTTTCCTCTGCGATCTCCCTGACATTCTGGGTGGTGGCGGCGATCTGCTCGATCGACGAGAGCATCGTCGAGATTTCCCGGTGGACCTCCTCGATCGTCTGCATCTGGCTGGCCGCCGCTTCCGCCGAACTGCCGCTGTTCTCCGCCACCGTCGAGAGGGCGGCGCTTACCTCCTGGATGTTCCCGGCCGATGCCGATACGTGCTCGTCCAGGTCGGCGATCGCCTTCTCTGCATCCCTGATCACGGTCCTGATGGCGTCCACGGAGAAGTTGTAGTCCTCTTTCACCCGGAGCAGCGGATCGTTCTCCCCGATTGCGGCGTGGTTCGTGAGATCGCCCGCGGCAAGACGCCTGATCGAGGTGCCCAGGTCCCCGGTGCTGATATTGAGGGCGCGCGCTGTTTTCTCCGCCTCGGCCATCATCTTCCGAATTTCCTGCTCCTGCCGGCGCTGTTCAGTGATGTCGCGGTAGACGACGAGGACGCTCGTGAGGGATCCCTCGTCGCCGTACAGCGGGATGCAGAAATACTCCAGGTCTTTTGTTCCGGCCGGGAACTCCAGGGCGATCTCGCCCGAAACCCTCCGGAGTTCTGTAACGGCCGTCCTGATCGACTCGCCGTCCTTTTTGAGCATCTTGAAACTTCTGAAACTGAGGCCGTCGAGGTCGCCTGCCCGGTAGCCGGAGAGGTCGATGAAGGCGTTGTTCCAGTCGGCGATCTGCAGGGACGGGGAGAGCAGGATCATCGGGATCGGGTGCTCCTTCAGGATCGTCTCGGTCGTCTTCTGGAGGCGCTCGATCTCGGCGATCTTCCTCCGGTTTTCGGTGACGTCCCTGAAGACGTAGAGGGCGATCTCCAGGCCCCCTTTCTGGTCGAGGATCGGGATAGCGTCGAGGATCACAATCTTCTTCTCGCCGTTTTTGAAGCGAACGAGGTATTCGCCTTTCGATTTCTCGCCGGTGCGCAGGACCCTGCTGAGGTCGTTGCCGTCACGGTGTTCGAGGGGCATATCCGCGATGGAGGATGAGACGATGGTGTCCTCCGATTGGGGGAAGAGGCGTTCGAAGGCGGGATTGGTTTCAATGATCGTGCCGGACGGGTCGAGCACCGCCATCGCAAGGGGATTTTCCCGCATGAAGGTTGTGTTCAGGAGTTCGGCCTTTTTCTGGAGGGCAGCGATGCTCCGCATCTTTTCTTCGCGCTCCATGACGTCGGCGGTCATATCCCGGTTGCTCGAACGGTAACCGAGAAACGTCCCGTCAGGGAGATGTGCCCCAAAGCTGATGTGCCCGATCCACCGGACCGCCCCGTCCCTGGTGCGGACCCGAAACTCGATCGTGTCTGCGCACTTCGAGGTGTCGCGATTTTCCCTGACGTTCCTGAAATATGCCTGCACGTGGGGGAGGTCTTCGGGCTCGACGATCCGCTCCAGGAGACCGGGATCGGCGATGAACTCGTCCGGGCGGTAGCCGGTGATCCGCTCGCAGGAAGGGGATACGTAGATGAACCCCTCGTCCTCCCCCTGCAGGTACTCCCAGTCGTAGGTGAGGTCGATGATCGTGTGGAAGAGGCGTTCGCGGTCGAGGTTATGCTCCCGCTCCCTGACGTCCTCGGTGATGTCCCGGTTGCTGCTCCGGTACGCCGTCCCGATCCCCTCGATATGGGCCGTCCTGGTGAGGTGACCGATCCACCGGATCGCTCCGTCTTTTCTCCGTATCCGGAGTTCGACGGTTGAAATGTCGTCCCCCTTCCTGATCGCCGTCTCGTAGTCCAGAAAGGCGGCACGGTCCTCCGGCTCGATGATCCGCTCCAGGAGTCCGGGATCGGCGACGAACTCGTCGGGCCGGTACCCGGTGATACGCTCGCAGGAGGGGGAGACATAGGCGAACGTCCCGTCCTCCCCCTGCAGGTACTCCCAGTCGTAGGTGAGGTCGATGAGGTGGTGGAAGATCGTGTCGCTGCCGTTTTCCGGCAGGGTGCTATTATCTATGGGGGTGGAATTTCCGGACAGATGCATGATGTTCACCGGGCCTGAATCGGCCGTTCTGGCGGGGGCATTCGGTGGCCCCCGTATAGTGATGGAATATAGTTTCCTTCCATCATAATTTATATGTTTCTTTTTTTATCGATCTATTTTTCTCTGGAAACAGGGCATTTCGTCGAGAATTTATCTCGGGCTGGTGACTCTGGCCGGGGATCAGCCTTTTACCGGGCGTCTCCATGATCGCATCCGCTCATCACAAGCAGATCGGCGGCACCGTGATCCTGCTGGGGTTCAGGGCGAAACGCTCCTTATCCCCGCTGGCGCATCAAGACGATCAAATGCACGCAGTCCTGATGATCTGCAAAAGAACGGCAACCAGATGAACAAAAGTGAAAGGGAACAGAATCATTCCCTCGTAATTACGCCCCGGCCGGGATTCGAACCCGGGTCGAAAGCTCCGGAGGCTTTCAGGATATCCACTACCCTACCGGGACCTGCCTATATCCATTATCCTGAGAGGTTAAAAAGGATTGTGCCGCTTCAGGGGCGGCGGAGGTGATAGAGGTTCCAGATCTTGCATGCCCCCTCGTGGCTGACCATGCACGGGCCGACCGGCGTCCTGGGCGTGCATATCTTCCCGAAAAGGCGGCAATCGGTCGGCTGCGCGATCCCCCGCAGCACCCGGTCGCAGATGCACCCGGTCGTCTTCTCCACGTGTTTGATCTCGATCCCGAACTTCTCCTTCGCATCATAGCGCGCGAACTCCGGCTTCAGCCGCAGCCCCGACGCCGGGATCACCGGAAAGCCGCGCCACTCCACATCGGCCGGTTCGAAGACCTCGTACATCAGTTTCTTCGCTTTCTGGTTTCCCGTTCTGTTCACGGCGCGCGGGTAGGCGTTCTCCACCTCGTGGCGCCCCTCGTTCACCTGCCGCACCAGCATCAGCAGGCCGAGCAGGATATCCTCGGCTTCAAATCCGGCGACCACCTGCGGGACCGGGAACTGCTCGTAGTCCTCATACCCGGCGACCA
>Ga0209269_1001061_pt1 | contig 16799 bp, 16 predicted proteins | sample MTBAKMMethaMetaG_FD_187455 | JGI IMG/M metagenome (GOLD analysis project Ga0209269, IMG submission 187455) | Enrichment culture microbial communities from Arthur Kill intertidal strait, New Jersey, USA, that are MTBE-degrading - MTBE-AKM (Arthur... | ecosystem: Environmental > Aquatic > Marine >... | reverse complement strand
CATAGTCGTCATGCAGCAGGTGCTGGTATTCATGCGCGATGGTGCCTTCATAAAGGTAAGGGCGCGTGCCGTCTGGTCCAACGCGGTTCGCCCAGTCGTATGAGTCAATGGTGATGATGTTGCGATCGAAGTAACCTTCATAAGTGGGAGAATAGAATCCAGCGATATAGTATGGGTATGTGGAATCGTAATATTGTTCATCCCGCACATTGGAAACCATGATGATGGTGCGTCCGGCTTCATCATAATAGTAACCTGGATCTACGTATCCCCAGGCCTCCAACAATGAATACGAACCATCCAATGGCATCGCGGGACCGAAGAAATCGGTCTCAGTTGGTAAAATATTACCCTCAAATTCGTCTAGCAAGTACTGAACTTGTTCGCAACTGACCTCTGGGGTTGGCCTTGGATCGCCTGCTGGCCAGCTCAGGTTAGATTGCACCCAGATCTGGGCATTGTCCCCTTCAGCTACAAGATAATATGGAGTGAAGAAATACTTCCCTAAATAATCATCGAGGGCCAAAAAGAGCTTGCTATCCAGGATGCAATCCGACAGACTCGAAGCCGCCACTTCTTCCTCTGCCATTTCTTCTTCAGCCAATGCTGGTGATCCCTGGATCCGGTCTGGGGTCGCTTCCCATTCCCGGATTTCCGGACCCACATCTACGGGTTTGTAATCGGGGGGCTGGGGAGCCGCGCTCACCGAAACCGGTGTGGCCAGCATCCCAAATGCCAGCGCAAATACTGTGAAAACATACAATGCTTTGAATTTCATTCTTTCCCTCCAACAAAATCTGTTCTTTATGTTTTATCCAATGCGATTTGTTAACAGAAATTCAAAAATCACCTCCTTAACCTTAGTGGGGATTGATGGATTGCTTTGATGGTCTTTTGAAACATTAATTTGGGATTAAAACCTTGATTTAATCATTATATTGCGCCAATTCTACGAATACAAGAACAAACGGAGAAATATTCTTGGTTAAACCAAAACAACACCATATAATGATTTGGAATTCTTCTATTGAGGGAAAGGAGAAATTGGTGGAAAACGAAAGAAGTGAAAAACCAATTAAAGTTGGAATTATTGGGGTTGGCCAAATTGGAAAAATCCACCTGAAGACGTATCAATCAATACCGGGCGTCGAGGTGGTTGGGGTTGTTGGAAAAGATCCAGTCAAAACAGAGAAGGTGGCGAAGGATTACAATGTTCCATTTTGGACAATCAATCACCGTGAGTTATTGGAAATTAAAGATATTGATGCTGTGAGTATCTGCTTGCATAATAATTTGCACCAGCCAGCTACAGTAGCAGCTCTCGAGGCAGGGAAACATGTTTTTTGTGAAAAACCTATGGCAGGAACTTATCACGATGCTTTGATTATGGTTGAAGCTGCCAAAAGAACAGGAAAAATGTTGAGTATTCAATTAGCTTCTTTATTTTCCAAGGAGACAAAAGCTGCCCAAGCAATTATTGAAAAGGGGCTACTGGGGCAACCATATTTTGCTTGTTCGGCTGGATTCAGAAGGAGAGGTCGTCCTTTTGTAGATGGGTATGGATCACCACCCTTTGTCCAATTAGACCAGGCTGGGGGAGGGGCGCTGTTTGATATGGGAGTTTATCATATCGCCAATGTCCTGTATTTACTTGGTAATCCAACTCCTATCCGAATCAGCGGGAAGACTTATCAAGAAGTTCCAATTGACCCTGATCGTTATCGGGATAGCGGTTTTAATGTTGAGGAATTTGGAGCTGGTTTAATTCATCTTGAAGGCGATTTAACACTGAATATCATTGAGGCTTGGGCTGCGCACCTAGATCAATTAGGTGGCTCATACTTGCTTGGCTCCAAAGGGGGATTAAGGTTAAAACCTTTTGGATTCTTTCATAGCCTCGAGGACCTGGACTTCAATTCAACAATTGATTTGGAAAGCTTCGAATATCGTTTGCACAATGTGCGCAATAGCGGCATCGCCTACGATGGACCGCAGCAACATTGGATTGAAGCGCTTCGAGGAAATGTTCCTCTATTACCGACTGCAGAAATTGCGCTGAACACAATGCTGATTTCGGAAGGAATCTATCTGTCCAGTAAGTTGGGGCGTGAAGTCACAGCCGATGAGGTGATCAAGTTATCAAAAAGTACTGCCAATCCTTTTTAAATCTATAACAGCATTATTTCGTCAAAATACCACAGCACAATGAAATTATTGCTGTGGTATTTTGGTTTGATCTTAATACCTCTTCACCAGGATTTCAGGATTAGGAGAAAACGAAATAATAGAGGATATGACAAATGTCATGTTGATAATCATTCGAAATGTGCTAATATATTTGCAATAAACAAATTAAAACATAAAATAAACACATAATAACATTTAGGTGAACCATGTTAGCTACTGAGCGCCAGAAAACAATCCTTGAAATGCTTGAAAAAAATAAAACCGTCGAAGTTACTGAGTTAAGTGAATGTCTCAGTGTGTCCGAAATGACAATCCGGCGAGATTTAGATAAATTGGAACAGGCTGGCTTGTTGACTCGTACTTTTGGCGGGGCGACTGTTACATCCAACCCCGTAGCTTTGCAGTTGTCGTTTGTTGAAAAAGTAGGTGTGTTTGAGAGAGAGAAACAAGCCATTGCGAAAGCAGCGGCTAGTTTGATACACGATGGGGATACGGTTGGATTGGTTGCAGGAACGACCTGTTTCCAAATCGCAAAAAATTTTCCCGCCAGAGAAAATGTGACCGTTGTGACAAATGCGATTAATATCGCGATGGAATTCGCAAATCGTGGGGGAATTAAATTGATCGTCACTTCTGGTTATATGCTTGAGAGATCCTTTGCTTTAGTTGGACCCTTCGCTGAATGTATTTTGGAGCAGATACATATTAATAAATTGTTCCTGGGAGCCACCGGCGTTAGTTTAGATCGCGGAGTAACTACCCAAGATTTATTGGAAGCATCTATGTATAAGGCCATGATTAGGTCAGCAGAGCAGGTTGTCGTGGTTGCTGATCACACCAAAATGGGTGTTGTATCGTTGGCACCGATCCTTCCAATAAGCAAAGTGAATAAGTTGATCACAGATTCGGAGATCGACCCATTAATGTTGCAAAAACTTGAAGAAACCGGCTGTGAAATTTGTGTTGCAGATATTGATTAAGTTGGATTGATCTATGACTAAAGCACTTGTTCTTGGTGAAATCTGTATTGATGTCATTCTTAATAATCCAGCCAGTGTACCTGTATTAGGAAAGAATGTCTGGGCGGAAAGCATACAAATGCGCTTGGGGGGATCTGCCACCTATGTATCACAAGGCTTACAGGCATTAGGTATTCCAACAACTGTAAACAGTGTGGTAGGTGAAGATCCAATTATAGAGGTTTATCTGAAGCAGCTTGAAAGTCTAGGGATCGATATTTCGCAAGTATTTCGACAACCATCAGAAACAACTTCAGTTTGTATCGGAGTTGTTGAAAAAGACAAAAAGAGTTTCATTGGTTGCTCCCCATTTCTTAAATATCCAGATCATTTGCTTGAGATTAATCCAGAAGAATTTGATCTTGTATATTTTGGAGGCTACCTGCTATATCCAGAAATCTGGGATGGAAAACTTTCCAATCTTCTTAAGAAAGTACGCCCAGATGCCCACACCATTCTTGATACCCAAATGTTGCCAATTCCTGTGGATTTGTATCGAGATCGTGCCATTACGAAAAGTATGTTGGAACAAGTTGAAGTTCTTATGGTTGACCGTAAAGAAGCGATCGCTTTAACAAAAAGTCAAAATCCTGAAGAAGCGGCAAGAATTTTAGCCGATTATGGACCGAAGATCATTACCGTGAAACTTGGAGAGCAAGGTTGTTTGGTGTTGACTCAAGGGGAAATCCTGAAGAGTAAATCGCTTAAGGTAAATGCCCGCGATTTGATTGGAGCCGGAGACTTCTTTGGAGCGGCCTTCAGTTATGGCGTTTTAATGGGGTGGCCACTACAAAAGACAGCCGATTTTGCTAATGGTTTTGCTGCTTTATGTACAGCTCGTAAAGAAAACCATGCTCTTCCTGAATTGTCTCTTGTTTTAGAACATATTTTTCCTTCAGCCATAGGCTGATTATTCCTAACTTGTATGCGGAGGACATTATGAAGGAATTAAAAATAGGTGTTATTGGAAGCGGAAGCACTTATGCTCCTGAATTGATTGATGGTTTTATCAAGCGTCGTGAAGAACTTAATGTGAAGCAAGTTGTAATGATGGATGTGGATTCCGAACGGCTTGAGATTACTGGAAATTTAGCTCGCAGGATGGTTAAACGGGCGGGTATGGACACAGAGATTGTCTTAACCACCAATCGTCGGGAAGCCCTGGATGGGGCGAGTTTTGTGGTAACTCAAGTCCGGGTAGGCCTGATGGAAGGCCGTGCTCGAGATGAGAAAATTCCGCTTGAGTTTGGAATCTTGGGGCAGGAGACTACAGGCCCAGGTGGATTCGCAATGGCTTTACGTACCATTCCTGTGATGTTGGAGACCGCTCGTCAAATGGAAGAATTGTCTCCAGAAGGTTGGATGATTAACTTCACAAATCCTTCCGGTTTGATCACCGAAGCATTGTCTCGATATTCAAAAATGCAAATGATCGGGTTATGTAATGTTCCGATTACTTACCTGATGCGCTTCGCCAAACTTTACGATGTGTCCGTTGACCGGATCTATATGGATTACTTCGGATTGAATCACTTGACCTGGATGAGAAAAGTATATTTAGACGGCAAAGATATCACTGCTGAAGTAACTGAGCGAATTTTGGAGGGGGATGCGCAAGATTTATTAGGCTTTCCGTTTAATAAGAAAATGGTCCGATCGCTAGGTTTGCTGCCAGGTGGGTACCTGCAATATTTCTACCATCGCGACCGCATATTGGAAAAACAATTAACTTCGGGCAATCGCGCTGAGCAAGTTATGAAAATTGATCGTGAATTGTTGGAATTGTATTCAGATCCTGACTTAAATGAAAAACCAGCAATATTGGATCAACGGGGTGGTGCATGGTATTCAGATGCTGCCTGTGCCTTGATCAGTGCAATTGCCAATGACAAGAAAGAAATCCACATTGTGAACACGCGGAACAATGGTGCTCTGGGAGGGTTACCCAATGACGTTGTTGTAGAAGTTCCAGCTATGGTCAATTCAGCAGGGCCGCATCCGTTGGTTATGGGCGAATTGCCATTGGGTATCCGTGGATTGGTTCAAGTAGTAAAGACTTATGAGCAGCTTACGGTAGAAGCGGCAGTCCATGGCTCAAGAGAACAGGCCTTACTCGCGCTTGCTAACCATCCATTGGTTCCAACGGTTGATATTGCTGAAAAGCTTCTAGACAAGATACTTGAAGAAAACAAGGCTTTTCTTCCCCAGTTTTATCACTAAATCAAGAAAAGGTAAAAATCATGGCGAAACGAATTATCGAAGTAAGTCCCTCCATATTGGCAAAACTTGAAGGCAGAGAGTTGATTGATGCCATACGAGTAAGTGGTGGAAGAGCTGTATCTGCTGAAATTGTCGCTTTTCGTCCTGGATTGGTCGATGGAACCAACAACGGAAATCTGGCGGCAACTTTCGGCGCCGACATTGTCCATATGAACCATTATGATGTGGATCGGCCTCAAGTAGCTGGATTTTCATCCACTCCTGAAGGCGTCGAAGAATGGGCAAAGCAAGGAATTTCATTAAAACCCAGCGATCAAATTGAAGATCCTACCGCGGCTTTCTTTGCGTCTATGGGGTTTGGAATCACCATTAGAGACTTACGAAATGCCATTGGCAGGGTTGTTGGTCTTAGTTTGGAAGTCAACTTCCCCGGCGCAACCGCTCCACGAGGTCGCTTGTCGATTCCGGACACTGCTGAACGGGCTTTAGGACAAGGAGCCGCTTACTTAACTTTGATTGGGACACCCGCTCATAGCCCAAAAGTATTGGCTGATAATATTCGCGAATTGCGCACAGCTCTTGGCCCAGCCCCAATGTTGGTTGCTGGTCGAATGCCGTGGGGCGGCTCCCGACCTGGAATGCCCGATTTTATGCAAGCGGATGAAGTTGAATTGCAGGTAGAAGCAGGCGCCGATATGGTTGTCATTGCAGCGCCAGGGACGATGCCAGGGGCCACAATAGAGGCGGTTCGAGCGGCAGTGGAAAAGGCCCATCAGCTTGGGGCACTGGCTGAAGTATCTATTGGGACTTCACAAGAATCTGCTGATGAAGAGACTGTCCGGCGTTTGGCAATGGACAGTCGTCTGACTGGAGCGGATGTTTACCAGATAGGTGATGGTGGATATAGCGGAGTTACTTTACCAGAAAATATTCTTGCCTTTGCCATGGCGATTAAAGGACGACGCCATGCTTACCGGCGCATGGCAATGATTGGATAACCATTGAGGAGGTGAACATATTTAGTTTTATTTGGATTTCGATTGGATAAAGCAGTCAAATACTTAATAAATTGTTTCTAAGGAGAGTGACATGTACGCCAAAAAAGTTGTTGCAATATTGCTTTTTGCTGCTGTCTTGTTAGGGGCTTGTGCGCCGACAACTCCGGTTCCCACTGAAGTGAGCAATGCTCCAGCACAACCGGCTCAACCAACCCAAGCCGAACAACCTGCTTCAGTACCTGAGCAGTCTGCTGAAGAAGCTAAACCGGTTGTGGTTTCGGTTTGGGTTACGGATGCACCTGCAGTCCGGAAAGCTGCGGAAGAGTATGAGAAATTGACCGGTAAAAAGGTTATCGTTGAAGAGATTGCTCGTGAGGTTCTACAAGAGAAAGAGAAGACAGAACTTACAGCAAAAACCGGCGCTTATGACATATTATGGGTGCCATCGGAATGGGTGGCTGAATTAGCAGAAGGTCAACTGCTTGAGCCCCTTAATCCTTATATGGAAAATTCAGCCTTACCACAACCCGATCAGGCCGACTGGGCTTCTCCGGGTGCTGTTGAAGCCTATAACTACAAAGGTAACCTTTACGGATACCCTGTGGCTCTTGACACTGTATTTCTCTACTATCGAACAGATTTAATTGAAAAGGCTCCAGATACTTGGGATGAATACTTACAGGTAGCGAAAGAGCAGACGAACGATCAACGATATGGTGCTACACTTTTCGGCAAACTGCCTGAATCAATTGCTTGGGATTTCATCAATTACTTCTGGTCCTTTGGTGGAGAAATTCTGGATGAGAATTTCCGCCCCACTGTTAACAGCCCTGAAGGCGTTGCTGCATTGACCTTTTTCACCGATCTGCTAAATAAAGATCAAGTAGTGTCCCCAGGCGTTTCGACTTATGAATACCCAGAAGTATTGGCTGCTTTCCAACAAGATAAAGCCGCTATGGTTCTTCAGTGGAATGCTGCTTATGCAGATTTTGGAAATCCAGAAGCTTCCCCAGCTATTTTTGACAAATTTGCAGCTACTGTACTCCCCGGAAAGCAGATGGAAGATGGCACAATCAACCGCAAAGTAATTGGGCATGTTTGGGGCTTTGTGATGAACGCCAGTTCCCAAAATAAGGAAGAAGCTTATTCCTTCTTGGTATACTTAACTGGAAAAGAAGGCCTTAAATATTTCCCCACAGATGGAGCCAGCATCAATGTGAATTCAAAAGCGGTCCTTTCGGATCCAGCCATGATAGAGGCTCATCCTGAATTTGAATTATTGAATGAGTCCTTCCAATATTTGCAGCTCTGGCCAACCACTACTGCTACCAGTCAAATTATCCTAACCATTGCACAAGAAGCATCCTCGGCGTTAGTGGGTTCAAAAACACCCCAACAGGCTATGGATGATGCCAACAAAGCAATCGATGACTTGATGCAGCAAGCTGGTTATTACTAATCCTGATCCTCGCGAGCCTGGCGGAATATTGTTTCGCCAGGCTCGTATATGGAGCAACGAATGATCTCGAAGTCAATTAGAAAGCGAATTGAAACATTCCAATTTTTGGCTCCCGCTATTTTAGTGATCGCGGTTGTCTTAGTATATCCGTTACTCTCTACATTTCGATTAAGCTTTTTCTCTTACACCATTGCCAGAGGTTTGCGCTTTATTGGGTTAAAAAATTACCTAGATATTCTTAATGACAGCACTTTTTACACAGCGCTTCAAAATACATTTGTATTTACTCTCATTGTCATCCTTGTTGAGATGACTTTAGGTTTCATCTTGGCAAATATTCTTAATAAAGATTTTCCGGGAAGGGCAATTGTGCGTGGATTGCTGATGGTTCCTATGCTTGCTTCTCCGATTGTTTCAGGAATCATGTGGCGGTTTATGTATAATCCTGATTTTGGCATTATCAATTATTTTGTAACCCAGTTAAATCTACCCGCACAAGTATGGACGGGCGATCCCAAAACAGCTCTCCTCTCTTGCATGATTGTTGATATTTGGCAATATACTCCGTTTGTAATGCTGTTGCTTTTAGCGGGATTGCAATCAATTCCAAAAGAGCAGTATGAGGCGGCAGAAATTGATGGTGCTGGAGCAATTAACAAAATGCGATTTATTACTATTCCCTGGTTAAGGCCAATGATCCTTGTTGTTCTATTGCTAAGGACAATGGATTCGATCAAGATATTTGACCAGGTATATGCGCTGACGGGTGGGGGTCCTGGGATAAGCTCACTTACATTGGGTGTTTACGCTTACACAAAAGGATTTAGAAATTTCTTTTTAGGTTATGCTTCTGCAATTTCCTGGGTGTTGGCGTTGATTACCATCTTAATATCAATTTTCTATATCCGCTCTATCAAACTTCCAGAAAGGGAATAAGGATGAAGCGTAAATTCACCAAATTTATTGGAGATTCTGTAAGCTACACTTTTTTGGCGTGCGCTCTCGTTTTCTTTATGTTTCCAATTTTCTGGATGTTAATGACATCGATTAAGCAGCCGCAAGATACATTTGCAATACCACCAATATGGGTATTTAAGCCAACGCTTCAAAACTATATAAAGACCTTCATTGAAGGGGCTTACTACAAGTATCTATTTGTGAGTTTAAGGGTGACCACAATTTCAATTTTTGTCGCCACTGTAATCAGCACGTTAGCCGCGTACGCTACTGCACGGTTTAGGTTTAAGGGAAAAACCGGTCTTTTAATGAGTTTATTGGTTTTTTATACAATCCCCGGGATTGCTTATGCAATTCCGCTTTATATGCTTTACGGGCAATTAAAAATTCAAGATACACCATTAGGGTTGATGATCATTTTTACTGCTCTAACCATTCCATTTTCAACCTGGGTTTTACATGGATATTTCGTTTCGATACCGAAGGACCTGGAAGATAGTGCAATGGTGGATGGGTGTACAAAATTGGGTGCATTAACACGCGTTGTTTTACCGTTGGCGGCTCCCGGTGTGGCATCCACTGCGATTTTGACCTTTATTACAACTTGGAATTCATTTTTGTACCCTGCGATATTAGCAGGATCCAGGACAAAGACTTTACCGGTGGCGGTAGCTGCGTTCATTACAGATACAAGAATTGAATGGGGGCAAGCAAGCGCAGTGGCAAGTGCGGTTATCCTGCCTGTATTACTTCTGATCATGTTTGCTCAAAGATTCATTGTTATGGGTCTGACAAGCGGTGCTGTAAAAGAATAGAAATAACCTTTCTGAGTCGATATTAGATCGTTAATTAGAAAAAGTAAGGCTGTATTCAAATTGACTGGATCAGATAATCCTGATCTCATCAATTTCGAATACCCTTACTTTTCTGTTTTTTAAAAATCACAACCCATGAATTCAAGGCAAAGTTAAACATTATTGATGATGAGGGTCAATCCATGAAAATTGAAAAGCCTGAGGAGTTTAACCAATCCAATATGGAATTCATATAAGACCTAAATTGATGCGATTGAGGTTTTGAAGATTTTTCCTGAATTCGCTGATTTTGAAAATTATAATGCGAATGATTAATTTAAGATTTGTTATAATTAATCAGTGTTGAACCTATGGATTTAGCAACATTACAGAATACCAAGAAAAATCAAATTTTGGATATCGCGAAAAGATATGGAGCATACGATATCCGGATTTTCGGTTCGGTTGCGCGAGGTGAAGAGACCGATGCCAGTGATGTGGATTTCTTGGTGAAATTAGAACCGAATAGAAGTTTATTGGATTTAGGTGGATTGTTGATGGAATTGAGAGAGCTTCTCGGTATAGATGTAGATGTTGTAACGGAAAAGGGGCTCAAAACAAGAATTCGGGAACAAGTGCTTCGAGAGGCCGTTTCATTATGAGAACCGAACAAGAACGTTTATTGGATATTATCGAAGCAATAAATCGAATCGAATCTTATTCATTAAGAGGCAAACAATCCTTTGAAAATGATGAGTTACTGCAGGTGTTTTAACTAACTATAAAGAATATTGTAATATGTGGAATAATATTGTAAAATATTCTCATGAAATTAAGCGAGTATGCAAAAATTGTTGGTGTATCGTATAAAACGGCTTGGACGTGGTACAAATCAGGTGCTATCAGGGGGTATCAGGCATCAACGGGCACGATCATCGTTACAGAGCTTGATCAGAATAATTTGCGTTCGGAAAATTTAGAAACAGTGATTTACGCCAGAGTTTCGAGCAATAAGCAAAAAGATGATTTGGAGCGTCAGGTTCAACGCATCCAAGATTTTTGTGCCGCACGAGGATGGCGTGTTGATAAAATCGTCGAAGAAATTGCATCTGGCGTGAATGACGAAAGACCAAAGCTAATCAAAATTTTAACAGACCCGTCCGTAGGCCGGATTATTGTAGAGCATAAAGACAGATTAACTAGGGTCGGATACAATTATATCGATGTGCTAATCAGGCAAAGGGGTGTAGAAGTTGTCGTGATCAATTTGGCAAACACGGATAATGATGATTTACTTCAAGACCTCGCATCCATCATCTATTCGTTTTGTGCAAGATTGTATGGAAAACGCCGAGCGAAGCAAAAGGCTGAAATGATAGCAAAAGCACTTGAGAACGATTAAATATTGAAAAATTGCTTTTTGAACGTCTAAAGATTATGTGGGGTAATGAAAACGCGCAGATAAATCAAGATTCGGAAACCATCACTCTGGTCGAAAAACACATCATCAGAAGAAATGATTCGCGCTTTGCGCCTATTGACCAAGCCGCGTTCGCCTCAAAAAACCTGTACAATCTTTGCAATTATCACATCCGTCAGGCGTATATCCATGAACATCGGCATTTGCACATGAATGAGGCTTACGCCATTCTTAAAGTCACAGATGCATACAAAGCCTTGCCGCGTAAAGTTTCAAATCAGGTGATTTTGCAAGTTTATCATGATTGGGCGGCATATTACGAGGCTATCAAGGTCTGGCGGTTAGCCCCTGACAAGTTTTTGGGAAAGCCAAAAATTCCAAAGTACAAAGACAAGCAAAGTGGACGCAATGTTTTGACTTACGAGAAAGGAGCAATCAGCAGAGATAAAACTCTTACGAAACAAGGTGTCGTCCGACCTTCGCAGTTGGGAATAGATGTAATTTCAGATCATGCACAAGACGTTGTTCAGGTTCGCGTGGCAGCCAGAAAAATCCACTATGTCATTGAAGTGGTTTACAGGGTCACTCTGCAAGAAAACGACAGCTTGAACAAGGATTGGTTTTTGAGTGTAGATTTGGGCGTGAATAATTTGGCGGCTTTAACTTCAAACAAACAAGGTTTCCGCACCTCATTAGTTAACGGAAGACCGTTGAAAGCAATCAACCAATTCTATAACAAGCAAAAGGCTCATTACCAATCAATCCTCGCAAAGCATGGTCGCTATTCATCACGGCGTATCAACGAGATGGGTCAAAAGCGAGAACAGCGCATCAATCACTACTTGCATGTTGCCAGCAGGAGAATCATCGACTTGATGTGTCAAGAGCAGATGGGCGTTTTGGTCATCGGCAAAAACAAGACCTGGAAACAAGCAGCGAATATGGGGTCAAAAAACAACCAGCAGTTCGTGCAGATTCCATTTGCAAGATTTATTGACATGTTGACCTACAAGGCGAAGATCGCTGGAATTCAGGTCATAATTCAGGAAGAATCTTATAGTTCAAAATGTTCTTTTTTAGACTTTGAACCTGTCCAAAAACACGCTCAATATGCGGGTCGGCGTGTCAAGCGTGGCTTGTTCAGAGCTTCGGACGGCAGAACAATTAATGCGGATTTGAATGGTTCTTACAACATTTTAAGAAAAGCAATCCCGGACGCATTTTGCAACGGGATAGAGGGTGCTGCAGTTCACCCTTCGAGATTCATTCTCCTAAACTAATGTATAGTTTTCTATGCTTTTAGATACTGTATTGAGAATATGCTGCTGGCGGCTGCGGCGGAAGGAATTTTTGGGGTGGTACGAATTCCGTTTGAAGAGGAGCGGAAAACAATCAAACAATTCGTCCAATTACCTGATGAGTATGAAGTCCCCTGTTATCTGGCTTTGGGGTATCCGGCTTTGGGTGCCAATCGCGCAACACAAAGTGAAATCAATGTGCTTGAGAGAATGCATTTTAATAAATGGTAAATCCTGGCGATCTGATCCCCTAAGACTTTTTGCCGCCTTTTCTTCGTGGGAAAGGTGGCTATATTAAAAAATGAAAAGCATGTTTGAGGAAAGCCTTAGTTCCTGTATAATTAAGTAAAGCTACGTCGAGCCGTTATTCTCAGGAAAAACGGTTACCAACAACTGTAAACGATGCCGACTCGACCTAAGTGGTTAAGCAATTTTTTGGATTAAGCTGAGTTTCGATTACTTCATTGATAAAACCGTAATGGCCTACCACACTTGAATTGTGAGGAGGTTCAATTGTCCATCCATACCTGGTTATTAACACTCCTGGCAGGGTTGTTCTTGCTTACCTCCATAACTGTGCTATTGGCGAAAAATCTAATAGTAATAATCAGTTCTATCGGAATTGGGAGTGTTTTGCTAGCCATAATTTTTTATATCTTTAATGCGCCTTATGCGAGCGCGTTTGAACTCAGTGTTGGGGCAGGGTTAATCAGCGTTCTATTCATTATAACCACCAGTATCACCAGTTCCAGGAAGAAGTCCGAATGAAGAATAAATGGTTCTCGGTAGCAGGTATTTTGATTGTGTTGTTATTAATGGTGATTGGCTGGGCGATTTTTCAATGGGTGAATCCAGGTGAAGAACAAATGCTATCAAACTCTTTTAGAACCTGGTTTTGGGAACACAAAAAAGTAGACCTTGCTATTCAGATTGGGTTGGTTTTTGCTGGAACTTTAGGAATAGCGGCTATTTTACCTGATGAGGAAAAAAATGAGTGAAGTAATTATTCCGGGTTGGACTCGAATGCTGCTTCATGTTTGTGTGATCTTGGTGTTTAGTATTGGATTATTGTGCTTCTTTTTGAGAAAACAATTAATCAGGCAGATCGTTGGATTAAAACTTATGCTGCAGAGTGTAAGTTTGGGAATAATCAGCGCTGGTTGGGAAAACGGGAATATGAATATAGCTCAATCCATGATTATTTCTGCATTGGTTATTGAGGCAGTCGTAATGGGAATGGCATTGACCATGATTGTTCATATGACTAAAATCGAGCAAAAAGAGCAACCAATCATGATTGAAGGAATTTCGCTAAGAAATGACGATGGATAAAATTTGGAAAGGGTTAATTATCGTTTTATTCTTTTCTCCAATGCTGTTTATTGGGTTATCATTCTTTACGACTGCTTTCAAGATCACCCGGTATTTTAAGAAATATTTGCTAATTTTAGAATTTTGCCTGATTGTCATTTTCAGTATTGGAGAAATTGATATCCAGACACAGATGTATTTTTTGGGGGAATCCATTTATTTCAGTATAACTTCAACAAGTGTTCTATTCGTTTTATTGCTGATCATTTCTCTGTGGACTTCATTGGAAATCAATCGAATAAGAAACGCGCAAGTATCCATAAATCAAGTAGATATTGTGATTTTGTGTTCTTCGTTGATGGCCGGAATGCTTGGATTCTTTAGTGGGCAATTTATGATGCGGTACATTGGCCTTGAAATATTGGGGCTGGCAATCGCCATGATCACAGTCGTAGGGGAAAAAGAAACTCGATCTTGGAGAGACTTTTCAAACGTGTTTATTCAGCTTCGCTTTGGCGACCTTTTTTTACTCAGTTCGATATTAATTATTTATCCATACGGAAATCGTCTAGATATTGTAGTGATGCTTCAACAAGCATTAGAGATGCCACTGACGCCTTTATTATTGGTGATTATTGGATTTGTAATGGCAGTTCTTGTTAAAACTGCTACTTTCCCATTTGGATATTGGCAAAAGCCATTTAGAAAATTTAAAGAAAGGTATGTTTTTTGGATGCCTGCAATTCTGATGCCTTCATTAGGCTACTACCTGTTGTATAGAATTGTTCCTTTAATTCAGGCATACCGGGAAATCCAAACCCTAATTTTTATTATGTCCCTGGGATTATTCGTTTTTCTGGTTTTTTCCACAACCTTCCAGTTGATTGAGGAGGATAAATTCCAAATTCAAAAAAGCGTAATGATGTATTTCGCGTTTGCATACTCGACATTTGGATCACAACAATCTGTTTTGGTCTACTTATTATGCTTGATTGTCTTTTTGTTCATTCTTGAATATCGGTTTAATCCATTAATTCTCAATCGAATTCAATTAGTCATTCTAGTCCCAATTCTATTGAATACTACTTTGCTTTATTTTCATAATATAGATTTACCTGCACCCTTCATTGTTGGGTGGCTGTGTATGACCTGGTTTTTTGCAGCCTGGCAATGGCAGTTGGATCGCATAAAAAAAGATCTAATCATTCAAAAGAAGTTAATCCCAGCCATTTCTTGGGAAAATCTGACAACATGGATTAAATCGATTCAGCGTCGTCTTCCGGTGATGAATTGGTTCCTTGTAATGAGGTCATTATTGATGTGGATCTATGAAAGAGTTGAAATTGGATTTTTTGATCATCATCTAAATTCCCTTTCGAAAACAGTCCCAATGATCTCAAAATGGATGTATGAGCATATTGAACTTGGCACAGAGAAAATATGGTTAGGGGTTGCAAGGATATTAACTGAAACCTCTGAGCATACATTATTTCAATATGAAAATGCCGGACAACAAACCGTCAGCAATGTATTGGACAATACCCTCCAGTGGATTGAAAAAAGAGATCAGAAAACAGAAAAACGTGAGCTGCGTGTAGATTTGCTTTGGATTCCAATCCTTTTGGTCACCATAATTTTCTTTATTGTGATCTCGGAAGGTGGGTAGGACATGAATATTAATGGATTACTCTTAGCCTGTATCACCTTTCTTCCTTTAATAGGTGTGCTCATATTATTGTTGTGGAAAAACCTGGCCCAAAAACAAGCGGGGATAGTTGCCATTGTCTGTGAAGCCTCATGCCTGGTGATTCCATTCATCTTATTGGGATCAATCAGGCTAGGTCAAAAAGTATTTTTTTCGTTTCCATGGATATCAAGCCTCAATATCAACTTTAGCCTGGAATTAAATTGGCTTTCTCTTATTTTCCTCATTATGGAAGTTATGGTCACTTTGAGTGCCATGATCTACTCTATTGGCGAAAGAGAGGAGAAGAAGAACAGCAACTATTATTATGCTTTACTCCTCTTATTCAGTTTGGGAATGTCTGGAACAACCCTCGCCGAGGATGTGTTTTTATTCTATGTGTATTGGGAATTGATGTTAGTGGCATCAGTACTATTGATATTAATTTGGGGGCACGGTGAAATTCGATATCGGGTTGCTTTGAAATACTTCATTTTCACTCATATCGGCTCACTTTTGGTTCTGATTAGTTTAATCTCATTGTATGTAAACACAGGCTCAGCCAGTATAACCAGTCTTATCTTAATGGCGGATCAATTACCGCTTCAGCAGCAGTCATTGTTAATTCTTCTATTTGTTATCGGTTTTTGCGTAAAAATGGCAATTTTCCCTTTGCATATTTGGTTGCCAGACGCGCACACGGTCGCACCCATGCCAGTTACAATCATGCTGGCTGCTGCTATGTTGGCAATGGGTACCTATGGCATCATCCGTTTTCCTTTTTCAATTTTCGGAATTGAAAAAATGCAATCATTTGCCATCGGGCTTATGATCGCCGGTATTGTTTCAGAAATCTATGGGGCATTGATGTCCCTGGCAGAAAAGGATGTAAAACGAATTATTGCCTATAGTTCTGTCAGCCAAATGGGTTATATTTTGTTCGGTTTGGGAACATTAACCCAACAAGGAATCATGGGCAGCATCATGCATGTCGTTTATCACGCCATTGTGAAGGCGTTGTTATTCATGATTGTTGGCATGATTATCTACATTTCGGGGGAGAGATTGATTGACCATATAGCGGGGCTGGGTAGAAAATATCCGGTTGCTAGTGTTTGTGCGGCAGTTGGGACATTAAGTATTTCTGGAATGCCGCCTTTGGGAATATTCAACAGCGAGTGGATGATTTTCGCTGGAGGTTTTCAATCAGGATTCCCCATTTCTCTTACCTTAATCACGTTATTAGGTTCAATTTTTACCCTGGTGTACGCCTTGAGGTTTTTTGGCAATATCTTTTTTGGCCCTCAGAAACCGAAAGAACTCGATAAAGAAGCACCTCTTGGTCTATTGATTCCCACCGCAGCTGTAACCTTATTGTTAATCATTGAGGGACTAATTCCAGGTCCTTTGCTTTCATGGACAATGAAGAGTATTTCAATTGTGTTTGGGGGG
>Ga0209269_1001058_pt1 | contig 16856 bp, 15 predicted proteins | sample MTBAKMMethaMetaG_FD_187455 | JGI IMG/M metagenome (GOLD analysis project Ga0209269, IMG submission 187455) | Enrichment culture microbial communities from Arthur Kill intertidal strait, New Jersey, USA, that are MTBE-degrading - MTBE-AKM (Arthur... | ecosystem: Environmental > Aquatic > Marine >... | reverse complement strand
AGGGGTGCTTTGGAAAGATGTGAAACGGGCTCAAACCCTTTAGAAACAAGGGGAAAAAGAAAACCCGTCACCCCGGAGAATGACCCCAGAGAGACGGGTTGTCTTTTTTCAAATGGTGGAGGCGGCGTCCATCTAATGTGATAGATAAGTATCTAAAATAAAAACATAAAATAAATTCAAATTATAAAAATACCGTCAAAAATACCGACGGTTGTTTTTTATAGGTTTTGCTCAATTTCCCCTCTTCACACACTCCTTCCCTTCATTCTTCACATCGTTGACATGCAGCCGACAGAATTTGTGACTCTATAACTTGGAAGTGGATCTTTTAAGAAGGGTCGGTCATCTTTAAAGATTGAACAATTCGTATTTTCTGTTGAGCTAATAGTTTAATCTGGTTGCAAATCATCCCGTATTTTTTTGGAATAACTGCCAGACGGTCAAGACAGGTATCAAAATCACCAAGTTCACGAGCTATCTCAGCTTTCAAAATCTTTAATTCATCAACTGAAAATTCAAATTCATTGATCAGATTTCTTATCTGACCAAAAACTTTTCCAAGGGCCTCTATACCATACTGTTGGGCAAGAGATTCCAAACCATAGTAGATAATACTCTCTATCTCATAACGGTCAATCTTTGATAAAGTTGAAGGAGATTCCAAATAATATTGGGCAATAAAAGATTCTAGACCATGCCCATATTGCTTAATGAGAGATTCAAAACCATATTGTTTAAAGAGAGAGAAATCATACTTTTTATCATAATTATCATATACATTCAAAGCTCGCCAATCTAATAATTTGTCAAGAGCTTCCAAATTATTCTGAAACACTTTTTCATACTGCCTAAACAATTCAGGGTGTTTCTTATTTTCGTAACGGATAAGATCATTCAATGCCCACCAGAGCTGAAGCCTTAAATACATTTCTTTCCCATCGGAATCCCCCAAGCCCTGCTCAAGAGCTTTGTTATAATCTTCAATGCCTGCATATTTTATGGCGCGAGCGTTTCTCCACTCTTTAGGTTGTTCTAACTCCTTTTTGAGCCGGGCTTTTTCATACTCTTTTTTATACTCTTTTGTATACTCTTCAATCGTATTAAATTTGCTACCCACAAATTCCCCATCCCACTCCATATAAAAGTCAATGCTAACCTCTTCACCCACAGTTTTCGCTTCATCAAGCCAAAAGAGTTCCTTGCACTCGCGGCATGATGCAAGTTTCACAAACAAAGGTACCATCTCCGATTCCGCCTTTCCATCGCTCCAATGGACAGTCTCACCGAACGTATTCCAAGACGACCAACTTAACTCTCGAATTATTTTGTTGCAGCGTGGACATTCTATATAAATAATTGGCCCTGGATGCATTTTTTCTTATCCTTCCATTTAATCCATTAATATTACAAAATCAGTAATTATTTCACCAAATATGACTAATGAAATTCTTCATGCGCCAAAAGCAACCCTGCTTTCATAAAATAATGCAACTCGTATAATTCATATAAGGACGAAATCCATTGCGGAGAGGAATCTCGGTAATAAGGCTGCTTAGGTCTCAATGTTTTATATCTTTCAGAAAAGCTTCAAATAATTCTTCTTTAACTTTCTGAATAAAGTTTACATCTGATAATAATTTTTCCATTGCTTCTTTTTTAGCATTTTCAATTACCATATTCTTTACTTCATTATATATGTCATCATACTCATTTTCAATAATTTCTTCTTTAATTATTATTTCAACTTTACCATATATTTCTTCATAATTTTCATTGCCCTCTGACGATGAGAGTGCAAGCCAGTTCGCATGGCGCAGGGAATCGCGGATGCCAACTGAGTGCAGCCATTCGCTGCTCAACTTCGTTGTGGTCTCCTCGTGTCTTGGCGTCTTTCTCAAGAACCTTCAAGGCATTCCGATGACCGTAGGTTTCGTCGATGCGCCTGTAATATTCGTCCTGCGAGAATGGCGTAAGGCGTATTACCCAGACGCCGAGACCGGCCCAGTAGACGGAGCTGGGCAACCGTTTGAGTCTCTTTCCTGCGGTTTTCCCAAATACACCAGCCTGATCATCGGAATCCATCAAAGGCTTAACTGTGTCCCGTTCCAGTTTGTCAGCTTGGATCGCAAATCTCTCCCCAGGCAAGCGCTTCTTTTCCAGTGAGTGACAAATCCATGGCACGAAAAGCATGTAGCGGAGGCGTGTCTGGATCGTACTTGTGCCCGGAAATAACTGGTCCGCGAAGCTGTCTCGCACGGAACCAAGCCCGAGTTCGTCACGGCTTTCCTTTTATTGAAAAAGGGAAAGGATGCGAAGTGTGCGCTCCCTGCTTTCAAGTAATGGTCAATCCTTGCAAGGACGGAAGGCATGATTCAGTTATCCCTCCATAAGTGCGGGAGGCAACTTACAAACTCGATCTCCTCGGCGTCGGGAGTCTTCGGTCGTTAGTCCGTGTCGACTAGCCATTTAATATGTTCCGATGCCCGAGGCATAAATTATTGCCCGAAAATGGAAACGCACTTGTCTCCAACCCTTTTGTACCCGCTGTTGCAGTACCAGTTTTCACCCTGCACCCAGGAATTCTCAGGAGGGTTAATGCTTACGCACTTGTCTCCAACCCTTTTGTACCCGCTGTTACAGTACCAGTTTTCACCCTGCACCCAGGAATTCTCAGGAGGGCCACTCGACTTTCTTGTTTCCTGCGATGGCCTCGATTCAACTCTAGGAGGAGCCAAGCTGGGACGCTGGTTATTAACTCGTCTCAACACGGAAAGAAGATCCTGATCAATCCAGCCATCCTGGGTGATGCCAGCGTCACGCTGAAATGCCTTCACTGCATCAGCTGTTCGGCGGCCATACTGGCCATCCACCGGTCCAGGGTCATAACCAAGGTCGGTCAGAAGCTGTTGAGCCTCTCTGGTGTATTGGGCGCTGGGCTTCTTGGGAGCGCTGCTTGTCGATGGGCCCAGCGATACCGAAGGATCCGAAGGCTGATACGAGCGGCCCAACTGCCCGGCCTCGCGAATGGCCTCCGAGACAATCTGGCTTCGATAGGGATCAACATCACGTTCAGCTCGCGACTGGGACCCTTCGCGATACAGGTAATTCCCACAGCGGCTGTTGTAATCGTTGACTATTCGGTTGAATTCATCGATTCCATCATTGGTATCAACGACGTCCCTCATCGCTTCAATACGAATGTCTTCACGGATGCACCAGCGAATCTCCGAAACGGACAGCACATTGTTTGTGCCTACCGAAGGTTTTGTATATTGCAAACCTTCACTTTGGGGCGTGCTTAGGTTTTGTACTGGCTTCTTGTTACTTTGCTCTCCATTGTTAATAAGCCAAATCACAAAGACAACGCCAATGATTCCCAGAATCCATTTGCCGCCCAAGCCTCCGCCACTTTTGCCAGAGCTCATGGTTTCAATAGGTGGAGAAGAGCTTGTGGTCTTCCGCTTCGGTTCGGAGGAAACGTTTTCCCGCTGAGGCTGTTTAGGCGCGGATGGCTTAGCTTCCGCTTGTGGTTCGGGCTTTATGGGCTCGTCGATATCACTGACCTCTGACGCCAAGTCTGAAAGTCCAGAGAAGCCTTTTTTATTCTTATCGTTATCACCAGTCATGAGCATCAACTCTTATTATTTCTCGCATAAACTTCATGCCGAATTTCCCCATATGAAAATCAACCCCCAAGACACAGGCCAACAACACCGATCCATAGAACAATTAATGAGGCACATTCAGAGGCATAGCCAATTTTTTTCAATGATACAGGTATCCTTTATTCAACCTTTTTTACAATTTGTCCTGCAATAACGTCAGGAACAATTGATTTAATTCCTCTCAATAAAAGGCCTACATCATCACCAGAAACAGAATTTTCAATTAATTTCTTGTTTTTTTCGATCCCTTTTATAACTGCAAAAATAGCATTTTTATTCATTCCAATAATCTCTACTCTGTCGCCATGTGCAAATCCTTCTCCTTGCACTCTTCCTGTGACAACCATTCCCCGTTCGGGAATTGCACATACATCATTGACAACCAATTGGCTTTCGGAAGTTTGGGATGCATCTTCCCCCAAGAGACTGCTCAGCCTATCTCCACCTCGTTTCCAGAACATGCGGATAGCGGCTTCCAAAATGTGAATGTTGTCCTCGTTTAGGTATGAGAAAGCCTCCGCCAACTTTTTGTCTCCTTTTTTCCCGATACAAAAGACACCCGGCCCATTCCAGATGACAAGTTCATCCCATCTGCAAAAAACACGTTCAGTTCCATAAAACTTTTTTTTGCGTTCCATTTCCATACCGATGTCGGTCATAACAGAATCGCCGAATCCGTATCTTTTGCCGTCTCGTAACCCCTCGAGATATTCTGTTAGCAAACGGACACCAACAGCACGCCACAAGCGGTCAACGAAACTGTTATAAATTTTTTCGTTCCTCAACTCGATGGTGGAGAAATTAGAATTATTTCCGAAAAAAATTTTAAAGATGGTTCCGGTGGGGATACCGTTTACAGTGTGACGGATTCCACCCCAGCGTACTCGTTTAATGGAATCGAGATCCCAGCGGTGCCCTTTCCACTCGATACCGTCTGGAGAAATGCGGAGCTTGTCTTTGAAAATAACCCCGACATCGGCTTCATAGGTAATTTCTCTTCGCCATTCTTCAGCTCTATTCTTTGCATCCTCTATCAAACGAGCTCGTTGTTCCGCAATATCATCGAGCGAATTTGCATCCTCAGCGGTGCGTTCGGCAACCTTACCAACCTCCGCGAACACTTCCTGCAGCATACTTGTGAGTTGCTGTGAGAAATCGAGCTTGCCGTGCTCGTTGAACATATAAATCGCCAGGCCACGAACCAGACCAGCCACGCGGTGACTTGCGCCGTGGTCGAGCCCTCGACTTTTTGCGCTTAACTGAATCGGCTGGGCAACTGTATCCCAGTTTCTCACAATTTGGATAAGCTGTGATATGAGGGGAAATATCACATCATCACTTACCCCTGTATCGCCACCCCCTTTTTGTTTTATAAACTTATGGAAAATAATTCCGCATTTAAGGCATTCATCATCTTTAGATTGTATGTGCCCACAATGTGGGCACTGAAACATATCCAAATATTGTCTAATTTTCTCTACTAACGTATTGATATTCCTTTCTTCCTTATCAAGAAATCCCTGCGCCTCGACCTCATACGAATCTACAATGTCTGAAATCAGAATAGGGCCGTGTTCCTCCCCATCGTCAGTCGCGGATTCAACGACAACGGTAACTGCCTCCACGAGTTCTTTTGGGGAAAGGTTGTCGAGGGCCGACTTGATGACTTGGCGATAGTATCTCCGCCTCTCCTGGATTTCAGCCTCGACGGCCGAGAGGTCCGACACTTCCGGAAAACCAGAAACAACCCGCTCCTCGTTGATGATCACGCTCAGTTCTTCGGGGTCGATATCTTCAAACGCCCAGGCGATCTCAAGAATCCATTCCGCAACGTTATCGGCATTGTGGTCAGTCAAACGAGCAAGGCCTGCCGCAAGCAGATTCGCCCGGGCAATTGCCAACAGTTTATCGACGGCGAGCAAATCCTTTGGCGAGGACTCGAGGAGCGATAACACCTCTCCTGCACGTTTTGGCCCAATGCCTGGCAGCCATGCAACTTCAGCGGAGAGTCTTTTCCGGGGGTTGGTTAAGTCCGAATGCGCTTCCATGCACTCATTTGAGTCAAGCAGAAGGCTGCGTTCATCGGCAAGTTCCATTATCCGCCTACGGTTATCGCGGGGACTGGCAGTCAGAATATGAAAAGGATTCTGTAGTAGGTCCATGCTCCCCCCTCCGGTTACTTGTCATCCCAGACGAATCCAATGCGTCTGCTTTTTTTCTCTTGATCTTTAGGAAGGCTGTTCAACGCTGCCTCAATGCTCTCCTGATCGAGCTCTGTCTTCCCTGCCTTGGCAGCGATTCGTGCGGCCTCGCGTATGACAAAAGCCGAGTCGGAGAGAGCCTTACCCGTGAGCGCATCGAGTATCTTGTCCACGTTAAAGTCATCCGCTTTCGGTAGCTTGCTCAATAGTGAGTCCACCAACGAAGCCACTTCTTCCCTCGACGGCATGCCAACCTCAATGATGTGGTCAAACCTGCCGCGACGCAGAATGGCCGGATCGATCATCTCGATCAGGTTCGTCATGGCGATAATCAGCACCTTGTTCTTGATCGCTTCCGGAATCCGCCGAAGGAATTCGGCTACCTCCTCGACATGATGTAAGCCGGACGAGCTACCAGAGCGTCTGTCCGACAGGAAAGATTCCATCTCGTCAATAACGATGACGGACGGTGCGCCTTCAATCGCCTTGTCAAAAACCTCGGAGATCTTCCTGCTGGTTTCGTGAATGTAGGGGCTGCCAACGCTGTTGGAATCAATCGAATAGCTGGGCCAATCGATAAACTCGACGAGTCGCTCCACAGCGAAGGTCTTGCCACAACCCGGCGGTCCGTGCAGGACGATAGCAGATGGAAATTCAATCCCCATCGCCTGATATTTTTCGGTATTGAAGATGATGTCGATGACGTGTTCGTTGAAAAACTCTTCGAGCTGTGGACGCCCGGGAAGCCTGAATACTTTTGCGTCGGCAGGTTCTTCTGGGGATTGCGGCTGTTCAGGTTTGACAGTCTCCTTGGTAAAGGCGACCTTTGCGTCGGTCTTGGCCTGAGAGGCGGGCTTGCGTTTAACCAGTAGGCCCGCATCTGCAGGTACGCTAAACCCAGCGGCCTTTATGATTTCGGCCAGATCGCCAGCGGGCATCCACCCGGTCAGGTTGGTCAAACGCCTGAAGGACTCTGTTGAAATGGCGACGCCGCCGGTTATCCAAGTACCCAACACCACTTCATCATCGACGCGAGGCGTCAGCGTCCAGGCGGGAAGCAGTCTTGAGTACTGCTCCACGTAAATGGCATCATGGAGGGACACATCCTTCGACAGTTTCCGAGACTCTTTGAGCGCGAACGCAAAGGCCAGTGCATCGACCTTACTTTCAGGTGACTTCCCGTTCTCAACCGGTGCCAGGATGTACTTTTTAGGACTGCTCAGACAACGAAATGATGCAGTCCCGAAGGCGACATCCTCGAACAGGGATTCTTCGAGAAAACCTAATTCATTCCATTTCCGCGCCAACTCAGGACGCGTAAGCAGGATATTGTTCGAGCCATTGGTATCGAAAATCTGCCACTCGTCGCCTGAATACAGGAGCGACCGGATTTTCGACCCATCCGGCAATTCATACCCTTTAGGCAGCCATAAATCTTTCGCCATAAATCATCCCCTGATAATGTTGGCTAAATCGAACATCTCCTCGTCGGGGCCTCTGCCGATCTGAATCATCGAGAGCTGGGCAACAACAGTGCGAAGTTTTTCAATGTCATCGGAACGCATGAGTTGCGTGCCGATCTTTGCAAGCTCCTCGAATTGGTGCTTGTCTGCAAAAAGATGCGGTGAGCTGACCATCCATTTGAACCGCTCGACCACAAACCAATCCTGTCGCCAGAGGATCTCGAAGTTTTTGCCTTTCAGCTCATCAAGGTGGTGCTCGAAATCCTTGTCATTTCGATCGATAGATCGTTGAGCCGTCTTCGCCAGGTTGTCGAAGGCCGACGCTTCTGACGGGCGGGCATGCTGCCGGATATGTTCGTCGAAAAAGGACACCACACCATCGAGGTCAATCTGCCGAATTTCCTTGAGGTGCTCCTTGCGGACCTGGGCGAGGAGCCTCCGGGCCTCGAGAACCCTCTCCATGGCCTCCTGTGACTTCTCGGTCTCTGCTTCCTCTGGATCGAGAGTGACGGCGGATTCAAGTTTCCGCCGTGCTTGGTCCAGTTTCGGGTTATCCACCACCTCGTTGATCTCGTCGACGCGGTTTAGGGTTCTTTCGCCTTCCTCGACAACCATGACGGCCGCTGCTGTGTAGTCGAGCAGCCCAGCCTGACGGGAATAAAAGTTCTTCCCGGAATGGAAGGTGCCGCCGATGCAAGGCACAGAGACTTCGATGATGATGTTGCCTGAGTCCAGGATCTCGTATTCGCATTCCAGATCGGCACCGGCGTGAATCACGCCATCATCGAAATCGGAGCCGGAAATTTTCAAAGCGCCGATGGGGCGGTTATCGGTAATAGGATTCTCGATATCGCCCTCCCAAATTTTAAGATTGAGTGAACCAGGGTCGCCTGCCTTTAGGGATTCAGCAGCTTTGTAAACCCTTTTTCCCTTCTTCGGCAGCGAGTCGCCTGAACGAACCAGATAGTCGAGTACGGGACGACCCCCAAGTTTCTCCAGGACCTCGATACCAACCGAGTGAGAGGCTGGAATGGCATCGACGGTGGCGGCGGTTCGGGTAATGACGATCTTGTCTTGTTCCATGGCAATGGGGCCGCCTACGGAATCGAACACAAACACCTTGAAGGTGTTGTCGCCGGTTTTTGTCAGGGTGACGTCGATGGTTGCTCCTTGCTTTAGCGGCAGGCGGCCGGATGTCCAGCCGGTGTCGACGCTATCGATCTGGAATTCTGAGCCGGACGCAGCCTGACCTGCCAACTGGACTGCGATCTTGGCTTTAACATTTGGTGTGCGGGCGATGTAATTGAAAGATAGCGCCAGCCCGCCTCCAGAAGAAATCTGTCCACGGGTATTCTTTCTCGATCGGTTCTGGGAACTCCAGTCAATGGATTCCGCGAACAGGCTCGCGCCTTCCGCCACGGCCGTCATGGGGTTTACATCTGTGCTTCCCGGAATGCCCAGCTCAAAGGCAACCTTGTCGCGCAGCGGTTTGTAATTGGTCGGCCCTCCGACGAAAACAATACGTTCCAGGTCATGTTGAGAGAGACCAGCCTTATTTAGCGTTTCCCGTGCAGACTCGATTGATTCACCAACGCGCTCAGCAATGAGCTTGTCGTAGGTGTCACGCTGTAAGGGAATATCGAGATAGATTTCGTTGCCGTGAAGATCCCGAACCCGGGCCTCGGTTTCCGACAGGCTAATCACCGAATCCTCACGAGCTGATAGTTCAATCTTGGCGCGTTCGGTGGCCCAGGTCGCCAACCGAATGAGCGACTTGAAGCTCTGATTCACCGCAAAGTCTTCTGGGAGATCGAAGTTTTCCAACAGCCAGGGACGCACAATGTTATCGACGAGCACGCGATCGAAATCCCGGCCGCCACACATGGCGATACCACCATGTGCGAGGAGGTTGACCCGACCACCCATGCTTTGAGCAATGGCGATATCCAGAGTGCCTCCCCCCAGGTCATAGATCAGAAACATGCCGTCGGTATTGCGGGCACGCATGACACTCATAACCGCCGCGACCGGTTCCTGCATAAGTGCAACTTTGCCGAGGCCAGCCATGCTAGCAGCCTGCATTGTGGCGTCCTTCTGCATCTGGTTAAACGCCGCAGGAACGGTGATGACGGTTCCGGTGTTGGGATCGTTTCGGATTTCCTCGGGCAAGTAGCCAAACAGAACCTTCAGAATCTCTGCGGAGCATTCTTCGGGGGTCTTGGTGAGGTTCAGCGCAAAAAGCTGAATAGGCGTGCTCGTCCCCATAAGCCGTTTAAACAGCATCGCCGCGTTATCAGGGCTGTGCGGAGCCGAGTCGTATGCCCGCTTACCAACATATTTGTTGCCCCGCCGGTCGATATAGATCGCCGATGGCGTCACATCATTCTGTTCGGGACTCTTCCAGATGCGGGTCTCGGAGCCGTCGTAGGAACAGATTGCGCTGTTTGTTGTACCCAAGTCAATACCGATGAAATTATTCATAGTTCCACCTTCCTCAAAGTGACGGTTCCTGTCTTAACCAAACCTTCTTTACCCATAATGATCGGCTCAAGCATCTGATCGACTATCAAGGCATCCTTCGCATCGAACTCTTCAATATTCAGTGGAGTAGCGGCCATGCCTGGATCGAAGGGATGCCCCTCGACGTTGACGATTCTCAGATCCGCTTGCTCCAAGGCCTCTTCGACCTTTTTGATGAACCAGCGAAACTGACTCTTGTACCGATTCTGTTCTCCGGCATCGAGTTTCATCAGTAGACGGTCGAACATCCGGCCAACGCGCCAAGACTCAACCGCCATAGTGATCACCGCATCCCGCATAGCTTCATGGGTCGTTGTGTTTTGCACAGAGTCAGCCATGTTTTTCTCCCTATTGTATCCTTGCCTTTGGGCGTTTTTATTATCATGCAATCACCCACTCTTTACAGAGAACTTCCGCCTGCTCCAGAACGGTTTGGGTTGCTCTCTCCTGTTTGTCGGGAGGATAGCCGTATTTGCGCAGAATCCGTTTCACGATCACGCGTATCTGGGCGCGGGCATTTTCCCGAACTGTCCAGTCTATGGTTACGCTCCGCCTGACCGCTTCAACCAGTTCGTGCGCAATCATCTTCATCGTTTCATCTCCCAACCTTCACCGCACTGTCGTTAACCTCAAGGGCATCGTAGAAGTCAATTTCATCATCGGTCATGCCGAGATCATCGCCACGGCGTCGCGCCTGGCACATTTCCTTGGCCAATTTGATTAATTCCTCGATTACCTGCGCAGCCTCAATCGCCCGGTTCTGGTATTTCCGTATGGCTTTCTCCAGCATCTCCGCAAAAGATCGGGCCTGGACGACGTTCTTGCGGGAGTTTGTCTTAATCTCATCGTTCAGGAGTTTTCTCAGCAATTCCACCGCGAGGTTCCGGTGGGGAAGCTGCCGCACTTCCTGGAGGAAGTCGTCCGAGAGAATCGAGATATCCGGTTTCTTTAACCCGGCCACAGCGAAAATGTCGATGACCTCTTCTGAGGCCACGGCCCGCGATATCAACTGGCGAATCGCGGTTTCCATTTCATCCGGACTTTTGCCTTCACCCTCGACCGTTGCTTTGGCCAACCCGGCGCGGACCTCCTGGAAAAATCCAACTTCATCACGTATTTTGAGCGCTTCTTCTTGCGGGATAGCGAGGGCAAAGGCTTTCGACAATGCTGTAACTTCTGTCAGATACCCCTTCTTACCGTCTTCCAGTTGAAGGATATGCGCTCCATCGCGGCCGCAATGCCGGCAATACACTTTGCCGGCTCAGCGTTAAGGAGAGAGGCATAATCGAAACCGTGGAACATGGAGATGACGACCTCGAATTTCTCCAGCATCACCATAACGGCTTCTTTCTGGTTGATCGCTGCCTTGCCGCGGCCACCCGCTTCGGTATAGTCCGCAAGAGCACGTTTCAACTGGTCCGCAAGGCCGAGGTAGTCAACGACCAGTCCGCCCTGCTTATCTTTGAACACCCGGTTAACGCGGGTTATCGCTTGCATCAGGCCGTGTCCCCGCATCGGCTTATCGACGTACATTGTGTGCAGCGACGGGCAGTCAAATCCGGTCAACCACATATCCCTCACGATCACCATCTTCATCTGGTCTTCCGGATCTTTGAACCTCTTGGTCAGGGCCTCACGACGCTGCTTGCTGCGAATATGAGGCTGCCATTCAGAGCAGTCCGATGCGGAACCGGACATAACAATCTTCACCACACCCTTGTCGTCCTCATCACTATGCCAATCAGGCCGCTGCTTCACGATGGCACTGCCAGCTTAGTGACTTTTTAGCCTTTTTCTAAATTTTCCCATTGGTTTTTAAACCTAGCGAATTTCCAATTTTCAAGACGATTTGGATTAAAGCTGAAATCAAAATTTAAACGTTTTATTTTGCAATTAGAGTTTTTGACTTGTTTAGATTTGGTTGAACATAGGTCGCTATACTCTTTTATAAAATCATCGTATCCCTTGTATTTCTCATATTTTTTTACACCAGAGGTTTCTACAAACTGGCGAATAGACATTATATAATTATTAATCAGTTCAATATTGCGAAAAACAGTTATGATAAGATGTGATGATGTAATTAATTCATTTCCAGAAAGGTGTTGTGTAGCATTATGGCCCTTTATTATACTATTGAGGTCAATAGCCTTTAGTTCAATTTTTATCAATTTGTTTGATTTTTCTGCAATGAGATCATATCCATCACAATAATGCTCACTAACATCCCAACCGTAACTTAAGATTTTGTAGGAAATCAGGCTTTTATGCATTTTTTCGAGAGCTTTTTTTCTGCTGGATTCCATTGATTTCCTTTTTTCAGACTCAACGTACACTAATCAGGTGCGAGGCTTTTTGCGTCGCCTGAATTAGTTTTCTTATGTGAATATTTTTTTATCTAAAATAGAAATTTCATCCTCACTGAAAGAAAATAATTTTAATAAAACATCAATGATAGCACTGTTACGTGCTTTAATACTGGCTTCTGTCCATTTATTAATTTTTGCTAGACTTGTAGTTTTGCCATTTACCGAAAACTGAAAATTATTTAGCGACAAACCGTTTTTATAGCCGATATTGATTTTATGCCCCAAAAACAATTTATTTTCATGAAGATTTTGTTTGTCTGCAAAACTTGCGTTACTTAATTTTGAATTGTAACCGCTGAGCGTTAAATTACCTAAACAATGCACCCATTCCTCTTGGATTTCTCTAGCTTTGCTCTTATCTCCATCAGCGATCATATCTACCCAATACTTAGGGATATTTTCTCCCTGCGGGAAAATGTGCTCCACAGTCCAGACAAGAAGACCTTTTTCGTTTCGTGCCCAAAGATCAGGTTTATATTCTCTTGAATGTGAAATTTCATCAAACTTGGAAAGGACAAATCGTGCCATTCCAGAATTGTAATAAAAAAGATTATCCTCAAGGCCGTTTTTTAGATCATTTATTGAAGATGGTTTCTCTTTTCCATTTAAAAATGCATTCGTAACAAATTTACTACTAAGCACATTACCTTTCTTTAAATATTTGTCGCATTTTTCGATTACGTCCATGTTAATTGCATCAAGATCACGAGTATTTGGAAAGTCGGTGATGTTCCTACGAACATAATATTTTATAAAAAATTGGAGGACTTCATCAATAGTATTTTCTTTGTTTTTTAAATTTTTTGTCGGTAAACTATACAGATACAACAAAAACAAATAGGAAGGTGCTGACCCTATTCTTCCGAGATCAAGTAAATTTTTCTTTCTTCCTTCCGACAAACCATTCGAATTTGGCTCGATAAAGGAGTTGTAGATTTCAGCCTTCTCAAGCAAGCCATCTAAAATGGTCCTGGCGTTTTGTTTAATAAATAATTCATAAATTTTAATTAGACTACTTTTGGTTGCCTTTGGAAATTTTTCAATTTTTATTTCAGGATATATTTTGAATGCATTATAATATTGTCTAAGAAATCTTTCTTGATCTTTATATTCAGGCAAATATTTTAGTAAGCTTTGCCACTCATCATACGCGTCATCAATGTCCATTTTATGTTGCATTTCAAGATGAGCAAGCATTTTATTTTTTATAATATCCATCGCGGAGAGAGGTACGCCTCTATTGTTAAGCGATTCAAATAGAACAAAAGCATCGGAAGATGACGTAACAGAAATATGAATAAACTTTAGACTGTTAATTTTGTGCAGTATCTCTTTAATTCCCTCATAATTATTAGGTAAATTATTATAAAAGAAATTATACGCTTTATAGAGTCTTCTTACTCCACAAAATTTAGATTTGAAATTGCCAGTAATTATATCAAGTGCATTTAAAATATGAAGATAATCGGCGAGGTTGTTATTTTGAGTCGAAGGTTGAACTCTTAAAAAGCAGTATTTCGCCTTCTTGCTTTTGTCTTGAAAATAACCAGATTCCGTTTTGTTAATTCCTGTTTTTTTATGCACTAACTGCTTCCTGATGTTACTCAACAAAAGTCGAAACTCATCTTTTTCCTCCTCATCCTCTGACATTAGGCTTTCTTCAAGCTCTATAAGACGACAATAAATAGACATTAAAACAATAGATAGGGTTGTTAAACGTTGTTGTCCATCAACCAACTCGAAGATTCTTGATTCACCAGGTCCGAGTTCATTATTATCGTCTATACAAATTATACTGCCCATGAAGTAGCCAATGTCATTTTCATCTATATCAATTAGCAACTGCTCCCATTCGGCTCTTCCCCATGTATATTCTCGTTGATATTTTGGAACGTGATAATGCTCGAGATTGCCTTGAATCTGCAAAATATTCGCTAAAGTTGGATCTGTTGCGTTCATATATCATTACTCCCAAATTGTTCACACATAACGCTGCGATAACCGGAAAATTGGCCGTAGGCCGAATTTTCCGGTTAATTGCATTGTTAGCCGAAGTTTTCCAATTATTCTAAGTCCGATAAGGGACATTTGAACGTTTGATTGGAATTTTTTCCATTCCATTAGCTCCCAGAAATTCCCTAATACCACGTTCTAGAAGATCATCGGCCTCCGGCCCAAGGACAATCTCACAGATTCCCAATTCATTAAGCTTTCCATCCCGCCGAGGGTAAATTTCAGATGAAACTATATATGGAAGTATTTTGTTCCTTCTGGTGCGAAATCTTTTTGGTGGCGGTTCGAAATACCCTCTATCAATCAACTGGGGATGTTCGACATACGCTAATCTATATTCCTGTTCATCCTTAAATGAACGATCTTTAAAAAAGGAAACTAACTCTAGCAGTTGCTCAAATCGATGATAAACATCTGGAATCCGTTCAAGTTCATTATTTGATAGGTCGACCTGATAAGCTTGGAGGAGATGATTGATGAATACCTCTACAAGTTGCCGCTGAACTCCTGGGTCGTACTCAACTTTCTGCAGCCGCGCTAGATTGGCATGAATGCCAATCAAATGCGGAGTAAAGCCGATGGCAATGGGACCGTATGCCTTCCACTGGCTCAAGCTGTCTGAATCACCTGAGAACGAGACGACACATACTCTATGGCGTCCATTAGAAGCTGCCTTTGACCAAGTAGTTAAAAGGTCTTTGACGTCCGGCGATTGGCTTGATTGAAGTAATTCGTCGACCACTTTGGATACAATTTCCACTCCGTGAACCAATTCACGTTTGTCATTTAAGTAAGAATAGTCTGACAGCCATAACGATCGAGAATCAACGATTTGAACCAAAGCATTGACGGTTGTATAGTGGTAAATGGTTTTGACAGTCTCATCCCCTACGAGGCGGAGCCTTCGAGCTTCATTCCACAACGTCTGGGCAGCAGAAAACCAATGGGGAAGTTTCTCACCCTTCCAAGTGTAATAAATTCCTCCTACTGGAGATTCCCATCGATGCCGATGATATATTTCAGGGCTCTTTTCTTGGAAAAAAGATTCAATCTGAAAGCTTTCATCTGATATTCCGTTGGAACAATCAGGCCAAGGACATGGTAGTACACCAAATATACCATGCTGCTTACAGACCATTTCATGATGTACTTTGAACGGTATCTTTTGCATATTTCTTGAAGGCTAACGACCAAGCCCAGCGGCGGCTAAGCCGTCCGCCTGGGGCGCTTGGTTGGTGGTTTTTTCTGATGCCTACTTTCTGCCTGGGACACGACTTTTTAGGGCCTTAGTCTTATCCGATTGCGCATACACCACTTCCACAAGACTTTCAGTAATATCAATAAGCGTCTCTAGATCCTCCCTAGAAGGATGAAATGCCCTATGTATTGCCGCATGCCCGGCATCAAGTATTGTTTTTAGTAATTCTTTTTGCTTTACAGAAATAAATCCATCTAAATGAAACTTTTCAAGGTTTCTGACAAACGACCCTTGGTCGCCCACCTTATGGATCATAATTTGTTCAATTAATGCTCTTGTCCCCATAGCAGCTAATCGCCGAGCATCATTATGTAGTGCGCTATATATCTCTCTGAGTAAAGATGCTACGTAGCGCTGCTCTTCATCATTGAGTAAATCTTCTATAGAGACCAGCCAACGTGGCTCTCTACGAGAGGCAGCAGGTGGATAATAATTCGTATATACAACTGGCTGGCCATCTGGCTCTATGTCTTCGGAGAACCAATGCTGATGTCGCAACGAAACGTTTTCACAACCGCAACATTTGAGCATCTCATAGCAATCCCCCCAATCTACGGAGAAATGACCATCAATGACTTCTGAATCGCATATCGTTTCGGAATGCAGGATTTCATGTCGTCGCTCACCACCACACTTATTACAATGAGCCATTACAATCTTCGCCTCTATTTCTTGTGGCATATATCGAGAATCCTTTTAACCACCTAATCGTAGAGCTAACCGGCCAAGATAGAGCCATTTGCATATGCGGTGAGACACCGGACATAGACAACAAACGCGACGGGTAGCCGGTACGGTAGTGACTGGTTAGGCATTTTTTTGCATTTATTTCAGATAATTATGAGAAAGTCAGGTTTTGTTTTTGTTCGCAATTTTCTCTAGCCTTTTGATAAAAATTTCCTGTTGATGCGGAGATAGCTGTTCAAAATGATCATCTAGATTTTCTGTTATATCTTCGGTTCTATCCTTCTTGTATTCAGCCAGCCTTATAATTTGCTCCTCTGTTACCATATTATTTTCTATAATATATGTTTCAGGGAAGTCCTCAATGTCAGCAAATAGATTTAGATTTAATGATTTTATCTCTGCTTTTGGCGTTACCAAGAGGGCTTCATTTGCGCCGGTATTGCGGATAAAAATAAAATATTGGCCGGATGATTTATTCTTACAAACTTCCATAATTTTACCTCTATCAATATTAATAGCCTAACAAATTATTATCCAGATTCGGACATCACTACAAAAGTAATGATATCCAGTAAGCTGATATTTTTAATCCGCCTGTCTCCAGGAACACAAATGCTCACCAGATGAGGGATTGTTGCCGTATTTTTAATTTAACTTTTGATCCGATATCATCCATGTCT
>Ga0209269_1001053_pt1 | contig 16969 bp, 12 predicted proteins | sample MTBAKMMethaMetaG_FD_187455 | JGI IMG/M metagenome (GOLD analysis project Ga0209269, IMG submission 187455) | Enrichment culture microbial communities from Arthur Kill intertidal strait, New Jersey, USA, that are MTBE-degrading - MTBE-AKM (Arthur... | ecosystem: Environmental > Aquatic > Marine >... | reverse complement strand
ACGGGATCCCGCTGGTCGTCGAGCCCGCCGACCCGTCTGGCGCCATCTTCGAGGGTGTCGACATGCTCTTCGTCCCGAGCGTGCTCAACACCCCGGACGCCCGCTGGGTGGTCGGCAAGCACCAGCAGTGGGCCCTCGCCTGCCCCGAGATCCCCTGGGAGCAGGTCGTCCCGGAGGCCTACGTCGTCCTGAACCCCGCCTCGGCCGTGGGCCGGGTGACGCGGGCGGTCTGCGACCTGAAACCCGCCGAAGTTGCGGCCTATGCCCGTTGCGCCGAGCATTACTTCCACTTCCCGATCGTCTATATCGAGTATTCGGGAACCTACGGAGACCCGGCGGTGGTAAAGGCGGCATCGGAAGCGATCGCGGACGCCAGCCTGTATTACGGCGGCGGGATCGATTCGGCCGAGCGCGCTGCCGAGATGGGGCGGTACGCCGATACGATCGTCGTCGGCAACGCCGTCTATGAGAAAGGCGTCGAGACCCTGAAGGCGACGGTGAAAGCAGTCCAGTAACCGGTCCATGCCCGAGATCTCCATTGTACTTGTCGAACCCCTCTATGAGGGGAATGTCGGATTCGTGGCGCGGGCGATGAAGAATTTCGGGTTCACCCGCCTCGTCCTCGTCAATCCCTGCGCCCTCGGGGACGAAGCTTTCGCCCGCGCCTCCCATGCCCGCGACGTCCTGGAAGGCGCCGTCCGGATGAGCCTCGAAGAAGTCTTTGCGGAGAGCGATCTGGTTGTGGCGACGACCGGCGAACTCTCCAAGTCCGTCTGCACCTCGATGCGGATGCCCTATTTTACCCCGGCCGAGATCAGGACGGTTCTTGACGGGGCCGGGGGTGCCGTGAGCATCCTGTTCGGGAGGGAGAACTGGGGGCTCAACAACGAGGAGGTCTCCCGCGCCGACCTCATCTGCACCATCCCGACATCCGAGATCTACCCGATCATGAACCTCTCGCACGCCGTGGCCGTCGTCTGCCACGAACTCGCCCACCTGCCGCGCGGCACCTACCGCCTTGCGGGCAAAATCGAGCGCGAGAGCCTGATCCAGCACTTCGGCCAGTTCCTCCAGCGGATCGAGCACCCGGACTACAAGCGCGCCAACACGCTCCTGATGATGCGCCGCATCTTCGGGCGCACGGCGCTGACCACGCGTGAGGTCTCCACGCTCCACGGCCTGCTGCGGCGGGCCGAGTGGCACCTCGATCATCAGGACGGCGAAGAAGGACAATAACTAACTCCATGCAGGGAGAATGTTTACCCGATGATTCTTGTCGACTGGCAGATCGAAGACCGGATAAGGAGGGGGCAGATCGGTATCGATCCCTTCGATCCGGGGCTTATCCAGCCCAACTCTCTGGATATCCGGCTCGGGGACCATTTCGTCTGGTACGAGCCCTGCGACGATGTGATCGATCCGTACGATCAGGCGAGCGTCGTCTCCCGCGTGCAGGAGACCCGCGCCGATTCGATCGTCATGGAGCCCGGCGTCTTTATGCTCGCCGAGACTTTTGAGGCGGTCACGCTCCCCGACAATATCGTGGCGAGCATCGAGGGGAAGAGTTCCATCGCCCGCCTCGGGATCGAGCTCCACCAGACCGGGGGCTGGATCGACGCCGGCTTCAGGGGTTCCATCACCCTCGAGATGTGCAACGTGAACCAGCGCCCGGTGCGCATGTACGCCGGGATGCCGATCGGTCAACTTGTATTCTATACGACCGAGCGCGCTGATCACCCGTATTATCTCAAAAAAGACGCGAAATACATGGATCAGCGCCAGGCAACCCTCTCGCGTTACCACGAGAATGTGCGCAGGATTTGAAGGCATATATAGAGGAACAGAGAATTTTATAAGGAATATCTGATCAGGAAAAGGGGTTTTCAATGCGGCTTCTCTTAATTCACTCAGATCATATTGATTATCAGGCACAGAAGAAGACGCCGGTCGCCGAGGAGGGTGCCGTCCTTGAGGACGAACTCGATGAAGCGCTCGTCGCCTTCTGCGCCGTTGAATCGGCCGACGAAGAAGATATCGAAGATGTCGTGGACCGGGCCGTGGCCGAGATCCTCAGGACCACCGGCGAACTGAAGACCGACCGGGTGCTCGTATACCCGTACGCCCACCTCAGTTCCGATCTCGCCGGCCCCGAAGCCGCCAAAAAGGCACTCCGGGGCATCGAGGAAGGGCTCAATGCGGCTGGAGGGCTGACCGTCCGGCGGGCCCCGTTCGGCTGGTATAAAGCGTTCACCCTTTCGTGCAAGGGTCACCCGCTCTCCGAACTCTCCCGCACCATCCTGCCGGGCGGCGACGAGGAGGAGGCGAAGCCCGCCAAGAAAACCGTCACCCACACCTTCTTCGTCCTCACCCCGGAGGGCGAGCGGAAGGACGCCGAGTCATGCGCCGACGACTCGCCGTTCGGCTCGCTTATCAAGAAAGAGCTCGGTCTCCCGGTTCCGGCCGGCGGCGAACCGATCCACGTGGACCTGATGCGCTCCAAGGAGTTCGTCGACTACGAGCCCGCTTCCGATATCGGCCACCTCCGCTGGATGCCCAGGGGCAGGCTCGTGCGCGACCTGCTCGGCGACTATGTCCTCGGGCTCGTCCTCGACTACGGCGGCATGCCGGTCGAGACCCCGGTGATGTACGACCTCGACGACGCGGCGATCTCCGAGCACGCCGCCAAGTTCGGCGAGCGGCAGTACCGCTTCAAGAGCGGGAACCGGAACATGATGCTGCGGTTTGCGGCCTGCTTCGGCATGTTCTCCTTCATGCGGGACATGCACATCTCTCCCAACACCCTGCCGATGAAGATGTACGAACTCTCGACCTACTCGTTCAGGCACGAGCAGTCCGGCGAAGTGATCGGGCTCAAGAGGCTCCGCGCCTTCACGATGCCCGACATGCACACCCTCTGCAAGGACATGGACAACGCCCTTCGCTGCTTCGAGGAGCAGCTCAGGATGGGCTGGCAGAGCGGCGTCGACCTCGGGACCCCTCTTGTCGGGGCGTTCCGCTGCACTCAGGATTTCTGGGATCAGTATGAGGACTGGGTGAAGGCGATCGTCCGGGAGTCTGGCGTGCCGATGCTCATCGAGATCCTCTCCGATCGCGTCCACTACTGGATCGCTAAGGTGGACCTTGCCGCCATCGACGGGCAGGGCCGACCGATCGAGAACCCTACCGTCCAGATCGACGTCGAGAGCTCTCTCAGGTTCGATATCTCATATCACATGGACGGCAAGGAAATCCACCCGCCAATCCTCCACTGCTCACCCACCGGCTCGATCGAGCGGGTGATCTGCGCCATGCTCGAGAACACCGCCTACCAGTCGGTGCCCCGCCTTCCGACATGGCTCTCGCCGACGCAGGTCCGGTTCGTCCCGGTCTCAGAGCGGCACGCCGCCTATGCGATCGACCTCTGCACCCGGATGAACGCCGCCGGCGTCAGGGCCGATGCGGACGACCGCGACGAGTCGGTGAACAAGAAGATCCGCGAGGCCGGGACCGAGTGGGTGCCCTATGTGGCCGTCATCGGCGACCGCGAGATGGACGAGGGGAAGCTGACGGTCACCGTCCGCAGCCTCTCGGATCCGAAGAAGCCGCACAAGGAAGAGATGACCTTCGACGCACTCGCCGCCGCCGTGAAGGAAGAGTGCTCGGGCAAGCCCTTCCGCCCGATGTACACCGCAAAGCACCTATCGGTGCGGCCGCGGTTCCTGTAAATTTTCTTTTTTTTTGCCTTGTTGTTCCTGTGATCTCTGCTGGAATTTCTGATTGATATTCTGTATTTTTACAAATAGGTTGTTTGCGTCGCTTTCATCCCTTTCAGGATACTCATCGGCAGAATATCTATTTATACTAATGAATGTGATTCTGTCGAACTCCCGGAAGGGTGCCGATCGATCCCGCACAATTTCCGTTAAATCCGATTCGACCATATCAAACCGTACTGAACGAGTACTCAGACGAAGGGCAAGAAGAGATCGGCCGCGCCAGAAACACCGTCTTGCATTGAGGCATTCCTTTCCGGAGGGAGCGTATCATGAGAAGCGAATTTCTGAGCAGGCGCGTTCGATCGACGTGTGTTGTTGTGCTCCTGGTCGTCTTCGTCGGAATGTCCGGACCCGCGGCGGGATCTGAGGTCGACAAGTTCCTGGAGCAGCGGGTCATTGCGATACCGGTCGGGTTTGGCGAGAGCCTGAGCGGCGAGATCACATCGACAGGGTATATGAGCACCTATACCTTCGAGGCGGAGGCGAACGATTCGGTCTACATCAGGATGAGCGCCGACCCCTCTTCTCTGGAACCGATGCTGATCCTGATGGGTCCTGATGGGGTGGAGGTCAACAGGACTGAGGGCTACACTCTGGCCGAACTCCATGAACTCCTCGGGGTCGCCGGGACGTACACGATCCTCGCCGGCGACGATGGGTATGATACCGGGGCTTACGGCCTTTTTCTTCAGCGCACGAACAACCCGGGAGATGCCGTAGATATTATTGGTAAGAGCCTGAACGGTACGATTTCGACGACCGGGGGTATGCAGACCTTTACCTTCACCGCCGGCGCCGGGGATGCGGCATATGTCAGGATGGGGGCAAAACCCTCTTCTCTGGAACCGATGCTGATCCTCTTCGGACCGGACGGGGCGGAGATCACCAGGGCGGCGGGCTACACTCTGGCCGAACTCCATGAGATCCTCAGCACCGGCGGGACATACACGATCCTCGCCGGGGACGATGGGTATGACACCGGGGCGTACGGCATCTTCGCCCAGGTGACGACCGATCCCGTGAATGCCACTCTCCTGCAGAGCGGGGAGAACACAACGGGCATTATCGCCGTTACGGGGGGGATGGACACCTATCGCTTTGCTGCAGCCGCCGGGAAGAAATGTTTCGTCAGGATGGGTGCAGAAGCTTCGTCTCTGGAGCCGATGCTGATCCTTTTCGGGCCAGAGGGGGTGGAGATCAACCGGACACAGGGCTACACATCAGCCGAAATCGATAGGGTTCTCGGGTCCGGAGGGATGTACACCCTTCTCGCCGGGGACGACGGCTATGACACCGGCAGGTACGGCCTTTACATCTGGCTGCAGGACCCGCCGCTCCCGGTCGTGCCCTTCCCTGGCTATGAGGAGATGCCGACCGACCCGAACGTCGACGGCCTGTACGAGGATGTCGACGGCAACGGCGTGGTCGGGTTCAACGATGTAGTGGTGTATTTCGCGAACCTCCGCTTCGTCGAGAAGAATCAGCCGCTGGCGGCCTTCGACTACGACGGCAACGGCAGGATCGGGTTCAACGATGTGATCGTCCTGTACGGGATGGTACCTTGATGAAACGATCCTGCATGTGTGCGGCCCCTGCCCGTGCGACCCTTATCATGGCATATGGCATTTATGGCCACCCCCGCAACTCAGTGCCGGCCCGTTCCGAAGGGCGGCCTCATCTCCTCCTCCCTCTACCCATCAGTAGTCCTGTAAAATGCCTGTCCGAATAATCCTGTACTAAGCCTCTAAGATGTTATTGCTTCATGTGGCTGTTATGGGGGCATGGCAGTAATCTGAATCTAAATTGATATTATCGTGTGAAAAATATTGTTGGAAATTTTTAAATATTGGTGCTGTGTATTGGCTGAGTCAGGGAGCAAATAATCCATATGCTGCATTATTGTCGCCCATTTATTCCTGGATTTTATTACATTCGGGGATTGTACATAAACGCGGGGCCGCGGGATATGTGGGGCCGTGAGCCACTGAGGGATAAGGGCGCTCCCGGACGATGGAGGAGTTCTATGTCATATACTATTCTGATGAGGGGCATGGGGAAGGCGGTTTTCATCCTCATGATCATCCTTGCCGCTATGGTCGGCTGGGCGGCCGCCCGGGACGACGGGGTGGCCAGTGTTTCCGCAGGGGAAGCATCGGCCGCGGAAATTATGGGGGACGGATCGGTGGTGTTCAAAGGCGCACTGTCAGGGTATGAACAGAAAATATCGGCTGATCTGGTTCTGATTCTGAGAGGAGAATTTGTTCCGGGTCCGGACGGGGTCGACACCGGTGCTTCGGCAGACTCGCCGTACAGCCGCAGCATCCCGGCGTCGTCGGTGATGACCGATGCGAGCGGGAAGACGCGGGTCTACGTCTATGTATGGCTCGTGCCTCCGGCACCTACCTCGGTGATCGACGCTTACGCAGCCGAGGTGACGGACCGAGATGAAGAGGCGCATCTGGCGGTTGCATGGGTGGAAAAAAATATGCTGGGCGATCTTGCCGCGTTGCCCGAGGTCGGATCGGTGCAGCTCGTCTACCCGCCGGTCGTCTACAGCAGCCCGGACACGAGGGCCGGATCTGTAGAGTGCGAGGCGGACACCATTCTCAGGGCAAAACAACTGCGTGAAAAAACCGGCTACGCAGGGGCCGGGATGAAAGTGGGAATCCTTTCGGACAGTGCCGACCAGTGGCAGGAGGCCGCCGCAAAGGGTGACCTGCCTGCGGATCTCCATATTCTTGCCGACTCCGACGCGGCCGACGAAGGCACCGCGATGCTTGAGATCGTCCACGACATTGCTCCTGAGGCCGCTCTCTACTTCCACACCGCCTATCCCAACTCGGTCACATTCACGACGGGGATCACAGCCCTCGCGGATGCGGGCTGTCAGGTGATCTGCGATGATATCGGCTGGCTTACCGAACCATTCTTTGAGGACGGGTATGTCGCCTCGCATGTGCGGGACATCGTCGACCAGAGAGATCTGATCTATGTGTCGGCGGCAGGCAACGACGCAGACGGGATCCATTATCAGGGAACGTTCCTGAACGACGGCTCCGGCTGGCATTCCTTTGCCGCCGGACGCAACCTCCTGCTCACGCAGATCGCGCCGGGATCAGGGGGCCAGTCAAACAACTTCATGATCGTCCTCCAGTGGGACGACGCATGGGGACAGTCGTCCAACGATTATGACCTTTATCTGGTCGGGCAGAACGCAGGCGGGTATTACGAGATCATGAACAGTTCTGAGGTGCAGAACGGCGACGACCGGCCGATGGAGATCATACAGGGAACCTACAGCGGGTCCGAGGTGTCCCAGGTGTATCTGGCGGTTGCGGCTGCAGACAATGCTGCAACAAGGAACATTGAGATCTTCATCTTCAACGGCGGGAGATTCAACGACCCCGTCGCCTCGAGTGAGGACACCATCTTTGGTCACCCGGCGGTCCCTGGGGTGGTGTGCGTCGGAGCGATCGACGCTTCCGATTCGGGCAACGACGACATCGAATCTTTTTCCTCGCTTGGAAGGGTGACCATTTCCAATCCCGTGCCCGAGGTGAGGGACAAGCCGGATATCTGCGGCATCGACGGGGTGAGCGTCACCGGTGCGGGCGGTTTCCCGAGCACGTTTTACGGTACAAGTGCGGCAGCCCCGACCGTGGCGGGTGTGACCGCGCTCCTCATGGGCCTCAGCCCTTCAGATTCGCCTGACGAGATCAGGGCGGCGCTCTACGCAGGAGCCGTCGACCTCGGTGACGGCGGATGGGACCCCGTTTTCGGTTATGGGCGGGCGGACGCCATGGCGGTGATTCCTCAGCCGAAGATTTCGGCGAACTTTACGGCATCTCCGCTCTCCGGCCCAGCCCCGCTGACTGTCAGGTTCACCGATCTCTCTACGGGAACCGTTACGGCGTGGCAATGGGACTTTGGTGACGGCGATACCTCGACCGCGCAGAATCCGGAGCATATCTACGTTGATGAAGGTCTCTATACGGTCAACCTCAGGGTTTCCGACGCTCTGGGCAACAGCGACACCCTTGTCATGACCGACTATATCGACGTCGGTCCTGCCCAGGTCGAGAACATCACGGCAAACTTTACTGCTGACGTCACCTCAGGCCCTGTTCCTCTGACCGTCGGTTTCACCGATCTCTCGACCGGCAATGTGAGCGGATGGACGTGGGACTTCGGTGACGGTGCCGCGTCTGAAGCGCAGAACCCTGCTCACACGTACCTGCAGACGGGCACCTACAGCGTCTCTCTGACGGTCACCGGCGACGGCCAGAGCGATACACTCGCCCGCGAGGACTACATCTTGGTGCAGCCCGGCGTGTCGGTCGATGCGAACCTGACCTTCGTCCCTGCGGCGGCGACGCTTGCACCAGGCACAGAGGCCGATTTCGTCGTCCTCATGGATACGGCGGCGGCGGGCATCTCAGGCTACAACATCACCATATCACTCGGAGACCCGGCAATCGGAGAGATCACCGCAGTTTCATTCCCGGCATGGGCAGGGCTGAAGAGCAACGGCACGCTTCCGGCCGACATCGTATGGGCGAGGGCGGTCGACCTCGAAGGGGAGTCCGGGACCGCAAACGTCACGCTCTGCACGGTCACGGTCAGGGGCGATACGGAAGGAACGACGACGCTCTCCATCCGGGACGACGCCGTCATAGAAGATCGGGAGGGCGGCATCTACACGTTTGCCACCGTGCCGGCAACGCTGACGGTCGGGGCTGAGGCGATCCTCCCGTTCCCGAAACCTGACGGCACCACATATCCTGTGCCCACCGACCCGAACGGCGACGGCCTCTACGAGGACGTCGACGGCAACGGCAGGATCGGGTTCAACGATGTCGTCGTGTATTACACGAACCTGCAGTTCGTCGCGGATAAACAACCGGTGGAGGCCTTCGACTACGACGGCAACGGCAGGATCGGGTTCAACGATGTGATCGTCCTGTACGGGATGGTACCCTGATGAGACGGTCCTGCATGCTTGCCGTCCTCGCCTGTGCGGCTCTCGTCAGCCTGTGCCAGGCCGCACCCTCTCTCAGCGTCGGCAGCGTGCCCACGCTTGAGACCGGGGGGGAGGTCGAGATATCGATCGCTCTGGAGGGCGCCGATGCCGGATTATCCGGCTACAATATCACATTCTCGCTCACCGACCCGGATGCGGCACATATCGTTGCGGTCACCTTTCCCGGCTGGGCGGGCCTTCATCAGAGCGGCCCCCTCCCGGCCGACTCCGTCTGGGCAGAGGCGGTCGATCTTTCGGACAGCGCTGAGGCGGCCGGTGACCCGATCCCCCTCTGCACCATCACCCTGAAAGGGACGCAGGAGGGCTCGACGGTGCTGAGGATCATCTCGGGAGAGGTTCAGGACAACAACGGAGATACTATCTCTCTTGCCGACACCGCGAGCCAGATCGTCGTCTCGGGGGCGGTCGCCGACGATGGAGGCCGGGATTCGCCTTCTCCGGTGACTACCGTTGCGACGACCGGGGTTGATACGTCAGAAACCCCGACAGAGATCCCCGTCCTGTCTGAAAGCCCCGCTGCGATCACAACCGTTTCGTCGACGACGCCGCCGGAACCGCAGGGCTCCCCCGGCCCTCTCGCCGTTATCCTGATCCTGTCCCTGTTGATCGGCTATTTTATCCGTAATCTGGAGTGAAACATGATGAACGTCAAAGATCTGGTACCCTTTATCGGCACCATATTCCTCTGCGCCCTCATGGTGCAGGGGGTCCTGGCCGCTGTGGCCGGGAGCGAATCGGATGCGGAGAACGTCACCCTCGCCATCGTGCCTGTCCTGGCAGAAGTCGATGTAAACGAAACGGTCGATTACGATCTGGTGCTGGATCATGCATCGGCCGGCATTGCGGGATACAATATCTCGGTCGGCCTGACCGACGGTTCGGTCGGCGAGATTGTCACCGTGACGTTCCCTGAATGGGCCGGGTTAAAGAGCAACGGCACCCTGCCAGGAGATGCGGCGTGGTTTACGGCGGTCGATCTCGAAGGGGGCGCCGGAACGGAAAATATTACCCTCCTTACCGTCACGCTTCGCGGTGATGCCGCAGGATCGACCGGTGTTACCGTTGTGGAAGGGGTGGTGGAGGACAGGTTCGGTGGGCTGCCGTATATCCTGAACGTCGTTCCGGCGACCCTCGTGGTGGGACAGATCCCGGCCGGGAACGGTACCGTAAATTTCACCGCCGACATGACCTCCGGCAACGCCCCGCTCACCGTGCGCTTCACCGACACCAGCACGGTTGAAAACGTCACCTCGTGGTTCTGGGATTTTGGCGACGGTTTTATGTCGATACGGCAGGACCCGCTCTACACCTTTCACGACACCGGCTCCTTCACCGTCACCCTGACCCTGACCGACGCCAACAACATCACCTGGACCGGCGCAAAGGAGAACTTCATCACCACAGTCAACCAGACCGAGAAAAAAGCTGATTTTATCGCCAATGTCACACAGGGGCAGGTTCCGCTTGTCGTGCAGTTCACCGATATCGGGACGATTGAGAATGTCACCGCATGGCTCTGGGAGTTCGGAGACGGCGACACTTCAGAGGAGCAGAACCCTGTTCATATCTATATGGCGGCGGACAGTTACGATGTCTCTCTTGCAGTGACGGACATCTGGAATGTCACCTTCAGGGCGGAAAAGCCCGGGTACATCATCGTCAATGAGTCAGAAGAGTACGCCGATTTCACCGCCAACGTCACCGCAGGAACGGTGCCGCTCGCCGTGCAGTTCATCGATATGAGCACGGTGAAGAACATCACCTCATGGCTCTGGGAGTTCGGGGACGGGAACACCTCGGAGGAGCAGCACCCGGTCCACATCTACACCACAAACGGCACCTATGACGTCGGGCTCACCATCAACGGGGAACAGGACCCGTATTACGAAGCGCGTTACGACGGTTATATCACGGTCATGGCAGCGTGAGTCTTCTGGTGCCGCGGGAAATGTGGGGTCGAATACCCTGCACGTTTCCCTCTTTTTTTTCTGCCGTTTGTTCGTCATTCCTCCCGCAACGATTCGGGAACGTGTCCTGTGCCTGATCCTGGCCCCTCTTTTCCAATTTATCAGATTGAGGGTGCAATGTCCGGCTCTCCGCTCAGGTGCCCCCGCTTGAACGCCTCCGGGTCGGCAAACGGTGGACGGATGAAAAGGGCTATCATGTGTAGGGTAAAGAACCTATACGAAAGAGGTCGCTTCGCCTGTCGCGTTTGCGGGCAGGAGCGTCCGTTGAGGCCAGCACAGGAGATGAAGAAATTTCCCCGGCAGATGGGTAGGGACCGTTCGTTCAACGAACACCTGATGATCTATGTCATCCTGATCGTCGTTTTTGTCATTGCGATTTTATCCTCATACTCTTATTTTGAGGCGAAAAACGAGATCATTGAGAAAAACCATCTATTACAGGAAGAGACGGAAAACAGCATCACCGAGTGGATGATCCTCGTCGACGCCGGACTGGAGATGTATGACGACACCCTCAACGCCCGCATGGAGGAAGGGTTTGAGGATTTTTTGAGGGTATATGAAGAGACGGGCAATGATCCGGCACAGATGGATCTCGGACGCCTCAAAGAGGATCTAGGCGGCACCATGGATCTCTACATCATCGATCAGTCCGGTGTCATCGAATACAGCACCGTTGAGAGTGAGATCGGGGTCGACTTCAGTGAATTCCCGAACTTTTTTGCCTATATCACACAAATACGCGAAGGAAGTTCTTTTTCGGCCGACCGGGTGGTGCGCGAGAGGACCTCAGGGACGATCAGAAAATATGCCTATATGCCGACTCCCGATCACCGCTACCTACTGGAGCTCGGTCTTGCTTCTGAGCTGCTCGAAACCAGAAAACTTGGCCTTTCCTATGTTCAGACCGCCGAAAATCTAAAAAAACTCAATCAGGATCTCCTGAGCGTACGCATATTCGATATTTTCGGGCAGGTTGTCGGAAATAAAAGTTATGTCAAAGATGCCCTCCAGAAAGACCGGATATCCTCGGTGATTTCAGAGCGGCAGGGGGCTGTGTATCTGGACCTGGCGAACAGCACCGAGATCCATTATCTCTTTGTGGACCTGAGGGATCCTGCCTATGCATCTGATATGTCGATGACGATCGAGCTCACCTACACCACCGCATCCCTCGACCAGAAAATCGCCTCGCTTTTTCTCTCGCATCTTATGATCGCTCTTCTCGCCATACTCCTCAGCGTCATCTTTGCCTTTGTAGCAATAAACCATGTTTCCCGGCCCATTTCTGAAGTCATCGAGGATATCAACCGGATCGCACAGGGTGACCTCGACCACCGGATCAGGCATACACAGGGTATCGAGTTTTCCCGTCTGGAAAACAGCATCAATGCCATGGTCGTTGCGCTCAGGACAAGTATTGGACGGGCGCAGGCTTCGGAAAAGACGCTTCGAGAATATAACGAGAACCTTGAGAAGATCATTGCACAGCGGACGGTTGAGTTGAAAGCCGCAAATGAAGAGGCGAATCTCTACATCGACATCATGTCTCACGACATCAACAACACCAACACCATCGGCCTCGGCTATCTCCACATGGTCCTGACGCATCTTGACGACAGGGAGAAGGAAATGGCAGAACACGTCAGAAACAGTCTTCTCAGGAGCTCGCAGATCATACAGAACGTCGCCACCATCAGGGCGATCCACATGCGGAACCTTCCGCTCGAACCGGTCGATCTGGATCAGGTGATCCGGGAAGAGATCGCCGGCGCTCACTATGCTGACGTCCATTACGCTGGTAAACCGATAACGGTCTGCGCAGACGCACTTCTGCCTGAGGTCTTTTCCAACCTGATCGGGAACGCCTTCAAGTTCATGGACGGGAAAGGGACGGTCACTATCAGGGTCGATGAGGGTGAGGATGACTTCGTGGTCTCGGTGGAAGACACAGGGCCCGGCATACCTGACGATATGAAGGAGGCTGCATTCGCCCGTTTCAAACGCGGATCTGGCAAAATGAGTGGGAAAGGGCTCGGGCTCTATATCGTCCGGTCTCTCGTAGAGCGCTATGGCGGACGGGTCTGGGTGGAAGACCGTGTGCCCGGCGTGCCTGGCGTCGGGGCGGCGATCCGGTTCACCCTGAAACGTCCTCCCTGCCGGAAGCCCTGAAGCGTCAGGCATAAGAGGTCCGGGGGCGAACTCCAGCAGATGGACCCGATCCTGCAGGTCATCCTGATCCTGGCCGTAGCGAAAATCGCCGGGGAAGCGATCGAACGGGCCGGTTTTCCTGCTTTGATCGGTGAGATCAGCGCCGGCATCGTCCTTGGGCCGTCCCTGATGGGGCTGGTCATCTATGACGGTACGCTGGAGTTTCTTGCAGATGTCGGGATCATCGCACTGCTCTTTATCAGCGGCATCCAGATGAACATCAGAACCTTTGCCGCTTCGGAACAATCGGCAGCTTCGACGGCGCTTCTGGGCGTTATCGTCCCTTTTCTGATGGGTGCAGGTTTTGGGGTCGTGACCGGCTTTTCCCTTCTTGAAACACTGTTTCTGGGAATCGCCCTTTCCATCACTTCTATCGGGATATCGGTGCGGACGCTCATCGACCTGCGGAAGATGGACACGCTGTCGGGAATGACCATTGTCGGGGCGGCGGTCATCGACGATATCATCGGTATCCTCCTGCTGGCCGTGCTCACGGCGGTTGCAGCCGGCAGCGGGAGTTCGGCGCTCTACACCGTCACGGCGGGAGGAGCGTTTCTCGCGGGAAGCCTGATCCTGGGGCGCCGGTTGCTGCCCGCGGTGATGAGGCGCGCCCGGACGACACGGACGCACGAGATGCCGTACACCGCTGCGATCGCCATTGCCCTGTTCATGGCCTACCTGTCCAATCTTGTCGGCCTCCACTATGCGGTGGGCGCATTCCTTGCCGGCCTGCTCCTCGGTGACCAGATCCGAGATGACCGCACCCTTTTCGAAGGAATAGCAGATTTTTCGTTTGGTTTTTTTGTGACCTTTTTCTTCGCGTCGATCGGTCTGCTTGCCGTGATCACGCCCGACACACTCCTCTCCCCCTTCGTCATCCCCCTGATCTTCATCGCATTTGCCGGAAAGATCCTGGGCGGATGGCTTGGATCGGTTCGGTTCATGAAAACACCGGCCGAAGCCCTCGTCGTCGGCATCGGGCTGTGCCCCCGCGGCGAGATCACGCTGGTGGTCGGAAAGATTGCGCTGCTGGCCGGGCTGATCACGCAGGAGATCTTTTCCGCCTTTACGGTGATGGTGATCGTTTCCGTTCTGGTCACGCCGGCCCTGATGACATGGGGCTACCGCTGGCAGGCAGTCAGAGATGGCCGGCGATCCGCAGGTGCGCGATGATCATGCAGACCTCGATGCGCCCGACCACCGAACCGGACTCATCGACGACGATGAGGACCGGGTACCGGTAGCGTTCCATCGCCTCCATCGCCTCCCGCAGCGTGGCGGTGGCCGGGATGGTAATATGGCTGCGTGTCATGATGTCGGCGGCGACCGTCGCATCTCCCCTCAGGAGGCAGTCGATGCAGGTGATCTTCTTCCGGCTCCGCACGCCGACGATCGGTCCGATCGCTGCGAGGAGGTCGAGCGCGGTGATAAAACCGAGAAAATGGTTTTCAGGCCCGGACACGACAAGTTCGGTGCACCCGGCGCGGGAAAATCGCTCGAATACCTCGGGCAGAGGAGTATCCGGCGGGACGGTGGACGGCGTGCTCGACATGACGGCGGTAACGGGAATCTCTGTCGGCTCCATGGCTTCAAGAGTCTCTATACGCCAGCGCCGGTATAGATATTTTTGTCATGGCTGCGTCCTTGCGCGGCGTTCGGGCATCAGCATCGCCATGTTTCTGCCGGAAGGCGGATCTCGAAGCGCGCCCCCTTTCCGGCCTCCCCTGTCTCCCTGATCGAGATCCCGGTGACGTCGAGGATCTCTCTCACGAGAAACAGGCCGAAACCGGTATGCGATCCGTAGCCCCTGGCAAAGATCCGTTCTTTTATTGCGTCGGGTACGCCGACGCCGTTGTCCTCGACGGTGACGATCCCTTCTTCCCCCTCCTTCCTGAAGGAGACGGTGATCTCGGTGAATTTTCCTGCGTGCCTGACGACGTTGTCGAAGAGGTTGGAGAAGACTTTGCCCAGCATTGGATCGGCGTAGACCTCAAGGGTACCGGTGGCGACAGCGACATCCGCCCCCTCCATCTTCTGGTATCTGAGGGCATTGCGGGCAACATCCCCTATATTTTGCCACGCCGGCTCTTTCGTCCCTAACTCTTCGTAATCTCTGGTGAAGGTGATCTGCTGCTCGATCTTCCTGGTCGCCGTCTCGATGATCTTCAGGACGTCGGTGACGCCGGGCCGGTCCTTAAGGTCTTCCCCGAGGAGTTCGAGGTACCCGACCAGCACTGCCACCTGGTTGAGGATGTCGTGTCTGGTGACCGAGGAGAGATAGGTGAGTTTTTTGTTGGCTTTCCTGAGCGTCTCCTCCGCCCGTTTAATCTGCATGACGTCCCGGGCGTCTGCCTGAGTGTCCTGAAGCCGCCTTTCGCTCTCTTCAAGATCTCTAGCGGCAGTTCTTTTCTCGAAGGTGCGACAGATCGTTTCCCTGAGGTTCCGGGAGACGGATTCCCGGTCGCCACTCTTTCTCAGATAGTGGTCTGCGCCGCCGTTGAGGGCATCGATCGGGAGGTTCTCGTCCCTGCTGTCGGTGAAGAAGATAAACGGGAGGGAAGGTGAGATGAGGCAGGCATCTCTGAGGAGGGCGAGTGCATCCATGCCGGGAGGACGGTGTTCTGCAATGATGATGTCGAAAGACTCATTTTTGAGCAGCTCCAGCGCTTCCTGCTCCGAAGTACAGAACGTGATGGAAAAATGGTTTGCATCTGGCAAGGACTCGAGATATCCGGAGAGAACAGGCTTCTCGTCCATGTGCAGGATCCGTACCTGCGTGCAGCCCTTGTCCGGATCAGGTGTCATAGATATAGCATGTAATGTGCCGGATGGGATAAAAGTATGTCTACCGGTCAAAGACATAAATTGTCGCTCTAAAATCTTCAATTTATACAATAATTCAGAAATGATTTCCTGATAAAAAGGATATCCCTATATATAAAGACCTTAAATCGAATTTTCAGCCCTCCTCCTTGCGCTGCTCATCAGGGTAGCCACCCTCTTTCATGGGGCGATCGAGATCTCCATCGCTGTGGGCGCATGCAGAAGTGGGGGGGTCGAGGGGCCGGTCGGTTGCCGGCACTCTTCTCACGATAACATTTTATTTGACAGAATTATTAAGACGAGTTAGAGTAACTATTGATATTGGGATGGAACTGTATGGAAAGATTCGTCAAAGATAAAATAAATCAGAGTATAAGTGACAGAAAACAACTTCATTCTCGTTTTTTAGAAAATTGCAGCACTTATCCCTCTTTTCTCGAATTAGAAAAGAAAGCATTTGAAGACGGTTCTCTTTCACGGAAGCATAAGGAACTCATGGCACTCTCCATTTCCATCGTTACTAAATGCGAACCCTGTATTGAATGGCATGTTCAGCAGGCTCATTTAGCAGGTGCATCTGATAAAGAGATCTATGAGACCATAGATGTGGCCATAGAAATGGGTGGGGGGCCTGCTGCTGCTTACTCACGATTTGCATTGAATGCATTGGCTTTTCATAAAGAAGGAAAATAGAAAATCTACAGTTACGGTTTTATATCGTGAACTGATCCTGATTCGATGAAGTGATCGTGGGGGATGCAGTTCCATACGTTAAACCGGGAAGAACTGATTGAGGCCCTGCATACTGCCGATACCGGTCTGGACCCCTCTGAAGCCCGGCAAAGACTTGCGGACCACGGGCCGAACGAGATCGAGCGGAAAAAACGGAAAAATTACCTGAAGGAGTACCTGATCCAGTACACTCAATTTTTTGCGGTCCTCCTCGAGGTGGCGGCGGCCCTGTCGTTTTTAGCGGGATCATACTCCCCCGGCGAGGGCTACGATATTCTGGGCTATGCGATCCTCGGTGCCGTCGTCGTCAACGCCACGTTCGCGTTCTGGCAGGAATATAAGGCTGACAGGACGGTCGACGCTCTCCTGAAACTGATCCCCTCCCTGGTAAAGGTCCGCCGGGGGGGAGAGATCGCAAA
>Ga0209269_1001049_pt1 | contig 17070 bp, 18 predicted proteins | sample MTBAKMMethaMetaG_FD_187455 | JGI IMG/M metagenome (GOLD analysis project Ga0209269, IMG submission 187455) | Enrichment culture microbial communities from Arthur Kill intertidal strait, New Jersey, USA, that are MTBE-degrading - MTBE-AKM (Arthur... | ecosystem: Environmental > Aquatic > Marine >... | reverse complement strand
GCTCGGGCAGACTGAAACATATGAAAATACACTCAGAGAAAGCCTGAAAACAGGGATGGTCGAGCGCGTCGTCCTCACAGGTGCGGCTATGGCGATCGTCATCCCCGCCCTCATCCTCCCGGATTTTTTCCTCTTCTGGATCGTCGCGAGTTTCCTCCTCTACATGGTCAACCCGTTCGTGATGTTCATCCCGTCCGGTGGAGGCGGGTCGCCGCTCCCGAATAGGGAGGAGATTCTGGCCTACACCCGGAAGTTGAAGGAGATCGGAGCGTTAAAGGGGACCGTCACCTCCAACACCAGCGGTATCGCCGAAGTATTCTGGAACCTCTTCTTCATCAACAGCCAGCCCCTCGCCCCGGCGTTCTGGCTGATCTATTCGGTTGACATTGTCATCGCCCTTGCAGGCGCGGCGACCGGCCTGTTCGGGCTCAGGGTCGCCCTGCTGGTGGCGGTCCAGTCCCTTGCGATCATCACATTTTATGCGGCAATCTGGCGGATGAAACCCTATTCACCGGGTTTTTTCAGGAGCGTCATCGACCTGCGCCATGACGTGAGCGCCGGGATCAGGGGCGGGATCAGATCGGCGGTGACGATCCTCCTCGTCATCGGTGTCGGCGCCGCCATCGCCGGCACCCTGGTCATCGCCGCCATGCTCCTGCCCGGGATGACCTTCAACCGACTCATGGACCTCGAAGGGATCAGCCTGCTCCAGATCTTCCTGCCGGTGGTCCCGCTTCTGCTGGCCCAGATCTTCACCGTGCGCTACCTGCAGGGGAAATATTCGCAGATCCTTCTGACCGGCGTCATCAGGGAGCGCCAGAACATCCTCAAAAACCAGATTCTCCCGACCGCACAAGCCCTTGAAAAGAGAGCGGCAAAGGAAGGAGCGGACGTATGTGAGGAACTGGACGAACTCAAACGGCAGTTCATGCGGCTGAGTATGTACCAGCCCGAACGTCACCGCCTGGGCGGCGCATTCACCGTTTATATCATCCTTCCAAACCTGAGGGTGGTCTTCACGCCTCAGGAAAAAAAGAAGGCGCCCGATCAGTAGTCGTCCAGACGGTCGAAATTATCTTCGAATTCGTCGCCCTCAGCGCCCTGCCGCCACTCCTGCTCCTCATAGCACTCAGGGCAGAGGTCGTGCGGCCATGTATCGGTCCGATAGGGCCGTTCGCAGTACGGGCAGATCCGAACTGCCTTCCGGCGGCATGCCGGACAGAGTCCGCCGATCTCCTCATCCCCGGCGGTCACCGCATAAAGGTCACCGCAGAGCTCGCACACCTCACGCCGGACAGACTCCCCTCCCCGGATGCGGCCGTCATCCCCGGCCGTCGTTCCGCAGGAGGAGACACCGGCACCAGCCATCGAGCGTGATTTTCTCGCCATATTTCCCCTGTACATCTCGAATTTTCCGCATCATTAAGGTTTTTGTATGGGTACGGGAATATTCCGTAAAAGCCCATGAAATCAGAGAGAAATCCCATCAGATCCTCTGGCGCCGATACAAATGCAGGAGTTTCACGCGGAGAAAAACCGAAAAAGCCTCATAACATAAGGGCGATCTCCGATACAAAGGAAAGCGCCAGGCCAGGGTGAAAAAGAAGATGCCAGGGAGCGAACTGTTGAGGAAAGGAGAACGGCTTCACAGCCGTATCCAGAAAAGAAAATACCTGATCCTTACCCTCCCTCTTGTCCTCCTCCTCATCCTGTACCCCCTTTTTGAGGGCAGTTTTGCCGGCACGATATTTTTAAAACTCCTCTCCACGGCGACACTCATCACCGCCGTCTATGCAGTAAGCGACCGGCGACGCCCCCTCTGCATCGCCCTGATCCTCGCCGTACCGGCGATCGGAACAGGCTGGGCCGTCCTTGTCTATACGAGCGCCGGGTTTGTGCTCGCACAGAGCGTCTCTTCCATGCTCCTCTATGCGTTCACCACAGTTATGATTATCAGATCCATCATCAGGGGACGTCTGACCGACGATATGATCTTCGGCGCCATTTCGGTCTATCTTCTGATGGGCATCACCTGGGCGACGGCATATATGGCCATAGAAGGATCAGAGATCTCTGCATTCGTCATAAATCACGGCAACGGACCCGAAAATCTGCCTGCATTCTCGGATTTCCTGTATTTCAGCTTCATCACCCTCACCACCGTGGGCTACGGCGACATCACGCCCCTCACCGCAGCGGCCCGTTCACTTGCCTACCTCGAGGCGGTATCAGGCACGCTCTTCATGGCAGTCTTCATCGCCAGACTGATCGGAGCCCTTGCTTCCCACCAGGAGGACACGGGAGATAAAAACTGAAATAATCGCCCAGATACGAAATCAAAGCGATTATAACTGCGAATTATTTTGAAGTCAAGAGAAGATATTTCTAGAGGGCAAGCAGAATACAGCGTGATAACCATGAGAACCAGAACACTCATTCTCTGCGCCGCTCTGATGGTGCTGCTGGCCGCAGGCGTCTGGAGCGCCAGTGCCGCCACAGACACCACCGACGAGCGGTTGATCCACGCATCAGGGACCGGCGAGATCACCACCACCCCTGACCGCGCCGTAATCTCCTTTGCCGTCGAGACACAGGACGCCGATCCGAAGGTCGCCCAGGCAGTAAACGCACAGATCATGGATACCGTGAACAGCGCCCTCAAGGCGGCCGGCATCGCTGCCGAAGACATGAAGACCACCGGATACAACATCTGGGCAGAGACGTCGGAGGGCGACAGACCCTTCGGCGGCCAGAAGACGATCTACCATGTCACCAACACCCTGCAGGTGACCCTCGTCGACGTCACCAGGGCCGGTGAAATTATCGACATTGCCGTTTCAAACGGTGCAAACAGGGTAAACAGCCTCTACTTCACGCTCAGCCCGGAAAAAGAGCAGCAGTTCAGGAGTGAAGCCCTCACCAGAGCCGTCGGACAGGCGCGCACCGATGCCGACGTCGTCGCCGCAGCAGCAGGCGTGACCATCACCGGCGTCAAAGACATTTCCATCGGGAGCACCTATGTCCCGATGTACACCAGTTACCTCAAGGCCGACGCCATGGAGATGGGCGGGGCGGCGCGTACCCCGATCGAGTCCGGCGAGGTGAAAGTCACGGCATCGGTGAGCATCACCTACCTCTGCCGGTGAACCCTTTTTTTTCCTCAAACGATACCATTATTCAAGGCCAGGAACCTCTTTTCTCGATGTATACGATCATCGAGACCTACAACAACATTCCCTTCGATCCGGCCCTCACCCCTGCAAAAGGGTTTTCCTGCTATATCCCCGAAGCATCGCTGCTCTTCGACACCGGCGGGGACGCTGCGGTGCTCGCCGCAAACCTCAGGGCACTCGGCATCGATCCGGCAGAGATCAGAACGCTCGTCCTCTCCCATGACCACTGGGACCACGTCGGCGGAATCTCCGCCGTCCTCGGAAAAAATCCCGACCTCGAGGTCTTCGTCCCGGCCGGGTTTTCAGAGGAGAAACTGGCCGCCATCAGGGAACAGGCCAGAGCAACGGTCATTGGAGAGTGGCGGGAGATAGAAGACGGCATCGCATCGACAGGTCCGTGCGGCGGCGCCATACCCGAACAGTCCCTCGCCATCAGGACACCTGAGGGCCTCCTGATCGTCGCGGGCTGCGCACACCCCCACATCAGCAGGATCATCGAGGCAGTCAAAGGGCACGGACCGGTCTTCGGGGCGATAGGAGGGTTCCACGCCATATCGGAGGCCGACCGTGCAGCGCTGAAAACTCTCGCCTATCTTGCCCCCTCTCACTGCACCGAGGACCTGGAGGTCATCGTGAAGGAGAACAGCGGGAGGATCCACCGTGGAGGCGCAGGCATACACCATATCCTCCCCTGAACAATACCGACAGGCATATATAATATAAAAATATATGTCGGCCCTGTGGTATCCGGCGGGCGGCCGAACCTCACCCTTCGTCGGGATATCACCGACTCCATGCCATTTCGAATCCATTCAACCCTCATGCAGAATGTCCTGCCAGTGCAGAGATACCGGCAGAGGAATCCTGCCAACCTTTTTTTCCGAACCTGCACATACTATATAGAATACCTGACAGAGTAACCACAGATTAACGCATAGATATTCACATCGCTCATGAAACAGCGTTTCGAGCGCATACATGAAACCTGAAAAAAAGGCGTCTTAAACGTAATAAAAAGGGATATTGAAATGTACAGAAATATAGGCTTTAAAGAGAGGAGATATATCGAGGAGCTGAGGATCCTCACCAAATCGGTAGCCGTGGACTGCCTCATCGACGAGCGGTTCGACCGCGTGATCTATGTGATTAAGCCCGGCGATATGGGCCTTGCCATCGGCAAAAAGGGCGAAAATATCAGAAAGATGCAGAAAGTCCTGGGAAGAAGGATCGAGATGGTCGAGTACGCCGAGGACGAGAAAACATTCATTGCAAACATCTTCAGGCCTGCCGAGGTGCTGACGTCGCTGGAGGCGGAACCCGGAGGAAAGATCAACGTCGTCGTCGGAAAAAGAACTGACCTCGGGATCGCGATCGGCAAAGGGGGGAGCACCATAGAGAAGGCCAGGTTACTGGTAAAACGATTCTTCGGCCATGAAATCGGCGACGTCGTACTTGCACACGAGGAGGCAAGCGAAACATGAAAGACATCGAAATGATCGAAGAACTCTGGACGACCATCAATGATCGGGCCGATCACCCCTCTCCCGACTCCTACGTGAGTTCGGTGCTCACCCACCGGAAAGGGATCGATAAGTCCCTCGAAAAATTCGGAGAGGAGGCGACCGAGTTTATCCTTGCCGTCAAGAACGGCGTGGACCAGCGCACCATCGAAGAGGGGGCGGACGTCCTCTTTCACTTCATGATCGCCCTCAGGGCGGCCGGCATCGAGTTCGAGGAGATCCTCACCGAGCTGGCAGCGCGGCGAAAATAACGCCTTTTCTTCAGGAGAGATAGGTGGCGAGATCGACGCAGTCAGGGAGGGATCCCTCATCCACCCCTGCCTGTTCGGCCACCTCAAGGTCCACGCTGATCGGGGCGCCTGAGCGAAGAGCGATGGCGATCCCGTCGCTCGGCCGGCAGTCCAGGCTTTCCTCGGTATCGCTTCTGACCGAGATGAGTCGGCCGTAAAAAACGCCGTCCCTCAGGTCGTCGATCTGGAGGGCGGTCACCCTGATCCCGAAGGAATCGAGCATGGCCACAAAAAGGTCATGCGTACCCGGCCTCGGGAGAAGATCGTGGTTCAATGCGTTGTTTATTGAGATCGCTTCCCATAGGCCGATATAAATCGGAAGCGACCTGCCGTTGGAAAGATCAAGCAGAACAGCAGGGACTGCTCCTCCCGACGCAGCGGTGAAAAAGACTCCCCGAACAACCGCATCCACGGCAGCCATAGGTAGGAGATATCCTCATGGGAGTTAAGGGTTGCGGCGGCGGTCGGTCCTCACCACCTCGCGCCTGAGGATACCGACGCTCGCCGCAAGCCCGAGAGCGATATTGAAATAATAGAAGACCATCCGCCACAGCAGCACAAACACACCGAGAACCGAGGAGGTCACAAAAATACCGTAGAGCGAGGTGGCCAGGACCTCGGCGATCCCCGAACCGCCCGGGGTCAGGGGGACCATCATTAGAAGGGCGATGATGATCTGGGCGATGAACGACTCGACAAAGAACGGCTGCGATCCCAGACCCATCAGGATCACCGAGGCGATCGCAAACTCGATGCACCAGAACATCACGGTGCAGAGCGTTCCCCAGATCAGTCCGGCGATTCCATGGCTCACAAAACGGGCGAGGCTCGCATGAAAATTGTCCACCTCGGCGTCGATGCGGTCGAGAAGGGCGTTCAGTTTCTCGACGTTGCGGCGGCGTTTTCTGCGGTCGAGCCAGAGCGAGATCCGGTGGAGGAGACCCTTGAGCACCTCGGGTTTCTTCACCGAGTATATGAAGAACAGGACCAGAACGGCGATCAGACCCCAGGAGATGTATATGAACGCCGCCATGCCCGGGGCGATGCTCTGCCACTGCTGGCCGAGGAGGAGCATGGTGATCATGCTGATCCCGACGAGCACGGCGCCGTCCAGGATCCGCTCCATGATCACCACCCCGGTGGCGTCGCCGAGTCTGACGCCGGCACGGTAGAGTTCATGGATCCGGATCGGTTCGCCCCCGGCCTGCGAGGGGGTGATGGCGGCGATGAGCAGGTTTGCAAAGACGGCATTGAGACAGTGGAAGAAGCCGACGGTATACCCGAGGGAGCGGGACATCGTCTTCAGGCGCAGCGCCCAGAAGCCGAGGGCGACAACATGCCCGGCAAGGGCAAGGGCGAGGTACCAGGGGTTGAGCCTCAGGATGTACTCAATGGTCGACTCGTCAAAGGTAAAGTACAGGACGAGTGCGAGCACAATACTGCTGAACCCGAGGGAGACCCCGAGCCATTTCCATTGAGACCTCTTCATGCAGTCCTCGAGCATGCCTGATCCAGACGGCACGCACTTTCTGTTCCATAAGGTTATAGAGCATACTATAAACCCTTTGAGGATTGAGAGGGGGAAAAAGGGGCGTTACCGGGCAATCAGACCGTAAAGATCTCCCGCGATCCGACAACAGAGAAAAGACCGGCCTGCACGCCTGCATCGAGCCAGCCAAAACCATAGGAATACCACCCGAGGGCAGCGGCGGTCCTGCCCTCATCAGAGAGCCTTCTCCCGCGTTCAAGGGCTCCCTGCCCCTCAAAGAGGAGATGCCCGGCCGCCGCATACATCGGGGTCTCGGGATCAGGCGCCGGCGAGAGTGAGCAGGTCGCCTCGCAGAGCAGGCGTTCATACCGTCCGGTCTTCTCCAGGAGCCGATGCTGCTGCGCTCCTGGGATCGTACCGTCAAAGGAGCGAGTCTCTTCAGAATTCAGACCTGCAAAAAAGCCGATATATGACCCGGCGTCCAGCCAGCCGAATGCATAGGCTGCGCTTGCGTGGGCGTTGACATCGTCGCCCCGCTCACAAAAAACCATCCCATCAGAGAGATAAGAACGGGCCATCCGCATAATGACGGCCGAGACCGCCCCGAGAGGGGTCGCTTCTGGGGGGAGCGGCTCAATCGAGTCGAGAGCGGCGGCAAGGGCGGCGAGAAGCGGCGTCATAGCCCGGCGAAGGTTTCGAGGTACTCGCGCTCCATCAGATGGAGGTCGCCGGGCACGACCAGGATATGCAGGGGGCCGCCGAAGTCCACCCCGGCAAGAGCGGCGGCGGTGCCGGCCGCCACCACGGGCGAGCCCGAACCGGCTCTGGCCACGCCGACATAGACCGGGATCGAGACGCCCCGCGCCGCGGCCATCTCTTCGAGCATCCCGACCGCTTCGGGGATGCGCATATAGCGGTCAGGCTGGATGTCGAGATAGACGAGGGTGTGGAGTTTGTCGGCGATATTCTGCTCGATCACCTCGATCGGTGTCGTGGGGGCCCATTTGCCATAGGGAAACGGAAGGGAGCAGGACTTGCCGAACCGGTAGTTCTGCAGCCCGGTCAGCCCGCAGACCGCGCTCACGATCGAGGCGCCATGGACGATCTCTGTCCTGATCCCCATTGCGGCGGCCCTGATACGAAGGTCGATATGCGTGGTCGATACCATCGGGTCGCCCGCCGTGAGAAACGCCACGTCGGACTCCTTTGCCAGTTCAAGAAAGGTCTCAGGGTGCCCTTCGACATCCTCCCGGTAGAGCATGCCGACCTCCTTCCCGAAGAGTTCGGTCATCTGTTCAGGCGTCGTCCCGGTCAGCACCGAGGTGTAGCATTCGAGAAACACATAGTCAGACCGCCTGATGCGGTCGAGCCCCTTGATCGAAATATCTGTCTCGTCATAGAGGCCAAGCCCGATAAATGTCAGCATCGTCTCCTACTCCAGAAAGGTTTCACGTGTAATAAGCATGATGAGAGCGTCGATCACGCCCATCGCCTCCTCCCTGTTGAGGGCGGAGAGATGGTAGAGAGGGGTGCGCTCCGAAAGGCGCAGCAAGGTGCGCAGCGTCGCATCTGAGATCTGGCCAGGCAACTCTCTCTTGTTCACCGCAACGACGAAGGGGATCCCCATACGCCGGACTGTTCCCAGAATGTCCAGGCCCCGGCTCAGGGATTCGGTACGCGTGCCGTCGACGACGAAGATCACGCCGGTCGCATTGGTGAGCAGATGGGTGATGATCGGACCGAAGTGCTCCTGCCCCGGGGTTCCAACGAGCGTGATATCGAAACCCCGGCAAGAAACCAGAGGATGACCGAAATCCATCGCCACCGTTGTCGCAGACCCGGATATTCCTATCCTGTCCGAAGACACCCAGTTTTCCGAGACGGTCTGGATAAACGTGGTTTTCCCGGCATCAGTCGGACCGGTGACGACGATTTTTGGGATCTGCGGCGCGACAGAACTGTCTTCGCGGATCATATAGGGGATCTGGCGGGGCGGGAGGGATGTCCAGGTCACATGCCTGACCATAAAATGATTGAAAAAAAGGATGTTTCCATAGCCCTCGCCGATGGAGAGGACAAGATCGAAGAGACAGGACGCCGTCAGATCATCCAGATGCCCCTCGTCATAGAGATTGAGGTATTCCACAAAGAGCGTCGCCCCCTCCTTCAAAGACCGCCCGAAGAAGAGGGCGAGGGCATGTTTCGTCCCGATTTCATCACAGAGGCGGTTGCAATAGAGAAAAATCGCATTGATGGGGCCGCTCCTGCAGATCGTATCGATCTGTTCTTTCCAGGCCGCACACTCGGCCTCGGGCGTGCGGGAATTCGCTTCGATCTCCTCGAACGCCAACGAGTCCAGGAAGATCAACCGGTCATCGGCCTCCATGCCATAAGGTGTTGCCGAGAGGTCGGCGAGGAAGGCCTCGGCTGAGGTGTGCGGGACGATCACAAGGCAGCGCTTCCCCATGCGGTGCGCACATTTCAGGGCGCTGAACATGAACTGCTGCCCCTCGACACCCGGTGCAAGGGAGAAGAGCACCCGCTTTCCTCGCGGTACGCCCCCGCCGATCATCTCGTCCAGAGCAGTGATGCCGGTATAGATCATGGCTCCTCCACAAGGTCGCTGCCTGAGAAGCGGTACCGGACAGAAGGCACGCACTCCCCGCTCATCATCTGGCAGCGGAGGATCCGCACCGTCGGATCGGCCGCATCCTCCTTCACCTCGATCATGCCGTTCATCAGTTGTTTCAGGGTCGAGATCGTCTTCTCGTCGACGCCCTCGGGATTGAGAAGATAAATGCCGATCCCGTTCATCCGCCTGATCCTGGCAGAGAGGATATGGAAAAAGCGGTAGATCACCTCAAGTTTGGTATAGATCAGAAAACTTGAGAGAGAAATGATGCATACGCGCACTCTCGGCGTGCCTGAGAGGTTGTTTCGTGCCGCTTCCGCCCTCTGGATGCCGTCGAGGATCTTCGTGAACTTGATCCCCATCCCGGTCAGATCCACCGGGCTCCCGACATATTTCACCTGATCTTCGTCAGCGATGACCGGGACCAGGGTCTTTGTGATGCAGTCGATGATCCAGAGGCGATGGCGCTCAGATTCGGGAAGGCCAAAGGCCATCACAAGCTCCTGCGCGTCCTGATCGGTGGAAATGACGACCGTATAATCGGAGTCGCCGGGTTGCCCCAGGTACATGGCAAGCCGTTCGGCATCGGCAAACGGAGGTGCAAGAAGGAGGAGATTAGATCCGGGCAGAATACCGCCCATCTTCTCATCGATCTTCCTGATGCCGGTCCTGAACGGGTCCATCTTTATCCTGCGATAAAGTGTATGAGTCCCCCTATTAAAAAGCCAAGCGTAATCGTGTAGGCCGAGACGGCCAGCGTCACCCTCATCCCCATCTGACGGAGTATCACGGCGATTGTCGAGATACAGGGGACAAACAGCACGCTGATCACCGCAAACGTATAGAGCTGGACGCCGGTCAGCACCGAACCGAGATCGGCAGTGCCCGAGAGCACGGCCAGGGTTTCAAACGCCATCTCCTTGCGCAGGATCCCGAAGAGGAGGGCGGTCGTGACATAGGCAGGGAGTCCGAGGAACCCCTCGGAGACCGGAGCGACGATGAGGGAGAATGCATCCACCACACCGTAGTAGTCGAGGGCGCCGAGGACGACGCTGCCCGCGAGCAGCAGGGGCATGGCGATAAAGAGAAACTCCTGGATCCGCCCCCACGATTTTTTCAGGACCAGCAGGGGATCGGGCATTCGGAGCGGCGCCATCTCCAGGATCATACCATATTGCCCGCCCGGGATATTCCGTGCCAGAAACACGCCGGTGATTACGATCAGGACGAGGACGATCAGGTAAATGGAAAGGGCCGCCCACAACCCGACAAACGCCGCCACGATGCCGGTGATGATCACCGTCCTGGCCGAGCAGGGGACCATGGTGACCAGAAAGGCGGCGATCGTCCGTTCACGCACCGTCCGGAGCTGGCTTGCCGCCATCACCGCCGGCACATTGCAGCCGAAGGCCATCACCATCGGGATGATGGCGCCGCCGTGGAGGCCGAGGCCGTGCATCAACCGGTCGGCAAGGAACGCCGCCCGCGTCAGGTAGCCGGTATCCTCAACGATGGAGAGGAGGAGGTAGAAGATGAGGACGAATGGAAAGGCGATGCCGAGGCCGGCAACGATGGCAAGGATGACGGCCATCCCGAGGGCGGTGGCAAGGGGGGGGAGGGACAGTGCCTGAAAGGGCTCGATCACAAGGACGGTAAAAATATCGACGATCAACTCTTCCAGAAACGAGCCGGCGATAAAGACGGTGAGCAGCATCGAGAGGAGGACCACAGCAAGGATCGGGATGCCGGGGAACGCCTTTGTGAGCAGACGGTCGGCCGAGAAGCGTCGGTCAGGTTCCTGCGCCCCGACGACATCGGCAGCGATCCGGTGGGCACAGAGGTGCCGGTTTGCGCCGATGATCTGGTGGGCCGACATGTGGTTGAGGGACTCGATCTCCCCGGCGATCGTTCGCGCCCCTTCGATGAGATCACTGGAGGTGCCGATACCCTGAAGGGCATGGAGTGCCTGGAGGCGGGTGGCACCGTAGAGTTTGCCAAGGCTCCTGATGGCGGCCTCGATCTGCGGGGTATAGGGGACGGCGATCGCGGCTGGCCGTGCCGAGGAGAGGACCGCCGGCACGATCTCGCCGATGTTTTTTCCCAGGGATGCAGCGGTCTCGATCACCGGCGCTCCCAGGACCGAGGAGAGGCGCCTGCTGTCGATGATGATCCCCTGCTGCGCCGCCTCGTCGATCATGTTGATGACGACGACCATCGGGATCCCGTATTCGGCGAGCTGGAGGAGGAGGTAGAGGTTCCGCTCCATCCTGGTGGCGTCAAGGACAGCGATCACCGCATCGGGAGTTTCTGCAAGAAGGTAGGTCCGGACGAGTTCTTCCTCGGCCGAGTCGCCGTCCATCGAATAGATCCCGGGAAGATCGACGACCTGCAGGGTCGAACCCTGGTGACAGAGTTTTCCCTGCATCAGTTCGACCGTCGTCCCCGGGTAGTTGCTCACCTCGACGCCAAGGCCGGTGAGCTGGTTGAAGATCAGGGATTTGCCGACGCTCGGATTGCCGATGAGCGCGCACCTCATCTGACCGGCTCCGCAAAGATGGTCGATGCGATCTCAGGGGAGAGTGCGATATCCGCACCCTTCACCCTGACCACAATGGCGTCGTTATAGAGTTTGCGCCTGATCGTGATCTGCTCGCCCGGGATGAGGCCGAGGTCGATCAGACGGCGGTTCCGGCTGAGGCAGCGGATCATGGTGATCTCGAGGAGATCGCCCTCGGCAAACTCCAGCAGGCTGTGTTCGCGGCAGCGCCCGGCACAGTGCCGCCTCGGGCCGTGGCCGGGCCGCTCGATATATCTGGAAAGGCGGTCGATGGCCTCGTCAGAGATCTCGTGCTCGAGGACACAGGCCTCTTTTGAAGCGGCCCCGGTGTCCATACCAAGCATTTCGCAGAGGAAACACTCAAGGACGCGATGTTTTCTGAGGACCGCTTCGGCAATGCGCTTTCCCTCGGTGGAGAGGAGATATCCCCTATCGTCCTTCCGGACCGCTCCATCGGCAACAAGTCCTGCGAGACAGGCCTCAACCTCGGCCCTGTCCGCGTCCACCGCCGCCAGGATCCCCTCTGCGGCCACAGAGCCACCGTTCGCCTGCGTCAGGGTGAGAATTGCCTCAAGGCAGTCTTCACGGACGGAGGAATTCATACATTCCATTTGAGCTTTTTGCTCATATGGATTTGCTTCCCTGCAGAAAGGGAGACAGAAGAGAGGGCGGTCACTCAAGCGCTATATAGGAACAAACCCACCTTCATGCATGGCGACGAGCAACCGGGAGGTGGCACGGCTCCTCGGTGAGATCGGAGCGCTGCTGGAGATCCAGGGAGAGAACCCCTTCAAAATCAGGGCATATACGAGGGCGGCCGAACAGATCGATCATCTCGCAGAGCCGATCTCCTCTCTGAGCACAGAAGATCTCGAGGCGATACCCGGCGTAGGAGAGGCGATCGCCGGAAAAATACAGGATATCCTGAATGCCGGCACCTGTGCCGAGCTGGAGAGGCTTCGTGCCGCCACCCCCCCGGGCCTCATCCGCCTCCTCGATCTCAACGGTGTCGGCCCGAAGACGGTCAGGAAACTCTGGACCGGCCTCGGGGTGGATGGGATCGAAGCCCTTGAGGCTGCAGCACGAAGCCGACGGATCAGGGCCCTGAAAGGGTTCGGGGCAAAGAAGGAAGACGATATCTTGAAGGCGATCGCAGAGGCGAGAGAAGGGGCAGGACGGATGAACCGGGCCGAGGCCGAACGACTGGCCGCGGCGCTGACCGCCGCAATCCCGGGGGATTCATGGGTGACCGGGAGCCTGAGGCGCGGCCGCTCCACCATCGGGGACATCGACATCGTCACGACGGCACCGCCACGGGAGACGAGTCTGGCCCTCAGGCGGATTGCAGACACCGTCATCGACGAGGGGGAGCGAAAGATCTCGGTGACGGTCGGCGGGCGACGGGCCGACATCAGGTTTGCCGACCCGGGATCGATCGGCGCCATGCTGATCTACCTCACCGGATCGAAGGCCTTCAACATCAGGCTCAGGGAGATCGCCGGGAGAAAGGAGATGCGCCTGAACGAGTACGGCCTGACCGACCGCGGATCGGGAAACCTCCTGATCTTCCCGACAGAGGAAGGCGTATTTTCCGCCCTCGGCATGAGCGCGGTCCCGCCTGAACTCAGGGAGGACCGCGGGGAGGTGGAGGCCGCTCTGAGCGGGGCGCTTCCCCCTCTCCTGGACGAGGCCGGGATCAGGGGGGACCTTCACGTCCACTCGGACTGGAGCGACGGCGTGCTCTCCCTGGAAGAGATCGCCGCAGAGGGAGAGCGGATGGGCTACGAGTACATCCTGATCACCGATCACGCGGCCGGCATCGGGATCACCCACGGCCTCGATGCCAGGCGGCTGGAAAAACAGTGGCAGGCAATCAGGGCGGTGAACAGAACCGCGTCCTGCACCCTTCTCGCCGGGGTCGAGGCCGACATCCTCCCGGACGGGAGGCTCTCTCTCCCTGATGCAACACTTGAAGCCTGCGACCTGGTGGTCGCCTCGGTGCACTCGGCCTTCAGGCAGGACGGGGATACCATGACGCGGAGAGTGATCGCCGCCCTCGAAAACGAGCACGTAGATATTCTTGGGCACCCGACCGCCCGCCTCATCGGCCACCGCCCCGGAACAGCGCTCGACATCGGAAGGGTCATCGAGACGGCGGCCGCGACCGGGACGGCCCTTGAGATCAACGCATCGCCGGCGCGGATGGATCTGGATGATATTTATATCAGGCAGGCAAAAGAAAGGGGCGTGATACTTGCGATCGGGACCGACACGCACCGAAAGCCTGAATTTGCCCATATGAGATATGGCGTCGCCCTGGCCCGCCGGGGATGGTGCGGGCCCCATGACGTCCTCAACACCCGCACTGCCGAAGCCCTTCTGGAGATGCGGAGATGATCCGCTGGTTTTATGAACGGAGGCTGCAGCGCAGCCTCACCGTCCTTCCCCGAGAGATCTGTTTCATGATCACCGAGGAGGATATGATCGAGGCCCCGCAGAAGATCGTCGAGGTGGCCGGGTGGTGCAGGGACGCCGGGCTTGAGGCCGCCACCTTTCACATCTCCACCGACGACCCCGGCCGGATCGCACCCTGCCTGCCTGAGATCAGAAAGATCGCCACCATCGGCAGGCTCAACCTCCATATCGGTGACCGGATCGAGACGACGGGAGAGGGGATGAACGTCATCGTCGCCGTCGGCAAGAGCGGAAGGGAAGAGCTCACCGCATGCATCAGAAATATCGCCGCAGAAGAGACCTGTGCCGAAGAGATCGACGAAGCGGCGATCGAACGGCACCTCACCTTCAGGTGCGCCCCTGACCTGGTGATCAAGACCGGCGGCAATTATCTCACCGATTTTCTCATCTGGCAGTCGGTCTACTCGGAGTTTTTCTTCCTGGATGTGAACTGGACGTTGTTCAGAAAGATCGATTTTCTCAGGGCACTGAGGGACTTCGGAGCAAGAAAAAGACGTTTTGGGGCCTGAGGCCCCCTATTCTCCGGCACGGACCCGCTGGTCATAGAGGCGTATCGCCCGCAGGAGATCGATCTTCCTGAAGAGCGGCCAGTACGGCGCACAGAAATAGACGGCACACTCGTTTCCGTTTGCCATCCAGGGCAGGAAGTTCGAGGTGCGCCGCTCGTTTCCGGTCCTGATGATCAGGTCGACCGGGGGGAGGTGGAAGCCCTCGTACAGGTAGTTCTCGACCGTACGCGGCGTGATCTCGTCAGGGGCGATTGATCCCTCGCGGACGCCGGCGACCACCCGCCGGGCGGCATGGACCAGCTCGTTCCTGCCCCCGTAGGCAAGGGCGATGTTGAGGAAAAAGCGGCTGTAGTGGCGGGTGGCTTCTTCGGCGGCTTCGATCGTCTCAAGAAGGTCTGGAGGGAGCATCGATCGGTCGCCGATCATCTGGACCCTGATCTGATTTGCGTGGACCCGCTCGTCGCTGAGAACGCCGATGAACTTCTCCTTGAAGATATCGAAGAGGTAGTTGACCTCACCCTCGTCACGGTTGAAGTTCTCGGTGGAGAAGGAGTAGAGCGTGATCGTCCTGATCCCGATATCCTTTGCCCATTCAAGCACCTGCTGGGTCGTTTCGGCGCCTGCACGGTGGCCCTCGATCGTTCCGACCCCGAGGAGGCGGGCATACCTGCGGTTGCCGTCCTGGATGATGGCGATGTGGCCGGGGATATGTTTGCACTGCCACTGCAGGTAGCGCTCGTAGAGCGGATCGATCCGGTCTCTGATCCTCAGAGCGGCGTCACCTCCAGGATGATCCCCCCATTGGGGTAGCGCTCGATCACGGATTTTTTACCGGGGAGTTCATCTTTCAATTCGGCAAGCACCCACCAGGCCATCTCAACCTTATCACCAGAGACCTCGATATCATAAATATGTTCGCGGAGGACCGGCGGCAGGACGTCGTCTTCCAGTTCGAGGAGGCCGTAGACGATGGTGCCGTCCTCGGTGATCTCGTCGAAGGGGCGGGCGGTGTTATCGGCGATGCGCCGGAGACGCTCGCGCAGCTGGACCGAGTCCTTGAAGCCGGACGAACAGAAGTGCACCTTCGGGTCGTCAAGAAGGGGTTCTGCGAGCGCTGCGGCGCCGCCGACGGCGTTGTGAAGGCCGTCCTCCAGGTCGAGGCCACGCAGACGCATCGCTTCGGCGTTCGTCTCGCTCCACTCGAGTTCGTTGATGTTGAGGAAGTCGAGGTCTGGAAGGATCGCTCGAAGGGCCTCGATTCCGGGCAGGGAGGGCACCTCGATCCCGATCGAGAACCCGAGGCGGCGGGCGGTCTCGACCGAGCGGGCATAGGGCGAGTCCAGGATGCGACCCCAGACCTCCTGCGGCGGGTGGAGACGGATCTCGTCGACAAGCCCGCGGAGCGGGAGCAGCTGCTTTTCTGTCGGTGCGATCCCGGTGTAGAGGTGGATGTGGTGGTCGGGCCCGAAGTGCTCCTTGAGGAGACGGCAGGCGTTGACGACCACGTCGAGCACCAGGAAGGGTTCGCCCCCGGTGATGCTGCTCCCGAGAGCGCTCATCATCTCGGCCTCCTCGATGATGTCATCCGGCGACGTCACCACGCGGTCGTTTGCATAGACCAGATCGCCGTTCCGCCGCTTCTCTGAGATGGGGCAGTACCAGCAGTCCCGCCCGCACCTGCCGGTCACAAAAAGGACCATCTTGGCGCCCTCGTAACAGAGGACGCAGCCCCGCGCCAGACGGGATGTGCTGCCTGTGATTTCGGACACGTCGGAATTCCCCGCTATTTTATCTTCCTATATTTATGAACCGGCGATTTCTTAACATTATGCACGTCTGCAGGGGCGTACATTCTGAAAGGAATATATAGAGCCCGGGAAAAAAACACCGGTACAATGCCTGCCGCCCGGAACGAAGAAGGTCTCTCCGAGGTCGTCGGATTCGTGCTCCTTCTGGGAGTGCTCGTCATGGCGCTCTCCGTCTACCAGATCTATGCCGTGCCGGCGCAGGGGCGGGCGAACGAGATCGAGCATATGAACATGGTGAAGGACCGCTTCACCGACTACAAGATCGCCCTCGATTCGCTCTGGGTGAACAAGAATAACGTGACCGGCGTCACCCTCTCGACGGCCTTCGACCTCGGCACCGGGTCGGCGGCGACAGGAGGAGGCGGGCTCTCCATCCCGATCCTCAGCCCGTCGGGATCGTCGGGGGCGGTGAGTGTCAATTCGGGCGGGGCGGCCCTGACGATCAGGACGCCGACCAACACAACGGCGATCCCGCTCGGCAGTCTCCAGTATGTTTCCGGGAACAACTACTGGGTGGACCAGACCTGGACCTACCAGATGGGCGGGGTCTTCCTCACCCAGAGCGGCGGGACGACGGCGCGGGTCTCCCCCTCCTTCTCGTTCTACAATGTCAGCGG
>Ga0209269_1001045_pt1 | contig 17157 bp, 13 predicted proteins | sample MTBAKMMethaMetaG_FD_187455 | JGI IMG/M metagenome (GOLD analysis project Ga0209269, IMG submission 187455) | Enrichment culture microbial communities from Arthur Kill intertidal strait, New Jersey, USA, that are MTBE-degrading - MTBE-AKM (Arthur... | ecosystem: Environmental > Aquatic > Marine >... | reverse complement strand
CTACGGCAACTCCAAAAACCAGAAGCCGACAAAACCATCAGCGACAGCGGCAAACTCTTTCTGGCTTCTGACCTCTGGCTTCTGTTTTCTGGTATGCTGCCTACTTTCCACCCCCCGCCGCCGCCACCATCACGTAATTGCGGGCAGGCGGTTCGCTTCGCCAGGGCAATCGGTGCACAATAAAATCTTCCGGTTCTTCCCATCGGCGGGGAGGGGCCGTGAGCAGCTGCACGGTGACCTTTGCCATCTCCCGCAGCAGGTTGTGGGCGGTATAGACCCTGCCGAAGTCATAGAAAAAAACCCTGTCCAGGCCCGTCGAGAATGTCCGGGTGCCAAACACGACCCGCCGGCTGGTTTTCTCGATGACCTGCATGGAAAAATCCACCTTGGGATTGAATGAGGTATTCTGGTAATCAAAGACCTTGCCGGCGAACACCAGGTCGACGCCGAGCAACTGGTCGCTGGTGATGAGATCGGTTTCCGCCAGTGAGGGGCCGAAGGGCATGATGGCCCGTATTTCCAGCAGCCCTTCCCGGACCACGCCCGGTTCCAGGATATTGAAGTCCGTGGAGTTAAACAGTTCCCGGACATAATGGAGCTGGGCGATAATGCCGGCCTGTTTGCGCACCGCCAGGTCGAGCATCGGCAGCACGGCCACGGCGTACTCCTTTTCCGGATCGATGAGCGGCGAGCGAAAATAATCATAGGGCAGGTATTTTCTGTTCAGACGGGAAGGAGTCGCCGTCCCGCCACCCCCTGTTTTCCATAATTCCGCAAAGGAAAGATGCCCTCCCTCCCTGGAGGGTTTCGTTTGAACAACAGCCACCATGGAGCCAATCAGCCCGTCGACGGCCTTGTCAAGCAGCACCCCCGGATCTCTGATGAGTTTCAGGTCCAGCAGGCCCCGGGATTCATCTCCTGACAGCCCGATGCTGTCTATCCAGATGATTTCCGGGTTAGGGCCGCTGGCAACGAGCCGCGCTATCAGCGAGATCTGCGGCGGATCCGTCTCCCGGTACGCCTCCAGGGAGGTGATCAGAACCGCGTCGACTCCCAACTCCCGTTGCATGGCCTCTCCCAGAACACCATTCAATCCGCCGATGTAGCGCATCCGGTTTTTTTTCCTGAACTGCTCGAAGGCGGCACCGTCCAGCAGGCGAAAACCGCTGCGCGCCAGCCTGATTCGGATCGATTGTTCGATTGCATCCAGGGGCGCGTCGGTGGCGCTGACGTTCTCGACCGGCAGGACGGCGATGAGGATGTCCCCGGGCAAGGGGGCCGCTTCCTCCCGGCCGCCGGCTTCCGTCTCCTTTTCCGTTTCGCCCGGGCTGGGGATAAAAACCGTTATTTCGGTTCTGTACCGGGCGCAGCCGCAGATACCGGCCAGCAGGAGCAGAGCGATCAGCAGGGCAGCTTTATTGAAAAAGCTTGTCCAGCAGGTCATTCACACTCTCCATGGTCACATCGTTCATTGGTTCGCCTCCACCGCCCAGCATCCGGTCCACCAGCGTTATCCCCCCCTTGGTGGAGGAGGCGCTCCAGATGATGGAGCCGGTTTCGGTTTCGATCATCTGCAGGCTGAGGGAGATGATATTGGCCGTGCTCGCCCCGGAGCGCACAAGCTGGTATTCCCGCACGGCCCCGGTGACGACCACGTCAACGCCGAGAATGCCGGCCAGAGCCTTTATTTCGTCGGTGGAAGGGGCGGCGGGATTCACCACACCAACCCTGCTGATGGCGCGCTGCACCTCCCCGGGCGGCAGGACATAGACCGCTTCGGTTGCCAGCAGCATGCCCATGAACACATCGCGCACCCGCTCCGGTGCCTCCTGGCTGTTGGTGAAATTCTGGAAAGGCATGACCGCCACCGTCTGGATGGACGCGAAGTCCACCAACTCATTGAAAAATGTGGTCTTCTGCTCCTCCTTGGCGGCGCATCCCGCCAGAAAGACAAGATGTACGCACATGATCGCCGTTGCCAACAACTGAATTTTCCTGTTCATACTCAAGCCCCTTCCCTTTTTATCCGGCTCAGTAAAAAAATCTCAACTTCATGATATAACTGTCAAAATCTGCTGACTCCACAGGAGACTCAATCGTTCCCCTGTCATACCGCACCTCAAGATATATCCCCCGGCCGACCCTCCAGGTCAGACCTGGGGAAATGGTTTTCAACTCCTGGCTCGCCTCATCGATGGACTCGTTATAGCCGATGCTGAGACTGAGGTCACCATCGGGGAAAGGAGACCAGTTGATGTTGAACTCCCGCAGGTAAGCGGAGTAATCCGTTGTTCCTTCCTGGTCCCTGAAACTGTACCGCACAAAGGTGTTCAGGGTCCTGGTGATGGCGAACAGGGCCTGAGCCGTTCCATACTGGTTGCGGTTGTCAACCCTGCCCTCCTGTTCGGTCCAGATAATCGAATAGTCGACATTGATATTGATCCAGCGGTTGGGCTCCAGGTTTGTCTCCAGGTACATTGATTTGACCGTCTGGTCCGCGCCGTCCGCCAGGGTGTTGAGGGAATAGTTGAGGTCGACGTTCATGCTCCAGCCTGCATACAGGTCGGCATTGGTTCGCAGCAGGATGGACTTTGAATCAGTATTGATCCCCGCCCGGTCGCTGTCCCACCCGGTGAAGATAAGCGACTGGCTGAGCGTTTCCAGGTAATCGCCCCGCAGGGCTATGCTGTACGACTGGTCCGTATCCTCCTGCTCCCCCCGTTGGGAAGTCGTCCTGGTGCGCTTGGTATGGTAATAGCGGCCGTTGGTTGAAAATATCGGGCTCAGAACGTGCCGGAAGAACATGCTGTTGGTCCATGTATCCCGTTCCGACCCACCCGGCTCCGACTCCTGGGTCCGGTACGACGCTTCGTACCCCAGGGTTGTCCTTTCACTCTTCAGCCAGCGCAGCCCGAAGGAATAATTCTGGTCAAGATTTTCCGGCTCGCGGCTGCCCAGGGTGGTGAACGCCCTGATACTGCGGTAGCGGATCTCGCCGGGTGCCGTGAGGGTCAGGGGAGTGGTGGTGACCTTGATCCGCCGGGCGCTGACGGCCCCGGCGGTCCGTATTTCAAAACGGTTGTCAACGCTGTTGTAGGTCGCGGAAGAGATCGACACCTCGGTCCAGTTCAACTCGAACTGGTCATCGCTGACATAAAAATGCCAGATAAAGGAATCGGCGATCCCCGCCACCTGGCTGGGTGAGGCCAGGTCCGGAAAATTTTCCCCGCCCTCGAGCAACTGGATGTACACTGCCTCCACATCGGTGGCGACCCCGAAGCTGAGGCCGGCGCTGACCGGACTGATCCCTCCCCCTCTGCCGATATTGACATTGGTCAAGGGGTTGCCGCCATCCACCTCGATCAGCTCGAACGGTTCATTGCTGGTGGGGGGCGTATCATTGAGAATATAAAAGGCACTGCCCTGTTCAGCGGCCGGCGTGTCAACCGTCTGGTTCTCTTCGGCCGCGCCGGTGAATTCCACGCTGCTCTGGAGAATCCGCGCGGCGGCGTTGACATCGAAGCGATTATTCATGATGACCAATCCGCGGTTGTAATCGACTCCGGCGTTATGGTTCTGGGTGATGCTGCCGGAATCCCTGATATTATCGTACTCATCGCGGCCGCTGAACGAGTACTGGAAGCGGAAATCACGGTAGTAGTACCGTGACAGGACGTTCACCACATCCCTGGTCGAGTCGATGGTCAGCGGGTCATCCTCCACCTCGGTGCGAAGATAGTTGATGTTGAGCAGGGGCAGGTCCACCGGCCGCCAGTTGAATACACCCTGATATTCGTCGACCATGAGGTTTTCCGTTCCGACCACACTCCGGGTTGTCTTCACGTCCCTGGTCCGGTAGGCCAGGTTCGCCCGGTAAATGGGGTCCTTGAAGTCGACTGAGACGTAGGGCCGGATCGTCCTTTCCGTCGTATCGGACTCCAACACCCCGGCAATATCGGAAAACTGCGTTTCGCTGGTCAAATCGTCATACTCATAATTGCCGCCCAGGTTCACCAGCACATTCGGATACAGGTACCTGCTCAGATCAAGCCGGTAGAGCTGGGAAAAACGGGAAAAGTCGGAATCCGTGACGATCCCGGTCGCCTTTTCGGTGGATTGTTCGCTGTTGGCAAAATATTCCAGGTCGGCTATCAGCGACACCCCTTCGGCGTGCAGCAGCACGGGCAGGATGAGAGCCGCGGTTGCCGCGGCCAGCGAAATGGCCCTTCTGCGAACAGATCGCCCTGCCATGATGCTACGGCCGCCCACCCCGGAACAGGCTGACCCGCCGGCGGTTCACCCAGGCGGTTTCCCGCATTAGCATTGCATCCATCCCGTATTGCTGCTTCTTCACAGTTCGCCCATGACAACCATGGCGTGCCCGCCATCTCCGGTGTGCATCTCCGCCACCTTCCTTTTGCTGACCAGGTTCAGCTTGCTGACCCGGTTGTCGGCGGCGGATAAAACCAGGAGCACGTTCTCCTCGCCTTCAATGGTCAGGAAGTCCGCCCCGTGTTTGACCTGGAAGCTGTCGATATACATCCCGCTTGCCGGCTCGACCACCACGACCTCGCCTGAATCCTTGCCGACGTAGACCCGGTTGTTCTTCGGATCGGTTTTCGCGGAAACGCTTCTGCCGCCGATGAAAATCCTTTCCACCACTTCCAGGGACCCGGTGTCGACAACCAGGAGCACCGTGGAATATTCGGCAATGATGTACAGATGATCGCCGTCCCTGCTTAATGCCCCACGCAGGGGAAATTCCTCGAGCGGGGCGGCAGCCAGCAGACGGCCCCCGGCGATGTCAATGAATGAAACGGTGCCCGACATGCCATGCAGGACAAAGGCGGACCGGCCGTCCCGCCCCGTCACTATCCATACCGGGTCGGGGTCCAGGTTCAGCCGTTCATCTTCCGCCATGGACCGGGTGGAGATGATGCTGACCGTGCCGGAACCATAGTTGGCTGACAGGAGGGTTCCCCCGTCGGGGGTCAGGGCCAGCTCGGTGGGTTCGTCGCCGAAGTGCAGCCTGATCCTGCCGATGATCTCCAGGGTGGCGATATTGATGACCTCGATAACGTCGTCGCCGGCGGCGGCGACATACACCCTGCCGTTCCGCTGATCAAGCGCCATGCCCCGCGGGCCGATCCCGGTATGAATGACCCGGATGACTTCCATGGATTTCTTGTTGAACACCGTAACGATATTTTCAGCCGCATTGCTGACGAATCCCAGGTAATTTCTTGGCGGCATGGAGGCCTGCCCCATGGCGAAACGCGGGGTAAACCGGTATCCGTCGGTGACCAGGAACTCATGGGAAAGATCAATGAACAGGGCCAGGGATGCGCCGCGGAGGATGGTGAAGCCGTATTCAAGAGTAATGGCTTCGTCCGGCGGCAGGAGGTCAACATCGCCGTTTTCCGCTCCAATCTCGGCCTTGCCGATGGTCAGGGAAACTCCCCGGTACCTGCCGGGGGGCAGGGCTGAGGCGGCCAGCCGCAACTGGATCCCCATGGCATCTTTGCCGCTGACGGTTATCTCCTCAGCGAGGACGGGGAGCAGGGGGGCGCCCTCCTCGGGGATGACGGAAATATCGCTGACGGTAAAGCGTAAAGGGAGCATTTCCTGGGGCAGCGGCTGGAGATACAGATACAGTTCTCCCCGGTCGCCCAGCGGCTCTTTGTACACGGTTCGGGCCTGGGGCACGGCACAGCCGGCCCCGAGGAGCATGCAGGCCAGGAGAAAGAGAAACCGCCTGCCGGTATGGACGATCTTCACCTGCACCATTATTTCCGCCGTTTGAAAGGATACTGCAGAATCGGATCCACCCGCTGGAGCTGCTGCATGCCGGGGTCGGGGAGGGGATTGGGAGAGGGCTCCAGGATCGGCTCCTCTCCGGTTTCCTCCATGCCCAGGGTCAAGCCATGGCACTTCTCGCAGAACTGGCCCTGGTCCTGGCCGAACTCGGCCGGGACATTCCTGCCGTAATAGCTGTGCTGCACATCATTGCCCGCCAGCCCGCCGTCCCCCGGAGCGGGATGGGAATCCGCCAGCAGGGGGGCATCAAAATCCCATCGGCCTATGGCCCTGAAGGCCGAGGAATGGGCGCGATGACAGGTGAGGCACATGATTCTCGAATTCGTGTTCGGGCCCCTTCTGCTGGTTGGGTTCAGTTGCTGTGGATCGCCTGTGCCCCTCTCAAAAGGGACGAACTGCAGGTAGGCGGTGGCAATGTCTCCCGTGCCGGTGCCGGTGGTGCTTGCTGTCAGATCGCCGGTACTGATGTAGGTATTGTACATGGACACCATTTCACTGCCGAGCATTTCACTGCTGCCGCTGGGGTGGGTAAAATCCCCGCCGCCCGCGTGGTTGTCCCGGAGAATGGATTCGTGGCAGTTCCCGCACCATTCGCTCATGCCGGTGCCGTAATCCACGTGGGAGCCGTCCGACTCGCCAAACCTGTTGGCGGTGTTCTGTCTGGCTACCGGCGAGTCATAGGAAAAGAGAAACTGCCGGGCCGCCCGGCCCCCTCCGCTGTACCCTGCGTCGCCCAGCAGCCTGTAGCTGCCGCTGCCGGTTGACGTCGCCGGAGTTTCGCCATAGGAGCCGGAGACGGACACCGGCGGTCTGCCCAGCCGCGTCCCCCCGCGCGATCTGCCATGCGGATCGTGGCAGCTCGTGCAGCCGAGGTCTCCAGACTGGTAGCTGCCCCCGGGCGACTGGGAGAGGCGAAGTTCTTCGCTTAAGTTAAAATCAACGGCGATCACATTGTGACCGTGACTGTCCCCCAGACTCGCGCCTCCATTCCAGGTGAAGGTCTTGGTGAGCCAGTAGAAGTCACCGCCCGGGGTCATGGCGGAGCCGTCGGGACTGTAGACGGAAATGCTTTCCCCGCCGCCTGGTCCGGCATGACAGTTCAGGCAGACCGAACTCGGATCGCTGGACACAAGCAGGTTGCCGCTTCGTTCCCCTGTGTCCGGGTCCCTGTCCTTGGCTCGGTGCATTGAGTGGCAACTGTCGCAGGCCCCCACTCCGCCGTCATGAAATGAAAGCGCGGGGGAAGATGCCAGCACCGCCGCAGCAACAAAAAATGCCGCCGCCGGGACACGCCCGGTTCGAGGGATCAGGAGGACAAAATCCATCCCGCTTTTCTCATGTCGGCCGCGGAGAGCAATCCTCTCTCCCCACGGCAAAAGATTGGTTGAAACATGCCATTTGAGGTAAAAAGCTGAATTTATAATTTATGGCTCCCAGAATAAAGGAGCCGGGATGTGATGGCAATAATAATCCTCTGTGAAGAGCGCCAATGCTGCCTGCAAAAATGTCTCAGCCCATTTTGCCCACCCGCACTTGCAAATTCCATGCATAAAAAAAATCAGGCTCTGCATTGGGGGAATGCGACGCGCATTGACGCAATCCATACCGATACGCACAAAGATGCCGCTTCCCTGCATGGGCATAACGGGTAAATTTTACCCGACATGCCGAAAGGCCGGGTAAAATTTACCCAGCCGCCCTGACAGGGAAAAATAATCAAATGGAGATACCAGCAAAAAAGGCCGGCTGAACGGAGTTCAGCCGGCCTCAGGCTTCCAGGTCCTGCCGCACAAATCAGTCCTGAACATGGCACTTGTTGCACAACGACCTTTGAAATTCACCGTACCTGGTGGCGACATCGATTTCAAGACCATCGCCATAGTACGGCACCGCCGTAGCCGGGACATTGGCCGCCGCCGGATTGAGCACTGCCGAGTTGGCAAGGAACTCGGTTTCGAAATCCCAGCGGCCCATGTTGTTGAAGGCCGAGGCGTGGGCGCGGTGGCAGGAGAGGCACATGACCTGGGAATTGGCATCGGCGCCGACCATGCTGGTCACTCCGGCGTTGACCAGGGTGGACTGGTCCGTCGTCCCGGTCTCAATGGGGACCAGCGGGTCCCATGCCGTGGCCTGGGTGCCGGTAAAGTCGCCGGTCTTGACGTAGCTGTTGTAGTTGGCGTCGTAGCCGTCCTTGCTCAGCACCACGGAAACCGGATGGTGACCGAGAAAAGCGTCAGGATCGTTATTGTAATAGTCGACATGGCAGTTGGCGCACCACTCGGACATGCCTGACCCGTAGCGCACGAAATCGCCTCCCGGACCATCGGCCAGGGCTATGGGAGCGTTGTTGGTGAAGGCATAGCCGTCGTTGATATTATGCCCGGCCTCATACATGGAATCGCCGAGGAGGCGGTAGTTGCCCCTGATGGTGCCCGCCGGCGCCGGCGCGGCATAGGAACCGGATGCGCCGATGGGCAACTGGCCGCCGGCGGTGCCGTCAAGGACCTGCCCGTGGGCGTCATGGCAGCTCGTGCAGCCGAGCAGGTTTGCGTCGTAGGTGCCCCCAGGCGCCGCGGCAAGAATACCATCCTGGTTGAGACCGTAGTCAATTGCCACGATGTTATGGCCGGCATTGTCCCCGGCATAGAAGTTGGTCGTGTTGAGGACCGTGAGTGAATACTCGTTGATCAGCCAGCCGAAGTCGCCGCCGGCATTGACATTGGCGCCGTCCGGGCTGTTGATGTGAAAGGAGCCGGCGCCGCTATGGCAGTTCAGACAGGTGGAGCTGGCATCCGTCCCTTTCAGCAGAGCCTCGCCCGGACTGCCGGTGATCGGATTTTCCGGCGAGTTATGCATGGAGTGACAGCCGTCGCAATGGCCTACGCCGCCGCCGTGGAACGCCGGGGCGGAACCGGCCGCCAGGGTGAATATGCATGTTGCCGCAATGAAAAAACCATGTTTCCTTTTCATTCCATCCCCTCCCTGGTTTTACTCATCTCCTGGAGTTGTTTCCTCTTCCCCGCTTCCTCCATCCGGGGTCTGGGCCTGTACATCCTCGACGATTCGGAAGACGCTGACCCCCCGGTTGGCGGCCTGGGCCACATAAATAAATCCGTTGACATCATCGACGACCACATCATCCGGGACAACCAAACTGCCGGGCCGGAAACCCCGCAGGCCGAACTCGGTGAGGAAATTAAATTCGCTGTCAAAAATCAGCACCACCGACCGCAGCCGGTCCGAGACATAGATATTCCCTTCACTGTCGGCTGTCACTCCGGCGATGACGCCGAACTTGCCCCTCGCGCCCCCCGCCTTGCCGAAAAACGTGATCTCGCCGTCCTTCGGCAGCTTGAAGACGGAAAACAGGACCGGAACGGTAAAGAAAATGTTCTCCTCGCTGTCCACATAAAAGCCGAACAGGTCCACGAATTTGAACCGCTCGGGGTCATCCAGCTCTTCCTCGCCCGGCTTGCCCTTGAATTCTTCTTTCAGGGCCAGCATTTCCGCCTTGAGATGGTACCCTCGCTCAAAACGGCCCTCGGCATCAACCACCGCGACATCCATGGAGGTGCCGTCCGCCAGGTACAGCCGGCCGTCCATATACTGCATTAAATTTGGAGTGAAGGACTCGAACTCCTCGGGAAAATCCTGCAGGGCAATTGCCTCCAGCGGCTCTCCCTTGTAATCGAGCCGCAATATTTTATATTCTTCACCCCGCGGGTACACGACCCAGATATCTCCATCCTCCCCCAGGTCGATATCCGTGGCCCCGGACAGCTCCACATCATTGCCGAAGGAGAAAATCTCCATCCCGTATTGGTTGAATATCCGGATGTTTCTCTCCCTCTGGTCCAGGGTGAAAACCTCGGCATGCTCCGGATCCACCGTAATCCTGCACCACAGGGAGGGGATGATGCCTTCAAAGTTGGCCATGCGGTGCATGAAAACCGCGCGCATGGAGTTGGCCGTGCCGGCGCCCGCCGCCAGCAGGAAAACCGATGCCAGGATGGTGTAAGCCCAAAAAGATTTTTTCATCATATTTTCATTATATGCCAAAAATGTACCAAAATAAAAAAATTGATTTCAACGGGCCGGAAAACCCCCGGCTTCCTACGCCGGAACGATCCGGTAGCCGGCCATCCTGATGTGTCCCTGCTTGCAGTTGGGGCAGCGGCCGGGGCGGTCCCAGCGCTTGCGGCTGTCAAAGGTATAGCCGCAGTTGAGGCAGGTATAGGGATGGGCCGTCAGCTTCATACCCTGCCGGGCGACGGTCCGTTCGATGTGCTGCAGGTGTCCGTAGACCTCTTTTTCCATGATGCCCAGGGCCTGGGAAAGCTCCCGGGCGGTCAACTCTTCCTCGGCAAGCAGGTCTATCATCCGTTGGCGCACTGTGAGCATATCGGCCACCTTTTTCCGATGGAGCAGGACAGAGTTCGATCAGACCGGACGAGAGCAGCCTGTTTGAGCTTTTTAGACTGTAGACTGTTAGCCTGTCAGGCTTTTCAAGCCGGCAGGCCGTAGGTTGGGGTGATCCTGAGAACCCCAACAATTCCAAGCGGTTGCGTTGGGGTTCGCTAGCTCACCCCAACCTACGATGCTTTCCCTCATCCGCCCTCCGGGCACCTTCTCCCCCAGGAGAAGGGTGTTTTTAACAACCCCTCTACCTCCGGGAGAGGGTGGCCAGCGGCCGGGTGAGGGGCACTTCAAGCTGCAAGCCGCCAGGCTTCAACCAAACTGCCGACTGCCGACTCACGGCAATAGCCGTATGACTAACAGCCTTCAACCTGAACCCCTTCTGTCCTCCGAAGTCAATCCCCCAAAACGTCCGCTCCCATGTCGGCGATGAGGATCCGGCGCAGGGCCAGCCTGATGTCGGCCCCGGCATAATCGAGGTCGTTGAAATCATCCGTCGGCGGAGCCACGGTGGCCAACGCCGGGCGCATGGTTTTCGCCATCGCATCGAGCTTGAGCCGGATAAAAGGAAGCACCTTGCCCGGAAAAGGTTCGGGGCTGGGGGAAAGGTTTGACCCGGCCACCAGGACGCCGTTGGTGACCTGCCGGCCGGCTTCGCCCTCACCCTGCTGGGAGACAAATACCCTCGCTTCATCAAAAACCTCCAGCAGTGCGCTCTCCAGCCGCACCACATCGGGAGAGGCTCCCTCCACCCAGGCAATGGTGTTGATGACCAGGATGCCGCCGGGATTGAGCACCCTGTTGATCCGTTCGATGGCTTCGACGGTCATCATGTACCAGGGGGTGTTTTCCGCGGCAAAAACATCGAGAAAGACAACGTCGAACCGGGCCGGGGTCCTGTTCAGGTAGGTCCGGGCATCCTCGTAATAGACCCGGACCGAATCGGGCAGGTCAAAGTAGGTCCGGGCCACTTCGCCGATGCGGGGCTCCAGCTCCACCACCGTGACGTCCAGGCCTCGGTCGATAAGCTGCGTGGCCAGGACGCCGGCGCCCAGGCCGAGGAGCAGGGCGCTTTGCGCCCGGGGATGGAACCGGTGGGCAAGAAAGTTCTGGTATTCGGTGAAGGGGTAGGCGGAAAGGCCCCGGGTCACTCCTCCCTGGACCGCCCCGTCGAGCAGCAGGCTCCTGGTCTGGATTGCCGGGATATCAAGAATCTGGATGAGGCCGACGCTGCTGTTGCGGGTATAGAGAATTTTGGCGGGGAAGCCGGAAACCCTGATATCCCGGGCCGGCCTGGGCATGATGGAGAAGGACAACCCCGCCAGGGACAGGATAACCAGCGCGGCGGCGGCCTTGACCAGGGGTCTGTCGTTTCTGGTTGCCACGCCCCAGAACGTACCGATGGCGATCAGGACCAGACCGGTCGCCGCCAGGACGATGCGCAGCGACATGTGCGGGATCAGGACCAGAGCGGTCAGCCATCCGCCGACCAGTCCGCCCATGGTATTGGTAAAGAAAATCGTCCCCGCGGCCCTGCCCGCGCCGGCATCCAGCCGGTCCTGCCGTTCGATCAGCAGCGGGCTGACGGCGCCCAGGGCAAGGAGCGGCAGACCGTAGAGGATGACCGCGCTCATGAAGCTGCCGCCGGAAATCCCCAGGACAGCGGAGGTCGATTCCAGCACCAGGGTTCGGATGAACGGCAGCAGCACCAGCCAGAAGCCGGCGACCAGAAACACCAGGGGCAGCCCCCAGTTTCCCTGCTTTCTGCTCACCTTGCCGCCCGCCCAGTAGCCGAGCGCCAGGAACAACAGGGTCGCCGTTATCTGCGCGGTCCAGACTTTCAGGGAGGACCCGTAGAAAGGAGCCAGGGCGCGGGCCCCGGCGATCTCAATGATCAGCACCGAGGTGCCCTCGAGAAAAGCCGTGCCGACATACAGCCGGTACAGCACGTTCGGATTGTGCATCGTCATATTTTTCCCTGCCCCCAGTTCCTCTTCTTTTCTGACGGTTATTTTTTCCTCATACCGCACTTTTGCGGCACAAATGCACGTCCTTGCGCGTATTCCACCAATGACAAATCATTACCGGATTCGCCAAATTAAAGGTAATAAAATAGAAACCAATCTTTGTAAATGGTATTTATTTCCAGGATAACCGCCAACTCCCTTTCGCCGCAAACCCTCATCCGCCCCTCCGGGGCACCTTCTCCCGCCGGGAGAAGGATATTGAAAAGTTGGCAGCGCCGCACCCCGCGCTGCGGGGACGAATGAGGAGAACAACATCCCTCCATGTATCAGTTACCTATTGATATTATTGTTCATTTTCTTTGCTTGCCCAAAGAAAACGAACCAAAAGAAAGGGCACCCGTGCCACTTGGTCCTGCGGACTGCCTTGCGCTCCTCGAAGCTGCCGGAAATTTACAAACTCGCTTCGCTCAAACAGTGTAAATTTCTTTTCGGCAGCTTCTCCGGTGCTCAGCAAGTGACAATGGGACATTTTGCTGAGCTTGATGCATGAATGCATAAAGAAAATTATGATTAATACTTCTGTGGCCTATCTGCCTGATCTACCGTTATTTTATTCATGAGTCAATAGTCGGCAGACGGCAGTTTAGGGGTTGAAACCTGATGGCTTGGCGGTTTACAGGACCCTTCAGCGATAGCTCCTTCTGGCTTCTGTCCTGAGGGCTTCTGACTTCTGGTATGCCGCCAACTTTCCCGGCCGGGCAACTTACTTTTGACCGGGATCATCAAAAATCAGGAACTTATCGACGGGCATGCTGTGCACCTTCACCCCATTCACATCAACAACCGAAGAATAATCATTGGTCAGCAGAATACACTCGCTGCCTTTGTTGTCTGCGCCATCTCCTTTGAAACATGCCAACTCCCGCCCGGGAATCACCTCAACGGCGGGATCATCGTACCAGACCTGGATGCGACGGGTCAGCCGCACACCCTCCTTCACCACAAAATCGGTTTCCGTCCCGCCGGCTAAAAAATACACCTCTTCGTGACGCTGTCGCAGATGCAGAAAGACAATGTTTTCAATCATCCAGCCGGAATCTTCTGAAAAAGTAAAGGCGATGCGATTCCTCACTCCCGTGTCGACGGCATATGCCTTGAATCCGGCCCGCATGGTGCTCTTGAGCGAATACGAAAACTTTTGCAGTTGAAAGAGCAGGTAACTTTCCAGGAGGGCCGAAACATAATTTTCGGTTTTGTCCTGGGAAATGGAAAAATTGTTTTTCAGCTTGTTGATGCTTGTCTGCCTGGCTGTATTGGTGAGCAGATACACGGCGAGGTTGCGCAGGTTGGCCACATCACGGATTTCATGACGCGCGGCGATATCCCGGTAGAGAATATCTTCAAAATAATTCTTCAACAGGAGTTCCTTGCCTTCAGTATTCGGCGCAAGCACAACCTCCGGAAATCCACCGTACTTTGCATATTTTCCAAACAAATGCCGAATCAGGGACCTGCTGTTCAGATATTCGATTTCCGAGCCGATTTCCAGGTCATGAAAACGAAGAAATTCCTTGAACGACAAGGGAAAGACTTCAAATGAAACCTGCCGGCCCGTCAGTTTTGTGCCAATTTCGCGGCTGAGCATTGTGGCGGATGAGCCGGCAATATATATCTTGATATTCTCTGTTTCGTTTCTGCCCCGCACCCACTTTTCCCAGTCGGGGACATTCTGGATTTCATCAAGAAAAAGGCTGCAACGCCCCTTGGGGTAGACCTTTTCACGGTAAGTTCGATAGATCCGTTCCAGCAGCTCCACAGACAATCCGGCGCTGAAAAGCGGCTCCTCCAGGTTCACCCGGAGAATTGACAATGGGTTAGTGCCGGAATCGACAAGATGACGAATGACCTGGGCCAGAAGGGTTGATTTGCCTGAACGCCTCACTCCCTTGAGGACGACGACCTCCCGCGAGGCGAGCTGGCTGAGCAGAGAGCCAAGCATTTCCCGCTCTATGCCGCTGTCCACATCTTCCCCGGCCCAGAAACGGTTGTAACTCGCGAGTATTTCCAGAATTTTGGCAGAATCCACTTTTTCTCACCGATACATCATGAACTTTAAGCAAGATTATAACCGATATATCGGTAATTGTAAATCTGTGTTCCGGGTTCGATCCCCATGGAGGCGAATTTCGTCAATCCAATGGAAAATATTTCATCCACAATGAAAAGCCCTGCCACGTTCCGCAGTCGATCCGCAAACATTGTTATTCTTCTCAATCGGCTCGCCCTTCAGCAGGGCGGGGAGACCCCGCGAACCCCCTCATCCGCCCCTGCGGGGCACCTTCTCCCCCAGGAGAAGGGTGTTTTACTATACCCCTCTCCTGGGGGAGAGGGTGGCCGGAGGCCGGGTGAGGGGACGCCCAAACCGATAGTGAAGCTGCAAACTCCTTCTGGCTTCTGTCTTCTGGCTTCTGTTTGCTGACATGCCAACTTTTTTCACTCCCCCGTCTCGGCAAAAAAACGGTCCAGGGGGGCCTGCCGGCCGGAGGACATATCCATTACCCTGCCGCTGACCCGGTCGGCGCGGAAGGTTTTGCGTTTGCCGGTCGTGGTGCAGAGCCCCTCGACAAAGAGGATCCCGTCCTCCTCGTAGGCTCGCCGCACCTCAACGGTCCAGGGCGAAGTGCGGCCAAGCAGTCCGCGGTACAGGAAGGAGAGATGCCCCTGGGTCAGGGGCTCTCTTTCCTGCCGGCCGTAATACAGGTCAATGTCGGCCTCCCCTGCTTTTTTCCTTTTCCTGGTGACATACACCAGAAAAAGAACATACGCGACGACGAGCAGGGCCGCGGAAGCAAGCCAGATGAAGAGCAGCCGTTCCTTCTGTTTTTCGGGGGACTCGTACTGCTGCTCGGCTTCATCCTGAGGAACGCCGATCATGTTGGCGATATGGACGAAGTCCTGCCGCCGCATGGAGCCCGTCGCCCCTTTGGCCGTGGTGTATTCGACAATGTCTCCCTTGAACGAGTAGTCCCTGACCACGATCTGCGAACCGTCGCTGGTGGTGATGATATACAGCTCTTCCTGGGCACCGGCTGCCAGACCGCCCGCCAGAAAGAGAGCAAGAAGCATGGTGATGAGCATGGCGAAATGATTCATGTACCTGATTCTCCGTTTACTTGTTCTCTGCGTTCCATTCATCCGCTGAGCCTTTCAGGCAGTCGGCAGTCGGCAGTCGGCAGTCGGCAGTTTGGAATTTGAAGCCTGACGGCTTGTTGATTTACAGTTTGCCAGGTTGGCCGAGCTTGCGAAACCCAACGTAACCCAACGGAATTATTGGGGTTCTCAGGCTCACCCCAACCTGCATTCAGCACTCCCTCATCCGCCCCTGCGGGGCACCTACCCGGAGTCTCACTTCGTTCGCTTACCTCCCCAGGAGAAGGGTGTTTTTAAAAACCCTCTACCACCGGGAGAGGGTGGCTAGCGGCCGGGTGAGGGGCAGCCCAAGCCATCAGCGAAGCTGCAAACTTTTTCTGTCATCTGTTCTCTGTCATCTGGCTTCTGGCATGGCCGGGTGAGGGGCTATTCCAACCGGCAAGCCTTCAGGCTTCAAACTCCAAACTGCCGACTGCAAACTGCCGACTGCAGACTAATGACTAATGACCCTCCCACGGCCAGGCCGTGGTCCCATTGTACGCACAACACCCTGCCGTCGTCAATCCGTTCCTCTTCCTTTCCGGCAGCCCTCGACAACCACGGGCCGGGGAGGTAGAATAGGAAGAAAATCACCCGGCAGGACAAGGACAATGACCATGCGGACAGACTCGACCATAGCCGCCGTTTACGGCTTGGAGCGGAAATCACGGCTTTCACGCCCCCTGTTTCTCAGCGGCGTGTCGGCCGGCTTTCCTTCCCCGGCGGAAGACTACGTGGACCGCACGCTGGACCTGAACGAGCTGCTGATCAAGAACCCGGCGGCCACGTTTTTTGTCCGGGTTGCCGGCGACTCGATGACCGGGGCCGGCATCCACCATGACGATATCCTGGTGGTGGATCGCTCCCTGGAGCCGGTCAGCAACAATATCGTCATCGCGGTGTACGACGGCGAGTTGACCGTCAAGCGGCTGGTGCGGGACAAAAACGGCCTGCGCCTGGTTGCCGAAAACCCGAACTACCCGCCCCTGGAGATCACCGAGGAAAACGGCTGCGAAATCTGGGGCGTGGTGACCAGCGTGGTGCATCAGTTGTAGAAAAGTTGGCAGTCGGCAGTTGGCAGCGCCCCACCCCGCACTGCGGGGACGAATGAGGAGAATAACATCTCTTCAGATATCAATTACCTATTGATATTATTGTTCATTTTCTTTGCTTGCCCAAAGAAAACGAACCAAAAGAAAGGGCACCCGTGCCACTTGGTCCTGCGGACTGCCTTGCGCTCCTCAAAGCTGCCGGAAATTTACAAACTCGCTTCGCTCAAACAGTGTAAATTTCTTTTTCGGCAGCTTCTCCGGTGCTCAGCAAGTGACAATGGGACATCTTGTTGAGCTTGATGCATGAATGCATAAAGAAAATTATGGTAATATTTCTGTGGCCTATCTGCTTGATCTACCGTTATGTTATTCATGAGTTGGCAGTCGGCAGTTTGTTGCATTCTGCATTCTCCTTCGCCTGATCTGCCGTTATGGTATTCATGAGGAATGATAGACAACCATGACCCCTCTCTTCGCCCTGGTGGACTGCAACAATTTTTACGTTTCCTGCGAACGGCTCTTCCGGCCCGAGCTGGAGGGGCGGCCCGTGGTCGTGCTGTCCAACAACGACGGCTGCATCATTGCCCGTTCCAACGAGGCCAAGGCGCTGGGCATCGCCATGGGAGCGCCCTATTTCCAGAACCGGGCGCTCATCGAACGGCACGGGGTGAAGGTCTTTTCCTCCAACTACGCCCTGTACGGCGACCTGTCCGACC
>Ga0209269_1001044_pt1 | contig 17167 bp, 19 predicted proteins | sample MTBAKMMethaMetaG_FD_187455 | JGI IMG/M metagenome (GOLD analysis project Ga0209269, IMG submission 187455) | Enrichment culture microbial communities from Arthur Kill intertidal strait, New Jersey, USA, that are MTBE-degrading - MTBE-AKM (Arthur... | ecosystem: Environmental > Aquatic > Marine >... | reverse complement strand
TTTTCTCTGTATGAAAGGGTTAAAATAGGAAATCTCCATTATCACGGCACCGCGCAGGTGTAATCTAGCGGTTAGGATTTTAGCCTTCCAAGCTAAACACTCGGGTTCGAATCCCGACACCTGCACTCCATCTCTTATCCAGAGATTTATTTTTTGATTTCAATCAAAAGGGTTTTTGCACAAACCCTTTTTTTCTTTATTTTTTCAAATTACCGGAGGGATCGTCTTGTGTGATGATTCCCCGTCTTCGCTTGTTCGTAGACATGGAAAAAGTGGGCTGGATAATGAAATTAGGCCTTTGGATGATTATGATGAAGGTCTTTTTGATTTTGCGGATGGCTGCTCTAAGCCATACATGGTTGATCTGGAATGTCTGGAATGTGGTAGGCAGATAAAGGTAATTGTGGGCTGTGGTGCTCGTTTTACTCAGGTCTGCCCATCATGTGCTAAGAAGTGGAAAAGGAAGACCTTTAAGACTTTCTATCGTGGCGTGTGCAATTTCAAGAACCCTAAGTTCCTGACCCTTACCCTTCGATATAACAAATCTGCAGTTGAGTTTGTTGCAAAGGATCGAGACATTTGGCAGATGCGAAAGCAGCTATTTCGGGTTCTGCGAGAGATTCATGATAAAGCCATTGCCGGATGGGTTGCCACGGTTGAATATCCTAATCACATTCATTTGGTCATAGATTCCCCTTACATTGATCAGGCATTAATTTCCAGGGAATGGCAGACCATTACAGGTGATTCGTTTCGGGTAGATATTCGCCAGGTGAGTAAGAACGATTACCGTGGTATTGCTGGTTATTTGACCAAGTATATCGCTAAGGCCACTTGTTGGGAAGGTGTTGATCTCGATCTGGTCAAAGGTTTTCACATTAAGGGTCAATGGGGTCTAATTCCTGGAATAAAACCGCCTTCATTGTGTCATGAAGGGTGCTTGACTTCATCCTATAATCCAAAGAAGTTTCAACTTCCCAGGCAAACCAAGTTAATCGATCTTGTTTTGCCGCCACCAGGTGATATAGATGAAGGATGAGATTGTATGTAGCAGATGCGGGGCTAGAATTGGTATTGCAAGTCTGAGAGTAGCTCGGCCTAGCATAGAGTATTGCACCATCGGATTTGACGAAGACGACGTAAAAGAGTTCTCGATGGGGCAGTTAATAACCCTCTGTCCATCTTGCGTGATCGACTTCGACACGTTCATGTCGGGAAAAGCGTGAGCTATCTCAAGGCTATCCCCTCACGGGCGCACTAAATGTGCGACCGCCAACCGCGCGGAGCGCGGGTTTAAAAAAAGAATCATTGTTTTACCTATTTTATAATATTAAGATAATTTTTAATATATAGATTATCAATGCTTTTTTAATGTCTACTGATGATTATTTATTCCAATTATCGTTTTCAATTTTAATACTGATAATTGGAGGAATAATTGGAGCTGTTATTGAATATCGGATGAATATTTTCTTTACATATATCAAAAGACCAATAATTAAAGTGGATATTGGCAACAAAGAAATTAATTATGATGATCAATCAAAATTTTTAAGCATCGTTATTTCTAATGTAGGAAAATCATCGGCAAAAAATATTGAATTTTCCATTCAAGAACTGAATTCGACACCTTTCAATAAAATTAATGAATTAAAAAATAAAACAACTATAATTAAAATAAATGATAATATAAATAAAATAAACCCCGAAGAAGAATTGGAAATAAACCTCTACTATTGGCACGGACAGCGTAAAACAATCATTAGAGCGTATGGTGAACCTCAAAATTTTCCTATTAAGGATGAGCAACTACCATTTAACCTAGTGTTGAGAATTTCAATAGATGATCAAAAACCAATAATTAACAAAATAGTTCTATATAAAGATGCTAAAATTTATAGAATGAAAATAGTATGAAAAGGAAAATTCAGCATGGTAAGAAGATCAACAAAATCATCAAAATTAGATTTCTCGTCAAAAATACAATTAGCGATAAGTTATGTCGAATGCGCAAACAGAGATGTTAAAGACATTGAAATTTTAATTCAAAATGAATCTTTTCAAAATTCGATTTTTCTTTTGCAACAATCGGTAGAAAAAGCGCAAAAAGCGGATTTAATTTTAAATGCTACATGGGACACAAATTGGGAAGTAAATGAAATTATTGGACATGATACGAAAAATAAAACCGTTAAATCGATAAGAAAAGCGTCAGAATTGTGGGAAAGACACATTCTTGACTGCAATTTCTTGTCTTTACCAGATAAACCATTAAAAAACATTTTATTGGAGGAGATAAAAATAAAATATTCATGCGGATTGATATCAAATTATGACATTGCTACATTAACAGAGGAAATAATCAATGAAATTATAGACCTTCAAGATGTTATTATAAATGTCTGGCAATCGTATTATAATACAAAATTTATTGAGCTTTCTTCTAAAACTGATGATCTTCAATTGATAAAATTATATTGGATTGATAAAAATGAATTAATAGAATCTATTAAAATGGTAGCATTTTTTGATTATGCAGGAATAATTACATATCCTCACAATCAGAACCCACGCTATCCATTTGTTTTAAATGACAATAATGCCCGTCAATTAAAGCCAGAAGATTATAATGAGAATTTAGGCATAATAAAATTAATTCCTAGAATTGTTGGCCAATTAAAAATTGTTTTAAAAAACCTTGAGAGAGAATGCGCAATTTTAATAAAAGAAGATGATGAGGCTAGGAATTTAACAGATGATGAGAGAATTAAAAACAATAACGACACAATTGATAGATTACTAAAATATAATAACTATAATATTTAATAGAACGAAAATGTATATAAACTATATAAAGCATTTAAATATGCACTTAAAGTGCGGAATCATCTCAAGATGTAAAACAAAAGACCTGACACCTATAGCTTAACATTGTTGAACCAATTGTGAATACTCTATTATTCTGCCCTTAAGGGTTAAAAACATGAAAAATCAAAAGCATAGGAGTCTGGCAAGTAAATGGCCTTCCCTAAGAATGGATCAGCACGCTGTAGTCGTCCATCTTCAATTAAAGGGAATACTCAATCAAAATTAATTACTCCAGATAACCATCATTCTTCCGAGGGTTCGAATGCCAAGCGGAGGCCTGGCGATAGTGATCCCTCCGTGGTTAAAAACAAACCAGGAAGAAAAAGGAAGGGGAGGAACATGGCTGGACGTTATCCCCTTCTAGCCTGGGCGAACAAGTATCTGGACATAATGGGCAACAACTATGCGGAGAACACAACAAAGGAGCATCGAAGGAGATACCGTCGGATGAACAAGGACATGACTTTGCTGGTTCAGAGGGGTAAGATGAAGTCATTGAACCCTGAAAAGATGACCGCCGAGGACGTGCTGGCATTCATGGGATATCGCAAATCATTAGGTTTAAAGGAAAGTGAGATAGCTCATGATCTGACAGCGTTGAGAAATCTATTGGCCTTCGTCGGTAATCCAGCTGTTGAACAGTTTAAGGTAAAATACAGAACGATGGTTCCAAAAAGGCGACAGGGACGTTTTCCACCTATGAAGGAAATCGACTTTGACATTATTGTGAGAGCTTCCGAGAATGTCAGGGACGATGATTGGGAACACCTCAAAGCGTATTCTGTCGTTATGCTCTCGATATGTGCTGGGCTTAGGAATAAGGAGCTCTGCCTTAGCGATGTAGGGGATCTTGATTCTAAGGAATGGATGTTTCATGCTAGAAGGGTCAAGGGAGAAGCGACATACGGACAGGCTAGGGACATTCCTGTAAGGCCAGAAGCCCATAGAATACTGATCAGATACTTGAAATTAAGAGAGAAGAAGGTTGCCGAATGCTGTCCTAATAATAAAGCACTCTTTCCAGCCTTGAGAGATAAAGAGGATGGATATTATTCGGGAAACAGCCTTCAAAAGCTGAAGACCTTGGTTGAGAAGGATACTGGAATCAAGTTCGATCTTCGGAAGTGCCGTAGGACATTTGGACAATTGGCACTTGATGAGGATGTGAATATCGAATCTGTATCGGTTTTGATGGGTCATAGCACAACAAAGACCACGGAGAATAGCTATTGCCGGAGAAAACAGGATTTGGCGATTAGGGAAGTCCGGATGACCTGGAACGGAAATGGGTTATCTGGCTCTCAGCCAGGTGCGAAAACCCCTCAGATTGAATCAAAATGGGAGGTGTCTGGATATGTATAACGATGAAGACCGACACCTGCACTCTTTCTCTTATCCAGATAGTTTTTTAAATTGAATTTGAAAAGGCATCGATTGACCGTTTTATCTCTTCTTTAAACTCAACTTTGAGTTCTACAAATGATTGGAGAGATCGTCCTGCACGATGATCTACCATCTTTGTTGAAGGATGGTGATCTACATCAGTCTCGTCTGCAGCCACAATCTGAACGTGTGTATTAGGGAACGTTCGAAGAGAGTTCGATGGGTGGACCCCGGTCACTGTGATCCTGCAGCTGGCCATTATTAATAATGATCAATGGCGTTCTTTGTCATATTATGAAGATCGAATACGCCACTATAATCGTTGAAGATATGGACGAGTCGGTTAAATTTTACACTGAGGCCATGGGACTAAAGATCGATAGCCGTCACGATCCACGACCTGGGGTGACCATCACATTATTGAAAGGGGAGGGGGATGCGATGGTGGAGCTCATAAAAAATTCAGAGAATGAGATCGGCCTGTATTCGGTGGGAATGGACGTTGAAGACGTTAACTCTACAGTGGCAGATCTCAGATCGAAAGGTGTTAAAATCACCATGGACCCCATACCGATCACGGTAGGGACCCTTGCCTTCATAGAAGACCCCAATGGAACGAGAATAGCGTTGATTCAACACCACTGACCCTTTCCTTTTAATCGGGTCGAAGTGTGAAAGGTAATGATCATAGAGATGGGGCTCGGTTTGATGGGATTTACCGAAGAAAAAAATTGTAAGGTCGGGGGAACGGGGCAAACTGTCCCCCCGAGCCTTGGGATGGATATCATAGGAAGGGGCCGCAGCCCATGATCATAGTTACCCGTCTAGGATATAAAAGGAAAACAGCAAGGGGTCATTGAAAACCGAAAAGCCCCCGATGATGCTGGACCGGTCTGAATTGTTGTGAAAGTGGATGATCACTTCCGCTTGTGCCGGACCTTGACCGCCTCTCCCCGGCGCATCTCCACCATTTCCGTTCCACCCATGGTCGCCACGCCCACGCCAGCGATCTTGCCGTTGCGTATGATGGCCACCTCCTCCCCGGCCCTTATGGACGGGTCGGCGTCCGAAACGCCCACGGCGAACAGGCTACCCTTGAGGTCGAAGTCGCCCATGGTCACCTTCGGCATGATAGGCAGGATGGCCTCGGCGCCTTCGACGGTGAGGGATATCATCCCACGCTCCGGGTTCAGCATCCCCAGTTGTTCCTTGCGACGCATGATCTTCATGAAGGGGTAGTTGCCCAGTATGTGCGCGTCGTCCAGGAGGGCCTCGCCGCCGGGACCGAACTGGTATTCCGCCACCGAGGACATGGCCGCCCAGCGGTCCTGCGCAGGGTCGACACGACCGTATCGGGAGCACAGCTCCCGTAGCGTCTCCTTGAGCATCCCCAGGGACTCGTTGGAGGTGGGTGAGCCGGTGGATGTCACCGTCCCATCCAGCACCTCCTGGACGATCGGACCTTCGTCTCCAAGGTGCAGCACCACGTGATCGTAACCCTGTCCCGCCATGGAGCGCACCATGTCCTGGACCATTGCCTCCTCCTCCCGGTCCCAGTGGCCGGTAACCGGGATATCGTATTGCGCTGCAGGGTAGAACAGCTCCAGTTCCCTTGGGACGGTGCCCAGCGGGGAGGTCACGATCATCTCCTGCACCACCTGGGAGTTCGGCACCTCCCACAGCACCTGCCGGAACAGTTGGTGGCTCTTCGAGGTGTAGTAGGGCTTCTTGGCCGAGCACGGTATGAGCAGCAGTATCTTGCGGTGTTCCGGACGGTGGAAGCGGGACTTGACCAGTTCCCGGAACCGTTTCACGTCGGGGCGGACCAGCGACTCTTTGGCATTGCAATAGAAGCGCGGACCGATCACCGAGAAGTCCTTCTCTTGATGCTCGTAGTGCTCATCGTCGAATATCCGCAGCGCCGCCACGTTCCAGGGCGTGGAATGACTGCGCAGCTCCGCGAACTCCCGCATGCGGCCGGTTGAGATCATGTGCCGGACCAGTGCCAGCTCCCTCAGGAACTGCTCGCGGTTCAGGCGGACCAGGTCCTCCCCTTCGGGAACCCACGATGCCTTGTCAGCGCTGAGCGATCCCTCGGGGAGGGATAGTTTCCCAAGGGCGGCGCGGTGATCGACCAGAGAGGTGTCCACCAGGTCCACGCCCAGGTACGCCAGGAGCGCCACGTTGGCCGTGTCGGCCATGCCCGGGGCGTAGATCAGCTTGGACCTGCCGACCTCCGACCTCAGCCCCACCAGGGCCTTGACGAACGCTCTGGCGTCCCTGCGCAGATCGAAAGCTCCTTCCAGGACCGCCAGCTCTTCCGAGACCGGTGCGGGCGGAAGGCAGCTGTCCTTGAGCGTTGAACGGACCCGTTGCGGCGGCATGAGACCGTTCCCTTTCAGCTCCAGGACCGTTCTGCCGTCCATCTCGAGCGCCGTGTTGTCGTCCGTTCGGCGCATGCTCAGCCCTTGCGGTCCCCCGTCCACCACGAAGGCGCCAGGCGTCTCGTTCTTGGCGGCGTCGACGGACCATAGGCAACGGCGAGCGGTGCCCGACCTGGCCAGCAGTTCCAACATATTACGGTGAATGACCTTCCTATTAAAAAAGGATGGTAAGAAGGGGTTTAGAAGGTGGTTATCATGTCATGCTCTTCCAAGACCTGGCGAGCCCTCTCCCAGTCAATGACCTCCACGCCCTCCATCAGGGGGACGTCGCCCACGACGTGCAGGAGGTCCTCTTTCACAACGTAGACCTTGGCCTCGAAGTCCAGAAGGTCGTTTATCGCTTCCGCGTTGGAGGGCATGCGCACCGCCTCAGGCTTCTGAGCGGCAACTGCATTTAGCGTCCCCTCGCCCACTAACAGGGCGTTGGAAACTGGCACCTGTCCGGATGCCAGCATGCCCAAGCTCGCGCGTAAGCCGGCAAAGGCCTCCTCGAAGCCGTAAGGTGGCTTGGTAACCAGTATCAGCAAGCTTTCTGCCATTTCAATCACCTCGCGATGGTGACCATGCGGTCGCCCTCGGCCACGAACCTGGACAGGTCGTTGGTCAGGCTTCCGATCTTGGTCCCTTCTATCTCCTCTCCCCTGGCTATGCCGCGGGCCTTGCAGCAGGTCTCGCAGACCACCACCTCAAGTCCCTTCTCCAGCAGCGCTTTCGTCTCTTGGCCAACGTTGGGGAAGCGCTTGGGGTCCTGCCCGTCCTTGATCAGGGTGACCGCTTCACCGTAGCCGAATATACGAACCCCGTAGCCCTTCTCCAGGGCGGCCTGGGACAGTTTGACCGCGATGTTGGTGTCCATGTTCATCATGGTCCCGGTCCTTACCTGAATAACCAAAGTCTTCATCCAGTCACCTCACACCGTGATGGTCTGTTCGTATCTTTCCATGATGATGTCCACCGCCTCATGGTAGTCCACTATCTTGAACTCCGGGATGGCCAACGGAAGACCCCGGGCCTCCCAGTCGTCCTTTATGACGTACACTTCCTTGACCAGGGACTGCAGCTCCTTGCCCTTCTTCGGGCTGGCAGCGAAAAGCACCGCGTCCTCGAAGAGGAGGGCAGCGGTGTCCGCGCCTTGCCCCATGGAGCGCACCAGGTCCTGTCCGGTGAACTCGTGCGGCGATTTCAGCATGATGAACAACTTGGACTTCATCTTCAGCACCTTCAGCCCAGGAACAGTTGCATGTCCGAATCGGCACTGATGTCCAGGAAGGCCGCTGCGCCCAGTATGGTCACGCCCTCGATCAGGTCCTCCTTCTTCACGCCCATCATCTCCATGGAAGTGTTGCAGGCGTAGAGGTGAACCCCGAGGTCCTTGGCCATTTCCAGCTGTTCCTGGAAGCTGTCGATACCTATGCCCTTCATCTTCTTTACCATCATACCGGTGAACAACCTGTACAGACCGCCCATCTTGGGGTTCACACCTTTCTTCAACAGGTTCAACCCGAAGAATGTGAAGAAGATGTGCGTGTCCATCCCCATGCTAGCGGCCGTGTTGCCCATCATCATGGCCATCATGGCCTTGTCGAAGGTGCCCTCGGACACCGCCATTATGAACTTCTTTTCTGTCATTACCGTCACCTTGAACTTGCTTTTGGATTTTTCACTGGACCTTCTTGATGTAGAAGTAGAAGACCCCGCCCTCTTCCTTCTCCTCGACGAGCTCGTTGCCGGTCCTCTTGCACCATGCCGGCACATCCTCTTTCGATCCCACGTCGTCAGCGATCAGCTCGAGTACGGCCCCCACCGGCAGCTCCTTCATCTTCTTGGCCAGCTTCACGATCGGCATGGGACACATCAGGCCCTTGGCATCAAGCGTATCATTCTTGTCCATTGAACTCACCATAACGGTTTTGCACGGTTGTGCAACAATTATATATAACTGTTAGTTTATAAGCTTTTCTTAGGAAGGAGTGATAGCGGAAATGCCTGAGTCCATCAAGGACGTGAACAGCTGTCAGGACCTGGTCCAATGCGCCTACAGTCTCAACGATTTCGAGGTCGAGCTGTACGAGCGATTGCTGGAGACAGGACCGGTCAACGCCAACGACCTGGCCGACCTGATGGGCCGGGACCGTTCCACGGTCTACAGAGCGTTGCAGAAGATGCTAAGCTGCGGGATGGTGCTCAGGGAGACCCACAGCATACCCCGCGGGGGATACTATCATGTTTACAGGGCCATCAGCCGTCGGGAGCTGAGGGAGAAGCTGCAGGGATGTGTGGACAGTTGGTACCACAAGATGAAGTTGGCCTTGGAACAGTTCGGCGGTTTAGAAGCGGAGTGAAAGCTCGCTTTTTAATGACGTTTTTTAAGGCCGCTCGGTCCGATATTCGTTTTACGATGCACCATCGGAGCGATAGGAGAGAGGCCTTTTCACCAACTCTGTCCTGTCCATGCCAAGAGTCAAATACGGTCTTGGGGATTCAACTTTGAGAGCATGAGCTTCACAGGCATGGACATCGTGTCGATCCGCGATCTGAACCGAGAACAGATCGAACAGGTTTTGGAACGCTCCGAGAAGATGATACCCTATGCCCGGGGGGAGAAGAGCTCCAAGGCGTTGGACGGGAAGATATTGGCCACCCTGTTCTTCGAGCCTTCGACAAGGACGAGAATGTCCTTCGAGAGCGCTATGATGCGCCTCGGCGGCCGTATAACCGATCTGGGAGTGCCGGCCATGAGCTCCATATCCAAGGGCGAGTCGCTCGCAGACACCATCCGCATGGTGGAGGTCTATTCGGACATCATAGCCATTCGGCATCCGAGAGAGGGGTCGGCCAGATTGGCCGCTAGATTCTCCTCCAAACCGGTCATCAATGCCGGTGATGGGGCCGGACAGCACCCAACCCAAACGCTACTGGACCTTTTCACCATCAAGAGGATCAAGAAGGACTTCGACAAGCTGAAGGTGGTCATGGTCGGCGACCTGAAGTACGGACGCACGGTGCATTCGTTGGCCGAGGCCCTGAGCTCTTTCGGGGTCGAGCTCACGTTCGTGGCGCCGTCCGCCCTGCAGATGCCCAAGGAGACCGTGAAGCAGGTCGAGAAGATGGGTTGCAAGCCCAAGCTGACCAATCATCTGAACGAGACCATAGCCGATGCCGATGTCCTCTACGTCACCAGGATCCAGAAGGAACGGTTTCCGGACCTTGCCGAATACCAGAAGGTCGCCGGAATGTACCGTGTGGACCGCAAGTTGCTGCGTGAAGCGAAAAGCGACCTCATAGTCATGCATCCGCTCCCCCGGGTGGACGAGATCGATCCGGAAGTGGACGACACGCCCCACGCCAAATACTTCGAGCAGGCCTTCAATGGCGTGCCGGTTAGGATGGCGCTCCTGAACCTTGTCCTGGGGGGTGAGCTGTGATGAAGGAGTTCAAGGTGACCCCCATCCGCAACGGGACCGTGATCGACCATATCGATTGCGGCATGGCGCTGAAGGTGCTGCGCATCATAGGCATGGCTGACGGCGGAAAGGTTCAGTCCCCCGTGAGCGTGCTTATGCACGTGCCTTCGAAGAAGGAAGGATGGAAGGACGTGGTGAAGGTGGAGGACCGCGAGCTCGACCCGAGAGAGGTCGACAAGATTGCGCTGATAGCCCCCAAGGCCACCATCAACATCATACGCGATTTCAACGTGGCCGAGAAGTACAATGTGAAGATGCCGGACCATGTCGTCGGGAAGGCCAGATGCAGCAACCCCAACTGTATCACCAACCAGAAGGAGCCAGTGGAGCCGGAGTTCGTCGTGGAGTCCAAGAACCCGCCGACCCTTCGCTGCGTCTACTGCGACCGGTTGGTCGACGACATAGCCGAGAACCTATTGTGATGCTTTTTGCCAAACCCTTTATTTTTCACCTATCACGTTTATCGATAGCCGTGGAGATGGAATTGTGAGCGTGCTGATCCTCGCCGGGATGCCCGGGGCGGGCAAGGAAGAACTGGTTTCGGTAGCCGTGCAATTGGGTTTTCAGGTCCGGCGCATGGGCGATGTGGTGAGGGCCGAGGCGGCACGCAACGGCGTAGCGGCGCAAGATGTGGGTAAGTTCGCTCATGAGGAGAGACAGCGACATGGCTATGACATATGGGCGAAACGAATCGTCCCGCTGGTCGGCGATGGGGATACGCTGATAGACGGCTGCCGAGGAATGTCCGAGGTGAGCGTCTTCCGTCAAGCGTTCGGAGGGCATGTCAAGATCGTGGCCGTTCACAGTGCGCCTTCAACCAGGTATCCACGTTTGGTGAGCAGGGGGAGGTCCGATGCCCCTCGGGATCGCCATGAGTTTGACGAACGAGACCGCAGGGAGCTAGGCTGGGGGTTGGGTGAGACGATAGCGCTCGCCGATGCTTTGATGGTCAACGAGGGCACCTTGGAGAGCTTCAAGGAAGACGCGCTCAATCTGCTGAAGGAGCTGAAGGGATGAAGTTCAGGGTGGAGCGAATCTGCCGGAGCGATTCGATGTCCGCGATACCGCTGGAGAAGGTCGGGATAGACCTTGCGGCTTCCGAGAGGGCTCTTAAGGATGCGGGCTATGGGGTCGAAACCCAAGAGCTTTACTTAACGGTCAAGATCGAGGGTTTCGACGTCACCGTATATCCAGGGGGCAGGGTGCTCATTCACCCTATGAACGATAAGAAGAAGGCTAAGGACCTGGCACTGAGATTGTTCGACCTTGTGGTCATCAAATCCGACCTCGTTTAACGACAACCGTCTTTCGTAGAGGTCACGCGCTTCATTGTGGCTCTTGAAGGTCCTTTTCTATCCGGGTTTAGCAAATATTTATCACTACCCATGAACATTTACTTTCATGGGATGGGAATGAAGCGATTAGCTATAGCTGTGCTTTTAGCCTTGCTGATGCTGAGCGCAGGCCTTCTTGTTCCTTCATACCCATCACATCAAACAGACAGTGCCATATTGGCTGCAGAAAGTCAAGGGCTGGGGGGCAATGAAGCGCTATTCGATGAGTTCACCCAGACGTTGGTCGTGGGTAATAATCCAATAGACCAAGTGGTGGCAGACCTGAACAATGACACCTTCTTGGACATTGCCATCATCTATTCCAATTCCCTATTTTTCGATATTTTCTATGGCGTTGATGGGACCTATTCTTATTCGAACTGGGACAGGATCCCTCTGACCGCTTATTCCACCGATATCGCCGTGGGGGACATGGACAACAACGGGCGAAATGATCTTGTCGTCACCATAAACGATGCGACCGATGATTTCATAATCTTCAACCAGACATTGACTGGTTTCACATCCACGCCATATCCATCCCCCCAGAGGGCCCATGGAGTCGTTCTCGAAGACCTTGACAATGATAGTTACCTGGACGTGGTGGTCCTATATTCCAAGGACACCCCCACCTATGAGTCTGGGTTCCAGGTACATTTTCATTCGGAGAATTATAACTTAGACGGATGCAATATACAGTTCAAATCTGCAGCATCTGAGATCATATTGGCCAGATTGATTTATGCTGGTTTTATCAATGACGACGATCTCGTCGACCTCGTTATCGGGGATATGGCAAACGGAAAGGTGGTCGGATTCATCAATGGTGATTCGACAGGATGGAATTGGACAGCTACCACCGTTCGCAGTGCCGCGGGGTTGACAGATCTGAAGATCGAACAGATCGATGGAACGGGATTGTCCGAGGTCATTATATCAACCAGTACGCAAATTGATATCACCCGTTATTCCGGGGGTGGACTAACGCTGGTGAATAGTATAGCAGATGATTCAGGCATCGCTGCCCTGACCACCCTTCATTATAGCGATTCCGTTCGTACCGACATCGCCAGAGTATCGGTACTGGACAATTATGCAGCCGTGTATGTCACACCTTCTTCGTTATTGAACCCGTATAATACTGCGGAGATCGTTTTCCCTACCCCGTACTACCCTGTCGATGTGAAAGCATTAGACATGAATTCAGACCTGTCTGAGGATCTTGTCGTCCTATCCAGATCATCGAGCGGCAACGGAACTGTTTCCATCTATTATCAAACCCCGGAGACGATAACGAACGCCAACGACAATCAGATGGTCAACGGCATAGACCCCTCCCTTATCGCGAGCGGTGATTTTGACGGGGATGGTGATGCCGAGATAGCGGCCTTCGATGCGTCGGGCATCGTCCGTTTCCTGAGGATGGGGGATGCTAACATCGATGAAAGAGGCGTTTCTACTGATGTGAGCGCCATGATCTCTATTGATCTTAACGACGATGGTCGTGACGATCTCATCATGGTCACGTCTGTTTCATCTGAGGTGATCATATGGTATGGAAGTTCAGACTTCATGACCGGTGGCGGTTCAGTACTGACCGTCGGATGTAATGTCACTTATGCGTCTTCGGTGACGACTGGATACTTGAATGGAGACTCTCTGCTCGATATCGCCGTGGGAGGACTGGGTGGTGTTGATGTGTTCTGGAATTCCGGTGCCGGTACTCTCTTTTCCAATGCCCAGCGGTTCACTCTTCTCTTGTCGGATACGAACGTAACCTCTCTGGCATGCGGTCAACTGAATAACGGGACCGCGGGCGACGGCCGGATGGACATCGCCATCGTCAACGAAAACCAATCGAGGGTCGAGATCTATTACCAGCAATCGTCAGGTCTGAGGTTTACTCAAACTGTTCATAGATATCTGATGAACCTGACACAGATCGGAGAGGTTGTATCTGCAGATGTGAACGATGATGATCTGGACGATCTCATGACATCATCGGGGAACGTTCTGCAGGTATTCCTTCAGATGTCCTCATTGCAATTCGGTTTCGATTATGGGCAGACCATCTGGACCAATACTATCAGAGAGGGTCTGGAATCCTTCGCAATCGGCGACCTCGATGACGATAACGTATCGGAAATGGTCGTATCCACGAAGAATTCCACCATCATCGCCTATGGGTTCACTGGGGACATATATTCGGGCACGTTCGACCAACTATCCCGTCAGACCGTCGGTGCAACCCCCGTTCTGTTGTTGATAGATGATATGAATGGAGACCTGAAGGACGATATCATCGCCTATTCAGTTCCTTCGAGGTGCGTCTCCTTCTATTACCAGAATAACTTCGCTCCGGTCGCATCCGGGAGCGTCGTTGGGAGCGGATTCGTCGAAGGATCGCCGGTCAGCTTTGATGGGTCTGCGAGCACAGATTCCGTCTCTGATAAACAATCCCTGAACTATACGTGGAGCTTCAGCGATGGAGGGGTTGCATACGGCAAATTATGCAGCCATACCTTCTTGAACGACAGTATAGTTAATGTCACCCTCACTGTAAGGGACCAGTGGGGCCTTTCCGATTCGTTCGAACTTCCGCAAATCACCATAGATGACCTAGGTCCGACGGCTATCGCCAATTGCACCGAGACGGCCATGGGGATCTCCATAATTGAGGGAGAGACCGTGGTCCACTTCATTGATATGAGTACATCATGGCCGGACGATATCATTGAGCGGTCCTGGGATTTCGATGATGGAAGTGCCTTGTCGACGGCCCAGAACACGACCCACGTTTTCAGCGATGGTGGTACCTATGGCGTCACTTTGACCGTTACGGACGAGGACGGCAGCACCAATATTACAACCGTTCAGGTGATGGTAATAGATATTGCGCCGACCGCTCACTTCGAGTGGGTGACAGATTCCCTTGAAGAGGGGGTGGCCGTCCAGTTCAACGATCGGAGTTCCCCTGCCTCTACAGCGGACGATATAATATCCTGGAACTGGACATTCGGTGACGGTGGGTACAGCACTTTGCAGAACCCGACGCACGTGTTCGATAACGATGGTGCATACTACGTGACGCTGAATGTCACCGACTCGGATGGTATCACCGACATTGTCGGTCATTGGGTGGAGATAGTTGACACAAGTCCTATTTCAGTGACGATAAGGACCTTGGACGGTTTGAACGAGTATGATGAGGCGGAAGAGATAACGTTCGTCGTCAACGCCTCGGCCTCTTGGTCAGACATCAAGAATTACTCCTGGGACTTCTCAGGGACAAACTTCGTTGAAGACCTGAGAACCACAGTGAGCTCGGCATCGCATAACTATAGCACATCAGGCTTGGTAAGAATCACGGTGAGGGTATGGGATAACGATAGCTTCACTGAATCCTACATAGAAATCACCATAATCAACCTCGCACCGGATGCGAATTTCACCTACCAGATAAACGGCGGGAACGTACGTTTCAATGCCACCACAAGCTCCGACACTGAGAACGACCTGCTTATCGGACTTCAGTACCGTTGGTACATAGAGGGCGCCTGGACCGTGTGGAGCAGTGATCCCGTCAAGGATTACGAGTTCTCGCAGGGAGGGACCTATCCTGTAAAATTGGAGGTCCGGGACGACAACAGCAAAATCGACAATATGACTAGGTTGGTGACGTTAGAACTGAACGGGCCGACCATCGAGCTGATAGAACCGATACTGCGCGTCAACGTGTCCGAGCCTATAACGGTCCGCGCGACCGTTACAGACGCCTCAGGGGTAGGCTCGGTCGTTTTGCAGTATGTCATAGGCGATGTCACCAAGAACGTAACCATGACGCTGCAGGGTACCTCCACGTACTTCGGTCAGATACCTGCGCAGGACCATGAGGTGAGCGTCGTCTACCATATCATCGCCCGGGACACCTTGAACAACGTAGCGACCACCGATGACATCGTCATCTCGGTCGTGGGGGACACGGATGAGCCGGAGATCTCCATCCTGGACCTTGACCTCGATTTCGATGTTGGCGAAACGATAGTCATCCATGTGACCGTGACGGATGATAGCGACATTAGCTCGGTGATACTTCAGTATGTCATCGACAATGTCACTTACAACGTCACAATGACCTTGGACGACGCGCACACATATTTTGGGCAGATCCCAACGCAGAATCGTGTTGTGAATATAACTTACCGCATCATAGCCGAGGATGCGGCTGGTAATATAGCTATCACCGAGGACATCCACATATCCATCGTCGAGCCCTCGAATGATTTGTTTCTGCAGATCTCATTTATCCTGCTTGTCGTCCTGTTGATGTTGATGGCGTACCTGTACCTCTCCCGCCCCATCATCGACGAGGTCTTCGTCATGTACCAGGACGGAACGTTACTGGCGCACCAGACCAGGAGGCTGAAGCCGGGCATGGACGATCAGATATTGGGAGGAATGCTGATCGCCCTGCAGAACTTTGTCCGCGATTCCTTCAAGGACGAGTCGTCCACCGTCCTGAGGCGCATGGACTTCGGGGAGAGGAAGATACTCGTGGAGCGCAAGGACGACTTCTTCATGGCCGTGGTATTGAGCGGTAAGCGCGCCGGAAGCGCCCCGCAACGTATGATGAAGGTATTGGACCAGATAGAAGAGGGATACTCGCAGGTGCTGAACGAGTGGGACGGCGACCTGGATAAGGTGAGGGGGATCAGAGATGAGACCAAGCCGATATTCCAGAGGACCAACCCTCTGGAGAGGCTCAGGGGCAAGAAAGGGGAAGGGGATTCCTTTTAATACCCCTTGATTTTAGGGAGGGCGGAATGATAACGGTTGAACAGATGGTGACGGTGCTGCTTCTATGCGCAGCCCTATCCATACTATCCTGGAAGCTTGGCCTGCTCACGTTGGATGGAAGCCTGGCATCGTTCGCTGTGGGCATGGTCCTAGGCCTCTTCGGAGGGATAGGTTGGCTCCTGCTCCTGGTCCTCTTCGCCTTCATGGGTTTCGCGGTAACGAAGTTCAAGATGGAACAGAAGGTCCGGAGGAGGGTGCAAGAGGGAAGGAACGGCGAGCGCGGTTACCGGAACGTCCTGGCCAACGGCGCCGTTCCCATGGCCATCGCCCTGTTCACCTTCCTGGCCGGATGGGACGGGCAGGTTCCCGCACTGATATACATGAGCGCCGTGTGCGTGGCGGCAGCAGATACCACCGCGAGCGAGCTGGGCGTTCTTTCAGACCGTACCTACATGATCACCACCTTCAAGCGCGTGCCGGCCGGTGTGGACGGGGGAGTGTCGCTCTACGGAACGGCCTGGGCCGTGGCGGCCTCGGCCTTCGCCGCCCTGGTGGGATGGGTGGTCATATTGGGCAGCACACCAAGCCTGCTGGTGTTGGTACCGATAGCGATGGGTGTGTTGGGATGCTTCATCGACAGCGTGATCGGCGCTACGTTGGAGACGCAGGGGCTGATGACCAAGCTTTGGAACAACATCACCTCCATGGCGTTAGGGGCCATGGTTGCCTTACTGCTGCTTTTCTGAGAAACAGTTAATACTGCCTCCGCCAGTATTTTAACGGACATGAAGGTGGGGAGAGAGGAGGACTTCGGGGCGTACCTGATATGGCACAGGGAAGTTAACGCTGCGTTGGATTTCTTTAGATACCTGATACG
>Ga0209269_1001043_pt1 | contig 17252 bp, 28 predicted proteins | sample MTBAKMMethaMetaG_FD_187455 | JGI IMG/M metagenome (GOLD analysis project Ga0209269, IMG submission 187455) | Enrichment culture microbial communities from Arthur Kill intertidal strait, New Jersey, USA, that are MTBE-degrading - MTBE-AKM (Arthur... | ecosystem: Environmental > Aquatic > Marine >... | reverse complement strand
TTCGATCTCTTATAGAGGATATATTCAAATTAGCCAAAAATGCATTCGCCATGAAGAGATTACACCGATATTCTCGTCGATCGGTTCATAAATTCGTCTGTGTGAATGTACTTTTAGCCGGGATCATCATATTGCTGGGATTTAACTCAAAGAAGCAATTACAGGCCTTGGCTGAATGGTGAGAGGAGGAGGGGGTTAAAGAGAAATTTTTTGCCCATTTCTTCTCGGAGATCGAAATACTGGATTTCACGCTCCCAGCAGCCAGGAGCGCCAGTGATATCGGGGCACGTATGGCGTCGGATGGAAATCGTGTCAATGCATTTGACATCCTCATTGCAGGCATCGCACTGGCACATCACGCACCGGAGATTCTCACGGCTGATCTGGATTTCCTGGATATCTTAAAAATATTCCGGGTTCGAGGTCAGGGAGTATGACCGGCCGGGAAAAGCGTAAAAAAATATCAACCAGTCTTCCTATGCCCTGAGCCTGGGAGGATGAACTGCCTGCATGCACTCACCTTCTTCATCACAATGACCGGGTTTTCCATACAGGCCGGAATACCCGATGAGTGAATGGTTCAAGATATCGCGGAAGGAAGAGTTTTTGGGTTTGTGCTTTCTATTCCCCTGATGAGTGGTTGGGAGAGATGGTGGGAAGGGCTTTTGATTCGTTCGTTTCGTTCCTGTGGAATTATTCTGAGAAGCCGGACTGTTGTGCTCACCAAAATCGGGGAGAAATGTTGTGTTCTCCCGGAGGCTTACGTACTTCGATAGATTTTTTTGGATCCGGTGCAGGGATGGATATCATCCTTCTTACGCAAATTCTATCTCTCCATAGTACTAACTGTGTATACACAGTATATGGCGACGAAGACGATCAATATCAAGGAATCCGCATACCAGGCATTGAAATCGATGAAGCGCGAGGGAGAGAGCTTTTCAGATGTCATCATCCGGCTTTCGCGGGGGGAAGAACAGTCAGTTGTAGATTTTGTCAGATCACTTCCCCGCGATCTCAGGGAAGAGCTTGTGGTTTCGGTTACACGCGGAAAACAGGAGCTCGATGAGGCACATCCCCGGGAGGCGCAATTGTGAGCATCGTCGATACCTGCTTCTTAATCGATCTTATCCGCGAAGATCCGGGTGCTATTGGGTTTGCAGAACAGTTCTCCAACCTGAAAACGACGTCCATTTCAGCTGCCGAGTTCCTGTATGGTGCACGGATAAGCGCCCGGCCAGGTCTGTATGATACAGCAAAGAAATTTCTCGCGTACTTTCCGATCCTTGCCTTCGATGCTGAAGCAGCATCTCTGTATGCAGATATTGCTGCAGATCTCAAGCAGAGCGGCAGCAGGATCTCGTCATTCGACGAGCTGATTGCCGCGATCGTTCTCCGGCACGGTGAAGAAATTGTATCCCGTGATGCTCACTTGAAAACGATTTCGGGTCTGAAGGTCATTCCCTATTGATGACCCGGAGCGGAGTTATAATGCCCGGTTACACAATCGCGCCGGTTTTGTGAAGGATACTTTTTTTGGGTGCATTGTCAATATGGGCTGCCTGCCCGACCACAAACTCATTGGGTCATGAACGTGAATGAAAGATCCAATGAGCCCTGATGAAGAATATCCTGCCGCATGTGGCTGGTCGCCCATACATATCGAGGGGTATTGTCTTCTTAACGTGGATTACGAGATGCGGAAAGACCGCGATGTCTTCGAAATGCAGGCAGACGGATCATTCATACGCGTAGATAATCCGATGTATGATCCCGATGTACAACCGGATCCCCGCCCGGAGGGATGCAGTGGATCGGTCTGTTCGCGGTGTATAGGGTGCGTGTATTTTGGCTGGTGCGATGCCGAAGAGGAGGAAAAACGGTCGATCTGAGGGAAAATATGGATATTGAGGTTAGTGCAATCTTTGGCCGGCACACGGATGCCCCGTGTTTTCATCACTGCATGCCGGTAGCGGGTGTGGAATATGGGACGATCCGGCCCGACCGGAGCCTTTCGTCTCCCGACTTCCTGCCTGCGTATGAATGGCTCGAGCAGGAGATCGGTTTTTTCCCGCTCTTCATCGCTGTTGGAAGATCAGACGAGGTCATCCGGATGAGCGGGTATACCGACAACTGGCAGGTATTTGTCGGATGTGAAGGGGGGATAAAACAGTATCGCAGGAAGGGGGAATACCCCAATCTCGCCCTTTTTTCATTCCGGAACGTTGATGGTGTATTCATGGACTACGTGGACTGGCATATCGCGCTCAATGCCTGCATGAACGGGCACCAGGTCTCATCCTTTGGAAACGTCGGATATTCAAGCCGTACTGGAATAAACGCAGGTGGATTCAATCTGCACTGCAGGGTACGCACCTTGTGCAGATGGTGATCCCTGAGCTGCCCCTGGCCGAAGCGGTGGAAGGAAAAGTGCGAAACAGGTCGCAGGTGGAGCATTTGGAAAGATTGGGATTTTCACATGTGTCGGCAGCACGGTTACGGGTTTCGGGTGTTGGAAAAAGATTATCCCACGCAAACGGGATAATCGAAGACAGGTGATTTGCCATGATTATCGGTATCACGAGGATGAATTCCAGGGTTCAGGTCGTCATTCCCGCATCCATGAGAAGCGATCTTGTCGAGGGCGCTCAGCTCCTCATAACCAGGGAAGGAGACCGGTTCATCTTAAAACCACTTGAGGATCTTGAACCGGCTGTAAGAGAGGATATCCTATTTGCAGAGAGGACGGAACGGGCATTTCTTGCATACGAAAAAGGGGGATTTTCAGGAAAGAAAGACACTGATCTCATCGAAGACCTCATATCGTGGTAAGTGCGGCATCATTTGTTGAAACCAACGCTTCATAACGCATATCCCCAGGAATCCCTGGATTGGTGGGAAAACCTTCCCGGGCAATTGTATACCGTGTTGTAGTGAGCAGGTCTGGCGAAGAGTATAATTATGCATACACATATGTGTATTATATGCCCACCCGGACCATCAGCATCAGCGAAGAAGCATACCAGGCATTAAAAAGTCTCAAGGAATCCGGAAGGATGAGTTTTTCAGAGGTCATCGTGAAGTATTATCCCCGTCGCCGTGCACTTTCCGAGGTCCTGGAGGCCATCTCCCCAAAAGAGGACCTTGCCGCTTCGATCGAGTCGGCGTCAGAGGAGATGAGATCCCGGAAGGCCCGCACGGCAGAGATCTGATCATGCCGGTCCTGGATACGACCTTCATAATCGATCTTCTCAGGAAACGCCCGGAAGCCTGTCAAAAGCTCAAGGAGCTGGAAGAAGATAGAGCGTTTCTTGCGACTACCTGCATGAATGTCCTTGAGCTGTATCGCGGGGTGTATCTCTCGTCCGAGGTAGAGGGAAACCTTTCGCTCATCAGGTCAATCCTTGAAGAAATTCCAGTTCTTCCGGTCACCGAGGAGGTGTTCCCGGTGTTTGGGGAGATATCGGCACAGATGTTCCGAAAGGGTGTACGGGCAGGCGATTTCGATGAGATTATCGCGGCCGTAACCCTTTGCTATGACGGGGTGATCGTCACCCGTGAGAATCATTTTACGAAGATACCTGGTATCACGGTTGAAAAATATTAGGTTTTGACTATATGTTTACGGGTTCTCAATAATTGTTCTGGTGATTGAAATGAGAGAGCAGAGAATCCTCAGTTGTTTCCTTCCCGAACCTCGCCCAAGGATATGCACCATCCTTCGTCCAGCGTGTCCGTGGATTTTTCCAGTCCCCGGGCAAAAAAATTTGATCCTTCTCAAGTATCAGCAAGGTATTCATCCGGGCTGAGAACGGAAAGCGGGGTCTTTTCCTGGTAGTGCCGGGTATTCCACGTCACAAGAGACGAAGCGTTGCTGTTCTCCGCCACCCACAGCACTTTTGCATCACCGTACAGGAGCCCCCTCTCCATCATCTCCATCAGTTCCCCGGAATAGTCAGCCCAGAAGACTTCCGGCGAAAGTGGAGAGAGGTGAGGAAAAAGAACCTGCATATCGGCAGCAGTTGCATAGGCTTCAAGGAGCGACCGTGCAGGTCCTGGTTTCCCTGCGACAGAGAGGATTCCGGCGAGCTCGAGGAGGTTGTAGATGGTTGTACCCCGGGGAATCTCCTGTGTATCCCTGATGAAGGTACAGGCCGTGTTGTGCCGGTCATCCTTCGTGAAGAAGTGATACAATGCAAGCACATCGGTATCGATGACGATCACCGGCGCACCTCAGAGATGATCTCATCGATGGACTTCCCGGGGAACGCCTGCTCCAGTGATCGTGTAATCTCTTCAGGGTTCAGGACCTCGCCCAGGTTTTCAATCGACCCCTTCCCGGGTCTGCCAAGATATTTCCTGATTATTGATTGCCGGAGAGGGTCTTTTCTCTCGTATGCAAGGGCAAGTCTCCGGACCGCGTCAAGAATGGCCTCGCTCCTGCTTGTGTAGAGCCCTTCTTTTGCAAGGCGATCGAGTGCCTCAACCAGCCGTGGTGGCATGCGGACCTGGACAAGCATGCTCTTTGTTGTCATGCTTTTGTATATACATACAAATGTATATCAATGTGATGGCGGTTGGACTTTCGGAGAGCATATCATGCCTACCATTGCGGGCCATGGAGAGTTCCTCCAGTTGTCATAGTGCCTGGTCACGAAATGACTATGGCGTTCCTGTACCAACTCTGTCATTACATGGATCCTGAGTCGGGGGAGATTCTCTTTATCACGGAAGTCGGTTCGCGGATGTGGGGAATGGAGGAGTTCGCGAGTGACTATGACTGGGTCCATATTTACCAGGTGCCGACCCGGTCCATCCTGGAAGGGCGAAAACTCCCTGTTACACGACCTCAGAAGCAGTATACAGATGATCATGGCAGGTTGATTGATGCTTCGTTCATGGAGATTGGGCACCTGGTGCAGCTGCTAATATCGGGGAATATCAATGCAATCTGGGCGGTCACCAGTCCGCTGGTCATCGCTGACCTTTCCGATGCACGGGAACGACTCCGGAAAGTCGTGGTTTCCACGCTCTCCCGGAAGAGTTACCATTCAATCAGGGGTATGGCGGAGTCACAGGCATCGGACGCCGTCCGGAGACGCGGCCAGGACAATCCGGAAAAACCATATCTCTCCGCCATCCGTACACTCCTGTTCGGACAACGGCTTCTTTCAGAAGGAATCCTTGATTACACGGTCATGAATGGTTTTTTGCGGGATCGCGAAGGGAGTCCCGGAGACCGTTACGAAGCAGAGTTCATGAAGCTGGATGAAGCGTACAGGGAGAGCCGGCTCCCTCTGGTCCCTGATGAGGGGCTGTTTCGTGACCTGCTCTTCTCATTCCGGACAGGCGATCTGGAACGAGCCTGAATTTTTGTGCCGGGTCTTCCTGGAAAAGATGGGTTTGGTGGATGACGTATTCCAGGGGGACACCTGTCGTGGACTGTAAATGTTATTAGTATTTACATGGTGATAGTATACCCATGCCAGCGGTAAAGCGGATTCCCGTGTCCGAAACGGTTTGGAAAAAGCTCGGGGAGATGAAGGGTGCAGGCCAGACCTATGACGATCTTCTCGAAGATATGATAGAACAGGTAAAGAAGGGCCGCCTTGAGGAAGACGTGAAGGCATGGGAAAGCCTCCCTGACTCTGAGTATGTCTCCCTCACGGAGATGAATGATTGAATTTTGAAGTTAAAGTCCGGAATACAGCCGGGGCATACATCTCGAATGTACCTGAAAAATCCCGGCGTATTATGAAAAACGCACTTTACAGCCCTGGTGAAAACCCCTTCCCTGGTAGCGGCGGGGACAAGGAAAAACTGGTTTTGCGGGCCGGAAGAGTGATATTCAGATTGCATATCGCTCATACATATACCGCATTTTACAGCATTGACACGGAGAACAAGATTATCCGTGTTCACGAAATTCTCCCCATCGAACAGGCCCATAAAAAGTATGGTCGACTGTAGTCAGCTGCACGTTCTATTGAAAGAACCCCAAATACAGTTTATGCATCCGTCCCGGCCAAGACGCCTCGAATTTCGCCTGCCAGAATTTTCGAACAAAAAATGGAGGAGATCATCCCACGCAAACACACAAATAGAGGGTGTAAGATATATCTTACTGATGTATTATGGATATCGGTATTACAAGGATCAGCTCGAAGGGGCAGATTGTCATTCCTGCATCCATGAGGAGTGATCTAGCAGAAGGCGAACAGTTCCTTGTCATCCGGGAGGGAGACCGGTTCATCTTAAAACCACTCGAGGATCTTGAACCGGCCGTAAGAGAGGATATTATCTTTGCCGAGAAGACGGAACGGGCATTTCTTGAATACGAAAAAGGAGGATTTTCAAGGAAGAAGGATACTGATTTCATCGAAGATCTCGAATCATGGTGACCGTTTTATACAGTCCAACGTTTGAAAAAACCATCAGGAAGATGAAGGATGGACGGACAAAGAAACGGTTAAAGGCACAGATTATAAAGATAGTCAGGAATCCGGAGATTGGAAAGCCGATGCGGTACTCCCGGAAACAGACAAGGGAAGTCTATGTTCCTCCATTCCGTCTCTCGTATTGCTATAACGGGCAAAAAGACATCCTGATCTTCCTGGCACTCTACCATAAAGATGACCAATGAAGGCATCCTGATACCACCGTATTGCCTGGCAGAGAGAATTATCAGACTCACTTTTCATTATTCTACTGGCCAAGAAACCATGTCTCCTCTTGGAGGCCGCCGGAATCGGTGATGATTAAGCGGGCGTTTGATACGAGGTGGAGGAATTCCAGGTAGCACGACCGCGTTTTCATTATCACGATGACACTCCCTATTCATATCCAGCGGAATACCTATATCTCTTAAAGTATACATTGGTGTATGGCAGGAGAAGTGACCACCATCAAGATTACACCTGGTGTGAAAAAAAGACTGGACAAGCTGAGACGATTTCCCCGTGAGTCTTATAACGAGATAATCTCACGGCTTACGCTGGAAGCGGAGGAAGACGGAATAACCGAAGAAGATATAAGAGACATAGAGGAAGCACTGGAAGACATCAAGGCGGGCCGTGTATATTCAACGGCCCAGTTAAAAGAAAAACTCGGTCTTGATTGAATGGAATATACCCTCATCTGGACCGATAAATCCCGAAAAAACCTTGAAAAATTACCAAAAGATATAGCGGCCAGGATTATTGAATCAGTTGAATCAATCCGTGACGATCCGTTTCCGCACATTAACCGGTTGGCGGGCTCAGCCTGGTACAAATACCGAGTGGGCAGATACAGGGTCATTCTTGACGTAAAACGGAAGATCCTTATTATATACGTGATTAAGGTCGGGCCAAGGAAGAAAATCTACAAGAACCTGCCATAGCAGGAACTCTTTATCCCGTTTTCATGAGGATGTCCACCATCCTCCGTCCTGCATGACCGTCGCCATAGGGATTCTTCCAGCCCGGTTTTTTGTCGAGCATGATCCTGCTCTTCTCAAGAATAGTGTGTGCATCGGTCCCGGCGAGGACGCCTCGATCCAACGTCGAGAGTCTCCGGCCGCCCGGTGTTCACTCGTAATGTGACGCAGGGGACGCCGAGGATGCACGCCTCCTCCTGCAGGCCGCCGGAATCGGTGATGATTAATTTGGCATTTGATTCTAAGTGGAGGAATTCAAGGTAGCCGAGGGGTTTTGTGAGGGTGATCGAGGGTGCGGTGAGGTTGAACTTGGTCATCATCTTCCCGGTCCGGGGGTGGATGGGGAAGATGACCGGAAGGCCGGGCCTTACGAGAGCATATCCTGCCTGCGGTATAAATGACAGTATCTAAAAGTGAAGCTTATGAAAATGACCGTTCCAAGTCACGGCATACGTATAATAGTTCTTGGCTTCAATTGTCTCAACATGAATCCAGTTTCACGGATTATCCTGGACCCCTCAATCCTGGTAGGCAAGCCGGTTATCCGGGGGACACGGATCGCGGTTGATCTCGTTTTAGAACTCCTTGCATCCGGATGGTCAGAAGCGGTGATCCTGGAGGAGTATCCCGGACTTGAACACGAGGATATTTTAGCCTGCATACGATATGCGCAGGAGATCGTTCAGTCTGAGCGGGTATATTCCACCACCAACCAGGAAAAGATTGCCGGATGAAGTTCCTTGCCGATGAAAATATCCCGGCCTCTCTTGTGCGGGATGATGAGTGATACTTTCTTTAATCTGGAATTGCATACATACCCTTGAGATGTATAAGGACCCGGAAATTATCTTCATTGTCGAGGAATCGCCTGAAGGAGGATATAGGGCCCATGCACTCGGCCACTCCATTTATACCCAGGCAGATGACTATGAGGAACTCAAGACCATGGTGCATGATGCGGTATTCTGCCATTTTGAAGAGGATGAACGCCCCAAAATCATCAGGCTTCACGAGGTTGTATGATGCCTGATGAGATGGCAATCAGTCAATGATTTAACCATGTAAGAAAACATTATGGAAATGAGGAAAGAGTGTTGATATGCCGATTCTCTACCGGGCGCGATACGAGAACAGAACATGAAAACCCATAGGGGAACTGCCTCTTAAGGAAGGAGAGACTGTGACATTCGAGATTAAAAAATCGATTGCTGATGCGATGTACGGGCTTCTCCCTCTCGATGAGGAAACAGTGGAAGAGATAATCGAGTGGGACGGGTGGGATTGACTCTATCCCATTAACCCTCTGACACGTATGTCTTTGTCGATTCGAATATCTTCCTGTACGTGTTTTTCAAGCATTCCGTGTATGGGGATTCGTGCCGGGAATTCCTTAAAAGAATAGAAAATGGAGAGGTCCTGGGTTTTATCGATGAATTTGTTCAGAACGAAGTATTTCATAAACTGATGGTTGCTGCAGTTGCAAGCCGTAAAAGGCTTTCATTGCCTGATGCAGTGTCGTATATCAAAAGAAACCCGGATATTCTCAAGACTGTTCCTGAGCTCTGGCAGGCGTGTGAATTGCTGAAATCCATGGACCTGGAAGTTATTCCTGGCCCCCTATTTGGTGAATCCCTGGTCCTCTCGGAAGAATTCCAGCTTCTTGCAACCGACGCAATTCATGTCGCCGCAATGCAAAAAGCAGGCATTGAAAATATCGCATCAAACGATTCGGACTATCTTCGCGTGAAATCTTTCCGCGTATGGCGCCCGATGCATTGAAATTCAACGAATCGATCCTGAAAACAGGTCGATTTTTCAACGGTCCTTCGTGTAGCCTCTCCACTATTCGTTGTCCCGCATGACCGTCGCCGTAGGGATTCTTCCAGCCCGGTTTTTGTGAATCGTATCCTGATGACGATCCCTGTCCCTCGGTGCTCATGCCTGGTTTTATACGGAAAAAACGTGTATCATGTAGTAATCGGGATCTGCGATGATCATATCAGGGTCATCACTGCATGCGTGCCGGATGAGGAACAATGGATCGATACGCGAACGAGGAGGAAAAAAGAATGATTCCAGAGAGGTGCACGTTCTGTAAAGGCACCCTGCGGGAAGGAAAAACCGAATTCATTGCACGGGTCGGGGATGAGATCATTGTCGTCAGGGATGTTCCTGCTTACGTCTGCGACCGATGCGGGGAGGCATACTACAGCGCAGAAGTTTCACGGAAGATCGATGCCGTGATGAAGGACGTTCACAGTGGCAGGCTTTGCTGCCGGCCTCTCGCGGCAGGCGAGGTCGAACTCATCGGGTGAAGGCAGAGGCTTGGAACGCTCCATCCTGGTAGAGAGTGTGACAATGAAAGTAACCATAGATAAAGATGCCGACGCCCTGTACATGCGTCTCTCTGACACGCAGATTCATGACTCCGAAGAGGTGAAACCCGGTGTCATTCTGGACTATGACGATCAGGATAATCTCATTGGCATAGAGATTCTAAGGGTTTCTGAGCGTGTCCCACGATCAAACCTGAAGTCCGTCCTCATAGAATCAGAATTGTGAGACGGTGCAGGGGGGAGAACCGGGACGAATGTTCCTGCATACCCGGAGCCCGGGACTGTAAAACTCTTATATCAGGTAACGATTCCGCTTATTACCCGGGCTCATTTTTATCTTTATGCCGAGGATTATCCCTCGTCACTTCCCCAACCCTGCCTCCACCAACACATCCACCATCCTCCTCGCTGCATGACCGTCGCCGTAGGGATTCTTCCAGCCCGGTTTTTTGTCGAGCATGATCCTGCTCTTCTCGAGGATAGTTCGTGCATCGGTCCCGGCCAGGACGTTCGATCCCACGTCCAGCGTTTCCGGCCGCTCGGTATTTTCTCTTAATGTGACGCAGGGGACGCCGAGGATGCACGCTTCTTCCTGCAGGCCGCCGGAATCGGTGATGATTAATTTGGCGTTTGATTCCAGGCGGAGGAATTCCAGGTAGCCGAGGGGTTTTGTGAGGGTGATCGAGGGTGCAGTGAGGTTGAAGTGGGTCATCATCTTCTCGGTCCGGGGATGGATGGGGAAGATTATCGGGAGGCCGGTCTCCCGGTGCACGCCGTCGAGGCCAGCAAGGATGCCTGCCAGGTTCTTTTTCACGTCGACGTTCTCGGCACGGTGGGCGGTGACGAGGATGTATTGCCCCTTCTCTAAGTCTTCAAACCTGAAGGAGACTCGCTGTTTCATCTCTCTTCTCTTCAGGTTTTCCGCACTGAAGGAGACACTTTGTTTCATCTCTCCTCTCTCCAGTTCTTCCAGCCCTGAGAAGCCACGTTGGTTCTCTCCTATCTCCCGGTCTTCCGGTCCTGAGGATACAAGTTGGTTCTTCTCTCCTCTTTCCACATCCTCCAACCCCGGAGAGATCCTGTGTCTCTTCTTCGCAATCTCCAGGTTCTGGAAGACGGCATCCACGACGGTATTGCCGGTGACATGGATCTTCTCGTCCGGGATTCCCTCATCTTCCAGGTATCTCCAGGCGGTCTTTGTCGGTGCGAACAGGAAATCCGAGACATGGTCAGCGATCACACGGTTGATCTCCTCGGGCATCCTCCGATCGAAGGACCGCAGGCCGGCCTCGACATGGGCGACAGGGATGTGGAGTTTCGCCGCCGCCAGGGCTCCGGCCATCACGGTGTTCGTGTCTCCCTGGACAAGCACCACGTCGGGCTTCTCCTGGATGAGTACTTTTTCTACTCCTTCGAGGATCTTTCCTGTCTGTTCCCCGTGCAGCCCGGAGCCGACATCGAGGTTGAATTTTGGCTGCGGGAGTTCCAGCTCTTCGAAGAAGATCCTGTCCATCTCGTAGGAGTAGTGCTGGCCGGTATGGAGCGTGAAGTAGGGGATGTTCCGGGATTCGCACTCTCGTATGATGGGCGAGAGCTTGATAATTTCTGGCCGGGTGCCGAGGACGAGGGAGAACATGCGTTATGGGGTATTTCCTCTGGGAACAATTGAATGTACCGGTCAACCAGGCAGGGAGATTGGGTGAAGCCCAGGTCAGATGTGTGTTTCCTGCAGTGGTTGTACGAAATTGATGATAGTTCATCGGTCACTGCCGTGTCATAGATTTGTACAGTCTCGTATCTTTCTGAAACGGAAAAGATCTCCCTGGTTCACACAAGGTATTCAAGGACCGGGTCGAGGTTTTCGTATCCAACAAGGCGACCGGCAGGGCGCTGCTGTGACTGATCACCGCCATACACCACGAATGACCGGTCCGCGGTGTTTCCGGATAATGTATTCCAGTAGGTAATGTCTTTAAAGTAATCTTTGTTTGCTGTCCTCCCTGCCTTCATCTCGACCGGGATCAGGTCTCTTCCCTGGTATTCGATGATACAGTCGATCTCGTGCCCGTGTTGATCGCGCCAGAAGTACAGGTTGGATTCCCTGCCCTTATTGAACCGGTATTTCAGGAATTCAGCAAAGATCAGGGATTCAAAGAGCCCTCCTTTCAATGAATGATAGCAGAGATTATCCGGGTCTGGTATTCCTGCAAGGTGGGCGGCAAGTCCTGGATCGGTGAAGTAGAGTTTGGGCATCTTCACCAGCCGTTTATTGAAGTTTTTCTGATGAGGCCTGACAAGGACAATGATGCAGGATGTTTCGAGGAGTGACAACCACTCCTTTGCCGTATTATGGGTAATCCCACAATCCTGTGCAAGAGAAGAATAATTTATGATCTGCCCGTTTCGAAAGGCGCACATCTTCATAAATGTCTGGAACGTCGAGAGACTCTGCACCTGTTTCAGCTGCCGCAGGTCACGTTCGAGATATGTCTGGATATATGATGAATAAAAATCCGCCGGTTCAAGAGTACTGCTATACAGGCGGGGAAAGAAACCTCTGTAGAGATAATCCTCGTAGGGCCGGATTGCGATCCCCTCCCGAACAAGCTCCCTCATGGAGAGCGGCAACAGCCGTATGATCCCGACGCGGCCGGCAAGTGACTGGGAGATACTCTCCATCAGCAGAAAATTTTGGGACCCCGTCAGGATGAAGTGTCCCGGTCTGTCGAACCGGTCCAGGATGCCCTGCAGGTATGAAAAGAGTGCCGGGACTCTCTGCACTTCGTCAATAACTGCACCGGTCACCTCGAACTGTGCCAGAAAGCTTCGCGGGTCCTCTTCTGCGAAGGCACGGGTATCGGGATCTTCCAGGAGTACGTATGGTTTATGGGGAAATACCGACCTGACAAGTGTTGTCTTTCCTGACTGGCGTGGGCCGATGACAGAGACCGCTGGAAATCCTTCTGCAAGCCTCTTCAGGCTCTCCTCTGCATCCCGCTTGATCATGGTTCCGCTCCTTAGTTGGACTAATTGTAAATCACATTTACAATCTGCCGGTACAATCTATGGTTCATACCCTATTAAATCTCCTGCTATAGCCATGGTATACGACAGGTTTCCCTGCCTCATGGGGTGGGTGGTGCTGTTCACCTCGTGGTCGGTGTGCGATGGAAAGTGCGATAATTCGGAGTATTTAGGGCGTCAGTGATTTGAAGATATTCAAGATCCCAACAGATCAATCCAATCTGCCCGGTATCTTACAAAACATCATCACCGGGAGATTCCTATCGCATGACGGCTATGCATGTCGATGAGCGGTGCACTGTCAAGATATTCCCGGATAATATCTGCGATGACCCGGTGCAATGCAAGGGCATCTTTGCAAAAGGCGAGTTTTCCTTCACTTACGACCCTGAACCGGATTGCAAGCGGCAGATCGTCAAGGAGATGGATCTCGATCGTTTGGGAACCATACCCTTTCAGGTCCAGTCGCTCTTCCCCGGGGATATCTCCGGCAGGGACGATACAGAGGTCGATATCGGAAAATAGTCGTTGCTGGCACCGTGCTGCCGATCCGAAGAGGATAAGTGCAAGGACGCCGTCCCGGATACGAAGATCCTCCGCAACCGACCTGATTCCCGTCGCAAGGATCTCCTCTTCTGTTATTTCCTGAATCAAAACCGCCTTTCAATACATATCAGGAATTCCAGCATTCTTATAGTCTTTTAGTTCTCCTGGAACCGGGGTTGATGCGATTGGTCTGTCTGCTCGCCGTGCAGCCCGGAGCCGACATCGAGGTTGAATTCCGGCTGCGGGAGTTCCAGCTCTTCGAAGAAGATTCTGTCCATCTCGTAGGAGTAGTGTTGGCCGGTATGGAGGGTGAAGTAGGGGATGTTCCGGGATTCGCACTCTCGTATGATGGGCGAGAGCTTGATAATTTCAGGCCGTGTGCCGAGGACGAGGGAGAACATACGTGATGTGGTATTTCCTCTGGGAACAATTGAATGTACCGGTCAACCAGGCAGGGGAATTGGGTGAAGCCAGGTCAGATGTGTGTTTCCTGCATTGGCTATGCGAAATTGATGATAGTTCATCGGTCACTGCCATGTCGATAGATCTGTACAGTCTCGTATCTTTCTGAAACGGAAAAGATCTCTCTGGGAAGAACTTCTTCTGCGTCGAGTGAACGAGATATCCTGGTTTCGTTCGAAAAAGGTGGTGCAATCTTCGATCATTTCATGGAATTGATCTTCTATCCTGAGGACGCAATTCAAAAAACCTGGTCGACCTTGTTAGCCGCAGCAGTATCTGTCCTTACATGAAACACGAGATTGTTCCAAAGGTTAAAATGGTTATTTATTGATGAGCAACGCTTCAAATCCAGCTTGCACAAAATGATGGTCACTGGTAAGTACTTTGTGTATGTTCCATTCCTTCATGACAACTATCGAGATACAATCGGTAAGACTCCATGCTTTATCCGATCGTTGTTCATAAAGCATCCACCCCTTCTCCCATAATTCCCGGTCGACAAATATGATCTCTACACGGGTTGATGCGAGAAGATTATTCCGAAAGGTTATTACCGCTGATTTGTATGCGGGATCACACAGGGCATTTGCCGTTTCAACAAGAATTGATGAAGTTGTGATTACATGTGAACCTGATTTCAGCAATTTCTTGTAGAGCCGATTGGTTTTTGTATGGAGGTTATCCTGTTGGTTTAATAGTGCAATCCAACAGACCGTATCGACAAAAAAGGTGTTATTATTCATGGACTTCCCGTTTCGGTGTCCCGTATAGATAGTGGTTATGTTCCGTCGAAAGATCGGGGATCCGGGTCGTCACTGCTAATGATGCAATATTAAATGCAGGATCGTTCTCTACATCGATATCTTCGTCAATATCTTTTATGGTGATTGTATATTTTTTCCCTGCCTTAAGGTTGACAGGGCCGGATGGCCGGAGTACCGATCCATCGAATACAACTTTCAATGTTTTAGCCATACCTGATTTCTCCATTATGTGCAAACGGCAGAATCAATTATCATATTTGTTTTAGGTTCTCCTGAATAATTAATCATTGTGAATGGGGTGTATTTTTTGGGAAGAAGAGATACTGCCCCCGGTTTCCAGGAATATATCATAGGCATGCCCGGATCAGCTGGGGCCGGATACGATAGTCTTTTGATTTTATTACAACCAGCAGATCGATATCTGAATCATCAGTCGCCTGGCCCCGGGAAACCGAACCGAATACGATTGACCTTCACGATCTGGTGATCGTATTCAGAAATGCAATCGTAAACGGTCTGGATCTTTCCGGGACTCAAACATTGGTACAGTATACATTTCCTCCCACTCCATGAACTTTGCAGGTATCAGTTCCCCGGGCAGGGACTCCTGAACCCGGCAGAAGGCCGGACGGGACGGTCGATATTGTGCAAAACCCATCAACGGGGTCATCGCCAGGTCCTTCCGGAGGGCAGCCCCTAACCGTTCTTTATGGATGGACTTCATATTAATAACAACTTTTCTTTAGGAGAGAACAGTTATATAAATGGAGCCCGAATATGAAGATACGATATGAATAAAGACCAGCTATCTGATGTAATCTTACAGCAGCAGGAGATCTTTAGGGAGATTCCCGGAGATGTGATCGAGCGTGAAATTGATCCCGAAAAATACATGCGAGGAAAAGAGATAGTAATTGTTACCGGAATCAGACGATCGGGCAAGAGCACCTTGTTAAAACTCATCGCTGAAAGATACCGTGAAAACGGCGAAAATGTCCTGTTCATAAATTTTGAGGATATAAGACTTTCAGATATCACGACAAAAAATTACAGCGATATTGAAGATATCGCAATTGAATTTTTCTCTCCTGAAAAAAAGGCGGTCTTCTTCTTCGACGAGATCCAGTATGCACCATCATGGGAAAGATGGCTTAACAATCTCCATTTCAAAGGGCACAAAGTATTTGTCACCGGTTCGAATGCCAGGATACTGGGCAGTGAGATTGCAACGGCACTTACAGGGAGAAATGTCGTACTCGATCTGTACCCGTTTACTTTTAAAGAATATCTAAAACTAAAAAAAGTAGACATCCCGCCGGAGAAGATGCTTACATCAAAAAAATCCGCAGAAATATTTCACTACTTTAAGGTATATCTTGAAATGGGAGGATTCCCCGAAGTTCTAAAGGAGGACAACATAGAACTTTCAGCGTATTACTTCAATGACATCCTGAAAAGGGATATTGAAAACCGCCATAATATAAAGGACAGTACGGGGCTATCGAGGCTTGCGACCTATCTTGCAACAAATTCTTCTTCGATTTTTACATACTCTACACTCAAACAGATTACCGGGATAAAAAGCAACAACACGATCAGCCAGTATATCGAATATTTCAGAAATTCATATCTTTTCTATACGCTTCCTGCCTTTTATTACTCCCTGAAAAAGCAGGTCCAGGCATCATCAAAGATATACTCGGGGGATAACAGTTTTCTAAAGACGGTTTCATTCAGTTTTTCAGACAACACCGGACAGAAACTAAAAAACCTGGTGTTCTTATACCTTCTCCAGTCAAAAAAAGGCTATACGCTGTTCTACCATCTCCATGAGAAATCCGGTAAGGAATGCGATTTCCTGATAATGATGGCGACATGTATCCATTCGGCGATACAGGTATCAGCTGATCTGAGAGATAAAAAAACAAAAACAAGAGAAGTAAACGGACTCCTTGACGCATTAAATACATATAAACTGAAAAGGGGGTTCATCCTGACAATGAATACCAGCGGGATGGAAGAGATATCAGGAAAGGAGATCGTAATACTTCCGGTATGGAAGTACATGCTGTATCCTGATCTGTATCAGGAATGCACCAGATGATCAAACAGGGCGGATCGTTCATCGGCAAACCTGACACCTTCTTTTGCTATTTCAGAAAAGAGTTGAAAAATTTCTCTCTCTCATACATTCTGTTTCAGATATGGCCTTCACAGGGTAGTCCACTATTCGGTATTCAGGAGAGAGTAAACATTTTTCACGAAAATTCATTCTTTTCCGGGGATGGTCTGTTATCTCCATGAGTATATCGGAACGGGTATGAATGATGTATCTGTGTAGTCCAAGGTTGTTATCCGCGAGATGGCGAAACCCCGTTCTCTTTCGTATCGCTCCCTTTAATCCCTGCGAGCAGGATCGATCCCCTCGTTGATCGTCTCCTGGCCGCTCGGTATTTTCTCTTAATGTGACGCAGGGGACGCGTGAGGTGATGATCCCGTCATCCCTTCAGGAATATACTTATGAATAAGGGAATTATAACCCTCTTACGAACATTGACTATTTTTTGCAGTATTAATATCGTCAAAACCGAGAATTACAGTTTCATTTACCTTCCCGGCTAAAAGTACAGCTTAAAATCGAATGAAATCTGAAAAAAGCCAAGATTGAACCGTTAAATTGATCGTACTTGAGGGAGTATTCTT
>Ga0209269_1001041_pt1 | contig 17258 bp, 19 predicted proteins | sample MTBAKMMethaMetaG_FD_187455 | JGI IMG/M metagenome (GOLD analysis project Ga0209269, IMG submission 187455) | Enrichment culture microbial communities from Arthur Kill intertidal strait, New Jersey, USA, that are MTBE-degrading - MTBE-AKM (Arthur... | ecosystem: Environmental > Aquatic > Marine >... | reverse complement strand
CGGTCTCACCATGCAAATAAAACACGAGAATTCGCAGAACTGAATCGTATGAAACTGGTATATTTACCGCCATACTCCCCGGATCTGAACCCAATTGAATACATATGGAAAAGTATTCGGAGAATCATTTCACGAACATTCGTACAAGATCTCGATCACCTGAAACAGATAATTCTCGACGCCTTTAAAAAATTTGGGTGTTCATTGAGTTTTGCTAAATCATGGATGAAAACGTTCCTTGGGAATAATTTTAGTATCTTAAGTTAGGTTCTTAACTATAATCGGTAAAAGGATTCACGGAGAGTTCAGATGAAGATTATCTTTGCTATCGTGCGTGAAGAGAGACTTGCGTTTGTCCAGAGATCCCTTGCGGATGTGGGCGTTTATGGTATGACTGTGAAGCATGTGACGGGCAGGGGCGAGCAGAAGGGCCTTTATATCCAGTTCAGGGGGGGCATTCTGGCGGTCGATCTCCTCCCCAAGGTAAGTCTCGAGATCGTGCTCGGGGACGACATGGAGGACCGTGTGGTATCTGCAATCCAGGAAGGTGGCAGAACAGGCAAAATTGGTGACGGAAGAATATTTGTCCTTCCCATCGAACAATCAGCCAGGGTCAGGACAGGTGAAGTGGAGGTCTGACATGTAAAAGTTTTTCGGCCTCCCAAAATAACAGTCTCTCCGGACGCACTTTTTGTATATCCTGAGGCTGGCCAGGGATCCAGAACCTGGTCATCCTTATCCGGTTGTTTTGAAATTGCATCTTCCCGATGAATTGATCTTTTCCCATCTGGTCTGGTCCGCCTGTTATTTCAAATTTCATGTTGCACAAAAATATTATATATGGGTAGAACCATACTTCCTACTGCACAGACAGACTGAACATGAAAGGAGAAATGAAAAGATCGATTGGAGAATTGGTGGAAAGATGGTACTTGATACGGGAACAACTTCCTGGCTTCTGATATCGACCGCACTGGTCATGCTGATGACACCCGGGGTCGGGTTTTTCTATGGAGGGCTTGTCCGGCGGAAAAATTTCATCTCGATGGTCGCACTCGCCTTCATAGTTTTTGCACTGGTAAGCATACAATGGGTCCTGTTTGGGTATTCACTCTCGTTCGGACCGGATGTCGGAGGGTTCATTGGCAACCTGGACCATATCGGCCTCACGGGGATACCGAATGAGGCTGGAGAAGCCGGATATCCACCCCTGCTCTTCGTCGCTTTCCAGATGGTCTTTGCAGCCATAGCGATGGCCATAGTGACATCAGGGTTTGCAGAGAGGGTTAAACTCTCATCATTCATCATATTTGCATTATTATGGACAACCCTGGTATACGATCCCCTGGCTCACTGGGCGTGGGGTGGTGGCTGGGCCGGGGCCTATGGATCCCTTGACTTTGCGGGGGGCACCGTCGTCCATATCAGTTCCGGTTTTGCGGCGCTTGCAGTGGCCCTCGTAATCGGAAAAAGGGCAGGGTTTGGCGAATACAGCATGGAACCCCATAATATTCCCATGACCCTGCTCGGGGCCGCCCTCCTCTGGTTCGGCTGGTTCGGCTTCAATGCCGGGAGTGCCCTTGCGGCCGATTCCATGGCGGTAAATGCATTTCTCGTTACGAATACGTCGGCGGCAGCAGGAGCTCTCTCGTGGCTCTGCGTGAGCTGGCTGCGTGGGAAACCGAGTTCGCTCGGAATGATATCAGGGGCCGTTGCAGGGCTTGTGGCAATCACACCGGCCGCAGGCTACGTGGGTGTCATTCCGGCAATGGTGATCGGGGCAATCGCCGGAATACTCTGTTACGGTGCAATGCTCTGGCGTCTTTCGCGAAAGATGGATGAGAGTCTCGATGCCTGGGCGGTACACGGCGTTGGCGGATTGTGGGGTGCTATTGCTACCGGCATCTTTGCGGCTGCGGCTATTGGGGGCTTTTCCGGACTGATCGAAGGAAACCTCAGCCAGTTCATTGCCAATGCGGCAGGAGCACTTGCAGCCCTCATATATGCGTTTGTCGTTACACTGGTACTGGCAAAACTTGTCGACATGACGCTTGGACTCCGTGTCAGTGACCAGGAGGAGTATGTCGGCCTTGATCTCTCCCAGCACGGAGAACGTGTGTGACAGGGGGACCACTCATGAAGATGGTGAAAGCGATAATCAGGCCCGAAAGGCTTGAATTTGTCAAGAAAGCCCTCGAGAAGGAGGGAATCTATGGGATGACCATATCGGAGGTCATGGGAAGGGGGGACCAGAAGGGAATCTCCCTCCAGTACCGGGGTGGTGCGATGACCATCGACCTCATCCCAAAGATAGAGATAGATATCGTCGTCGGTGATAACAATGCCGAAATGGTCATCCAGAAAATTCGTGATGCAGCGTATACCGGAAAGATCGGCGACGGAAGAATCTTTCTCCTCCCTGTGGAGCGGTCCATAAAAGTCCGTACAGGCGAGGAGACCACCTGATCTCATTCAATCTCACTCTTTTTCGTTTTCCAAATAAAACCTTTATCATAGCCTGTTTTTGCCTCGCCATCATCCTGCGTGAGAGATCGAAAACGAAAATATTCCTTCTTCACAGAGACTCCATCCTCTTCTCCGCGTGATGTCCTGTTCAGGCAACGGCGTGTATTGTTGGATACGGGCTGGATGGAATAAGGCAGGGAAAACGAAATCCTTTGTATCATTCAACAATGAAGAGATCTTTTCCTATCAAAATGGCTCAGCTGTTTTCATCTTGTATTCACAGGTCTCGATGAGAATCATGTGACCTATAAAAAAAACGATCTGGCCTGTACCGGATTCAGGTTCACAACCTCCGGATCGAGTCCAGGGCAGGGGCCCTGACATACCCGCTTGAGTCAACACCGGGCCTTTTGCAGGGGAACAACTGCTCGTTTATTCCCGGGTTCTCCAAGAGCCGCCGCTGTTACGAACCTGATATCACGGTGATTATCGGAGAGCAGCGGCAAAGGGAATCCATAAGCCCTTGAATCCCTGGCCCTCTACAGCAGCGACCCGCACCATCTTATCATCCGTCCCGGAGATCAATCGTGGGATAGTCTGTTGTCGTACGGCCAGGTTCCCGGAGCCTGGCGACGTCTTTCCAGCGTTCCTTCCCGGGATTTTTCTCCTCTTTTCGTGTTTTCCCTCAACACGATCTCCCCCCCGTGAGGGTATTTACCGGATAGTCATACGAGTTGTAAAAGAGTCCCTGCTGAAAAACAAATAAAATCAGAGTGATCTGGCAAAAAAATCCTTTCCATAGGATATCAATAGTCTATTATAAATTCTATAATATCAGGTATTCGTCATGTACCAATCATTATTATATGATACACCTACATTCTCTTGAAAAACGTATACGAGAGTGCCGTCCGGGGGTATTGAGACTGCATCTTTGACGAGGGATAATGATGGCTGCAGACATGTATCGAATTATTGTATTTATCTGCCTGGCAGGAGTGCTCCTGCTTTCTCCGGTTATTGCAGACGATGAAACGCCGATACCGACACCAACACAGACATTCATCCCTGTCAATATCGACTTTTCTGCCAATACAACAGGCGGTTATGCCCCGCTGCATGTTTTGTTCACCGATACTACTGAGTCATCCGGAGAGGTATATTCCCGCGAATGGAATTTTGGAGACGGTTCCTGGTTTGAGGATTCAACGCCGGAAGTGGTTCATACATATACGGATCCCGGGCTGTATACCGTGACCTTCAACAGGCGTGATGAACAGGGAACGCACGTGAAGATCAGGTACAATTTCATCTCCGTGGCGATCCCCCCCACCCCGACCCCCACTGTTACACAAACGACTACCACCACCACGACTCCGACGACTTCGGTTCCAACTACCCAACCGACGACGTCTCCAACCATCACACCATCCCCCACCCCCACCAGTTCGGAACCGCCTGCCGAGTTCTGGGGATCGGTGTCTGAACTGGGGATGCCCGCTCAAGCGGGTTCACTGATAACAGCAATGGTGGGCGACCAGGAACGGGGGAGCATAACGACATCAGAACCAGGGATCTATGGAGGGAGCGGACCGTTTGACGAGAGGCTGAGAGTGAACGGGACAGAGGGGGAGATAATCACGTTCTGGTTGAATGGCCGTCAATCGGAGCAGACAGCTGTCTTCTCGAGCGGGAGCCTCAATCTTGACCTGTCATTTGCAGTGCCTCCCACTACCATTCCTACGACGAACCCGACTACGTCTCCCACAACCATACCTACGACCACGTCTCCGACAACCATGCCCACAACCATACCTACGACTCCCATTCCAACAACAATACCCACTACTGTTCCAACTACCCTGCCCACGACCACACCGACGACGTCTCCAACCTTCACACCATCCCCCACCCCCACCAGTTCGGAACCGCCTGCCGAGTTCTGGGGATCGGTGTCCGAACTGGGGATACCCGCTCAAGCGGGTTCACTGATAATCGCAATGGTGGGCGACCAGGAACGGGGCAGGATAAACACGTCAATATCAGGGATCTATGGAGGAAGCGGACCGTTTGACGAGAGGCTGAGAGTGAACGGGACAGAGGGGGAGATAATCACGTTCTGGTTGAATGGCCGTCAATCGGAGCAGACATCTGTCTTCTCGAGCGGGAGCCTGAATCTTGACCTGGCGTTTGTTGTGCCTCCGACAACCGGCCCCACCACCATGCCTACAACCAGTATTCCCACAACCACTCCGTTTACAACCGTGCCCACGACTTCCCCGCAGACGACCATCCCCACAACCATTCCCACAACTACGCCGACACCCATCCCTGACATGTACCTGCCGCTGTACCAGGGTTGGAATTTCATATCAATTCCGCTGGCTCTTGAAGAAGGCCATAATACCGGTGATATATTCAGCATGATCGACACTGACGGACGCATCACCTGGACATACAATGCATCCCTCTCTCAGTGGCAGAGGATTACCCCTGACACCCCGTTTGAACAGATGCAGGGGATATGGATCTACTCTGCACAGTTCGAACAGTTCGGGCTGTACTTTTCAAAACACCAGATAGCGGTCAGCCGCCCGTTCTACGAAGGCTGGAACGCGATGGGCATTCCCGGATCACATGACCGCGCTGCACGGGATGCGCTCGCCCCGGTGTTCGGGTCGTGGGTGTATGCGATCGGTTTCAATGGGGCATCGCAGGAGTATGATAAGACAATTATCTCCGGGGGAACCGGGGAACTGAGTGATCTGCGGCACATGTTCCCTGCGAGGGGATACTGGGTATTCTTCAGGGAGAATGCCACCTACGAAGAGTTACCTTCAAGTTATCTTTGAGATCAATACCCCTGGATAACACTCTTCTCAGGGTTTGGGCGTCTTCCGATACACCATTCCCTGGAATATTGCAATCTTTTCGCCGTTTTTGCCGGTTACCTTCACCGTGTATGTCGCAAGCCGTGGGTTGAGAGAAAATTCATCTGCCTCGGCATACAACGGACCTGATACGGCGGCTTTCATGTACGAGATATGGGCATTTATGGCCGCTGCAGGTATGCCGTGCGAGTTGGATGCGAGTGCAAAAGCAGCGTCTGCAAGGGTGAATATCGCTCCACCATGCACTGTTCCGTGGCTGTTCAGGTGAGATTCGTTGATCGTCATCTTCACACGGGCATATCCGTTGCCCGATTCTATATGTTCGATGCCGCAGGTGCGGGCAAAGGCATCTCCCGAGAAGAAATCTGACTGGGGATCCATGGGCAGTATATCTCCAGCGATATACAAAAGATTGCCCTGCCCCGGTCTCCGCCAGGATCCATTGATCCATACCGGGCTCTCGTCTCTCGTCCGTATCAAACCGGAAAAGGCGTGAGAATATCAGTCTGCTTTGATCATTTCGGCTACATGCGATGCAGAGACTGCAATCATGGTTTCAGTGCGCATGGTACCCATCCGGGCGATATCCATCGATGCCTTCAACATGCATTCCTCGTCCGGGGCCTTTACAAAGGCCACGAAGTCGTAATTGCCGAGAGTATAATATATGTCGGTGACCATCCCGCCGACACCCTGGAGCAGTACCTTCATCTCGAGGATGCATTCTGTCACATTCCTGACTTTTACAATCCCTGCCTGGGTGAAATGGCCCAAAATAATGAACCGGATCATGGGATCTGTCCTCTCTTCAGTCATGATACGGACTCCGTGCTCATACCAGATATTTTTTTGGAGAACGCGGCAATGAAAAGACCCTGTCATCCATGCCTGCTTCAACTTACCGTCCGGCAATTACGGTCCCGGCCCTTTTCATGTCAGTGAAACCCGTGGCAGTGAAGACCGGACAGAAAAATTTCACAATATTTTTTACCCTGATGTACCAGGTTTTAATGCTTGAAACCGATCTCCAGCAGACAGGCCACCTCACCGGTCATCGCCGAGATCCTGATGATCGGAATCGTCATGATCCTGGCAATCGTGGTCCTCTTAATGATTTTTGTACCTTCATTCTCTTTTTTTGAACCGGAAGCGCCCTCCACCCTCCAGATCATGGGGGTGTACCACCAGAACGAGTACGGGTATCTCAATTATGATTCGCGTGTTATCCTCGTTAATAAAGGGGAAGACCGGTATGTAAACGGTGAACTCCATGCCACATTCTATAAAAACGACGTGAAGGTACCCTGCACAATCGAGACGATGAACGGGAATGAGTTCATCTCCACTCACCACTATGGCGTCCAGACTATTGGCGGGAGCGGGTGTCGAGGAGAATTCTGGAACCCGAATGAGAAGATAGCAATCGATTTTTCGGATTTTACGTTTCGGCCCGGCGACGAGATCAAAATGGAGATATTCCGGAAACCATCAAATAGTCTCATCTCCCGCCACTCGTATACTGCATAACCGACCGGGCAAGAAGCCGTGCGACTCTGAGCGGTTCGGGCATTTTCCCGTCAAATGTCAGCTGCCTGCACAACCGTCCGGCTTCTCCGGTGCCAATCCCTGTTGCACGCAGGTAAATGGAGTATCCTGTTTCAAGCTCCAGTCTGGTTCTCGGACCAAGCCGCCGATACATCCCGAGACGCTCAAGGTCACCAGGGAAATGCCTGGCTATGTCGTCCTCCAGTCCCTCTGAGTCCTCGTAGGTCACAACAATCACCGGTCTTTCTGTCTTCTCGAAGATCTTCCCGGGATCTATGATATTATACCAGGAGATCACACTCCCCGAGATCATCAGGAGATTGATATCGCTCCGTTCAAATGAATGATACAGCCCGACGATACTCTCGGTGGCATCCATGCCGCCAACCGTGGCTGTGGTGAACCTGAATCCATCAATACGGAGATCTTTTCGCATGACCACGCCCGCAAGAACCGATTCGGGCGAGCCGGAGAAACTTTCCGCTATACCAAGAATCCGAAGCCCTTTCTTGGCAATGTGCATGCAAGCACTTATGAGCAAGAATTTAAAAATAGTATCCCAATGAAAATCGAGAAGGAACAGGTCTGCGTCCTCATTCCAACGCTCAACGAGGCCCCCACCATCGGCGACCTGATCAGGGATTTTTCCGGGAGAGGGTTTTCCAGTATCCTTGTCATCGATGGCCACAGCACCGACGATACACGGAAGATCGCCGGGGATGCCGGGGCAAAGGTGGTCCTGCAGTCCCAGAAGGGCAAAGGAAGCGCGATGGTTGAAGCGTTCGGAATGATTGACGACGAGTACATCCTTCTCATCGATGGTGACGGCACATATTCTCCAGCCGATGCGGACAAACTCCTTGCCAAACTCGGAGAAGGGTTTGACCATGTCATCGGTGACCGCCTGACCGAGGCGAACAGGAAAGCCTTCTCAAGATTGAACTTCTTCGGAAATCAGGTCTTAAACCGGCTCTTCAAGCTCGCCCATGGGCAGTACCTGGGCGACATCCTTTCCGGCTACCGGGCTTTTTCCAGGCGGTCAGTCAGTGAAATGAATCTGAAAGAGGGAGGATTCGGCATAGAAACCGAAATTTCCGCAGAATCCGTCCGAAAGGGCCAGAATATCGGCACAGTGGAGATCTCGTACCTCGAGCGTGCAGGGACACCGACAAAACTGAATCCCTTCCATGACGGCATCAAGATCCTTGCGACCATCTACCGGCTTGCAAAGATCAGCAACCCCCTCTTCTATTTCGGCTTGATCGGGGTGATTGTCGTCCTCGCAGGAATTGCGACCGGGATCTATGTCCTCATCGAATGGTTCAAAAATATCGATCATATCCCGCTTACCATCCTGACCGTGCTCCTCATCATTGCAGGTTTCCAGATATTCATGTTTGGTGTTATGAGCGATATGATGCTTGCATACCATCGCGAATTGATCAGGGAACTTGAGCGGGTAAAATCGCGGGGAAAACCTCCGGAGTAGTCTCTCCAGGCCCCTCGGAACGGACAAAAACCCTTATCTCTGAATGATCGCAAATAGTGTAGTGGAACGTTTGCGATAGTAGTCTAGCGGCAGGACAGGGGCTTCCCAAGCCTCTAACCCGGGTTCGATCCCCGGCTATCGCATTTTTACCATGGTCGAAGATGAGAACGATCTTTTTGCCATCAGGATCATTGCACGGAACCTGAAAGGCGTTTTAAGAGATATATCCACGATCGTCGCTCGATATGACGCCAATATTGTCATGACCCACCAGGAGGTCTTCGACTCGGGGCCGCTGAAGGATCTTGCAGAACTCTACATAGAATACCATGATTGCACCGACCAGGAAGCGATGATTGGGGAACTGGAAAAAATTCCCTCTGTCCAGGCTGTCCACCCTTTCGAGCCCTTCAGCCACATCTACGGTACCCGCGTCATCATCATCGGTGGCGGTGCACAGGTTGCCCAGGTGGCCCTTGGTGCCGTAAACGAGGCCGATCGGCATAATATCAGGGGAGAGCGGATCTCGGTGGATACCATCCCCCTGGTCGGCGAGAAGACCGTCGCCCAGGCGGTGGACGCGGTGGCCCGTCTTCCGCGGGCGGCAATCCTGGTCATGGCCGGGTCATTGATGGGTGGCGAGATATCGAAAGCGGTCGACAGGGTAAAGGAGGCGGGAATCCCTGTAATCGCCCTGAAGATGGCCGGGAGCGTTCCCGATCATGCCGACATGGTGGTGACCGACCCGATACAGGCAGGGGTATTTGCCGTGATGCATGTCAGCAGTAAGGCGGTCTTTGACATAACCCGGGTCCGGGGCAGGGAATTTTAGAGATGGATCCCATCGAGAAGGCTGCAGAGGTCATCCGCCACGACGGGCTAGTTGTCTATCCTACCGATACGATTTACGGTCTTGGAGGCGATGCGCTCTCCGACGAGGCGATCATGAAGGTCTACGAGGCGAAACGAAGACCCCTCTCGATGCCGGTATCCATCGCCGTCTGCGATGCAGACATGGTCCATGGTGTTTCCATCGTCGATGACGATTCGGTTCTGTTCATCGAACGCTTCCTGCCAGGGCCTGTAACGGTTGTGCTGCCCGCACGAAACTGTATTCCCGATATACTGACTGGCGGGACAGGCCTGATCGGTGTCCGGATTCCCGCGCATCCCGTGGCACAAAGCCTCATCGAACTCCTGGACTTCCCGATAACCGCCACGAGCGCAAATATGTCAGGGGGCAGGGATCCTGTTGCTCCGTCAGAGTGCCATGTTCACCACGACTTCCTTCTGGATGGGGGCCGTCTTCCTGGCACGCCAAGTACAGTCGTCGATATCGGGAAGAGGACAATCCTGCGCCGTGGAGCCATGGCAGATGCCGTGGCTGCCTTTCTCGAATCACTATGATCATGATGATGCCGGAAAAACCTGTTCGACTGCGTGATTTCATCGAGGACCGCGACGGCTGGCTCTACGCGGTCTCCACGTATGACAATGTACCCCGTGTCGGCTGCGTCCTGCGGTACATGCCGGATCCCGACGGTGAGCGAACGACTCCTGACGGCCGCCGTTTCCACAAGCTTGATTTTGAAGAGGCCTACGAGATGATAGCGCGCCAAAAACCGGAATACCGGGATATCGTCCAGCGAGTCCCGTACCGGGACATCGACCGTGTCCGAAAACCCGAGGAAGAGCTTGCAGCCATCTCGGAACGGAACCCTTCTGTACAAAAGCTTGTCGATTTATTCGGCCTTCCTGCAGGATCGATGGGGTGCACGGGCTCGTTTCTCTGTGGCCTGGAGATACAGTCGTCAGATATCGACCTGGTCTTCTACGGCAATGCATGGTTCCTGGCGCAGCAGACATTAAAAGAGGCAACGCTGGAGGGTCGCCTGGAAGGAATCGATGAAGAGATGTGGATGAGGATCTACCGGAAGAGAAATCCCGAGCTCAACTTTTCCGAATTCCTGGTCCATGAAAAGAGGAAATGGAACCGTGGCCAGGTCGACGGTACGTATTTCGATCTTCTCTATACCCGCCCGTACGATGCCCTGAATCCCATCCCCTCAGGCAAGGGCCGGTCGCTTGGACGTATGAGCATCGTTGCGGAGGTGAGAGACGCCACACTCTCCTTTGACAACCCTGCAATCTACGAGGTCGGGCACGAGGAGATAAAGCGGGTACTCTCCTTCACCCATACCTACAGCGGCCAGGCCCTGGCAGGCGAGACGATCGAGGCGCAGGGAGTCTGCGAGGAGCACGGGGACGAACTGTGGCTCGTGGTGGGGACTACCCGGGAGGCGCGGGGCGAGTTCATCAGGTCGCTCTCGCTCCTCGAATCGGATGAGTCAGCCTGAACATTTTTTTTAAAAAAGGTCTGAAAGCCGCTTTCCCTTCGGAGTGCACCGATCGGCATCGGGGCAGGATTCACAGGGAGGGGATACGGGTTTTCTCGGGATCTCTCCTTTTTTGATCTTCCGGGCTTCGTCAAGCGCCCGGAAAAACCGTCTCTTGTCGATGGGCTGCGGTATGCAGGTCCGGCATATCCCGTCCGGTATGTACTCCACGCAGCCGCTCGCAATCTCACGTCCGGTCATCTCCTGAAGGCAGAGCATGTACCCAAATACCCGCAGGCGGTCGCCGGAATAGACACCTGCCACCGGGGCGGAAACGGCCCGTATAATTGAGAAGGCAGGCTCTCCGTCATGGATCTTGTCCACCACGCCAAAGATGCCGTACCTTCTTGACCGGACGGCAAGGTCGGTCTCGGAAAAATCCCTGAACGTGCCTGATCTCCTGCAGTTCCGGAGGCACGAATCGAGGTATGCCCTGTGGGAATCGTCCACGTCCGGGCTGATCGCTCTCAACTCGTTCCAGATCTCCTCGCCATCCAGGCGATCCCCGGTATGGTAGGAGACCTGCTTGCACACCTCGTACTTGCTGGAAGGTGACCTCCCGTCTCTCTGGTCGAGGTAATAGCGCAACGGGCAGACAGAGGCGGTCACGACGGAAGATATGGAGATATCCTGGTTCATGGGGATCTCTCCTGTCCTGGGTCAACCGGGCATACTTCTGGAAATATGGAGAGCTTCCATGTCATGTGCCTGTCCCTGAAAGCCCTGATTCAGCGTTATTCCTGTTCATGTGCCTGTCCCGGTACCCTCGCCTGTTCACGAAATTATCATGGCGGGCCTGAGTGGTACCTTCTTGTTCATGTGGCTATCCCTGAAAACCCTGATTCGGATTTTTTCCATCCGTTTTCGTAAGCAACGAGATGTTGTGAATCATGGCCGTATTACAACTGCATTCCTCTTATCAGTCGGTACGGCTGAAAGTCCCTTAATACTGCCGAAACTTTTTTGCCTGAAAATATCGCATTTGCAGGCGAATTAAAGGCACGGGTACACTATTTCGAGAAAAATGAGGGACAGGAAAACCAGTGCGGTGCATATCTCCTGCCAGCATCAATTCTTAAGCGGCAGATTCTTCCTTGTTTTTATTTTCAACGCACTATACACGTTTTTCAAATGTTTCACGTTGAAAGTGGATTCCAAGAGGGGATTGGAAAAAGGGAGTAACATGAACGAGACACCCTGGCCACCACCGGCATGCTGGCACTGTTCGGGGCGTCGCCGAAAAATCTGCCGGCTTCATTCCCCCATCTCGTTTTCCCTGTATGGATTTTTCCGGAAAAATTAACCTCTCCGGGGTCGAATAATTAGAACATGGCACAGGAGATAGCGGTAAATATTCCTCAGACCCTGGACCCGGTGTACAGCAACATGATCCAGATCGCCTACAAAAACGACGAGTTCACCTTCGTGTTCCTGCACCAGATCCCGGGCATCAACCAGGCCAAGGCAAAGGCCATCGTCAGTATCACGCCACAGCATGCAAAGACACTCCTCAATGTCTTCTCAAAGACCATGGCCGATTTCGAGAGCAAGTTCGGAAAGATCGAGCCGTCCCAGCAGGGAAAGCAGGGCGAGAGCATCACCACCATCAAGGGATATTCATAGACAACCCCTTATCTTTTTGTGAATCTTAATAATCTAAAACGCCGATATATTGAGATACCGTGCCGCTGTGGCTTAGAGGTATAGCGGCTGATTCGTAATCAGCAGGCCGAGGGTTCGAATCCCTCCAGCGGCTCTTTAACACTGGGCTCAAATCTCTCCCAGAATCTTTTTATACATCCTATCTGACTTTTTTGTATGGCACCTTCCACATCAACAGTCAGCCATGGGAATTTTTCATGTCGCAAATCTGACTACGCAACTCATGCATTTGAAAAAGCACTCGCATCTGAACAGATTACTAACCAAGATTACAACTTGATTAAAGAATTGCCGGGAGGGTTGCATACCAGTGCAAGGAGAAGCAGGTGAATGTATGCGAGCGGTGTTATGCACGGATGGTGAGGGAGGGGAATGAGAAAAAGGGAATTTATTAACACAGACTGACTTGATAAGGTTCTCCGGGTTATTCCATTCCCGGATAGTCGATTATGGATGTGTGACAGCCATGACACACAAATCTGGTTGTGTGACAGAACAGCCAATATATGACACACAAATGGAGGGGTCATGCGGAGGAGAGGGTAAATCTGGTGGTTGGAATGAGAGAGATTTCTCCCATAAGAGATGGTATCGATATAGAAAACAGGGATTGATTTTTTCAAGGCTTGAAAGGGGAAATCACCCACACCCTTCCTTCACCTTCACCGGATCATAACGGAGGACAATCTCTTTTGTCTGCCCACCCATGCTCCGGGCCTTGTGATTAATATTGATCAACCGCATCTCGTCAAACTTCTTCAGTCTCTGATGAAATGCCGAATAACTAATCCGTATATTTTTCTGTGCCGATTCAAACAGTATCCTCGAAGTAATGGGAGTATCCGAATCCTCGAGGGAGAGGTTGGCGATGTGGGATAACAATTTCAGTTCATTGGAAGAGAGCGTTTTCATGGTCGCTGCCAGATGCACGTATTTTGAGAATGTAAACGCGGATTCCACGTGCTCTTTTTCGATTGACGTCTTGTAATCCCATTCGGCGTTCAGTGCCGCCCGGCGGACCAGGTCAAGTCCCACCCGGAGGTCCCCGCAGGACATGGTTTTCTCGACAATATCATCGAGAACCTCGCCGGATACCGCACCGGGATAAAAGGCCTGGCGGATCCGACCCTGAAGTATTTCATACATCTCATCCCTTGAATACGGTGGGAAATAAATCTCGGTTGGCTGAAAGACCGACACAACGCTTGAATCCAGTTCCCGGGAGAAATCAACCTCCATATTGCTTACCGTTACAATGATTCCGGTTCTTGTGCCAGGGTAATCATTGTTGATGCGAAGGATAGTGTTGATGGTCTGATTCAGGGTTTTTTCCGCTAGAAGGATATGCGCGTCGTCAAGGCAGACTACTAAAACCACCTTTTGCTCTGCAAGCGTTTTTCCGATTTTATGGAGAAGCTTTCTGGCAGGGATTCCGATAGAAGGGGGGTAGTGGTGGAAGAGCTTGAAATGGATCCTTGAGTAGATTGCAAACAATGTCTTGTCAATCTGGCAATTAACATAAACAGGGAGGATTCGCTTCGTTGTATCTTCGATTTCGGCAAAGATTCGCTTGACGGTAGTTGTCTTCCCAGTCCCTGGCAGTCCCCGCATGACTGAATTGGTCGGGCGTGAACCCCGGAGAGCCGGTTGGAGGGTAAAGACAAGATCCCTAATCTGGGCGTCCCGGTAATTGAATTGTTCAGGGATATGGTCGAATTCAAACACATCGGGGTTCCGGAACAACGAATGGTCCATTGTAAAAAAATGTTTTGACATGATCTGAGATGGGCATCACGATTTATGAACAATGGAGAGCACGAAGGGTGAAAGTGAAAACGGTCAATTTTCACTCAGGATCAATCAAAAATTGATGAATTTTTTCAATAAATGCGAATTCTATACTGTCAGGAAAAAGTTGTTACATGTCAATAAGCATTGTTAGAAGTACCTCTCCGGTAACCGCATCAATTGTCACCCATCCTCCGGGTCCCCAGCACTCATAATGCATGCTTCCGTCAGGCAAGGGCCATGAAATAGGGCAATTAGGACAGTTTTCCGGATCATCATATGTACCCTTGATTGTTATGTGCCAGCAGGGGTTTTTCGTTTCGAACGCAGGAGCGGCTGGCTCGATAATCGCTTCCGTAACGGTAAACGAGACTTTACAACTGTAGTATTTTTCGATTTCGGTCAATGCGATGCGAACCGCCTCTTCCTCGGGGATGGTCGTTACGGAGTCGATGTCTGCCGATGAGGTCATCATCTTTTTCAGTTTCCCGGAAATTCTCTCTGAAGGAGACAGAGTTGTTGTTGCGGTGGTGGTTGGTATGGGCGTTTCTGGTATTTCGCACAATTCGCACGTACCGGAAGGGGATGGTGAACCTGAATATCCGATATCGATAAGCCCGATCCGGGACCTGGATTGGAGGTCATCCAGTGATAGTGCAGCCGCACTGCCGATGAGCGCCAGGCAGAGCATAAAAATACCCAGCATGTGCAGTGTGTATTTCATGTTCTCTTAATTATTTTTAAAAATATATAATTTTTTTGCAGGTATATTAATACAAAAAACGGATCGAAATTTTTATTAATATATTAATAATTCATTATTTCTGGTGATATAAATTGTCATCAAAATTAACAACAGGATTAATTGGAGGATTATGTTTGATGATGCTTTTCATAACACCTGTACAAGCAACTCAATACGATCCCCCATGGGCTCATAACTATGATTTCAATTACGATTTTTTAGGTAAAGATACACGTCCTTGTGCATCGAATGCAGCAAATATTCAAGATATTGTTGGATATGATGCATACGCATCGACAAATTCTGGTGCCGCAACTGCGTATAATCAATTGAAGGATGATGCGGTATTTTCTTTCGTTGGTCATGGTAACTACGGTGGCGGTGGAATGTGGTTTTATGATGGTTCGGATATGTCACTTATTTCCGCACTTTATCACGAAGTTCCTGAAGAGCAATATTCTCTTTCTGCGATGACGACGGAACTGAAAGATGTAAAGATAGCTGTTTACGTTGGATGCAAGACTGGTGCTACTCATCAAGATTTCGGTAACTTGGTTGATTTGTCTTACACTAAAGGAGTAGACAATGTAATTGGATTTGCGGACGATATAAATTGCACAGCGGGAAAATATTGGTCAGATCGCTTTTGGCAACGTTGTCGTACTGGGTGGTATGGGTATCCCCAAAAATTTCAGGATGCAGCAATAGGCGCAAAAACGGATGTATATGTAAGATGGGGAGATTATGGTGGAATTGATTCATTATATGGAAAATTCTTCAATATTGGAGGAATTCCGTTAGATTATCTTCAGCCTGCTGAATATGGAAGAATTGGGTAAGGGGTGTTAAAAATGAAAAAGTTACAAATTTATGTATTAGCTACAGTTTGGCTAAGTTTATTGTTGATATCACCAGCTATTGCATTACCCATTGAAAATAATGAAGATGTTATAATAAGGGCAACAACTTCGGTTTATGAGTTTAATAATATATCTGAAAAAAGTATCAAATTTTCTGGTTATGAAAAAACCCCCCACGCAGATTATTTAATCTTTTATACCAACGAAAATGAAGAATATTGGGTTAATACCGATTCATATGAAGTTGAAAGATATTCTGCATATTCAAATTATTATAACAGTATGGAAACAGTTATATCACGGGAAGAAGCCTATTCAAATGCCGAGAACTTTTTAAGTTCACATTATAATATATCAAATATTAATCAGTACACATTAAATGGGAATCTTAAAAATTACGGTGATGTATCAATCTACGAATTTATTTGGCGTGAATATATTGATGATGTTGAAGGATTTAATTGTGTAAATATTGAAATTAATCCTGATAATGGTAAAATAGCTTCATATATTGGATTATATCGGCCATATTCGGTAACATTTGACAACGAAATATCATATGAAGAAGCAAAAAGCATTGTTCTATCGGAGTTTGATGATATCAATGATTATCAAATCAGTGGTAAATTAAAAATTGTATATGACGATTATAAAAACCAAAGATTGGTATGGAGAATTCAATTAAAGAGTTCAAAGAATATATTCGGTTCATTCTATTATGATGATAGTCAAATTATTGATATTGATGCAATATCAGGAGAAATTATCAGAATAGATAAAATGTTGTAATTTTACCTTGATTTCATTTTCCTTCCTTTTTTAACATACCCTTTTAAGGGCCCTGTAGAAATCATTTTTCCAAAGGAGAGGTGACCCTAATCGACCGAAAGATCTAAGGTACGAGAGCTCCTTGAATCTTTGTGGAAAATAACAACAAGGAGCCAATATAAATGTCAACGAACAAGTATATCAGGTTTGTTGACATTGCGAGTCAGGTTATCAAAGAATCGAGAATACCCTTATACTCCTGTAAATTCTCAAAAAAGACCTATACTCAACACCAATTGCTCACACTTTTACTGCTCAAAGAATATCTTGCCGAAGATTACCGTGATACCGTCGAACTTATTGAAATCATGGATTCCATCAGGCAGAAGATAGATCTAGAGAAAATTCCTCATTTTACGACTATTCAGAAATTCTGCCACAGAATCAAGTCATTCGTCTTCGACCGATTGCTCAACCGTCTCATGAAATTGTTCTATGACTGGGGTGAGCGGATCCCATGTACCGCCATTGATTCATCCGGATTTACCAGTTCCTATGCCAGTCACTATTATTCATGGAGAACAGGTAAAATGCGAAAACGATTCCTGAAAACCTCTATCTCTGTCGACACTTCACATCAGATTATCA
>Ga0209269_1001039_pt1 | contig 17268 bp, 18 predicted proteins | sample MTBAKMMethaMetaG_FD_187455 | JGI IMG/M metagenome (GOLD analysis project Ga0209269, IMG submission 187455) | Enrichment culture microbial communities from Arthur Kill intertidal strait, New Jersey, USA, that are MTBE-degrading - MTBE-AKM (Arthur... | ecosystem: Environmental > Aquatic > Marine >... | reverse complement strand
TCACCCCGGTTTGCGGTTTCGAAAAGAGTATTTCAGGTGCCATTTCGGCTATGGTCAAATCCAGCCGCAAGGGTTTTGCCAACAGGTTCAAAAGATATGCCGGCGGAGAGTTTTCCTCCCGGAACAGGTGCCTGCCGCCGGCATCGAAAAGCTGGTGGCCAAACCGTGACAGTAAACGGGCAGATACCGCTGCCATGGACTGCACAGGCTGGCTCAGACCTTTACCGAATTCGCCTTTGCCCATGTTTTCAAGCCGCTGGGCCTGCATGAGATACACGGCAAAATCCTCGTTTAGATCATACTGGCATGAAACCGTACCCCTGGAGTCAAGGTATCCGGCCAGAACCGCTGTTGACGCATAATAACAGCCGAAGTTGGTTTCGACCAGCGGTGGAAAAATCAGAGCGATTTCCGGATCAAAAGATGGCTGCTGATCAGAATGAATATATTGCATAATAACCAGAATATCGGAAGCACGGACGTTTCATTAATAAGCCCCCGGCGGCGGCATGTCACCCCCTTTGGCGATAGCAAAGGTGCAGTTTATAATATGAAAATCTTTCTGAATCCAGCCGCGCACTTCTCCGTACACATCGACTACAAAGCCGGGAGCGAGCCGGTCAAGATCATACAAGTACTGTGGCTTGAACACAACCAGGCCGCTCCGGAAATGCGGCGTCCCGCCAAGATTGTATTCCAGGGGCGTTAAACTGGGACTCAACACGTAATCTATATCAACCGAGGGGAAAAGATACTTCTTGCCTTCATGTCTGGCAGTAGCGCCTGCCGGATCCAGGCCGTAATCGTACAACAGTCTTTCAACAGAATAAGTCTCGGGCGCAGCCTGAAAAACAGGCGTCGGGTAAGCGGCTGGGCTGCAACCGGAAGTACCGGCGGCAAACAGTAACATACCAGCCGGAATAAGGCGCCTGGTTAGAAATGCCCGGATGCCGGCGTTGCCGGCGCTAACAGTTTGTATCATCTGTGGATATTTCATATTTCTGTTCACGCCCCCCTTAGGGTTCAGGTTGAGCCTGCTCCAGCGAGGCAAGAATTTTTGCCGGAGTAATGGGAGGGCTATGTATCCATTTACCGGTGGCATTGTATACTGCGTTAGCCAGAGCTCCGAAATTGGAAACGCAGGGCTCGCCTATCCCTTTACAGCCGTAGGGCCCGCAGGCGTCGCCGGATTCCACTATTATAGCTTCATGACGCCGGCAATCAAAGTCGAGTGTCGTCGGAAACTTGTGGTCCAGGTAGCTGGCGTTCAGGGTAGCCCCGGAAACCGGGTCCAGGATTTGCTCATAATAAAATGCCTGGCCGATCATGAGTTCGATGCCGCCTTCGATCTGGTTCTGGCAGCCTTTCCAGAATATAGCCCTGCCGGCATCTACGGCATTGTAAAACCGGAGAATTTCCACCTGCCCCGTTTCAATGTCAACGGCAATTTCGCAAACCGCACCTGAAATCCCCCTTACTTCGCAGGGCGTGCCGGCTTCAAAACCCTCTACCTGCCTTTGCAGCTTTTTCTCCCAGGTATAACCCCTGCCGACAATGGGGTACGGCATCCGGTAGCATACTTCAAGATACGTCTTGAAGTTAGAGGGGTTGTCTGACTGGAAAATTTTTCCGTCCCGCGCTTCGATAAGCTCGGGAGGCACCCCCAGCATAGCGGCGGCCAGTTCGAACAGCTGGTTCCTGGCATCCAGGGATGCCATATAAAAAGCGGCGCCGGCGGTTATGGTACGGGTACTGCCGCCCTGCATGCCGCCGTCAGCGCATACGTCGGTATTGCCCCAGTCGCCAACCATGACGTCATCGTATTTCATTCCCAGGGTTTCAGCTACAATGTGGCAGTGTGCCGTATTGGTGCCTCCTCCGGCCCGGCTGATGCCGTCGTTAATGAAGGCGCTGCCGTCCCGGTTTATATTTACAATGGCGCCCACCGGAAGAGCCATGGTGCCGTGAGGGTCGATATGGGCACATATTCCGATTCCGTGCAGCCTGCCGTCCGGCAGTTTTAAAGCTGCCGGCTGGTGCCACTTTTCATTCCAGCCGATAGCTTCAGCCAGCTTCTCCAGGCATTGCTTCAGGCCGTTGCTGGAAAGAGGCAAGCCCGAATCCTGGTCCGGCGTTTCGGGAGTAACAATATTTTTCAGCCTGAATTCGAGCGGATCCAGTCCGGTTTTTTCGGCCAGCATGTCGATGGCGATTTCGGAAAGATAAGTAGCCGGTGGATGGGCGATGCACCGCCAGTAGCCTATTCTTGGTTTGTTGGTGGCAATGGTGCAGTTTTTAAAACTGCCGCTGGGGCAGTAATAGGTAAACTTTAACGGATCGTTGGCTTCAACCACCAGGGGCCAGCCATTGGAACAGGCATCACCGTAAAAAGTAGAATCGATGGCCGTTATAGCCCCCTGGCTGGTGGCGCCAAGCCGAAGGCGGGCTTTCATCGGAAACTGGTGAGTGCGGTTTATGAAATTTTCGGCCCGGCTCATGGCGTATTGTACCGGCCGGCCGGCTTTCCTGGAGAGCACCGCGGCTACTACAGCCCAGTCCCGGAAGTGCTTGTCTCCATGGCCGACACCGGTACCATGCGATATCAGGTGGACCCGGTTTAGAGGCATTTCCAGCGCCGAGGCGATCAATGCCCGCTGGTTGAATGGGTTCTGGGAACCGGTCCGCACGTAAAGGTGCTCGCCGACCCAGTAACACACCGCTGTGCACGTTTCGATGGTGCCGTGTTGAAAATAATTCGTCCAGCCCAGTGTTTCGTCCACTACGACGTCGGCCTGCCTGAAACCCTGGTCTATATCACCCCGGTATTCTTCACGGAAGTAATAGTTGGTATCGGCGAAGGTTCCCACCAGGGGCGCTCCGGGTTGCATGGCCTCGTCAGGATCAAAAACCGCGGGCGAAACCGTGTATTCAACCTCGACCAGCCCGGCTGCATGAGCGGCGGTTTCTTCATCTACCGCCGCAACCGCAGCCACTTCCTGGCCACAGTAAAGAATAACGTCGGAAAAAACGGGGCAGTCAACATATGTGCACACTGCCTTGACACCGTCCACGGCAGCGGCTTTTGAAACATCGATGTTTTTAATCCGGGCATGCGCTTGCCGTGCTCCTGCCGTATGCACGAACAGCTTCTTGCCCGGCAGGTTATCGGCGGCATAATCCAGGCTTCCGGTAACAATATCTACAATTTGCTTGTCGTGATGAGCTGGATTGCCGATAACCGAGAGTGCTTCATTCATTATCAGGTCCCTGCGAACAGCTCAGCACCGCCTGCACCATCTTTTTGGTGTTGCCGCAGATGCAGAGGTTTCCCGACAGGGCCTCCCGTACATCATCGACCGAAGCTGCAGGCTTCTTGTCAAGCAGCGCAACGGCCGCCATGATAAAACCCGGAACGCAATAACCGCATTGCGATGCATCGTTATCCACAAAAGCCTGCTGCACCGGATGCAGAGTTCCACTGCCGGATAATCCTTCGATGGTAATAATGCTTTTGTTTTCAGCCTCTATAGCCAGCATCAAACAGGAGCAGACCGCCAGCCCGTCCACCAGCACGGTGCAGCTGCCGCAGGAACCGCGCCCGCAGCCTGCCTTGGTGCCGGTAAGGCCCAGCTTCTCTCGCAGCACGAAAGCCAGCGACCAGCCGGCTTTGACATGCACTTCATAATCCGTGCCGTTTACATTGAGCCTTACAAAACCCGCCCTGGAAAACAGGTTATCCAGGTACGACCTGAATTCATCCAGCGTCGCAAACTCCCGCCCGTCATAGGGGCTCACAAACCGGTTGACGGGCTGGTTTGCGGGAAATTCTTCGGCTATGTAGCGCGTCAGTTCTTCAAAAGTGTCGAAAACTTTTCCGTCGTAAGGGCATACGAACTGCGGCCTGGTAGCGGTCAGGGTTACGGTGCGGGTTATATCGGCTGGACTGCAAGCTGAAATAAGTGCAGGCGCACCGGCAAGCAGGCCTCCGATAACAATACCGGTGCCGGTAACAAATTTACGGCGGGATACGCCCGGTGTTTTATTTGCGGCTGCATCATCCCGCATGATTAAACGGGCTCCTTGTTTGCAAGGCTAATATTCTGTCAGTCTAATACCCGGGGCTTATCGAGCCGGCATCCGCATCAGCCGGCAGAGCCACCGAACCGGCCGGCAGTATGATGCATTCGATAAACTTGAGCCCGGCGATGACATAGGAAGTCGGCCCCTTGTTGCGCCCGACCACGTCAACCCTGTCGCCCGGCTCGAAACGGTTCATGTCATCGGGGTTGACCAGGTAGCACTTTACATAGTCCACCCAGATAAAACCCTCTTCCAGCCCGGTGAACATGCGCTCATCCACCAGCTGGTCCTTGAAAACGTACAACAGTTCGTTGTAGCGGGCTTCGGTGGCGGTAAAATCGCCGTAGCCGGTGAAGTAGATATTTATCAGGTCCTGCGGTTCCACTTCGAAACAGCCGTAGTATTGCGGCGGTACGAAGGGCGGTGTCGGAGCCGCCTCGGTGCTGGCACAGGCTCCGGTGATTACAGATGAGGCGGCAACCAGGCAAATGAGGGCAACAGCAGCGGTCAGTTTGATCCTTTTCACTTCAACCTCCCTTTTCCAGCGGCTTTCGCAATACATTTTACGAAAGCCGCTGCCGGACCGGCAACAAGTATATTTTAGCAATGTCTATTCATAACCCCACGGGATATGATCCTGTTCCCATATAAGCGCCGGGTCATGGCTGATGCCTGAGCCGTAAAAGAAATCATCGGCTCTTCTGAAAAACCCGTTGAGAGCCGGATTGGCGGCAACAGTCGAGCGCATGAAGCCGTTCCAGGAAGCCTTGCTGGTATGGGAATAGGGGCATACGGCAAAACAGGTGGCACAGCCTCCAACCATGGCCATATATGCCCGGCATTTGGGCTCGTTGAGCCACCATCTTTTTACCCCTGAACCGCGGTAGAATTCACCCCCGTTATCCCAGCTGGGCTCGGTATCCATGCTGATTGCCCGGGCCGGGCAATATTCGGCACACTTCTTGCATGTCCTGCAAAATTCATGTACGCCGAAATCAACCGGTTTTCCAGGAGGCAGAGGCAAATCGGTAATCAGCATTTGTACCCTCTGCTGCATGCCGTACTCAGGGGTTATGGTGTGGCCTACCCGGCAGGCTTCACCCAGGCCTGCCAGGATGCTGAAACCGGTATGTACGCCCAGCGCATTGTGAGTCGAAGCTTCTCCCAGGCACATGTAACCCAGGGTGCGCAGGAAGTTTTGGGCCTGCCCCTGAAGCAGGGATTTCAAATTGTACATATATCCGTGAGAACGTCCGCCTATCGCGGTTGTGGGGCGGGACATCAACTCGTGGGACATGCGCATCGTGTAGACGATTACCCACCGCGCTTTTCTGGGGATTACCCGGTAGCTTTCCTCCTTGTTGTCGACCGGCATGTCAACGTCAAGGATATCCAGCCTGGGACCCTGCGCCTCTCCCGATCCGGTATCATAGGCATAAATGAGGTTTTCCGTGGTTCCGGTTTCGAGCTGGGCAAAAGCTACGTGGCTGGCCCCGTGCATCCTGAGAAAAGTGGTGACCAGCCTGGCATTTTCTTCAGGTGAACCTTCATAACGGGGAACGCCGAGGCTTTCCGGTGTGGGGGAAGACTGCGGCCCCAGGAAACTTATCGGCGCCCAGTTGTTGGCGCTGTTGAAAGCTACATCCTGGAGGCGGGAACCGGGCTTGTTTTCCATTATCCACAACTTGCGGTTGGCCGCACCGGCAGCAAATGAAAGGTTGTACTGTTCATCTCCCAGGGCCCGCCTCAATCCTGAAGCCCACATGACGTTGTGATAGTCGAAACGTTTGACGGCGCCCCAGTCGATTTCGATGGTGGGCTTCTCCACGGTTTTTACCCAGGACGGCCGTTTGGATTCAGCCAGCGGTGAGGCCATGACTTCATCCAGGTCGGTAAAAGCAGGCGGGGCAGCCACGGGTGAAAGCCCGGCCACTCCAAGGCCGATACCTCCCAGGCCGAGCGCCTTCATGAAGTCCCGGCGGCTTATTGTAGAGTGGTACCCGGCTCTATTTGAAGGCATGGCGTTTTACTCTCCTAAATATTAGTATTCGACGGTACTCAACCTATTCGGACAGCCTTTTTTGGCATGACTACGGCTTCATGTACAAGCAGACTAAACTGGTCCACAAATTATAACACTTCAAGTATATTTGTCCAGTAATAGTAAGGCGTGAAAATCTCAGACCGGCGTTATTGTTTCATAACCCTGTCCGGAGACTGCACATGGCGGAGGCGCCCGGGAATCGAACCCGTCCCGCCGGGGCTCCGGCAGCACGGCCCGCCAGCGGACCGCGGTCCCACCAGGGTGCATTCACCTCCAGCGTCAAACCAGTCAGGCCTCATCCCCGGCCGCAGGAGCCGGCATCAGGGCTTCGAGGATGGGGGCCAGCCTGCCGGGCTCATAGCCGGCTTCGAGGATGAAGATATCCGGCCCGGCCGCCTCAGAGGCCGCGCCAGCCAGTTCGGCCCGGGCCTCGTCCGGCACCGGGTAGCGGCTGACGATAAAGGTGCCCCTGGCCGGCACGAAGCGCTCATGGTCGCGCCTGACCCTGGCCAGCCCGCCCTGCCGGTACCAGTCCGGGGAGGTGAAGCACTCGATGATTGCGTCCGGGCGCAGCAGGGAGGAGAAATCGCCGATAAGGCCGATGTTTTCCACCCTCATGTCGGCATAGGCCACCATGTCGGGCCAGTAGGGCAGGGGCTTTTGGTCCTGGCCCTTGTTTCTGAGCGTAAGCCACTCCCGGGCAGTGGTGGGGTTCTTGGCCGCCCAGGAGGCGTCGGTCAGGTCGTCTAAAAAGGTTACCCACAGCCCGGTATCGGGCGAGTGGACGATGATATCGGCCAGCAGGAAGGACGGCCCTTCGCCCTCGTGGCCCAGGGTTATCATTTCGGCGTCTTTGGGCCGGGGCACGCTGTACTCGGTAAAGCCGCGCTTCTGGTCGGGCTGCAGCTCGAAGCAGTGTTCGTGGATATCGTCCCAGGGCATGGCCGAAATGCGGTCGGGGCGCGTGAGGCCGGCCAGCGAGAGGATTACCCACTTCTGGTAGCCCTGCTTGAGCAGCAGGCCCACATAGCCGCCCACCAGCTCCTGGGCGCCGAATTCAAACTCCTGGTGGCTGATCTTGCCCTTCAAAAGGTCGAACAGCGGGTCGAAAAGCGGCCGGATAAGGCCCCTGGCCGGGTCGTTAAGCAGCCGGTCGAGTTCGGGCGCGGTCTTGATCCCGGTAACGCCCGGCGCCTTGAGGCCGGCGGCGGCTTCGAGGTAGGCCGCCGAGAGATCATGCACCTCGCTCCATACGGTGGGCATCTTCTCCCGGACGAAGGCCTGCCGGGCACTGTCGAACAGGGCGTAAAACTGCTCTCTTGCCTCGGCGGGGATGACGCTCAGGCGGGCTTCGATGCGGATGCGGGGGCTGGCTTTGACAAACTCTTCGAGCCTGGCGTAAGCCTCTTTCCAGTTTTGGGTCATTGAGATCTCCTTTGAAATCAGCGTTATTTATTTATTATCTAAAGCACCCTGCCCATGGCTTCGGCAATGGCCGGGATGAGCTGGGCGATCTTGGTGGCCGGGGTGGGCCGCACGATAGCGCCCATGTGGCGGTTGATGCGGGCCGCCTTGAGGCAGGCCTCGGCCGGCTCCATGCCCGCAGATATCAGGGCCGAGACGATGCCGGTGATGGTGTCGCCGGTGCCGCCGATGGCCTCGAGGGCCGGCACCAGGGGTTCGGTCACCGTGCCGGCTACCCTGCCGTCGACCAGGACATGGTCCACCGCCGCCTTGACCAGCAGGTAGCGCGGCGAGTTGCCCTCGTCCCAGGTCTTTTTGGACAGGCGCTCGATCTCGGTGTCGTCCACCTCGAAGATGAAGTGCTGCACGTAGGCCGGGTGGGCGGCATTGGCATCGGCGATGAAGCTGAGCTCGCCCGGGTCGGGGGTAAACAGGTCAAAATGTTTGGCCAGGCCGGTGGCCTTGGCGTTGAGTAGCGCCCCGGCATCGGCGATGAAAAACGGCCTGGGGTCGGCCCTGTCCACGGCTTCGACCAGGCGGATAAAGGGCTCGCGGGTGGGCAAAAGGTAGTGCAGGGTAAGCACGCTGGCCTCCAGGCCCTGGATGTTTTCGGCCAGGTAGTCCATGATTTTCACCGTGCCGTCGCCCATGCCGGTATCGCCGTAGGTGATAAGGTGGGGCGGCTCGATGCCCAGCGTCCGGCAGGTGACCGAGGCGGCCGAAGCCATGGCGGCGGTGCCCAGGGTGACATATTTGCCCTCCAGCACCGTATCGCCGATTTTGAGGCTCTTTCCTTCGTAAATACACTTTCCCCGGGTAAGGCCCAGGCCGTCGATGGGCACGGTTCCAGCCAGTACCAGCATGGCTACTTAGCCTCCTTTTCTTTCTTAAACAGTTCCAGCGCCTTCTGGTAGGCGTGCTCCATGGTGTAGGCGCAGATCGTCTTGCCAAGTTCCTTGGGGGTCGGGCCCTGCCCTATAACGGTATCCATCAGGCTCGCACCGAGCATGGGGATGTCCGGTCAGCCGCCGCCGGAGATGTTGACGATGACGCCGGTGCCCTTGCGGTAGGTGATTTTCATGTTGCCGCATCTGACCATGGTATAGCCCACGTAGTCGGTGACCTTGATGAGCTGGGTGAGGTACACCGGGGTAAGCTCCGAGCCCTTGGGCAAAAACAGGATGTCCATGAAAAGGATGCCGTTTTTCTCGAGTACCTGTTCGACGGCGTCCACGTCGGCAGCATCGATTTCCAGCGCCATGTCGCATCCGGTGCGGTACTCGGGCGGCGGGGCCACCTCGCGGGTAGTGTAGCCGGCATGCTCCAGGAAATGGCGGCCGCGCATGGCAAAGTAAATATAGTCAAAGACCACCAGGGCCTTTTCCTTCTCGTTTTCCTTTTGGCTCACCTTGTGTCCTCCCGTAAGTTTAAGCTTTGGGCTTAGCCGGGCCAGGCAAAGCTGGCCGTGCGCCCGGCCAGCCAGACGAGCAGCACGATGTACCAGACGTTGAAGGCCAGGGCGGTGGCGGTGGCAGTGGCGATGAAGGGGGCGCGGGCCTTCTTTTTGGTCTCGGCCCAGAAGATGTCGATGGCGCCTTCCGAGCAGGCCTCGATGCAGCGGCCGCAGCGGCTGCACAGGCTGCTTCTGATGCGCCCGGTCTCCACCTCGGCCGGGGTCAGGGCAAACATGCGGCAGCTTGAGGCGCAGTCCATGCAGCCGGTGCACCTTTCTTTATCGATTTTGAGCTTGAAGGGGCCGAAGCGGTCGACTAAAGATACCACCGCGCCCACCGGGCAGATATAGCACCACCAGCGCCGCCCGGTAACAAGCGGCAGCGCTATGGCAAACACCAAAAGCACGCCGGCGATAACCCACAGGGCCGGGGTTGATTTAAGCCACAGCACCGGGTAGAAGAGGTTTACCAGGGCAAAGCCGAGCCATAGCGAGAGGGCGACTACCACCAGCAGCAATATGTACCTTATCCAGCCCACCCACCTCTTGAGTCGGCCGTAATAGAAGCCGTCAGCGGTTATTATTTTTTCCCGCAGGCCATCAAGCGCCAGCCGGTCCCGGTCGGTCGAGGCCGCAAGGTCGACCAGCCCGCCTATGGGGCACAGCCAGCCGCAGAAGGCCCGGCCGAAGACAAGCAGTATAACGGCATAGGGCAGCATGAAAAGCAGGGCGCCAGCCATCGAGCCGGGCACCGAGGACTGCCACATGCCCACCAGTTCGAGGAAGCGGGCGCCGCCCCACAGCACCGAGCCCATCACCACCGGCGACGGGTACAGCAGGGTGCCCTGGCCGGCCGAGGAGGCAAAGAAGTAGCCCGGGTCCCATCTGGCCAGCCACTGAGCAAACTGGACCGGGCCCAGCAGCATGAAGGTGCCGGCCAGGCTCAGGGCCCCGGCCAGCATGATGGCGGTAAAGAAAGGCCGGCGAAACCGCTCGATGCGCCCCGAGGCAAGCACGCCGAAAACGCCGAGCCCCGAGATGATGGCGATGGCCGCCCCCAGAGCCGGGTAGGGCTCGCAGTACCACCACAGGCCGAAAAGACCGGTTGCCAGTCCCCAGGCTGCGGCTTCGTTCCTGGGTGTCAGCCTGAAGTTTCTCATACCCTGCCGCCGATAATGTCGATAAATCCGCCGAGCCTTTCCCCCAGTCCCTGCGGGTCTGCGAGGGGCAGGCGGTCTTCGATGTTGAGCGAGGGTATGAACAGCCGGGAGTAGAAGTCCTCGCTCAGACGCTCGAAATCGGCCCGGATGACCGGATTGGAGCCGGGGTTGAGGCATACCAGGCCGTGCACCCGGTACCAGCGGGCCAGGGCAATCATGCGCTCCAGCCTGGCGCCGTAGCCACCCATGAAGGGGCAGGGGGCGTTGAAAAGGTAGAGCTCGGCCAGGCTTTCCAGGGGGCGTTCCAGGGTGCCCCAGACGGGCACCCGCTTGCGCAGCCGGGCCGAGGCGGTGCAGATGTAATCGGTGACTGCCACGCCGCCGGCGCGTTCGAGCAGGTCCAGTACCGCCTCTGCGGCCGTATACAGCGGCGGGCCGTAAAGCATCAGCCGGCTCCGGCTGTCGGCCGGGCCGGGTTCGCTTGAACTCAATTCAGCCTCAAGGCCCTGCAGGCCGGCTGCGAAAGCCTGCCTGTCCAGGCCCACCCCGGCCCGGCTGAGGCGCTCGGCCTGGCGCCAGGCGAGGGGGGTGTTTTCAAACAGGGGCGCCTGGTACAGGGCCCTGAGGCTTTGGCGGACGGACTTTTCCAGCAGTATCGACCGCATGAAGTCGATGTAAGTCGCCCTCTTGCCGCTCAATCGGCCGAGCCGGCGCTCAAGGCTTTTGAGGCCGGCCCTGAAGTCTCGTTCGGGGCCCGGGCTGGTGCGGTAGCGGTCCTGGGAGCCGGGCAGCCGGAGGGTTATCAGGGCCGGCCCGGCGACGCCTGGCGGCTCCTCGGCCTGCCGGGGCTCATCCCCATTGGAGGTAATGACAAGCCCGTCGAGCATGCCGGAAAGATCCGGGGTATTGGCCGTTTCGGCCCCGGCCGGGCAGGCACACGGGCAGCAGGCGGCGGCCACATCGGCCGGGTCGAGGCGCACCGGCAGCATGTGGTGGGCCAGTATGAGTTCCACCGGCACGTAAGGGCAGCAGTAGCCGACGGCTTTAATGCCTGCCTGGCGGGCCCGGGCGATGGCCTCGGCCTGGGCCGGCAGTTCCAGCCGGCCGAGCAGGCCAGTGATGGTATCAGCGGTTGCTGTTGGCATTGGATTGTTAGTCAACTTTATTAAATATTATAACCCGGTTGTAAAGGTATATGCCTTTACGGACAGCTGCCGGCCGGCTGGAGCCCCAAAAGGAGCGAGCCGGTATATTTTGACTGCCCTTGCCAGGCAGGTTTATGTTCAAATTTAAGCCTACCCCGTAGTCCTGAGCAGGAGTTCAAGCCACTGGATGGTGACGATGTTGAAGTAGACGATGCCCAGGTAAAACCCGAGCAGGTATAAAAGAGCCGAGCTCTTGCCCTCGGCCGCCATGACGTGCTGGCGGAAGGGGCAGCCCTCGGCAAACACCGAGAAAAAGCCCATGCCCACCGAGCCGACGATGCCGGCAATGAGTATGCCGGCCGAGGTTATATCCAGGCCGATGGGGAAGTTGGGGATGTCGGCGCCGATGAGCCGGAATAAGCTGTAGCCCACCAGGCCGCCGGCGATGATGCCGATTAAACCCTTGAAGCGGAAGGAGTCCTTGAGCATGACAAAGTCCCGGATGCCGGAAATGGTGCAGAACTTGGTGCGCTGGCCCAGGTAGCCGATGACGATGCCCAGGACAAGGGTGGCAAACATGGCCGTCATCGGGGCACCCCCTTGCGGGCCTTGATTCTGATATAGACGATGGCCAGCATCACCCCGCCGGCAATCGAGGCCAGGGCGATGACGGCAATCACCGAGCCGTAGCCGACCATCAGCGCCGTGCGAATGGGGCAGGAGCCCCACAAGAGGCCCAGGTTGGCAACCAGGAAGCCGAAGATGACGGCCAGAAACTTCTTCCTGACCGGCCCGGGCTGGAGCCTGAACTCCCGGCTGCGGGAGGCGGCGGCAAAGGAGCCGATGAATACGCCGGCCACCGTCAGCACCGGGTAGACGATGAAGGCGTCGCGGATGGGCCAGTTGGTGCCGGCGATTTTGTTGGCAAGCCAGCTGAACAGGTCGTTGGGGTGGCCGATAAAGCTGATGCCGTAGGCCTCGGGCGGCTGGGCGTTGAAGTAGCCCTGCACGATGGCCGCGCCTATCCCCATGACCGCGCCCACGCCGAACACCTGCCAGGTCTTGAGCTTGAAATTAAGTTTCATATAATCTTACCACCTTAGCCTTATCCATTCGGGCAGGGGCACCGAAGCCGTCTCGGCGTGGAAGGGGCAGGTATAGCTCGAGGCCAGGTTGGCTTCGATCTGGTGATGGCGCCCGCTGAAAAACTCAAGCGTTATGCCTTCGAACATCATGCGTTTATTGATAACCCGGGTAGTCCTGGCCGGGATTTCGAGAAACAGCGGGGTGGAAAGCAGCGTCGCCCCGGCCACCTCCACGTACAGCTCCTCGTCATCGATTTCGACCTGCATGGTATAGGACTCGTCCGGGTCGTGGAAGGTAATCAGGATAACACCGTAGGCCTCCGAATCGGTGTAGTTCTCCACGGTAAGCTCGACGTCGTAGGTGAAGCGCTCGTAGTCCCAGCCGCAGTCCATGCCCAGTTCGTAGCGGTCGACCAGCGTGCTTTCGATATTCATTACCTCGATGCCGGTAATGCCCTGGATGCGCCCGGTGCCCTCGCAGGCCGGGCAGGGCAGGCGGATAAAGGTTGCCAGGGTGACCAGGGCCAGGCCGAACAGAAAATAGGTATAGTTGTTGAACAGTTTGTGTTTCATCTTCTACCGCACTCCTTTCCGGATAGAGGCGGGGGCTTCGGGCTCCCCGCCTCTATCATCTGTTCTACCTTAGATTATAACCCAAGAAGGGCTAATCTCAAATACCTAGGCCAGGGCAAGCAGCGCCCTTTTGACCTGGGTTTTGACAATCTGGGTCTTCCACTTGTTGTGCGGCAGGGTGGTAGCCCCCTTGATGGCTTCGGCCCCGGCGGCAGCGGCATTGGCATCGTTTATTGCCTTGCCGTTGATGGCATCCTCGGCCGCCGTCGAGCGGTGAGGGATGGGGTCGACGCCGCTCATCACGATGCGGGCGTTGGAAACGTTGCCGCCGGAAACGGTGGCAACCACGGCTACGCCCACCTCGGGGAAGTCGATGGCCTTGCGCCAGGCCCACTTGAGGTAGGTCATCCTGGTGCCTGAGGCCGGTTCGGGTATCTGTATCTCGGTGATGATCTCATCGGCCGCCAGGGTGATGTCCAGGCCGCCGAACAGGTCGGTGATGGGCTTGGTGGCCTTGTTGGTGACGATGCTGGCGCCCAGGGCTACCAGCACCGGGGCACAGTCGGAGGGGCATCCGGCAAAGCAGCCCGCCTGGCCCCACAGGGCAGAGTGGCGTTCGTTGTTGCCGGGGACCATGTAGCACAGCGGGCCGCCTTTCCTGAGGCAGTTGAAGTCGACGTGCTCGCCGCGGTAGTACCAGCACCTTACCTGCTGGCAGATGTTGCCGGCGATGGTGCCCATGTTGCGAAGCTGGGGCGTACCCACCTTGCGGGCCGCCTCGGCCAGTGCCGGGTACTTCGACTGGACGACGCTCGACTCGTAGATGGCGGCAAGGGTGGCCAGGGCGCCGATTTTGAGCATGCCGCCTTCTTCACGAATGTAGTCCAGGCCGGAGATGGTTTTGAGGTTGACCAGCTTGGTCGGCGGGCTGGCATAGATCATGCCCTTGAGCGTGCCCAGGATGTCGGTGCCGCCGGCAATCACGGCAGCACCCGCGCCCAGCTCGGCGGCGGCTGAGTCTACACTTGTTGCGTTAACGTGGGTTATCTTGTTCATCTCATCTCCTCCTTATGCCTTGCCCAGAAGCTTGAGAATTTGTATGGGCGTCGAGGGCCTGGGGAACTTGGTCAGGTCGCCGCCGATGGCATTGTAGATAGCCATGGTCAGGGCTGCCGGTCCGGTGCCGAGAGCCCCGGGTTCGCCGACGCCGTGCATGCCGTAAGGTCCGCAGGCATCTATTGTTTCCAAAAACTCGCCGCCGTGGACCGAGTCATCGATATCCATGGAGGTGGCCATCTTGTTGTCGACATGGGTCTGGTGCAGCGGAGCCCCGGTCTGCGGGTCGTACTGTACGTTCCACATGAATACCTTGGACCACTGGGACCACAGGCTGGAGGCCAGCTGGCCGCCGGCGCAGTAGGGGTCGACAACACGGCCGATGTCGTAGATATGGGCGTGCTTCAAAACCTCGACCTCGCCGGTCTCGGTATCGACGGCCACTTCCCAGGCGGTGGCTACGCCGGAGCGGTGGAAAGCGGTAGTGCCCTTGTCCTTGCCCTGGAAGGGGAATCTGAGAATCTGGCCTCCGCCGTAGTTTTTACCTACGCCGATGATGGGTTTGGATATGCGGGCCATCACGGCGGCGTGGGTTATTTCTTTGGACGGATCGGCCTTGGAGAATATCTTGCCGTCCCGGGCATGCAGGTCTTCGATGCCGACTTCCAGCTGTTCGGCTGCGTAGGTGAACAGCTGTTCGCGGATATCCATGGCGGCTTCGAAGGCGGCCGAACCGTTGGAGATGGCGCCGGTGGAACCGGCCTGCATACCGCCGTCGGGAGCCTGGTCGGCGGTGCCGTAGGAGGAGCATACAACGGATTCGAATTTAATGCCCAGCGTCTCGGCTACGATGTTGGCGATGGTCACCGAGTTGGCACCGTTCTGGTTGTTGGACTGGCCGGTGACGAAGTTGGCGGTGCCGTCGTTGTTCATGTAGATTACCACGCCGCGGGTGCCGGAGTTGCCGCCGTGGCGGTCGTTGATGCAGGCGATGGCAATGCCGTGCAGCCGCCCGTCGGGCAGGGTCTTGGTGCCGGGCTCGTGCCACTTGGCTTCGTAGTCTATTTTTTCGGCTGCCCTTTCCAGACATTTGCGCATCGCGGCGGTGGAAATCGGCCTGCCATTATCAGGATTGTGCATATCATCGGTCATGAGTACCTTGCGGTAGAAATCGAGCGGGGTCATGCCCAGCGCTTCGGCCATGGTAGTTTCAGCCACACACAAGGTGTGTTCTGCTTCCGGATGGAACAGTCAGCGGTGGCCGGCGCCGAAGCCGGTGTTGGTGGCCACGCCGTAGATTTCCTGCTGGACGTTGGCTACGTTGTAGGTGCATTCTATGTTTTCCCAGCCGTTGCCGCGGGCCGCGTTGAAGCCGCCCCAGCTGTACCACTTGACCTGCATGGCGGTCATGGTGCCGTCGTTCTTGCAGCCCATCTTGACCCAGCCGTTGGCGGAGTAGTGGTTTCTGCGCCGGATAGGCTGCAGCCGGCGGGTGCGCTGGTAGGCCACGGGCATGCCGGCTATCTTGGAAAGCAAACCGCACATAACTGGTTCGTTGGTCTGGCCGCCGCCACCGTAGCCGCCGGTGCCGGAAGTAGCCCGGATATGGCAGCGGCTCTGGTTTACACCCAGTTGAGATGCATAGGTTCGAACCTGGGCATGCGGGTTCTGATTCTGGTCGTAGCCGTAGACATGATCGCCTTCCCACCAGGCAACGCCAGAGCAGGGCTCGATAGTGTTCTGGGTGTGAGGGCGGATGAAGGGATGGGTTATCTCGATGGTTACATCGGCATCGGCAAAACCGGCTTCGAGATCGCCGCGGGTGTTTCTGGACGGGTTGGCGGTGACATTGCCGTCCGGGAAGGTGCCGACTAAAGGCGCGCCGGGTTTCATGGCTTCTTCGGGGTCGAGGATGAAGGGCAGTACCTCGTATTCGACCTCGATCAGGTCGACGGCGCGTTCTGCAATGTAGGGGTCGGTAGCGGCTACCGCAGCCACTTCCCAGCCCCAGACCAGGATCTCGTCGGTATTGAAGGTCGGGTTGTCCTTGTAGGTGATGACCGCCTTGACGCCGTCTAAAGCCTCGGCGGCGCTGGTGTCGATGCTCGTCACCTTGCAGTGGGCATGCGGGCAGCCCAGGATAGCGGCAAACAGCTTGTGGCCGGCCAGCTGGTCGTACGGGAACTTGTAGGTGCCCCTGACGATGGACTCGCCCTCATAAGGCAGGTGGGGCTTGCCTACGACCGCCAGGTCGTCGCCGAATTCGAATTCAATTGGCAGAGTAAGAGCCATGGTTAGCTACCTCCTTTAAGGATGGTGTCGATGGTGCGGGTGTAGTCGATGCAGAAGCACAGGTTGCCGGACAGGGCTTCCCGTACCTGGTCCCGGGTGGGGTTCGGGGTCTTGGCCAGCAAAGCTACGGCGGTCATGATGTTGCCGGGGGTGCAGTAGCCGCACTGGTAGGAAGCGTTGTCCATGAACAGCTTCTGTACCGGGTGCAGGGTGGCGCCGTCGGCCAGGCCCTCGATGGTCACGATCTGGTGGCCTTCGGCCTCACAGGCCAGCACCATGCAGGCGTAAACCGTCTTGCCGTCCATGTGGACGGTGCAGGTGCCGCACTCGCCGCGGTCGCAGCCGACCTTGGTGCCGGTCAGGCCCAGTTTCTCCCGGAGCACGAATGCCAGCGACCATTCCGGCTCTACCTCGACAACGACGTTCTTGCCGTTGACGTTAAGGGTAACCAGGCCTTCGATCGGGGCTACCGCCTCGAGGTGTTCGGCCTCCAGATGGGCCTTGAGTGCCGCCAGGGAGTCAAACTCGAGGTTGTCGAAGGGGCAGACGAACTTGGTGATGGGGTCGCCGGCCTGGTGGTTGGCCTCGACATGGGCCTGCAGGGCGGCAAAGGTGTCGAATTCCTGGGAATCGTAGGGGCAGACGTATTTTGCGGTCGAGGTGGTAACGTTTACCGTCTTGGTTACCGTCTTGGTGACCGTCTCGCCGTCGCCGCAGGCAGACAGCAGGATGGAAGAGCCGACGGCGGTGCCGCCGACGACGATGCCGGCATTCTTAATGAACTGCCGTCTGGAGATCTGCCCGTCTTGTGTTTCCTTTTCTTTTTCAGGCATTTAGTTGAATTCCTCCTTAATTTAATTGAACTGCCTTACTTGATAGTCTGGTTGAGTAATCTTTATTAAGCGCCACCTCCTTT
>Ga0209269_1001038_pt1 | contig 17280 bp, 14 predicted proteins | sample MTBAKMMethaMetaG_FD_187455 | JGI IMG/M metagenome (GOLD analysis project Ga0209269, IMG submission 187455) | Enrichment culture microbial communities from Arthur Kill intertidal strait, New Jersey, USA, that are MTBE-degrading - MTBE-AKM (Arthur... | ecosystem: Environmental > Aquatic > Marine >... | reverse complement strand
CCTGCTTCTCAATCATCGCTGAACAACCTCGGATCAATGAATGGGTCTCATTATGCACTTGGCATACAACGCCACCGATGTACCAGATGCGTTCCATCATAATATTAGGTTGCTTCTTTCTCCTATTATGAGCATCAAATGTGCGATGGGTCTGGAAATTGTAAAACAAATATCCGTTCGAGCCTGTTCGTTCGATGCGATGCGATAACGATGTTCAGAGGCCGAAACGGATCGATGCTCTTTTCGAAGAGAATACGCACGGATGCCCTGTTATTCGATCAAAGGATAAAAATGATTTAAATTTCCTTATCGGCATAGATTAATATATCGTGCTCTAGAATGAACATGTTCGTGGCGAGAAAGATCGTGGTATTGGACCTGCACACTTTCAACGACAATCGTATCTGTAAGCACATTAACATCGTGGGTCAACGATATGATGTCCTCCGCATCAATGTGAACTTCTTCCACGGCCGCGAGGTAGAAAACACTCAGGAGTACAAGGCGCACATCGTGAGCTTTACCCCTACCAGCAATCAGTATTTAAACGGTCTGCTTTTCACTGTGAGCACGTTTCTCGGGGTCATGACCCGGCGTCTGCAGAAAATGCTTCGTGAGGAGTTCCTTCAGGACGGGGATGAGGTCATCATCCATGTGCATGACCCATATCTATTGACGTTGGCCATGAGATTGCACGGGAAGTTGGCCGGTTCCCGGGTCGTTTTCGACCGCCATGATCATTTCGAGACATGGAAGAACCGTTTTGGCCTTTCTGTCCCAGGGTTCTTCGAGAAACGCTATGGGAAGAGGGTGGCAGAGCTGATAATCGCCAACCCGGGGTTGGATAATCTGCCTGTGGCGTTCTCCGGGAAGACCGTTACGCACATTCCTAACTATCCCTTGTCCAAGTACTTCGACCGCGAGGCTGTCGAACGTAAGATCGAGCTTCTGAACTCCGATGGAGAAATAGATCTGGCCTATTTCGGAGCCCTCAGTCTGGACTTCGATCGTGATATCGGCCTGATGCTACGACTGATGGCAGCATCGATGCGTGAAGATCCCAGTGTGAAATGTACAGTGGCCGGCAGGATATTCGAGCAAGGCGTTGTGGGTCGCTTGGATGAGATGAAGGTCGAGTTCGGGGAACGAATGCGTTATCTTGGGGAGCTGACCTATCCGGAGGTAATAGAGAACTCTAAAAGGGCCCACATCGGGTTCTTCCTGATGAACCCTGCGAAACCAATGTGGTCACCTAGTAGACCATACTCGGCGAACAAGATCTACGAGTACCTGCAGACCGGAACCATACCAGTGGTCAGGGCCATCATCGAGGAGCCGGAGGGCGTGAGGGATTGTTCACTCTTCTTTGACGAGAACAGTACATATGAGGAGATGTTGACGGCCCTGCAGGGATTATACAAGGACCGGGGCAGATTGAAGGGTATGATCCGCCAATGCTTCGAAACGGGACTGGCGTACTCTTGGGAAAGCGTGGCATCGCGCTATTTGAAGTGTTATGAAAGGGTGTTCGAACAATAGATCGCTCCCGATATCAGGGCCGTTGGTATACCCGTAGGGCTTTGATCAATTTCTTCAACGGATTTCGCTCCCTCTCATATTGCTTGAAGAACGAGCTAAGGTCGGAATCACCTTGGGACATCCGCCCTAGGTTCTTCCTGTGCCTCAGCAACTTGGACAATAGCTGGAAGGAGTTGGACTTGTAATCATGAAATATTATCGGATATGGCGAATAGATCACCGATGCGCTGTCTCCGCTATCTAGTACCAAACGATAGGATACGTCCACGCCTTCCCAGCCGCCCGACGGTGGCAGCTCTTCATTGAAACCCCCACATGCCAGTAGTTCCGCTCTTTTAAAAGATGAATTTCCTTCCAGGTCTATGGGCGATGGCTTTCTTTCCGACCCGAGGTCGTAGTGAAACGCCAGGCGATTGGGGAAATTATGGGACTTGGGCAAGCATCTTCCCCTGACCGCTAGCACGGAAGGGTTCAGATGTTCTTGCAGGTGGGCTTCGACGAAACCATCCCCAGGAACGGCGTCGTCGTCCAGGAATATCACCACGTTCGATCTGGATAGGATCGCCCCCAGATTTCTAGCGACGCAAACGCCCGCGTTCCCCTTCATGGCTACATAGGTTACGTTCTGTCCCAGGAAGGGATTCTCGATGGTTGATGGATGATTGTCGATGACTATCACCTCAGCCCTCTCATCGTGTATGGACCTAATTGTGGATGACAATTCCCCTGGGGGAGTTCCGTAGGTGACGATTACAATCGAAGCGTCTGGTGCGTCAACCTGAGTTGATAGATAGATGCGATCGATATTGTCTCGGTATCTATCCAGAATAGATTCATGAACGGTGAGGCGTTGTATCATGATTCCACACTCATATAATTAAGTATTACTATATAATTATAATAATGCGTATGTGTGGATATGTAACCTGGCTTAGACTATACAAGGATGATGGTTTGATTTCGAGATAAAAGAAAAATATCAGCTTATAGCCTCATACAAAAAGTATAATTCTCTTGTTTTGATATGAGCTTCAGCGGATTTGACCTCTGAGGTTCCTATATGCGAAAATTGATGGATAAAATCCAAAATGGATCTGCTGTGATAGGCATTATCGGATTGGGTTATGTAGGACTTCCTTTAGCAATGGCTTTCGCCAATCGTTTTAAGGTGGTCGGTTATGATATTTGTGAGTCGACTATTGACAAGCTGAAAGAGGGTAAATCCCATATTCAAGATGTTGCGGATCAAACGGTGTCAGAGGTCATTGGTAGATCGTTTTTCCCGGTTAAAGATCATATTCAGCTCAAACAATGCGATTTTATGATACTTTGCGTCCCAACACCCCTAACTTGCGAATGGATTCCTGATCTAAGTTATATTCAAAACGCCTGCTCTAGTCTGAAAGATGTATTACATGCTGGTCAATTCGTTGTGCTTGAGAGCACAACCTACCCTGGGACTACAGATGAGATAATAGTACCCATTCTTGAAGAGACCGGGTTAAAGGCTGGCATTGATTTCGGAGTTGCATATTCCCCAGAAAGAATTGATCCTGGTAATCGTAAATTTTCGATCACCGTGGTTCCTAAGGTCGTGGGTGGTATTGATGATGAATGTACGAAAATAGCATCAGCTCTTTACGGCAGCGTAATCGAAAAGATTGTTGCTGTCTCTGATGCCAGAACAGCGGAGTCTGTGAAGATGGTTGAAAACATCTTCAGGAACGTGAACATTGCCCTGGTCAATGAACTGGCCTTGATCTTCGAGAGAATGGGAATAAACACGTGGGAGGTCATTGATGCCGCGGCATCAAAGCCATATGGCTATATGGCATTTTACCCTGGCCCAGGCATTGGCGGGCATTGTATACCATTGGATCCATATTACATGTCGTACAAGGCGAAGAAGTACGGATTCATCCCGAGATTCATTGAAACATCTGGGGAGATTAATGAGTTCATGAAGGTCCATGCCATCAATCTTGCAGAGGCTGGGTTAAAACGTGTGGGCAAAAAGCTCCGTGGATCGACAATCACCATTATGGGTTTGGCTTATAAGAAAAACGTCAATGATCCCAGGGAGACCCCAGCAATCACTATGATAGAAGAACTTGTCAGGTCCGGAGTCAACGTAAGAGTGTATGACCCTCATGTACCGTTGATCAGAACTGAGAAGGGATCATACCGATCAGCGCCGGATTGGAGGTCAGCCCTAACCGGCGCCGATTGCGTTGTATTCCTAATAGACCATGATTGCTACAAAGAGGTCGAACTTAAAGAGTACACAGCGGTGATGGCATCCCCTGTCGTTATCGATTGCAAGAATATGTATTGCGACGGACCAGGGTTGATTTATTTAGGTATTGGAAAGGGGAAAAATGGAGAGGTGTAAGATCGTCCACTCTTATTTCTTGTAATTACTGTTCCGAAAATGATAAAGGACCTCTTCTTGCAATTGCCTTTGCCTGCCCAGCATATCTGCGAACAATGCCACTACAAGCAGTACGACACCCAGCATTGCTAAAAACCCACCTATTGTTATTAAATTGCTATATGGACTGGTTTGTTTGGTTATGAACCAGTTGACCATAACAGTTAATAGGGAAATTCCTGCCATGGAGAAAAAAACTGCGCTAATAATTCCAAAAAACTTCAACGGATAATGATCCCTCTCGGCCAGAACGATGATCTTCATCGCCCTTAGCCCATAATGGAACGGGTTCTTGACAACTCTTGACTTGCCTACCTCCCTTGGCTTGACCTTGATGGGAATCTCTGTGACAGTTAGGTTCTTATTAACTAAATTGAGGAAAACCTCTTGAGTATATGTGAATCTTCCATAGAGGTTCAGTCTTAGTAATGCCTCTTTTGAATATGCCCTAAAGCCGCATTGTGTATCTGTGAACTCAAAACCGGTCAGGCGTGATATCAATTTCGAAAAGAACCTGTTTCCAAAGGCCTTGGTTCGCCCCATTTCTTGACCAATTCCCTCTTTAGAGAAACGGGTTCCTGTAACCAGATCTGCTTTTCCCTTCAATATTGGTTCTAATATTCGTGGTATGTCTTCGACGTGGAATTGGTTATCGCCATCCAAGGTAACCAGTGCATCAGCACCATGTCCAATGGCTAAATTGATGCCGTTTTTAAATGTAGCTCCCACCCCGAGGTTCCTAGGGTTGGATTGTACGAACGCACCCGCCCCTTTGGCTTTATTCGCAGTATCGTCGGTGCTACCATCGTCGACCACTATGATTTCATCGACGTAGTTCATTGCCCCTTTGATTACATCTACTATGGTTTTCTCCTCATTATATGCTGGAATAAAAGCAATGATCTTCATTGGGATACTAGGATGTCTGAAACCGTGGGGCATATAAATATATTTATGGCATCGCCACATTCTTGAGCACCGGAACCCCTGAGAGGATTTAATTGAAAATTATAGTGGTCTCCCCATTCAGTCCATTTCCCCCTTATTGGGGCGGTGGATCCAGAATATTCCAATTGGTCAAACACCTGTCGGACCATGGTGAAATAATCTTTATTTACAACGACCTCAAACAGATTGTGGATGTTGATGAAAATAATACTCCCAACGAATTGATCAATAAAGGAGTTCGCATCAAGAAGATTAAATCCCTGGGTCGATTTTCACAGTTTGTTCATCCTTTACTTTTCCTCACACTGCTGAGGAAGATAAAAGAAATCGGACCTGATTATGTGATTTGTGAGTTTTTATGGCCGTCCCTCATGGTAGGGCTCGCCTGTAAAATCGCTAGAGTGCCGATGGTATTGGACGAGCATAATGTGGAATCGATCAGGATGGAGAGGATGGGACGATCATCCGGCATTGTCTCCAAATGCTTTCGTCGTTACGAAGGGACAGGGGTCTCTCTTTCATACCTCACCTTATGCGTTTCAGATAAGGACCTTGATTTGCTAAAGAGCATCGGAGCAAATAAGTCGGAATTCTACATCCTTCCAAACGCCGTAGATGGTAGAGCCTATAAAGAGAAGGTTATTGATCGCAAATCGATAAGGAGGGATTTGGGATTTGATGAGTCGACACCGTTGATATTATTTCACGGAAAACTTGATTATGCCCCCAATCTCGAAGCGTTAAATAACATTGTGAGAGAAATTGTTCCGCGTTTGAGAGAAAAAATACCCGCGGCTAAAATTGTAATCGCCGGTTCCAATCCGCCCAATGATTTATTGATGGATGATATGTTTAAAATAACCGGCATTTATAGAGATCTGCCAGGGCTTTTGTCAGCTGTTGATGTAGTCATATGCCCATTAGAAACGGGAGGGGGGACCAGGATAAAGATCGTCGAGGCTTTATTCGCCAAAAAATGGGTAGTATCGACACCCATCGGTGCGGAGGGCATCGATGTCTCGGAAACCAACGAGTTACTACAACTGGCGTCCAATTGGGATGACTTTGTCGATAAGATGGTTTGGGTTCTTGGTAATACAGATGTTTCCAACCTACCAAGTGAATCGTTTTTTAATCGATATGATTGGGGGAGGTCTATAGTAAAATTTATCTCCTATCTGACTGAGTGAATTAGAAACGTTATGAGACCGCAATTTGATTCGTCTCGAATAAACCGAATCGTATTGCATTATTAACCCGTGAGATAAGGGGTGATTATCAATTTTAAATGAGATATAGAATTTGAATTAAAAATAAAAATCTTAATTATAATGGATATGATTGGATAATATATTGATGATGAAAATAGTTATGACCTGCTTAAATTGTCTAAAATCTAGTCTCTATAACCAATATGCATTTCGTCTTATCACTTCAATGGGATTACCTGCAACGATAGTGTGATCGGGGACATCCCTTGTGACTACTGATCCGGCACCGATAATTGCCCCGTCGCTGATGTTGGCCCCTTTAAGAATAATTACATTGTGACCAATCCAGCAATCGTCTCCAATGATTATTGGTGCCGTCTTAGATTTTGGTTTTCCTTCGGTTGGATTGAAAAAGATAGGATGACCGTCGGAATCCATTACATCAACATTCCAAGATGCCATGAAATGATTTCCAATTTGTATCTTGTCTGCGCAATAGATGTTATCATTACCATTTAAGATGCCACTATTTACTTCGAAAATTGCAGCATCGTAAATGTGAATACAACACCCCCGGCCAATTTTAAAGTTGCCGTTTACTTTCAAGACACCTGAACCGTCGATTTTGATTTTGACATTGCATCGACCAGGTATTACATTGGGATGTTCCCATGTTCCGATGTGGAGAGAAGCCCCGTTTTTAATAATAATTTTAGCATCTGGATCAATATTGAATTCAATTTTTCTATCGATTAGAATGCAGAACGGGTTCTTATTATATTTATATAGTTTATATGAATAATAAAATAGAAACCCTCTGAAAACCTTTATAGAATACTCTAAACCGTTACAAAACGAGTGTTTTTTTCCTTTTTCAATGACCGCCCAGAGCCGTTTGATAAATTTCACTAGGAGAACCTGTGGAGGCACAATAACTTGAAATTATTTATAATAATTTCATATGAAAAATTGGATATTTATTGTTGATTTATTATTAATTAATAAATTTATTTCCCGTCAATGTTTTTTTATATGTCGCCTCGACATCTTCACGAGTGCTCATCTCACTAGAGAATGAATGGAAGATTATACTCTGTACGCGACTTTTTTTATATTTAGACTGGTAAAATAAATTCGTTAAGTTGGCGGGAAATTGGAATGGGTTCTTTATTGATACTGCATATATTATGAAACGCTTATGCAAGTTTTATTTATCACTCTACCGTTTGCAGAGTGAATGCGTCTCTTGTTAGTAACCTCCAATCTTCCTACATCTTATGCTGGAGGAGCAGAAAAATTTTGTTGGGAGTTAAGCAGGGTTATGATAGAGAGGGGGCATGATGTTAAGATACTGACATCTGAAAAATGTGAGTCACAAAAAAGTGTCCTCAGTAAGAGTGATTCTAAGTTTGCAAGGAAATTGTTTTTTGATTATTATTATCCTGGAAATGTAGGTGTGTTCAAGAACGTAATTAATGATTTTGACCCAGATTTGGTTCATTTCCATAATATATATGGAATCGGATCGTCGCTCCTAAGGGCAAGCATGGAAATTAGACCTACGGTCACAACCGCTCATGACTATTGGCCTTTTTGTTATCGAAGCACTATGATTACAAAAGGCAATCCATGTTCGATGCGTTGTAGAAATTGTCGTTTTCCTTTGGCTTCGATAAGCAGATCAATTAGGAAAAGGCACATTGATGGGATGACATTGATTGCCCCCAGTAAATTTATGGAGAAGAGTCTTAAAAATGCTGGTTTTAATAATGTGGTTCATATTTATAATGGGATACATCTTCCATTAAAACCTGCAGACCATACCGAGCCACGCAGGATCTTGTTTGCAGGGAGGTTGGTTAAAGAAAAAGGACTAACCGTCCTTTTAGATGCGGTTGAAAATCTTGATGTTCAACTTCATATCTTTGGCAACGGCCCTCTGAAAAGTGAAATAGAAAATAGAGCTATGAACAATCCTAATATTAAGGTATGTGGTTTTGTAGAAGACGGCCCAGATTATTGGAAGGGGGGTGTCGTTACTTTACCATCGGTTTGGCCAGATAATTTGCCAACTACGCTCTTAGAAGCAATGTCCTATGGATTGCCAATGATAGCTTCGGACATCGGTGGGATACCGGAGATTGTCCATGAGGGTGTAAATGGTCATTTGGTACCCCCGGGTGATGTGAATGAACTAAGGATAGCGATTGATTCTTTATTAGATTCAGAAAAATATTTTAAATTCGCTGCGGGCTCAAAAGATATTTTGTCTACTACATATACATGGGATATTTGTGCTCAGAAGCATGAAAAGTTATATCAAAATGAGATCCAGCGTTTCAATCATTCCCATGGATGACATCATTATAAAGTTGAATTGTGGAATGGGCAATTGAAGACCAAGAAAACTTTTTTGCATTAATCTTGGAATCTTCAGCCAATTTATTAAGAATAATGGGCTCAGAAAATATCTTTACTAAACGCTCCGACATCTGGGTGGAATCATCCGAATCTAGTAACGCCAAATCATCTGAAACCAAATCTCCCATTCCGCCTTCCTTGGTAACTATAAGAGGTTTGCCATAGTTTAATGCGGTCAATCCTACTCCACTTTGCGCATCAAAAGTTTTATATGGTAAAATGACCAGATCAGCAGCGCTAAAATACAATCCAATCTCTTTTGTTGGTATGAACTGATTTTTTATTACCAGGATATCATTCAAATTGAGTTCAGAAATCAACTCTTGATATTTGCCCCAGTCCTGCCAGGATCTTCCAGCAATGATTAACCGTAAATCCGGAACCTGTTTTTGAGCAGAGAAAACCGCCTTCAGTAGAGTGTCCAAACCCTTGTATGGCCGTATGTTGCCAAAAAATAAAACGACTTTGCTAGATTTTGGTATGCCGAGTATTTGTCTTGCCTGTTCTAACGAATAGATATTACCTGCAGGTGACAGAACCCCGTGGGGAATTACAACCACTTTTGATGGTGATAAATTTGAGTAAACTTCGAGAAGAGAGTCTTTATTGGAATTGCTATGGACGATGACGCGATCGGCCATGCTAAGTAAAATATTTGTGGTGATCCTTCCTATCAACGGATTTTCGTGGGGGGTCACGTTGTGGACGGTGATAATTATGCGCTTAGATTTAATTTTTGATAATAATAATATTGAAAAATATGCGGGAAAGAGAGGAAAACTCCACCATTGAGCATGAACGACGGATCCTTTTAGTTTCAATCCTACAGAGACCCAAGTGCGCGGATCATAGCCATGAATTTTAATAGAATCATCATTGCGTTCATCGTCCCCGTCGGTGTCCAACCCACCAGGGTACAGGAATCTAGGGTATAGTTTACAGAAGGTTATGAATTCAACAGATGCGAGAGTCTTGAGTTCGTTGAATAACCCCTCACAGTATTGGCTTATTCCCTTTAGAGGCGGAAGTGTTCCGACCATGGAAGCAAAGATTGCGTCAGTATCATCGCTTGACTTCATTTGCGAACCATCGTCCTTTATATTATTAGCCATTTGGATAGTTACCCCGCCAGGAACGGTATCTATTGTAGAATATTAAACTGTTAGAAAACGTTCTCTACTAAAAGGATATATTGACCTCCGGATGGCAGCGCAGTGGGCTATGGACCTCTTTGAATTCCTACATAAACGGTCCTACGACATCTGGTTGAGTATCAAGGAGAACCGGTTGTCAATTGGTTTAATCCTACTGGCGATAGCGATTTATTCTCTTTTATTATTGACGCCATATCTCATTAATGATCCATATTTCGAAGTGGGCTTTGATACGGGCGTATATGAACGAACTGTAAACATTTTCCACAATGCTGATAATTGGAGAGGCAGTTTACCATCGTATCCATCCACTGCAGATTATGATACAGAATGGATGGATAAAATGGAGCCGGGCCTCATGGTCCATTTGGGGCTGGCATATTCGTATTCAGACATTGGTGTAAGGGACCTGTTCAGATGGGTGATGCCAACTTTGATGGCTGTATTCATGGTTTTAATAGTTTTTGTGATAGCGAACAGAATCACTGGAAGCGAAATCGGGGGTGGATTGGCCGCTGTACTGGTTGCTAGTATGAACCTCCAAATCGAGATTGTAAATGAATCGTTGTATAAGCAATTCATAGCAATCGTGTTGGTATTAGCGATGCTTTATGGATTGGATCGCCTCCTATACGACAAAGATGAACGATACTTCGTACCGGTTGTTCTGATGGCTGGTGCCACTTATTACTATCATTATGCAACTGCATTCACAACGTTCATTTTCTTAGGATTAATCGTATTTGCTTCTTTATTAATAAAAAATAGATGGGCTGCAAAGAAAGTCACCTTAATCTCCGTAATTTCATTGTTGACTATTTTACCGGCGTTCATCCCGCGGTTGGGTCGGAATGTTCCAGAGATCGTCAATGCGTTTATCTACTCGTATAATAGGACCGGAATGCTAGGCACTGATGAAGGTACATTATACGGAGGAGGTGCGATTCCATATTTATTATGGGACTATCAACATATTTTAATTGGGTATATTCTTGTCTTTCTTCCATTTGTAATTATGTTTTTAGTTGGTTCATTTATTTTATTTAAAAATAAATGTTATACTTTTTTATTTTGGATGGCAACCACTTTAATCGCATATATCGGTTTATGGTTATACTTTGGAAATCGTATGATATACGAATTGGATGTGATGATTGGGATAATATCTGCAGTGGGATTGTTTGGCATCCTTACGATTATTTGGAAAACTAAAAATCGATCATATACCTACGTGTCAGTAATAGTTGTGATATTGATCTTGTCAGCATCGATCACTTGTAGTTTTCAATATCAAACTGAGAAATCACCATACATTGTGAATAACATTGATGGTGTAAGATGGTTGGAAGATAACGTACCGATCGAAGGTTCGGTCATCTTCGCTCCTGACATAATTTCTGCAGACCTTATTCAATTGGGTTATAGGATGGCGATATGGGATTATTCCATTCCGACTGACGGTACCCACCCAATTGATGATGCTGAAGATTTTATGCTTTACGCCCCATCTAACTCATCATTTACAGATGCGTTTTTTAACCAGCATCCGAATTTGAGAAATTTAACTTTAATCGTTCTGTGGGGTCAGCAGGACTACGATCGGCCCTTGGTTAGTTCAAAAAAAATAATTCCATTTGAAGAGTATGTTGACGCTGACAATTTCATATTGGAGTACAGCGGATACTCGGAAATCGTATCTATATACAGATATGTTGGTTAAGGAGTTGCTATTGGGCGCGGTTTCGCCGGAGAATTAAATAAACTCCGGGTATACATACAACGGTAACAAATGCTGTTACGCTGACAGTATTAATCGGTATTGCAAAAAAATCATTGATTACGATAAACATCATCGGAATGATGGCCAAGGATAAGAACATCGACCACATCATTCGTTCTACGATTGATATGGGCTTCTTGTCTGGTACATCAAAGAATACCTTGCTCCATATGTATCCGGGTAAAATCATCACAAGGAAAATTCCAACGGCCAGTGCTAACATTTTTACATCCTGATTAAGACATAGGAACATTTACAAATAGTTGAAACCTTCCCTACCCTTACAAAGCTGCGACGGGGTTCGTAATCTACGCTCATTGGAATAAAATTAGAATGTTTGTAGGACTGAAATGGATGCTTGGTAAGATACGGAAGTGGGTAAAGTCTGACGCACATTATTGCCTCGTCCTATTTTCGATATCATTTGTATTTTTTTCCTTTTTCATCTCCCCAACGGTTGGTGGAGATTCTTTGAGCATGTATATTCCTGCTAAACAATTGATTTCGGAAAATAATCTTAACATGTGGGATGGATTCAACGACCTTTATAATACATACTATTTTAAAATGCCATTTACTGACGAAGCCATTGTTCACAGCGGGGAATCGTATCCAATACAGAATTTGCCAACCATATTTATCTACGCATTGCCAATGATCTTTTTTGGGGATAATGGATTTTTTTATGCCAACCCCTTTATGGCTGCTTTCATTGTGGCGATCGTATATCTAATTTCAAGGGAATTGGGATTCTCAAAGCCCCTTTCCACTGTTCCATCCATCGTGTTGGCCACGATGCCTGTATTCATCGAGTGGGCAGTGTATCCTCAAAATATAATTCCTTCCACTTTATTTTTTTGTCTATCTCTATTGATGTTATTAAAAGCGAGTAGGTATGATTATAACGGATACTATTTCCTCTCTGGCATGTTTCTTGCATTGAGTATTTTTTCAAGAACTCCGCATGCACTACTACTGTTGGCATTTGTTCCTTACTTTGTTCAAGGAAAAAAATGGCCGTACTTCAAGTGGGATAAGATATGTTATTTCATGATGTCGATGGTGTTAATTCTTGTAATAGTTGGTGTGGGAAATTGGTATTACTTTGGAGATCCCCTCTACCAAGGCTATCTACAAGCAACTTACCACCCCGATCCATTGAATCTCCCTAATCCATTAATTCCAAGCGGTTCGGAGACCTTTTTAGGATTTTCATTTGACGTTGGTCTTTTAGTTCAATCTTTCGTAGATTTTATTGAGGGGTCAACAATAATTTATTTCCCCCTATTGCTAATTTCAATCGGTGGGATAATGGTTATTAATCGTGAACATAGAAGATTGCAAATATTCTGTTTAATCACGTTAGTGACCATGCTGGGATATTATTCTCAGATATCACCAATACTTTATAGTGAGAATGGGGCACTGAAATATTCACTGCCAGTCACCTTCTATAGATATTTACTCCCCGCTTATGTGATCATGGTCCTAGGAGTTCCTTTCATTATATTATTCATATCGAAGACGTTCGCTCGGGATTCCATAGATACACGTAAAAAGATTATGGCTGTGCTAATTGTTGGTCTAATGATGTCAGCCATGGCTTCTGCATCCTTAGCATATAATTACCAAGGAGGAGCGAGCCTCCGATGGCATAATGAGATATCCAGTAAGATGGCGGATTATTCGGAGCAATTTGATGGGAAGCTCATTAAGGGCTCGGTCATTTTATATGATTCGCGCTGGGGATTGCAAATGGCATACCAATCATTGAATGCATATCACTGGTTCTACTATGATGGCATTCCGCCATCATCGAGATATTTGCACACAAATCAGATTGTGGAAGAAATGCTCAACGATGGCATAATCGTCTATTTCCTCCATTTTGATCAACCATATGATGATCTCTCGAAGGACATGGAAGCATCTTTATTGACTAACTATACTTTTGTCCCAATTCCAAGCACGAATTTCCCACGAATGCACGCCATATACTACCAACTGTTACCTGCGGAGACCGAAATATGAAAATCGCAGTAGTGATGCCGGGATATCATTTGTTGCTTGAAGATTTCCTTAAAAATCTATCAAAATTTCATGAGATAACATTGTACATTCCAAAAGCAGAGGTTCTTAAAGAAGAGAGACCGTACGAAATATCTTTTTTCTCTTCAATTGGGCATGTCGATTATCCAATCCCTTATGGACTATTACTAAAATTGCGCAGGAAAGAATATGACTTGATTGTTACCGGAGAGGATTTTCAATTAACGACCTTTGTAGTTGGACTATTTTGTAAAGTGAATAACATTCCATTCATATTAATTCAAGAAAAATATTTTATCTCTAGAAAAAAATTGTTATCTGTATTTCATAAAATCATGTTAAAGAGTATATCCCCATTCGTATGGAGAGGGGCGTCGAAAATTATTGCGCATAGTAATGCAGCAAGAGCATTTTTAACAGATAATGGAGCGAATTATAATAAAATCATCCATTTACCACTTGGCATCGACACTAATAGGTTCCACCCAGACAGAAAAGAGAATCATGATCAAATCAAGCTGATTAGTGTAGCGAGATTAACAGATCATAAAGGGTTAGATTCCCTTTTGAAAGCTATCCGCATATTGAAGGATCAGAATCAAAACGTTGATTTAACCATTGTTGGAGATGGCCCCCTTAAAAAAGAGTTGAAAAACCTTGCAGCCAGTCTTAAGATTGAGAACGATGTGAAATTTATCGATCATGTGCCTTATCGTGACATTCCATCGGAATACCAAAAGGCGGATCTGTTCGTATTGGTTAGCGTGATCGAGGTTTATGGTATGGCAGTATTGGAAGCCAAATCCTCCGGATTGCCGGCGATCCTAACAAGAATTGGAGGCCTGGCTGACCTAATAGAGGAGGGGCATGATGGATATTTTGTTAATGAGCGAGATGCTCAGTCCATAGCGAATGCTATTGAACGATGTTCGATTGATGATATTTTAGAAATGATGCAGAAGAGAGCAAGAGAACAGGCTTTAATAAAATATGATTGGGATGTGGTTGCTAAATTGTATTCTGATGAAATAATTATGGCGGGTAAAAAATGAAGAAGAGGTTGCTCGAAGTACTTGTTTCATTTTCAATAATTATCATATTTATATATATTACAATATATTTTATTATTAGGCCTCAATTCGATTATTTGTTTAATAATACCACCCTTTTTCTTATTTTTATTATTATAATATCAATATTTCCAATTTATTGGTTTATGCATGATGCACCAATATTTTCTATAAGACGAATCACCAACCGTTCATACTTGAACGCGGCCCTATTATCGACCACAACTGTGATCATGATAAGTTTCGTATTTAGATACTGCAATGAATTGAATTATATTTTAGGAGTATTATTTGGGATATTAATATTTACAATTATGATTGATTGCACTTCATCTTCACCTTCGAAAAAGTGAAATCGATTCATAATTTTATCGTATATGCATTTTAATTAAATATTTTATTTTCTCCGATCGTTGGATTGTTGATTTAGATGATTATGGCCATGTTCAAATTATCATGGTGTCCAATCCTTTCACTTTCCTATGCATTGATAATAAACTAAGGAATTTTTATTGATATTTGGATCCCCCAAATACAGTCATTGTGAAAAAAAATGAAATATTTCCCATTGTCAATATCATGATTGTTATTTATTCAACTTCAACGAAGGATATTTCACTCGGCTGGATAACAGAATCCTTTCTTTAACTTGTAAATATCAGGTTGAAATAAGTAATGTGTAATAAAAAAGACAGATAAATATTGATGAAATGTTTTGGAAGGTCACTTCTTGCGCACCAGCGCGATGACCTCCACGACCAGGATGACCACCACGAGCATCAGGACCAAGTACCCCACCATAGCGTCCATCTTTGCGTCCATGACCTCCTTCAGCTCCGCCCGGGTGTCGTTGAGATCTTCCTTGAGGTCGTCCAGCTGTCCCTCCAGCTCGGCGATGCGGTCCGCAGGGGTTGGCGCTTCCGTCACCGTCAGCGACAGCTGGTCGAAGCCTATGGTCCCTAGGACCCCCACCCCGGTGTCCACGTCGGTGATGAGCACCTCGTACTCCCCGGGAGCGAGGTCCTCTGGAACGGCCAGAAGCCCGGAGGCGGTACCGTTCCCCACGGCCGTGAGCTGACAGCCGCCGTAGGTCACGCCGTCCCCGATCAGGTATGCCGTGGCGGTCATGCCGGAGTTCTGGAATGACACGGCCTCGAATTCGGCGTAGACGCGAACGGAACCGCCCGGCCCGGTGGCGCCGGAGCTAAGCCAGGCCTCCTTCTCGTACAGGTCCAGGGAGAAAACCTCCCTGCTGACGGTGTTATCGTTCTCCCCGCCGAATATGACCACCCGGCCGTCCGAGGTGCAAGCGATCGCCCCACCCTCCGCTTTGGTAGGCACCGCAGGCCGGGGCTTCACGGAGCAGTCCCTGAGGTCCAATGCCTGCCACATGGGCACGTTGGGATAATAGGCGACGGATCCGAAGAGATGCACCAGCCCGTCGCCAGCCAGCACACCATCCCCAGCAAGATGCGGTTCGGACATCCTGCCGTAGACCTCCCAATGCCCAGAGACGATATCGTAACTGAGGACCGAGAACGCCAGTTCCATATCGGCGCCATCGAAACCGCCTATGTAGTACATCGAGCCTCCTGCTTTTATCAGCGTCCCATAGCCGAGCGGGTAGGGCAGCGGTTCGACCGTCAGGAAATCCCCCAATCGGGTGTCGAAGATCAAGCATCCGTCCTCGGGAATGATGGGATGGGTGACCGCGCCCCCGGCCAACAGTATGCGCGAATCGTCCAAGGCCGCAGCCTCCCTGAACGATCCCAGGTTTATGAGGAACGACATCGTGGCCCAGCTATCCTCAGAGAGATCGTACACCAGCACCCCGTGGTCCCAATGCATGTAGGAATCCATCCCGCAGAATACGTAGACGTTTCCGTTAGGCATGTACACCGCGGACGCCCCCGCCAGCGCCAAGGGCGAGGCTGCCTTGTTCTCCCAAGCGTCGGTTTCAGGATCGTAGAGCCAGGTCTCGTCGGAATTTCCGGTCGCCCCTTCCTTCTGCCCTCCGTTGAAGAACACCTTGCCGTCCGGCAACTGGGCGGTGGAGAAGCCATTCGTCTGGAAGGGCATGTCATCCAGCTGTTTCCAGTCCTCAGCGGCCGCCGCCGGCACCGATGTCATCACCAAAGCTAGCACCATGGCGGCAACCAGGACCGCCGTGAACGTGGAACGGATGAGCATGTGAACCCCCGCCTGCCCCTTGAACAGGGACGGTATAATTAGGGCTCGGAGGGGTTATAATGATGATTCCTGTAAAAAAAATTGAACGTAAGGGGTTTGTGTCACTTCTTCCTGACCAGCACCAACACGGCCACCACCAGGGTCACGATCACCAGTATGAGGATGGCGTAACCGATCATGGCGTCCATCTTGGCGTCGGTGGCCTCCTTCAGGTCGGCATTTGCGTTGTCCAGGTCCTCCTGCAGAGCGTCGATCTGGTCCTGCAGGGCATCGTTCTGGGCCTCCAGGTCGTCCAGACGGTCCTGTATCGGGGGGGCGGCCTCCACCGTCAGGGAGATCGGCTCCATCTCGAAGTACCCATCGCCCAGGCCGGTGCTGACGTAAACGTTGGTCAGCATGATCTGGTACGTTCCCGGCTCCAGGTCCCCCGGGACGGTCAGGAGGACCGAGGCGGTGAGGCCGTAATCGGAGTGCAAGTACTCGTTGA
>Ga0209269_1001037_pt1 | contig 17289 bp, 10 predicted proteins | sample MTBAKMMethaMetaG_FD_187455 | JGI IMG/M metagenome (GOLD analysis project Ga0209269, IMG submission 187455) | Enrichment culture microbial communities from Arthur Kill intertidal strait, New Jersey, USA, that are MTBE-degrading - MTBE-AKM (Arthur... | ecosystem: Environmental > Aquatic > Marine >... | reverse complement strand
GTGCCGGTCGTGACGTTCGCCGTGAAGTTCGCAACCGGGGCGTCGCCGCCGGACGCGGAGTAAGTTACGTTCAGATAGGGGCACTGCGTGGCGTCAGTGGTATATTCACGGCTTCTCAGCTGGACTCTCTGCTCCGTGGAAGTCGCCGACTCGTTCGTCAATGCAAGCATCCACCCGTAATTCGAGGTGCCCTGGACGTATGCCTGTACGTCCTGCGTGACGTCCCAGCCAATCCAGATATTCACTGCCGAACCGGGATCGGTAACGCCGGTCGGCTGCGCGGCGACGGAAGGCTGCGAGTTCCAGGTGACGCCGGACTCGTTCCACGCACCGGTCACGCGGTACGCGGCGACCTCCCGATCGCCGGTACGCGCCGACTGATAGCCGTAGAGGGTCGCCGACTCGATCGTCGCCCCCGCTGGGATCGAAGAGAGGTCGAAGTGGATCAGACTCCTATAGAGCGATCCGCTCGATGAACCCAGAGGATCGCCGGATTCACGAATATACAGGCTCGTGGAAGTGCCATAGTTGGTATCTCCAACTACACCACCCCACCGAACATACGCGTCGGCGTCCGACTGGAATGTTGCGTTGGCGGCTGTCACCGGTACAGCGAGCGCGGTCATGCACACCAGTGCAACGATGCAGAGAATTAGAAACGTTCGTCGCATCTATCTATCAACTCCGTTCTTCATTCACGATTCTTCCAATGTGCCGTTATTCCTGCGAGGGGGATCGGGGGGACGAATCGGGATGTATAAGATCACCATATTTTAACATATATATTCAGATCATTAACATCAGATCATATTATTTTTAATATTGGTGTGAATTGTGCAATAAAAATTCGAGATCACGAATATTATCTGCTACAGCAGGCACCTATGTCGCATCAGGGGAGAGGAACGGGAACCGGCATTTAAACGGTGAAAAAAAGATGATGCCGATCGGCCCTCTGGCCGACGAACGGCACCGAAACGATATCGCATGAGGAATACTCCCGAACAATCCTCCGCCGTCGGGTCGGGGTTCTACGAGTCATCGTACTCGACGACCAGGATCTGCTGGAGAGCAGCCATGCCCCCGCTTGTAGTGCCTTGAACGGCGGCTTCGTTGCCGGTGGCGGTGAGGAGGCCGGTGACGTCAAAGACCTGCGCCGAGGCGGTGCTAAGCGTTCCCTGCCAGGCGTTCGTGGCCACGGTGTTGCCGTTGAAGATGAGGTTGCCCTCATCGGACCCTGCACTGCCTGCGAAGCTGTAGAGGGTGGCGTTTCTGACATCCTCGGGATCGATCGTCATGCCGGAGAATGGCACGTATGCGGTCGCTTCCTCCATGGTGGTCCCGTAACTGCTTGCAGATACGCCGAGTTCGTCGCACTCTTCGTTGATGAAGATCTGTTTTCTGGTGGCGTTCGGGTCGCTGTAGACGACGGCAAGAGTGCTGGGGTAGAGGGCGTTGCTGTTGCCGGCATTCGGCGTCATGATGAGCGTGTTGTTGCCGTTTTTGACGAAGAGACTCGTGACGTCGACGGCGTAGAGACCGTACCTGTACTCTGCATAGGCACCGAAGTTGCTCTGGTCGGTGTACGGCGTGCCGGGCGTGATGGCAACAGAGTTGCCGTTGAAGGTAGTCATCCAGTCAGGGACGCCGCCCGAGGTGGTGTCCCAGTTGTACGAGACGTAGAGCAGGGCCTTCTCGACGGTGGCGTTGCCGGGGATGGGCAGATCGGCGGCGGTCCAGGTCTCCGTCCTCGTGGTCCAGCCGACCGACTTATACACGCTTCCGGGTTGCGTGGAGGAGACGACGTCTCCGCTGAGGTCGTAGGTGCGCTGCGTGGTGATGTTGCTGCCGCCCTCCCAGTAGATGCCTTTGCCCTTGTAGCCGTTGTATTTCACAGACTTGACAGTGCTGCTCATGTTGTTGTTGCTCTCGTCGGTCTCGGCGATGAGGTTGTCCGGGTCGACAATGGCCGTGTAGGTGACGGTCCCGCCCTTGAGGTTGCGGATCGTCGGGTCGGTGAGCGTGACAGTGGTCGTCGCACCGCTCGCCAGCGAGTCGATAGTCGTGGTGTTGACCTGAACGGTGCCGTTGGCGACATCGCTTGCATAGACGGCGACCGTGATGTTGGAGGCGGTCTCAGACCCATTGTTCTTCACGCCGGCGATCCGGACGGGGTTCGGTTCCCGTGCAAAGACCGCACTGGCAGGCACCGTGTTCACGGTGCCGGAGATCGTGAGATCGACCTGCGCGGCCGCACTCACCGCAATGTAGTCGGTCTTCACCTCAGAATCGCTGCCGGTAGCGTTCGTGGCGGTGAGGGACACCGTGTAGATCCCCTCGGAGGTGTAGCTGTGTACCGGATTCTTCACGGTGGACGTGGCGTTGTCGCCGAAGTCCCACGACCACGCCGTGATGCCGCCGGAGACCGCACTGACATCGTCGACGTAGAAGAAAACGTTGTGCTGCATCTCAGGGAGATAGAACGCGAGCGTGTGGTTGCCCGTATAGACACTGGTGTCGATCGTGTGCTCGGTCCAGGAGTAGTCGTAGATATCGGTGATCACATCGGTGTCATCGATCTTCACATGAGGAGCACCAACACCCCAATACGACCAGAACGTAACGGCATCGACACCGGTCAGGTCGATGGTCTGGGACGCGGAGAAGGTGCCCTCCCCGGCTTCGCTGGCTTCGAGAAGCAATCCATACGTTCCTGAGTGCTTGTGCCAGGTAGTCGCCTCGCCCAGATACTCATACGTGCCCGTGATCGTCCACCCACTGGTGTCGCCGGTTTCGAACCCGCCGTTCGTCACCTGTTCCTCGCTGCTGCCGTTGCTGACGGAGAGATCGGTGAAGGCAACTGCAAGCGGCGCCGTGCCGCTGGTTGCGTTCGCCGTGAAGTTCGCGACAGGGGCAATCACGCTCACCGCGATGTAGTCAGCCTTCACCTCAGAATCGCTGCCGGTAGCGTTCGTGGCGGTGAGGGACACCGTGTAGGTCCCTTCGGAGGTGTAGCTGTGTACCGGATTCTTCACGGTGGACGTGGCGTTGTCGCCGAAGTTCCATGACCACGCCGTGATGCCGCCGGAGACCGCACTGACATCGTCGACGTAGAAGAAAATATTAGGCTGTTCCTCCGGGAGATAGAACATGAGCGTGTGGTTGCCCGTATAGGCGCTGGTGTCGATCGTGTGCTCGGTCCAGGAGTGGTCGTAGATATTGGTGACCACATCGGTGTCGTCGATCTTCACATGAGGAGCGCCCTGCCCCATATACGACCAGAATGTAACAGCATCGACACCGGTCAGGTCGATAGTCTGGGATGCAGAGAAGGTACCCACCTCAGGATCGCCAGCCTTGAGATACAATGCATATGTCCCGGAATGCTTGTACGAAGTGGTCGCCTCGACCATGTATTCGGCCGTTCCCGTGATCGTCCACCCGCGGGTATCGCCGGTTTCGAACCCGCCGTTCGTCACCTGTTCCTCGCTGCTGCCGTTGCTGACGGAGAGATCGGTGAAGGCAACCGCAAGCGGCGCCGTGCCGCTGGTCACGTTCACCGTGAAGTTTGCAACCGGGGCGTCGCCGCCGGACGTGGAATAGGTTACGTTCAGGTAGGGCCGTTGCGTTGCGTCGGTATAGTCTCGGCTTCTCAGCTGGACTCTCTGCTCCGTGGAGGTCGCCGACTCGTTCGTCAATACAAGCATCCACCCGTAATTCGAGGTGCCCTGAACGTATGCCTGTACGTCCTGCGTGACGTCCCAGCCGATCCGGACATTCACTGCCGAACCGGGATCAGTCACGCTGGTCGGCTGCGCGGCGACGGAAGGCTGCGTGTTCCATGTGACGCCGGACTCGTTCCACGCACCGGTCACGCGGTACGCGGCAACCTCCCGATCGCCGGTACGCGCCGACTGATAGCCGTAGAGGGTCGCCGAGTCGATCGTCGCTCCCGCAGGGATCGAAGAGAGGTCGAATTGGATTAGGCTTCGATAGAGCGATCCGCTCGAAGATCCCAGAGGGTCGCCGGATTCACGAATATACAGGCTCGTGGAAGTACCATAGTTGGTATCTCCAACTAAACCACCCCACCGAATATACGCATCGGCGTCTGACTGAAACGTTGTGTTGGTGGCTGTCACCGGTACAGCGAGCGCGGTCATGCACAGCAGTGCAACGATACAGAGAATCAGAAATGGTTGTCGCATCTCTTTATCAACTCCGTTCTTCATTCACGATTCTCCCGGTACCATAGAGTTCCTGTGAGGGGAATCGGGGGGACGAATCGGAATGTATAAGATCATCATATTTTAACATATATATTTAGATCAATAACATCAAATCATATTATTTTTAATATTGGTGAGAATTATGCGAGAAAAATTCGAAATTATAAATATTATCTGCTACAGCAGGCGCCCATGTCGCATCAGGGGAGAGGAACAGAAACCGGCATTTAAACGGTGAAAAAAAGATGATGTCAATGGGCCCTCTGGCCGACAAACGGCATCAAAAGGATAAATCCAACGGAAAGACGCTTGAGGTCTTTTGCACATCAATTGCTGCTCCGGTCTCAGAGAGGCGCTTTTCACTCCTCCTCCTCAACCGTCAGCAGAGCGAGCGGGATCTTGAAGTAGCCGCTGTACGATCCCGAATCGGTAGCGTTCCGATCGAATGTCATGAAGCTGTCTCCACCCGTGATATAGTTGGTGACATCCCAGTTCTGGTACCCGAAGTACGAACCCTGCTGTGGATTGCTCCAGGACAGGGCGTTGTTGTTGAAGGTATAATTCCCGTTATAACTTGCCAGGTAGATAGCCGTCAGAGTTGCATCCGTAGGACTGATCCCTGCTGTGCTGAAAGTAGTATTTCCAATGTAGGGGCAACTATTGTCATCGGCCTTATAGGAGTCTGTGTCGTGACCCTGGTTCACCCAGTAATATGTCGTAATTTCAGACAAGGGATCGTTATAAGCCACCACCAAGGTGATCATCTTCACCCGACCATCAAGCGGCTGCGTGCCGTCCGGCTTGGCCGTGTGCACGCGTGCCGCAACGCTTGATGAGGTGATATTGTCGGTCACGTCGTACCACATCAGGCAGTCGCTCGTCACTCGATTGCAGTGATCATTGATCCAGATCGTCCCGTCGGCACCGCTGTCCTCCGGGAAGGTATAGGTCGTGTTCATGATCTCTGAACCCAGGGTCTCGTAGCCCGAACCGCCATTGAATTCCACCGTCGTGTTCAGAGGATAATTGTTCTCCATGTGCCCGATGTACGCGTCCACGTAGAGCCGCGCCCAGACGACATTTGCTGCACTGCACGGGAGGGTGAAACTCTTCACAACCGGCGTCGAATGTGCATAGTCGAATCCCGGATACGCATCGAACCACACACCGCCGGTCACCATTCCACTCGTCCCATTTGCAGTGACCAGGGGGTCTCCCCCAATCCATGGATCTGCCGCCACCGGCGCTGCCATCGCAATCAGCGCCAGCACCACAATCATGCCGGTCAGCATGTACATTGTGCCTGTTTTCATGTTTTACCTCACATACTGGTTTTTCGTTGCGGGATGGCGGGAAGCCTCCCCGACAGGCGGCAATTTGATTTGGTACTACATATATTTTTATATTTCACATTTGATCACACATATTAAATAATAAATTATACAAATATCAGATCTTTTTTAAAAATAGTAATATAATAAGGGAGCAGAACAGGGAAAGAGAGCAGGAAGCCCCAATAATTGTACGATTCAGAATCTGCCTATTAATGAACGCACAATCGCATATAAAAAGAAAATAACTCGGTTTTTTCATAATTCAGGCAAAATATCGCAGGCATAGTCCTCCATCCCCGGGCAAGAGGCCGACAACCGAAGATCAAATCGTGCACAATAAAGAGTGGCACCACAGGCAGCGCGGCCGCCCCTTCGACACGATGCACCTCGCGGGGCAATCCAGAAAAGGTGAAACAAACACCTCCCCCCCACCAATACAGGGGATCTCCCCGCAAAACCGGCAAAAAAAAGGATCAGATCATGACCCCGACAGGTCCGCCTCGCATTCGACGGTCCTGTACGGCATCACGACGACATCTTCCATGACCGCAGATCCGTTTCCTCCCACCACCTTCACGTCGTACGAGCCGATGTTGAGATAGTTGAACGTATGAGGTGTACGCATTCCGGTGTCCTTGTTGAACAGATAGATCTTCGCGCCCGGCGGCGTGCTCTCCACCGTCAGCGACCCGAACGTATAAGGATCCATCCTCAGGTCGATCTCCGCATCCGGACCGCTCCCGTCGGTGTTTATCAGGTACGCCTCCTTCTCCGCAGGGAGATACCCCGGCTTCGAAACCGACATCTGATGCTTCCCCTCGGAAAGATTCTCGATCACGTACGGCGTCGCAACACCGGTCGAAAAACCGTCGACAAAAATATCGGCGCCCGACGGATCCGAGGTGACCAGCACGGAGCAGGTTGCGGGAATCTCCTTGCGGATCGTCATCGTCCCGTTCATCTCGATGAAATCCGAGATCGCTTCGGAGAGATAACTCCCGTTTGCATGAACGGCAACATACCCGTTGATCCCCTCCACATCAATCGTGGTGGGAATCGTCCCGGCCGTATACCGTCCGTTCACCGAGAACGAACACCCCGAATAGATCACGGACTCCAGGGCGATCGACCGTTCGATCACATCCGGACCGCTGGTAAACGCCACCTCGGTCACGGCGTTCGGATAGATCCATACCCTCTGTTTATCGGTCCTGAACTCGGCACCGTTTTTCTTCACTTTGATGGTATGCATGCCCACCTTCAGGCCGTACACCAGTTCCGGCGTCGTCCGATCGACTTTTTTGCCGTCCACATAAATATCGGCATCCTCGGGATAGGACTCGACATACACCCCGCCGTACCGGTTCTCCTCCCACTCGCGCAGCGGGCCCACACTGGTCATCTCTCTCCCGAACGTTGAAACACCGACATCAAATGGGAGATACACTTCGTCATCGTGCGTCAGGCGGATTGCCTCCTCCACCGGATCGAAATCGTCCAGCACCATCCTCACCGTATGATTTCCTCCGGCGACCCCATGCAGGGTGACCGGGGTCGTCGCTCCCTGGTACTCCCCGTCAAGATAAACGAGCGCACCCGGCGGGTTCGAAAGAAGCGCAAGATCGAACTGCATCGTCGTGATGTCGATCGGCGTCGGTTCGGCCGCGACGGTCGTCGTCGGCTCCGCGGAAACAATAGACGTCCCCGTCACCCCCGAAACCTCTCCCGGGGAGACGACAACCTCTTCGACCGGGCTCAGCCCGAAGATCCCGAGAAAAGCCGTTGCGACACTGCCGAAAAAGGTGACCACCCCGTCGAAGAACGTCGCCTCGCCCCGCTCAACTCCAGGCCTGAGGGCATACGTCCCGCCCTGTGTGATCCTGGCCGAAAGGCTGCCCCCCGCCGCATCGGCATCCACATCGATCGCGTGCTCCAGACCCGACGCTCCATCGTACCTGACGAGATCGTATGCCCCCGTGAGGTTGAGGAGATCGGTATGGACGATCAAGAGAACGGGAATATCGGCCCTCAGATCCTCCTCGCCGATCGTGCACGTCCAGTTCCCATCGACCAGGGACGTTTTCAGCGTCAGCGTCGTGATGCGTTTACCGGCGCCGTCGGTGAGCACCGCTCCCTCCGGGACGAAAAGTTCGAGAACGCCATCTTTCGAGAGAACATGCATCGCTTCCAGCCGTCCGTCCGACTCGTTGAGCGCCACCCGCGTGACGCCACCCGAGGTCGACGTCTGTCCTGCAGCAGGAGTTGCGCTGCTCTCCGTGACGTTCGCCGCGGAACCAGCGGCGGTGGTGCTCTTCTGAACTACCAGAATCGCACCCCTGTTTTCCATATAGTCCCCCTTCGTGGAGGTGATATAACTCTGGACAGACGCCTCGTTCCCCGACGTCAGCAGGTAAGGCCTCACATTCAGGTCGACGACACTGATTGCCGAAGACCCGCCGACCAGGAGGTTGAACCACTCGCCGTCGTTGAACGCGATCCGGTGCTCGTCGTCGTCCACACCGGACGCCGCCGTGGACAGCAGTATCAACCGGGCGCCTCCGACCCCGGAAAGATCGATCTCACCCCCGAACGGTGCCGTCGTGATGCAATCGTCGCTCGTCGTCCCGAAATCAGGGTTTGCATAAAGGGTATCCGAACCCTCGTTGACCCAGTAGGTGATCTCAGGGAGAGCCGGATCCTCGGTGACGACCAGCATCCCGACGCCGTAGGTCGCAAAAACGTCGTCCTTCCGTCCGTCGTTCGTCAACGTCACCGTATGGGTGCCTTCTATGCCGCCCTTCAGGCCCGTGACATTGTAGGCGAAGGTCTCCAGGAGATAATTATAGATACCCTCATTCTTCCGGTCCCCGTACACTTTGTCTTTCTTGAACTCGGTTCCGTCAACCTTCAGGATGACCCGCGCCTCGGTGCCGCTCTTGAGTTTATCGTCGTGCCCCCAGGTGGTATAGATGTACAGCCTGGCCATATTGACCGTGGCGTTCGGAACCTTCGGCACGTCGATAGTAAACTCCCGGGTCTCTCCGGCACGTATCAACCCGGTATAATCGCTGAACTCATAGTAGGATACATTGCCGTGGAGTGTCCCGGTCAGGTACGTCTTCAGCTGCGTCCCGGTGTACCCGTATTCCGGCACCGAGCCATCGCCTGAATCCCCATCGTCCGAAGACCCGAACACCAGGTTCACCGTGGCCGTCTCGTCTTCCTCGACGCTCGCGGTTTTATAGACAGGATCCTGGCCTTCCAGCCGCGCCTCCACCGTATAATCGCCGATGACAAGATTGGTCAGCGTTGTGGGGGTCCTGACCGACATATTTGCGTTCTCATAGTCGCCGCCGTCAAGGTACACCCATGCCCCGGAAGGCTCGGATGTCACCTCGATGCTCCCTGTGATAGGCTGGAGAGCGAAATGAACCGTGGTATTTGTTCCTTTCTTCACGGTGACGTACCGGTCGTCGGGCACATGGTAGCGCGCGAGCTCGACCCGGACCGTGTGGTCCCCCGCGACGACGCCGCTGAGAGTCGCATTCGTCACCTGCGGAAGAAGCTCGTCGTCCAGGTAGATCTCGGCACCGGCCGGAGAGGAGGTGACCTTGAGCGATCCTACCTCCTGCTCGGGGTATTTCACCGAAAGCATTGCCAGCGGGATCTTGAAAAAAGCCCCGAGAAAGTTCCCGCCGCTCCCGGTGGCGCTCAGGTCCCGGGTATAAATGAGAGCGCTGTCCCCTCCTGGCGTGATCGCATCGGTAACGTCCCAGGTCTGGTATCCTGAATACGCTCCCTGCGGATCGTTTGCCTCGAGAGACTCGCTGTTGAACGTGAATTCCCCGACGTTGCTCGCCATGTACACCACCGAGAAATCCGAGGAGTACTCGCGTTCGTCTTCCTCGGGCAGATTGCTCGTTGAAAAGGAGGTTTCACCCTCATAGGTTTCGCCGAGAACCTCCTCGACGTAGTACGAGTGGACGTCGTGACCCTGGTTTACCCAGTAATATACCTCGTCGCCGTCGCCGTCATCGTAGGCGACGACCAGAGTGACGATCTTGATCCTCCCATCAAAGGTACCGCTAAATCCTTCCGGCTGCTCGGTCTTCACGTGCGCCGTAACGGTCCCATCCTGGATCGCGCCGGTCACATCGTACCACATCAAATAATCGCTCGTCACCCGGTTGCAGTGATCGTTCACCCAGACCGGGCCGTCGCCGCCGTTCACCGGGAAGGAGTACGACACCCGCAGGTCCTCGACGCCCAGCGTCTTCATGCCGTTACCGCCGTCGAACTCCACGGTCGCCCGATGCTCGTAGTTGTTCTGCATGTGCCCACAGTAGACGGAGGCGTACAGGCGGGCCCACTTGATCTCCGTATACGACGGCAGGGTGAACGTCTTGGTGACATCGCGCTCGGTCGCCACCCCGACAAAGGAGTTGTACCAGAGTCCGCCGGACACGACCCCGCTCTCCACGGTCGTGAGCGGGATGCCGCCCACGTACTGGTCGGCCGCGGCGCAGGCCGGCAGCATGACCAGGAGCAGAGCGACACACACGATCCTCTCTGACATCATCGCCAAATTCACACCCCCGTCCTGATCGCGGTCACCGGATTGAGCCTGGCGGCCTTCAGCGCGGGATAGAACCCGGACAGCTGGGAAAGAACGATGGAGATCACGATCCCGAGCACGAGCACCTCCGGCGTGATCAGGGTGATATCCGCCTCCGAAAACGTGGCGAAAGTGTCGCCCAGCTGGGCGATGATGAAGGGCTTCCCGAAGACGTTGATCGCGCCGGCAAATGCAATGCCGAGAAGATCGCCGAGCACCCCGCCGATCAGCCCGATAAACAGGCACTCATAGAGAATGAGCTGGACCACATCGCCTGGCGACGCACCGATCGCCATCGTGATCCCGATCTCACGGGTCCGCTCGAACACCGAGGTGATCATCGTGTTCATGATCATCAGCGCCCCCACAATCAGGGCCACCCCCGCGAAGAACGCCAGGAGCAGAACGACTACGTCCATCAACTGGTTGACCGACTCGATCTGCTCGAAGGAGCCCGTGGCGGTGAGCCCGAGATCCTTGATACCGTCGACCACGGCGAACACGTTGTCCGGATTATCGGCCCGGATCAGCACGCCGTCAAAAGACGATTCACCGCCCCGCAATTCCTGCGCCACCCCGCGGTCGATCAGCATCAACTGATCGAACTGATCGTCCCGCTCCTGCAGCACGCCCACCAGGGTGAAGTCCACCTCCTCGTCGACGGGCATGCCGTCCTCGTCGTACTCCCGGATCATGATCGGGATCGTATCGCCAAGACGGACACCTTCGTAGCGCTGGAGCGTCTCGGCAAGATCGTGGCCAAGCACCGCCTGCCGCGTTCCGGGTTCGATCAGATCGCCTTTAAGGTACTTCGGTTTGATCACGTCCCCGATACCGGTCGGATCGATGCCCATGACACTGAGGTATGTCTGCCGTTTTGTCGCATACGCTTCTCGTATGACTGCCGTCGAAGCGAGGATATGAGGTATGGCTGTTATTTCATCGATCTTTGCCGGTGTTATCAACTGGATGGTTCCGCCGCGGATATCGGCGGTCGCCTCGATAAGGGTCAGGTCGGACTGATCCTTGATCGCCTCCACCGCCTGGAACCGGATCCCCTCCCCGAGGGAGACGGTCCCCACCACTGCGGCCACGCCGATAGCGATGCCGAGGGCGGTGAGCAGCACGCGCATCCGCTTTCTTGCCACCTGCCGCGCTGAAATTTTCAGGTATTCGATGAACTTTTCCATTTTCATGCCGTCACCACCCGCCCGTCGAGGAGTTCGATGGAACGGTCGGCCCGTCTCCCGAGTTCCCGTTCATGCGTCACGATCAGAAACGTCGTCTGCCGCTCCCGATTCACCGTACGCAGCAGTTCGAAGATCCCGTCGCTCGTCTTCGAGTCCAGGTTGCCGGTAGGCTCGTCGGCAAGGACGATCGCCGGATTCCCGACGAGTGCCCTGGCAATCGCCACCCGCTGCTGTTCCCCCCCGCTCAATTCCCGCGGATAGTGGTCGGCCCGGCGGGCAAGGCCCACCAGATCCAGGAGTCCTAGTGCCCGTTCCTCTCTGACGGTCTTCCCCCGGAAATTGAACAGGAGCGGGTACTCGACGTTTTCCCGCGCCGTCAGTGTCGGAATGAGGTTGAAATTCTGGAAGATGAATCCGAGCGCCTCCCTCCGAAGAGAGATCAGCGCATCCCGGTCGTCAAAATCGACGCGCTTTTCGTTGATGACGACATCGCCCGAACTCGGGCAGTCCAGCCCGCCGAGGATGTTGAGGAGGGTACTCTTGCCGCTCCCGCTTCGCCCGAGGAGGGTAACAAACTCCCCTTTTTCGAGAGCGACGTTCACATCGTTAAGTGCTATCACCTGCTCGTTATACGCCTTGGTCAGTCCCTTCGTCTCCATCACAATCTTCATCGGATCACCTCCTTTTCCGCCCAGAGGACGGCGTTCGTCAGAACCATATAGTCTTTCTCATCCTGTACCGCCGCAAAATTGTTCCCGGAACGCAGATAGGGCAGCACATCCCTGCAATCGATCCCGACCTGCCGCAACTCGTCTGCGTCAAAAACGTTCAGCCATTCTTTCCCGTTCGAGCCGGGGAAAAGAGCGGAGATAATCGAGCCGAAAAACGACGGCATGCTACTTTCCCCCTCGCGGTTCACGAAGAGCCGGTTTATCTCAGGAATATTCTCCCTGGTATACCCGCCGGACGGGGCAACAAGAAAGAGTTCTGCCGACGAGAGTTCGGAACGGGTGACGGCCCCCTCAAAATCGATCCTGCTCGTCGCCATCGCCGGCGTGATCCCGTAACTATTGTACAGGAGGTCGGCCCCCTCCTTCACCCAGCAGATCGACTCAGGAGAGTCGGGACTTTCGTACACCACAAGCATCCCGATCCCCTGGACCACAAAAGTCCGGTTGTCTTCCGCGGCATTTTCAAGAACGACGGTGAACGAATTCGAGCCCGGCTGAAGATCGGTCGTTTCGAAGATGTCCATACCCGAGAAAAAATCGTTGGAGCTCACGAACCCCTTGGAGTCGACGTATCGTCCGGTCATATCGAGGCGCTCGCCGGTATCGGTACGTGTGAGGGCGGTCGACGGATAGATCGCATTCTGATCGAGTTTGCTCCAGGACCAGTACACATAGAAGCGCTGGTACCTGACTGTCGCATCCGCGGGCAGTTCGATCTCGAACGCGACCGGGTACGTGTCGCCGGCATCTATAGCGCCGCTATAGGTGCCGTTTCCCAGGGAAAAGAGATACCCTCCAGAGAGGTTTTCCTGGAACACCGTTTCGAGGGGCTTGTCTCCTGCATAAGTGGCTGAAGACGGCGAAATCAAAAGGAGCGCCACGCTCACGACAATGGGAATCGCAAGCCCCCTACGGGAAGGCATAATCTCCCTCCGCCGCGTTGTTACCTCTGTTTGCATCCCTGACTTCCCCGCTTTCGTCAGTGACCACCCTGAGCCGGTGTGTCCCGGGCGTCGTATACAGCGGGATCTCGATCGTAATCGTCTCGCCTGCCTTCACCCCGTCGTCAAGATGCTTGACCGCCGCCCTGGCACCATCGAGATAGATGGTGAGATCGAAAGACGGCGCGTCGCTTCCGCCGCCGTTTGTGATCGTGATCGGCACGACATAGTCCTCGTAACCCGCCGCAGCGGCCGGGGACACGATCAGCAGCATGGAAGGCGCAATCAGCGCGCACGCGATCAGGAGCGCTGCGAGTTTCCCGCCGGGCGGGCGCCTGACAATGAAAAACGCGGCGCAGAGCCCGGCAACTGCAGCAAGCACCGGCACCGGCGACTGCTGGCTTCCGGTCGATTCGGTCCCGGCACGTGCCGGCGTTCCGATGCTCACGCCGAGATCGGGGATCGTGCCGACCCTGAACGATGCAGAAGCCTCGTTATCCGAGGGATCGAGATCCCCGTCGGCTTCCACTCTGACCGATATCGTGCGCTGCCCCTCCGTCAGGATCAGGTTCGTCTCAACCACCTGGACGCCGGAAATCGCGGGATCAAGGGCGATCGTTTGTTCAACCGTACCGTCGACGGAAAATATCACCCGGACAGAGCCGGCAGGCAGCGTACCGTAATTCCTCACGGTTGCCTGAACGCTCGCCTCCTCTCCGGCGTAGGCCCCCTTCGCAACCGGTGCATCGACCGCAAAGTCAGGGCCGGATCCGGTACCGGACGTTTTCACCGCGAGAATGGCGATGCAGGGATGGATGTAATCCTCACCCTCGGGTTTCGCCCCGGTGGTAGTGATCTCGCCGTCGCCGTCCAGGTCTCTGCCGCGCTCGAAGAAGACGAGATTGTTCTCCTGTAACAGGCCGCCGACATCGAACGTCTCGACGTCGAGATACCTGGCGTCTGTTCCCGTCCCACCGGTGGCGTCACCGCACCGTTCGTTGCCGATGTCCAGCGCACCCTCCGGGTAATTCGTCATGTCGGCAGGGGAAACCCCGAGGTCCTTCCCGTTGAACTGGACGTAATCCGGCTGCCCCTTGGTTGAGGCGAGGAGTAGCACCGTAAGGTCCGCGTCGACAGCGGTCAGCGGATCGGCCTTGTCGAAGGACACCTCGCAACTGTCATGGCGCGTCGGATTGGTGCCGGACCAGCCCTCGCCATGGAGATTCTCGTTGCCTTCGGCGATCCAGTACCTGGTGGTCTGACCGTTCCCATCCTCCACGACGGCCACGACAAAGATACCATAAACCCGACCGTCGATCTTGCTCTCGGCCAGACCCCTGCTGGTCTTCAGAGAGACGGTGTTCTTTCCGCCATGGAGTTCGTCGGTGCAGTCGCGCGCGATCCAGTAAACACCATAGCCGGTGACATAAACTTCTTCGTTCTGGTCGTCTCTTCCGAAAAGATTGAGTCTGGACGGGACGCCGTTGTTGACGGTAAGTTCTTCCCACCCCGTATACTTCTCGGTCCCACCCCAGACGCCGGTGTAGACCCGCGCCCAGATCGGCCTTGACGGCAGAGAGAACGTATATTCAAGTGGAGGGTCGGTCAGTCCATAGGTCCCGAAGGTGAGCACGTCACCCTGCACCTCTCCCTGGGCGACCGTATCGAGCGGGATGCCCTCGAAGTCATAGATTGCCGATACCGGCGCGATAAGGAGACACACGGCTAGAAACAGGCCGTATAGACTGAAGCATGGGGGGCAGACATTCATACTAATGTCACTATCGTCACACGATATATTAAACAATATACGATGTGTATGAAATCACACATATTATATACCAGATCGAGATGACGGGCAGGCCATCTGGAACCTCCAGGCGGGACGGCCCCATTCCGGGGGACGATACCACTGCTCTGCCCGGGTTCAATCACCCGACAGGATTCCAGATCGACCACACCCCGTAGAACAGGATAACAGGCCTTATTGCAGAATACTCTGAAAACAATATCATATCATGCTCCTGGATCCGCTACGGGCCCTCCTGCAGTTCTGCACCGTCCTGCCGCTCGGACGGGCCGCAGATTTCGACGCCTTCGCCAGGCGCACCTGGCTCTACCCGCTGGCCGGCTGGGTCACCGGCGGCGTCGCCGCGGCCGTCGCCATGCTGCTTTCCGGTCACCCAGCCCTTGCCGCAGCTGCAGCCATAGCAGCTGCGATCATCGTTTCGGGAGCAAACCACTTCGACGGACTTCTCGACCTCGGTGACGGGCTGATGGCCCACGGGAGCAGGGAAAAACGGATCACGGCCCTGACCGATCGCCAGATCGGTGCAGGCGGTGTCGCCTGCGGCATCCTTACAACACTGCTGGCAGTCGTTGGCCTCGCGGATGTATGGAGCGTCGCCCTCGCCGTCCTGACGGCTGAAGTCTGCGCAAAACTTGCCATGGCATGGATCACCGCTCTGGGTGTGCCTTTCCACGAGGGCATTCACGCGTATCTCCACGGCTTTTCCAGACCGCATTTTGTAGCACTTGCCCTGATCCCTGTCTTACCGCTGTTTCTCCTGATCCCGCACCTCCTTATCCTCAGGGCAGTGTGCGCGACGGCGATCGTTGTCCTCGTTCTTCTCCTCACATCGTACCGCCTCTTCGGCGGCGTGAACGGGGACGTGGCCGGGGCTGCAAACGAGATCACGCGTGCCCTGGTCATCATCGCCCTCGTTCTCTAGAACGGCATACCTTTTTTTCCTCGCCCCTGCACCTTATGCTGATGATGCGTGCACCTGCCGCCTATCAGAAGGGCGGTGTGATCACCGAGCGGAACCCTGATCTTTGTGCGATTCGCCTACGGATCCCCGCCGGTGTATTGCCGGTCGAAAAAATGACCGGCATTGTAGAGATAGCAAAAAAATACGGATGCGGCGAGGTGCACCTCACCACCCGCCAGACGATGGAGATCCCGCACGTAGACTCATCCAGGCTTGAGGAGATCGTAACGGATCTGGAGAAGAACGGCACTCCTCTCGGTGCAGAACACGACGAAGTCGTCAACATCATCGCCTGTCCAGGAACGGCCCAGTGCAAATACTCCAATATCGAGACATTCAATCTGGCGAAACAGATCGATGAGCGAGTGTTCGGGAAAGAAGCCAACATACGGGTGAGAATTTCAATTTCAGGATGCCCTAACGCCTGCACCAGCCCGATTCTCAACGAGATCGGCATCGTCGGCCGCATCCGTCCCCTGCGGGTTCCCGGCCTCTGCACCGGCTGCGGCACCTGTGCCGAATACTGCAAGGAGAAGGCAATCACCATCAAGAACGGGATATCCGAACTGATCCCCGAACGGTGTGTCCAGTGCGGCATCTGCGTCCAGTCCTGCCCCTTCGACCTGCTGAAGTCCGAGTACCGCCACTATCTGATCACCGTCGGTGGGCGGCGGGGCCGTCATCCAGCACCGGGAAAAGAACTCATCAGCGTCGAGACAGAAGAGGATGTGGTGGAAATCATAGACCGGACCGTCTACTGGATCTACAGAAACACATGGAGCGGGAGGCATCTCGCCGACCAGATCGACGAGATTGACTTCGACGCTTTCAAAGAAAAGATCAGGAAAGAGTTCAGCGCCGGTACATAGAGGCAAAACCGGCGCCCTCGTCGTCCGAGCACTCGATCGAATCCCCGTCCCGCACAAGGGAGTTGAACATCATGGCGGCGTTGAGGAGACTCTCATCAAGCCCCATTCCTCCGCGTGAGCCTTTCAATACCTGTTGCTGGGGAGTCGGGAGCACCCTTTTTCCCACCCGCACACCAGCACAGTGCTTACAATAGGCGCAGTGGCTGTGCACGGAGACCTCTCCCTGTGCGCAGGCGACGGTAACCCGGTCTTTCTCTGTATTACGGTGGAATTCCAGTGTTTTCATAGGTCAGTGAGTGTTTGTACGATCAGACATTTGAGCATGTCGGTACTCTTCTATAAACCCTCCATTGCACAGAGAACAGGCGTATCGAAATGATTTATATAGATCGATGCCCAATATATGATACTCGCTTCAATTCGACTGTGTATGCAGTCTCATATTTGAGTGGAGGACTATCAATGGCAACCGAAAAACCACATCTGAACCTTGCTGTCATCGGGCACATCGACCATGGGAAGTCGACCACCGTCGGCCGCCTGATGTTCGAGACAGGAGCTGTACCGCCCCATATCATTGAGAACTACAGGAAGGAGGCCGAGTCCAAG
>Ga0209269_1001035_pt1 | contig 17334 bp, 16 predicted proteins | sample MTBAKMMethaMetaG_FD_187455 | JGI IMG/M metagenome (GOLD analysis project Ga0209269, IMG submission 187455) | Enrichment culture microbial communities from Arthur Kill intertidal strait, New Jersey, USA, that are MTBE-degrading - MTBE-AKM (Arthur... | ecosystem: Environmental > Aquatic > Marine >... | reverse complement strand
CATCGAATCTGCAGGTCAGAACGCCCCGGGTACCGCCGCGTCAGTTCAGGCTCGAAGATCCAGCAGACCTTCCCGCCGGTGTCCCACAAGACTTTTTCCCTCCCGATCCGGTGCATGCCCTTTCACCTCTTTCACCCATTCTCGACACTTTTCGACGGCGTCGAAACTGTTTATGGGCGCATTAGTGTCTCAAATCATGATTTCACGTCATATCCATAGATTTAAAAAATCGTTTTCACCATCTGGAAGATCACAGTCACCCGCACCCACATCACCCCACAGCCGCCCCCTCTCTGTGCTCCTTCCATCTGGTGAAAAGAGGTACATATGTACATATATTGATCATTATATCTGTGCGTAATTTCCTATCCGCCGCCATCACGCCCTCTTTGCCTCCTTTCGGCAGGTGGTGAAAACCTGTCGAAAACGGTCGAAAATGGTGAAAGTCAGGACCGCTGTCATCGGCGGCATCTCTTCACCGGCTATACTTCCCTCACTCCAGCGTCCGCCGATACGTCGTGATCCCGAGGGCGATGGCGATCCCTGAGAAGATGAAGATCGCCAGCAGGTCCATGCCGATGAGGTTTGCCTGCCCCCGCAGGATCAGGCTCCGCAGGGCGTGGATCGCATAGTACTCCGGGTTGATTGTGGCGATCCAGCGGAGCCAGTCCGGCATGCCGAGCACCGGGTAGAACGCCCCGCTGGTCATGAACAGGACGAGGTTCAAGAACGCCACCACCGAGGCGTACTCCTGCTGGGCCGAGAAGCGCGAGCTGAACGAGACCACCAGGCTCGTGATCCCGATGCTGACGATGAAGAGGACGACCAGCACCATCAGGAAGGTCTCCATGCTCCTGATCGTCACGCCCGCCACGACGATGTCGACCAGGAAGATGATGAACCCGGCCATGAACGCCTTCACCGTGCCGCTCGCGATGATCCCGAGGATGATGCTCGACCGCTTCACCGGCGTGACCAGGTAGCCCTCGATGATCCCGTTCTCCCTATCGCGGATCAGCCCGATCCCGCCGCCCATCATCGTGGTCATGAAGATCGCCATCACGATGACCCCGACCCCGAAGAACTGGATGTAGTCGATCTCCCCGTAGATCTTCGAGACCTGCAGGGGGTTCTGTGCCCCGGACTGCGCCATCACGCCGCTCACCCCGGCCTGGATCAACCCCGGGATCATGTACTCCGAACTGTCGAGGTATAGGCGGACGGCGTGATCGTTTGAGACCCTGGAGGGGAAGATCGCAACGGCCATCACCTTCCCCTCCTCGAAGGCCCGCTTTGCCGTCGCCTCACCGGAGAAGACCGTGACGTCGAAGATCCGCGGGTTGCCTGCCGTGTGGTAGCGGCCCAGGCCCTCGACGGCCGAGAGGAAGAGGGGCGTTGCATCCTCGAACGGCTCCTCCTGCGCCACCCCGATGGGGATGTGGGTGATCGTCCCGCCCATGGCGTTCCCGAAGATGATCAGGTACATGATGGGCATGAACAGGGTCATCACGATGATCACCGGGTTGCCCAGGAACTTCTTGAAGTCCCGCCTGAAGATCGCGACGGCCCCCCGCATCACGGCAGGCCCTCCCTCTTCATGCCGGGCCCGCCGTCCAGCCTCCTGCCGGTGAGGTAGATGAAGACGTCCTCGATAGACGGGGAGCGGATGGCGATCGAGGTCATGGGGAGTGCGTGGCGCTCGAAGATCTCCACGATCGATGGCAGGACGCGGCTCCCGTTCTCTGCCGATATGACGAGTTTGTGCTCCCGCACCTCCACGGAGGTGAGGCGGCTCTCCGCCCGCAGCGCCGCAAGGGTCTCCTCGTCCACCCTCTCGATCCCGATCTCGATGACGTCTCCCGCGGGGAGGGAGTGCTTGAGGTTCTCGGTGGTGTCGAGGCGGAGGAGACGCCCTTTATCTACGAAGGCGATGCGGTCGCAGAGCTTCTCCGCCTCGTCCATGTAGTGCGTGGTCAGGATGATCGTCGTCTTCTCCCTGTTCAGGGCGGTCACCTGCCGCCAGACCTCCCGCCTGGACTCCGGGTCCAGGCCGATCGTCGGCTCGTCCAGGAAGAGGATGAGGGGTTTGTGGATGAAGGCCCGGACGATCTCAAGTTTCCGCCTCATCCCGCCCGAGAGCGTCTGCACCGGGGCGTGGGCGCGGTCGGAGAGGTCGGCCATCTCGAGGAGCTCCCTGATCCTGGCGTCGAGCGTGCGGGGATCGAGGTCCAGCAGGTTGCCGTAGAAATCCAGGTTGTCGTAGGCGGTGAGTTCGAGATCGAGCGTGCTGTTCTGGGGGCAGACCCCGATCACCCTGCGGATCTCCTCGGGCTGGCGCGTGATGTCGTAGGGGCCGACGAACGCCCTCCCCGAGGTGGGCAGGAGGAGGGTGGTGAGGATCCGGATGATCGTGCTTTTCCCGGCACCGTTCGGACCAAGGAGGCCGAAAATCTCCCCTTTCCGCACCTCGAAGGAGACGTCGTCCACCGCTTTCACCGTGCGGCTCCCGTCCCTGAATACCTTGGAGAGGTGCTCGATCCTGATGATTTTCTCCTGAGCGGGTGTGCGGTCGCTCTTCATTTCGGCCATGTGAATCATCGTCTCGTCGGTTTAGGTGCCAAACGATCCGTATTCTAAATGGGTTCTATAATAAACGATAGGGTCTGGCATCCCCTATCCGGGCACTAAAGCCATCCCTTCCCCCTCAGATTCGCGCCCCTCTCCGCCCGTTCTCCTGCCCCGTCCTCCCCCTCCCCGTCACACCCCCGACAAAATCCCCGCCGCCCGGCCGCGGGGCCCCTGAGTTCCACGTGAAACGGCAAATCTTCGCCTCCGTTCCGCCCGAAACCCCACCGATATCCAGATCTAAAACGACGCCCGATCCGCCCGGATCGAGCCCTCTAAAATCGAAAATAGAGCCCGGAAAGGCCAGATCCTACCCGGGAGGGAGGGGGGTTCACCCCTCGATGACGCCCGAGAAGACCGTCGCCGCCGGCCCTCGCATCAGGGTCCGCTCGCCGCAGACGATCACCAGGGGGCCGCCGTTCGTCTCGACCGCCACCTCGGCCCCGACCAGGCCCAGGCGGTGGGCGATCGCCGCCGCCGCCGTCGCCCCGGTGCCGCAGGACTCGGTCTCGCCCTCGACGCCCCGCTCGAAGGTGCGGATCCGGATCGAGGCCTCGCCGGTGACCTCGACAAAGTTCACGTTCGCGCCCCGCGGGAAGGAGGGGTGGCGGCGGACCTGCGGTGCGGCGGCCGCCACGTCGATCGCCGCGACGTCCTCGACGAAGATCACCGCATGGGGGACGCCGGTGTTTGCGGCGTAGACCGTGAAGGGCCCGATCTGCTCCTTGTATTCTCCTCTGCCTGTTGCCGGGATCGCCGAGCGCTCATAGGCCGGGTCAACCATCTCGATCTCGGCCCAGAACTCGCCCTCTTCGTCGTATCCCATCGAGACCGGCATCGTCCCGGCCATCGTCTCGACGGTGCAGGTCTCCTGCACGTGTCCGGCGTCATAGGCGTACTTCGCCAGGCACCGGATCCCGTTCCCGCACATCTCGGCCTCGCTCTCGTCCTGCTGGAAGAGGCGCATCCGCACGTCGGCGCTCTCTGAAGGGAGGAGGAAGAGGACGCCGTCGCCGCCGATGCCGAAGCGGCGGTCGCAGTACAGGGCGGCGAAACCGGGTTTCATCTCGTCGGGGATGACCGTTCCCGCCTTCTCGTCGATCAGGATGAAGTCGTTGCCGTTGCCGTGCAGTTTGGTGAACGGGATGTGCATGCTGTATCGTATGGCAGTCAGATCATTTCTCTCTAACTGTCGGCGGTGGGGGAGCGGCTGCGGTCGATGAGACGCACGATAGCGGTTGTGTGCCGTCCGGGTCGCCGAAAAGAATAGGTGACAGAAAAATCATTCCCTGTATGTGTCTGCAACGGTCCGGCCCGTCCTCTGGCTCCTCCTCCTCCTCTCCCTGGTTGTCATCGGGACAGTGCTGCTTTCGATTTCCGGCCTGATCTCGATGAGGGAGAACATCTATCCCGGGATCGTCCCCGGCGACGAGAGCGGTGTCCGGGATGTCACCCATCGGTTTTCCTACCGCTCACAGGACCACGCCGTCACGGTGCCCGTGGAGACGGCGGTGTACCTGGGGGCGAAGCGTTCCCCGAAAGAGGCACGGATGTATTCAAAAATGTCGCCTGAAGAGATGATGCAGGAATATTATTCTGCATTCATCTTTGACGGCTGCCAGGATGGCCTGTATGGAGAGATCCTTGCCGATCTGAGGTCTATCCGCGATGAATCCGGGCTGGACGACGACGAATACCTCGAACTCCTTGCCGTATTCGTCCAGTCTCTCCCCTTTGAAGGGGAGTTCAATGAGACGGGCGTAAAATTCCCCGTGGAGACCATCGTAGAAGGGGGTGACTGCGACGACAGGTCCGCACTGCTTATCGGCCTCATGACCCGGGAGGGCTATGACGCCGCTCTTCTGGTCTTCGACGGTAAATTCCATACTGCCGTCGGTGTCAGGGACGGGTCCGGCGCCGGAGAGTATGGGGGATATGCCTATATCGAGACCACCGTCGTCATGCCGGTCGGCGTGAAGGCGGTGGCGCTTGCAAACGGCGACGTCCTCGACATCGAACCCCTTGTCATCCGGTTCGGCGACGGCACGAGATGTTATCATGGCAGGGGTGAAGACCCCGGTCAACGGCGAGCAGGAGAGGGACCGCAGGGTATCGTCCCGTAGGCGTATTCTCCAGACCCCTGGTCGATTCAACAGGGCCTCTTCCCCGCCGGCTCAGGGGAGATAATCGTCGACATACTCTAAGAACCGCTCCACGGTCTCCGGTGCATACGGTCCTTCCTCATAGGCCGAGGCGATCGTCATCGCATCCCTGAAGGTGGAGAGGGACATGAGAAACCCGTACGGCCAGCAGACGCAGGGGAGGAGAACAACCTCCCGGAGGTCGAGGGGCCGCCCCTCCTTTCCCGCGAGCGGGAGGGCGATCCCGGCGTCGATCACCCCGATGTTGGAGAAGACCGGGTTTTTCATGCCGCTCTCCTGGTAGCGCCCCATCATCCCGTCGAAGAACGCCTTCACCGCAGGCACGCCGCCCGCATAGATCTCCTCGTAGAACCCGATGCACCCGAGCCCAAGGCCGTTTGCCTTGCGCCGTTTCGTCGCCGCCGCCACCTGGCCGACGACATCCTCCAGCCGCCTTCCCTCACCGGCAGAGACCGCCACCTCGTAGGCGATGGAGAGGTTTGCCGGCGGCACCGGGCGGTCGAGGTAGCGGCGGAGATCGGCCGAGGTGAGCACGGACCTGGGGGCCTCCAGATCGGCGGGGTCGTCCCTGATCTCGAGCATCGCCAGGAAGAAGGCGGCAAGCACGACGTCGTTCACCGTGGCGCCGTGCATTTTGCCAAACGCCCTTGCCCGCGCCAGCCGTTCTGGTGCGAGCGTCCTGAGAGCGACCCGCGGCGCCCCCCGCCCGGTCCTCTCGACCGGGAAACGCCATCTATCGACGAAGGGCTCTTCGGCCTCGCAGGCCCCTTTGATCTCCGCCGCGGAGAAGCGTGCGAGGACCTGGTCGGCGCTCCGGTCGTACAGCCCGGCGGGGGCCGGAGGGACCCCCCGGCAGGCGGCGAAGAGGTCCCGCGCCAGGTCGAGGAGGCCGCGGGCGTCGCAGAAGCCGTGGTGGCAGGTGACGGTCACCCGGTCGCCCCCCTCCTCCCGGCAGAGGCCCACCCGCACCTGCGGCCCCCTGCGGACGTCCAGGGGGGCCGGCGGCATCGTCGCTCCGGGGGGGAGCACCTCGAAGCCCCGCTCCCGCTCCTCCTCCGGGATCTCCTCCCAGACCGGTGCGCCGTCCCGCACCGCGAACCGGCACCCGAGATAGGGGTTTGCGGCGATCAGGCGAAGCGTCGCCGCCCGCAGGACGTCCTCATCGAGCGCCCCGTCGAAGGTGAAGACGAGGTGCATCGTCGGGTCGTAGATCTGCTCGAAATAGACGTTGAAGACATCGAAGACCGGGGCTGGTGCGGGGGCCATGATCATTGATCCTCCCCGCCGGGATATGGCTCTTTGCGATCCGGTGGTCGACCCGGATGCCTTCCTGAGCGAGCCCGGTCGGATCGCACGCCCGGGCGGGGTCCCTGTCATCGACGACGGCCGCCAAACCGGGAAGGAGCGGATCCTGCGGTCGGCGATCAGGGCGATCGAGGAGGAAACCGACGCCTACCTCAGGTGCCGGCGGAGGCGATGAAGGTCCGACCGGTCAGGGAAAAGAGAAAAAATAGTCGGGCCGGGCCTTCAGCGGTTCCCCCACCGCTCCAGGGCCCGCGCCAGTTCGCGGTGGTCCTTCGCGTACTCCTCCGCGGAGACCCCGGCCATGAAGGCGTCGGCCGCCTGGCGCATCGCCCGCGCCCCGGCCTCGGTGCCGTCGGGATGGCCGTGGATCCCGCCGCCGGCCTGCAGCACGATGTTCGTGCCCAGGTTTTTGAGTTCGGCCGCCACCTTGCCCGGGTGCAGCCCGCCGCTCGCCACCGGGAAGGTCGGTTTGAGCCCGTAGTACGGGTCGGTGAGGGCGGCGTTGTCCCCGCGGAGTTCGGAGACGTCGTGGCTCATCTTCCCGGAGACCGTCCCGGTGTGGAGCTGGTCGCCGCCGAGCATCCGGACGATCCGGGCGAGCGGGCGCATCGCGATCCCGTGCTCCGGGTTCCTGGTGATCGCCCCGTGCATCGTCCGGTGGACGTGGACCGGGACGCTCACCGACGGCGCCTCGGCCAGGGCCTGGAGGGCGGTGAACCCGCAGGTGATCACGTCGATCATCACCATGTTCGCTCCGAGATCGATGGCGTGCTCGGCCCGCTCCACGATATCGTCGGCACGCGCCGAGATGTTCACCGCGTACAGCACTTCCTGCCCGGTCTCGCTCTTCGCCTCGTCGAGTTTCGCCATCACCGCCTGGAGGCGCTCGTCCATCGGGCAGAAGGTCTGGTCGGTCAGGGTCTCGTCGTCCTTGATCAGGTCCACCCCGCCGATCGCCGCTTTATAGGCGACCTCTGCCGTGTCTTTCGGGTTCAAGCCCACCTTCGGCTTGATGATCGTCCCGACGTGCGGCCGGTCGGTCGTCCCGATCAGTTTCCTGACGCCCTCCATCCCGAACTTCGGCCCGGTAAAGGGGACGAGTTCTTCGGGGAAGTCTACGTCGAGGAGGCGGACCGCTTCCAGGCGCCCGAGCCCGAAGAGGTTGCCCGCCACCACCGAGAGGTACTGCGGGATGTTTCCGGCCTCGAAGATCTCGGCCGGGTAGCGGAGCCGCGTGACATACCCGTTCCCCGAGGGCTCGAGAGAGAGCACCTCGCCGTCGAGGCGGCGGACATAATCGGTCGTGGTGGTGATATCGGTCCACGTCCCGGTCGTCTCCTCCTCGACGATCGCCTGCGCCGCCGCCTCCGGGGTCGTGTCGGACCGCGGGCGGAAATAATAGGTTGCAACAACGTCTTTCGTCATGATCACTCCTGTATTCTCTCGTCTATCTCAAATGCCTTGTGAAACTCCCCAATTCCCCAGCCGAGATGGTCCCTGATGATCATATAGGCCATCGCCGGCGGAATCGCCCCGATCTCGGTCACGATCAGGTCGACGTAGCGCCCCGGCGTGACGTCGAAGGCCGGGTTCCTGACCCGCACATGCGGCAGACCCGCGGCGATCGCCGGATCGAGCACCTCGGCGGTCTCCCGCTCCTCGATCGCGATCCGCTCCCCGAGAATCGTCCTGGGGGCGAACTTGTAGGTCTCGGCGGCGACCAGCATCGGCGTCCTCGCCTCGTGGGCGGTGAGGGCGATCTGGGCGGTGCCGATCTTGTTCACCACCGCCCCGTTCACCGTGATCGCGTCCGCCCCGGTGATCACCAGGTCCACATCGTTGATATAACTCCTCACCGCCGAGTCCACGATGAAGTTCGTCGGGATCCCGGCGTCGTTCAAGGCCCGGATCGTCAGGAGCCCCTGGTTTCTCGGCCGAACTTCAGTGGCGAAGACCTCGATCGCCTTTCCCTCCCGGTGGGCGGTGAGGATGCAGGAGAGCGCCGCCTCTGAGTTGCAGTGGGTGAGGATCACGTCGCCGTCAGAGATATGGCGGGCGCCGATCTCGCCGATCCATTCAACTGCATGCCTGGACGAGAGGATGAACGAGTCAGAAGCCGCTTTTATCGCCGCCTTCCCCTCTTCGACGCTTTTAACGCCTTCGAGCGAACGCATCGCCGCCTGCACGGCGTTCGGGAGAGAAACCGCCGTCGGGCGGGTGGCGACGAGGAGGTCGGCCGCCTCCTTCATGGCGCGGAGAAAGGAGGCGGTATCGGAAGTGTCCAGCCCGGCCGCATGGTCCCTGAGGGCGGCGACAGCCGACCGGGCGATCCGGCCCGCCCCCCTGATCTCCATGCTCCTGATCTTTTCTGCGGTTTCATTCAGCAACATACTTTAATGGAGTAGATGAATACCCGATCACATAAGCGTTACCTGTGTGCATCCATGACCGTCGCAGTGGTATTTGACAGTGCCGGCACGCTCCTGCGGAGCTACCGGACAGCACGGGACGTCCGCACCGGTGAGATTCTCTCAGATGTCGAGACGACCCTCCTCACCTGCCTGGACCGGGCGCGGGTGCTCATCGCCCTCAACGCCCATTCCAGGGACGTGATCGGAGCGCCGCCCGACCAGCTCCTCTCCTCGTACCTCTGTGCGCAGAATATCGGTTTCGGCGTCTCATGTCTCCGCCAGATCACGCCCCACGAAGACCTCGCACGGATCCTCTACTCCGACACAAACGCCATGGTCGGCGATCTCCAGGCCTGCATCAGGGACGTTTGGGGGACCCTGAAGGAAGAATCGCTGGTGGTGATGGACTCCGGGGCTATCCTCAACCTCACCATGCCGGGGATCGAGTTCACCGTCACCGCGGGTGGTCGCCCCTTCGAGGGGGCGAAGGAGGCGATCGCCGATCTCCACGCGATGGGGGTCGCCACCTTCATCGCCTCGGGCGACCGGGCGGCAAAACTCGAACGGATCGCCGACCACCTGGGCATCCCGCGTGACCAGGTGCACGGCATCGCCACGCCCTCGATCAAGGCGCAGATCGTCGACGACCTCAAAAAATGCTATGACGCCGTGGTGATGGTCGGGGACGGCATCAACGATCTCCAGGCCTTCAGGAAGGCGGATGTCGCCATCCTCTCAGAACAGCAGTCGAAGGAAAAGCCTCTTGAACTCTGCAAAGCGGCGGATTATATTGTCGGGAGTGTCAGGGAAGTTGTCCCCATCATCAGGGACCTCTCGGGAGACGCAATTGTCCCGATATAAAGGATAATATGATCTGACCTCTACACTACCCTTTAGGTATTAACGGAGTATATTATGACCGCGCTTATCACAGTCGAGAACCTCTGCATGGATTTTGGCGGGAAACGGGCTCTCAACAATATAAATTTTGAAGTCGCAGAAGGGGAGATCGTCGGTATCATCGGGCGGAGCGGCTCTGGAAAGACCGTTCTCCTTCACCTGATCAGAGGTGTCGACCAGCCGCCGACGAGCGGACGGGTGATCTACCACGTTGCGGCGTGCGAGGGGTGCGGCTGGGTGGACGTGCCGAGCGCAGCCGGAAAAACGTGCCCGAAGTGCGGCCAGACCCTGCAGCCGACCGACTTCGATCTCTGGGACCCCTCGAACGAGACGATGAAGCGGCGGATCATGGCGCGGACGGCGATCATGTTCCAGCGGACCTTCGCCCTCTACGGAAACGACCGGGTGATCGAGAATGTGCTGCACGCCCTCGAGGACATCAACTATCCCTCGAGCAAAGCGGTGAACCGGGCCGCCGATCTCCTCGACGAGGTCCGTCTCTCCCACCGCATGATGCATATCGCCCGCGACCTCTCGGGCGGCGAGAAACAGCGGGTGGTGCTCGCCCGCCAGCTCGCAAAGGAACCGTTCGTTCTCTTTGCCGACGAACCCACCGGCACCCTCGACCCGGGCACCGCCAACCTCGTCCACTCCATGCTCAACGAGGCCGCCAGGAATAACGATATGGGCATGATGGTCACCTCGCACTTCTCGCAGGTGATCGAGGACGTCGCCGACCGGGCGATCATGCTGAAAGACGGCGAGATCGAAGCGATAGGGTCGCCCCAGGAGGTCATCGCCCACTTTATGGAGGGGATCTCAGACGCAGAGACCTACACCAGGACCGACCTCGGGGCGAACGTCCTGATCGCCCGCGACGTGATCAAGCGCTACCTCTCGGTGGACCGCGGTATGGTGAAAGCGGTCAACGGCGTCTCCTTCGAGGTTGCGGAGAAGGAGATCTTCGGGATCATCGGGAAGAGCGGTGCGGGCAAGACCACGCTCTCGCGGATGATCTCCGGGATCATCGAACCGACGAGCGGCGAGATGAACGTCCGGATCGGCGAGGAATGGGTGGACATGACCAAGCCCGGCATCGAGTTCCGCGGCCGGGCGAAGGGATATATCGGGCTTCTGCACCAGGAATACGACCTCTTCCCCCACCGGACGGTCCTGGACAACCTCACCGATGCGATCGGGCTCGAGTTCCCGAAGGAGCTCGCGATCAGGAAGGCGGTCATCACCCTCCGCATGGCCGGTTTCACCGAGGAGAAGAGCCGGGAGATCCTGGACCGAAAACCGGGCGAACTCTCCGAGGGCGAGCGCCACCGCGTCGCCCTTGCCCAGGTGCTCATCAGGGAGCCCAGGATCGTCATCCTGGACGAGCCCACCGGCACCATGGACCCGATCACGAAGATCGACGTGAAGCACTCGATCATGCACGCCCGCGAGCAGATGGACGAGACCTTTATTGTGGTATCGCACGATATGGAGTTTGTGCGAGATATCTGCGACCGGGTCGCCCTGATGCGGGGCGGAAAGATCATCGCCCTCGGCACGTCTGCCGAGGTGCTGGCGCGTCTGACCGACGAGGAACGCGAGATCATGGGGAAACCCGGCGCGTGAAGGGGTGAAAGACGATGCACGTCCTCCTTGACGGCAGACGGGTGGAGGTTGCCGCGGGAGCGACGATCGGCGATCTCCTCCCCGGATGGGACACCACGACCGTGGTGGCGGTGATCCGCCCCGCGGCGAAACAGGCGGCGCAGACCGGGCATATCAGGCTCTCGACCACCGCGGGCGAGGTGGTGATCGAGACCACCCCCCTTTTTGCAGCCGTTTTCGGCGACGATATCGATATTTTTAATGGGGAACTCTCTCTGCGGTGGAACGACCGCTATGCCGCGGCGTTCGGGCCGTTTCCATCGGCGATCCTCCCGGACCGGACACCGCACCGCTACGGGCGCGGCGACGTGGTCCTGGGCTGCGCCGGCTACGACCCCTCGCGTTCGGTGCTGATCTTCTCCCGCTCTGATCACCGGGCCGATTTCGGGGCCGCAAAGGACGGCGGCGTCGTTGCGCGGGTCGTCTCAGGGCGCGGGGTCCTCGACCGCTGGGCCACCGGCGACGCGATCACCGGGGCCGAGCGGGTGCTCTCCTGGGCCGACCGCTCCACCTCGTTCACGACCGCCGACCCTGCGACGCCCCTTGAGGAGGGGGCCGAGATCGTCACCCGGGTCGAGATCGCCGCCGAGGGCTATGGCGAGGGGGCGGTGGACACCACGACCGCCCGGTCGGTCGAGCACCTCCTCCTCTCGATGGAGAAAGGGACGTTCGTCATCGGGCGGGCGGCCTCCACCTTCATCAGGGACGAATCGATGATCCCGATGGAAGTGCCGGCAGAACTGAAACGGCCGCGGCGGGAGGGTGCGGTCACCGTGAGGGCGACCGGCGGGTCGGTCGGCGGGATCTATATCTACCGCGAGGAGATCCCGGCCCACCCGGCCCACACGCTCGCCGGGCAGGTGGTCCACGGGTTTGAGATCGTCAAACTCGCCGACTCCGGCCAGCGCTTCTCGGTCTCGGTCGCCCCGCCGCGCTTCGACCTGGTGGGAATGCCGCTTGCAGCGGCAGAGGCCGTTGCCAGGGAGCGCGGCGTTTCCCTGGTGCTGGAAGGCGGCGGGGAGGACCTGATCGTCGTCGGCCAGAAACCGGCCACGACGCTCGAGGCCCTTGCCGCGGGATCGGTCACCCTTGCCGTTCTTCCGGCGGCGCAGGTGATCTCCATCACCCTCGACGACGAGAACGCCCCCAATACCTGCGACATCTTCAGGCGGGCGACCGGTCTGCGGACCCATATGGTCGGCTCGATGCCGGTGCTCTTCAAGTTCGAGGACGTCAGCCTCTTCCAGCCCTCGATCAAGAAGAAGATCAATATCCTGCCCGAGAACACCCCGAAGGACGTCGTCCCTGCGGGCTCGCTTGCGATGACGAACGAGTCCAGAAAGGGCGTCGGCATGGTCGGTGTTCGGGTGACCGACAACTCGGAGTTCGGGCCCACCTCCGAGCCGTTCGAGGGGACGAACCTCATCGGCCGGGTGCTCGACCTGGACAAACTGGCGGGCCTGAAAGAAGGCGGGACCGTCTATGTGCGGGAGGTGCGAAAGAATGGCTGAATATACTCCTGCCTACGTCGGCACGGTCACAAAATATGTTTTTATCGAGTCTCCTCACCTGACCCCGAAGGACCTCGCCCTCAGGGCCTACGAGATCTCGGGCGGCGTCATGATCAAGGAGACCTGTTTCGGGATGCAGGTGACCGGGAAACCCGACGAGGTCGAGACCTTGATCGCCCGGATCCGCGAGTTCGACCCGTCCCATATCTATGTGAAGGACCGGGGCTTTCCGCCCGGCGACGAGCGCCGGTGCCGGGCGAATCTCGGCGGGGCGCGGCCCGGATACCTGGGCCACGAGTTCGAGATGGGCCGGATCCGCTATATCGCGCGGGGGCTCGAAGCGGCGGCGACGGCGGTGCCGGCCGTTCCGGAGCGGGGCAGGCCTCTCGACGCCCGAAAACTAAAAGAACTGATGGAAGCAGAGGAGCCGTAAATCATGGTGAAAGTCTTTATCTATCCGGCAACGAGCCTCATCCTCTCCGATATGGTCGCCCGGTTCGGGCACGAGCCGATCGGGTCGGCCCTGGGGATCCGCGAACGTATCCAGACCCCTGGTTTTGAGAGCCCGCCCCTCCAGATCACCCCCGAAGAACCGAAGAAGGGGCTGAAATGGGCGGCGGTCGAGGTGCCCTCGGGCGTTCGCGGCCGCATGGCGATCTACGGCCCCCTCATCGAGCAGTCCGAGGCGGCGATCATCATCCGCGAGGCGGACTTCGCCTTCGGGTGCATGGGGTGCGCCCGGACCAACGAACTGATCCAGTTCAGTCTCCGCCATAGGGGCATCCCGGTCCTCGACCTTGAATATCCGTCGTCAGACGAGGAAGGCGTCGCTTTCGTCGCCGCCATCAGGGCGTTTCTCGCCGGTCTCACGAAGGAGGAGGCCGCATGACCGAAAAAGTGCGGATCGCCCAGCTCTCCTGCGGGCCCGAATACTCCGGCGTCCAGAAGGAGATCGACGAAGCCGCCGCCATGGTCGACGCCGAGATCTTCTTCCCTGACATCATGCTCGCCGACGTCCGGAAGGGCTTCGAAGAATTCGGGCTCGACGTGCGGAGCCCTGACTTAAAACTCGCCATCGCCCGGGCGAGGGCGCTCGTCGACGGGCGGATCGACGCCGACGCCGTCTTCATCGCCACCTGCTTCAGGTGCGCCGAGGCGGCGATCGTCAGGAACGAACTGCGCCGCTACATCCACGAGAACTCCGACCTTCCGGTCGTCTCCTACTCCTTCACCGAACGCACGACGGCCGGGACGCTGCTCACCCGGATGGAGGCCCTGACCACGATCGCCCGCCGCCGCGCCCTTCTCGCCCGCGAGACGCAGGAGGGGATCACGATGGGGATCGACTCGGGGTCATCGACGACGAAGGCGGTCGTGATGAAGAACAACGAGATCGTCGGCACCGGCTGGCTCCCGACGACCGAGGTGGTCAGGAGCGCAGAGGGCGTCGTCGAACTCGCCCTGCAGGAGGCCGGCCTCTCGATCGGGGATATCGAGGCGATCGGGACGACCGGATACGGCCGGTACCTGATCGGCAAACATTTCAACGCCGATCTCGTGCAGGAAGAGTTGACCGTCAACTCGAAGGGCGCCGTCTATCTTGCCGGCGCTCAGCACGGCCCGGCGACGGTGATCGACATCGGCGGCATGGACAACAAGGCGATCTCGGTCCAGGACGGGATCCCGGGCACCTTCACGATGGGCGGGATCTGCGCCGGCGCCTCAGGGCGGTTCCTCGAGATGACCGCAAAGCGCCTGGGCATCGACATCACCGAACTCGGCCCCATTGCGATGAAAGGGATGGGCGACCGGGTGCCGATGAACTCGTACTGCATCGTTTTCGGGACGCAGAGCCTGGTCAACGCCCTGGCCGCCGGGAGCACCCGCGAGGACGTCGCCGCCGCCGCCTGCCACTCGGTCGCCGAACAGGTCTTCGAGCAGCAGCTCCAGGAAGTGGACATCAAGGAGCCGGTGATCATGGTCGGCGGCACCTCGCTGATCCAGGGGCTGGTGTACGCGATGGGGCAGCTCCTCCAGACCGAGATCGTGGTCCCGCACCATTCGCAGTACATCGGTGCGGTCGGGAGCGCCCTTCTTGCATCGGGTTTTGTCAGGGGAGAGTAGGAGATGGCTGCGCTTGAGTACTTCACGGTCGAGTGTGTCGAGGATAAGGGCCGGGAGGTCTACGAGCAGATCGCCTCGGACGTCCTCCTCGACCTCGACCTCCTCAGGGTGGTCGAGAAACTCCATATCTTCATCGACCCCCGTGTGCCGGTCTTCGTGGCCGTCGGGACGACCCGGCGGAGCGGCGGGCTCGTGCGGATCAGGGACTTCGCCGACGTGATCGTCGAAGAGGGGCGGGCCACCCTCTCGATCGGGGACGAGACCTATCTCGCCCCGATGCTCAGCATTCTCTGGGGGCGCTACGGCAAGGATTCTATCGACCAGCCGGACCGCTTCTCGGTCGTCGTCCACCTTCCCGAGGGGGAGGACCCGCGGGAGATCGAGGAGATCGTCGTCGCCGATCCCGAAGAGGGGCTGTACCGCGACCTGATCTATGCCCTCCAGATCGTCGCCCCCGAGGGCTTCAAGGTGCGGCGGCAGTACCATGCCGGCGGGGTGTTTTACTATGTCGCAAGCGAGAACACCCTGCCCCAGGAGATCGTCGATACACTGGTCGCCGAAAAACTCAACCTGATCGGGGTGACGCTATGATCTTTGTCCCCATCACCTACAAGGGCGGGGTCTACCGCCATGACGAGATCGTCGACCTCATCGAGGATCTCGGGGGCTATATCGTCCAGAAACACATGATCGCCCAGGATGTCGTTCTCCAGTGCCTGGTGCCGAAGGACGACGTCGAGTTGATCCGCACGATCGGTCGCCCCCTGGGCGGCGAGGTGATCGTCGCCCCGCTCGTCGGCACCGAGATCGCCGTCGTCTCGCCCTCCCTGGAGATCCATCATCTCCCGCACTCCTCCTGCGACGTGGCCGAGTACCTCAGGAGGGCCGGGGCGAAGACGAACATGGTCGGGCTGGCGCGGGGGTTCGGCAAACGCATTGCAAACCTCAACGTCGAGGAACGGGACACGATCAACGAGCACGACCTCGTCGTCTATGTGCTCGGCAACTTCGAGGTCTGCATCGAGGAGAAGTTTCCGGCGCTCCGCCGGGGCGTCCACGTCCCGATCGTGGTCACCGGCGCCCCGTCGACCGAAGCCCTCAGGCGGGTGATCGATCCCCCGGTGGAGGGGTATGTCGGGAATATGGGGCGGTGCATGCACCGGACGAAAAAGCCCGAGGAACTCGCCACCCTGGACGCTCTGGTCGATGAAGTCTCCCGGGTGCTCGACGAGAAACGAGTGGAAATCGCCAAAGATCCCCTTTCGGTCTCGCCGGCGCGGTTGATGAAGGTGATCGAGGAGAAGGTGGAGGCGGTCCACATGGTCAACCACCCGACGCCGGTGACGGTCCAGATCGCCGGCCTGCGGGTGAAGATCCCGTACGAGAGCTATGCCCCCGAGATCCGCGCCCTCGAGATCGAAAACGGCGTTACGGTGGGCGACGTCGCCGAAGTGCTCCCTTCAAAGATGCGCAACTACATATGGCTCAGGATAAAACCCTTCTCTGAAACCAATATCATGGTGTAATCGATGAACTTTGAAGAGAAACTCGCCACCATTCTGAAGGAGGGCACCGGCACGGTCTCGGCCCGCTGGCTCAGGGAGATCGAGGAAGAGTTCGGCCGCGCACCCCTGATCCAGACACGGATGGGGGAGCGGCCCGAGGTGCTCGTCTCCCATCTCCTCTACCGGGATGCGATTTTTGAGACGAGCCACCTCGATCCGAAATATATCGAGCTGATCAGCCTCGCGGTGGGCGCCGCCCTGAAGTGCCGCCACTGCGTGGACTACCATATGCAGGCGGCGATGGCGAAAGGGGCGACCAGGGACGAGGTCCTCGAGGTGATCCTGATCGCGGGCCTCGCCTCCAACGCCTCGGTGCTCGCCGACGCCTACCGGGTGATGGACGAGACGAAAACGGACGAGCCCTGCATCTCCTGCGATATCCAGGGGACGAACGGCGTTTCAAAGGACGATAGCGGCGCCTGATCGTCCGTATGTATTTTCAATGCCCATTATATATTATTTCTGCACTGTAGAAAACCTCAACGATGAGAAATTGTAAGAATCTGTGGAGGTTACAGACAATCATTTTTCCGGCGATTTCTTTTGTCTGGATGAGAAATATTCTTGCTTTGAGATCCCCGGAGAATTTTCTTATCAAGACAGAGAATTTGTTTTCAACGAGTTGTCGTCGAGGGTAGATAATGTCATTGAACCGAGTGGCCATTTCCTGTCGGTACGTCCCACCAAGGAAGTCAGCATTCCAGGATCGGAGAGGGATAACCGAATTGGCATGAAGGATTTCCCGGATCGGCCGGTGAATGGCTTCAGAGTCGTATCCCCGATCCATGACATAACAATCGGATTTCCGGAGATTGTGGCATTGCCTGAGTAGTCTCTCTGCATGCCGGGTATCATGAACCCGGCTTTTCGAGGCAACGAATCCGGTAATAACCTGTTGTTCGGTATCAACTGAGATTGACGTTTTGAGGAAATGTTTTCGGATTTCAACAGAGCACTTTTTTTTAAATTGCCGGTAATTTCGGGAAGTAAAATTGATAGCCCATCCCGCCAAGTGTTGATGGCGTAGTGATGCCAAATGCCGACACTCTATCTCTATATCCTTGAT
>Ga0209269_1001033_pt1 | contig 17349 bp, 14 predicted proteins | sample MTBAKMMethaMetaG_FD_187455 | JGI IMG/M metagenome (GOLD analysis project Ga0209269, IMG submission 187455) | Enrichment culture microbial communities from Arthur Kill intertidal strait, New Jersey, USA, that are MTBE-degrading - MTBE-AKM (Arthur... | ecosystem: Environmental > Aquatic > Marine >... | reverse complement strand
TGCGGCGCGCGCACTTTGAATCCGCCTGCCACAGAGATATCGTGCTGCTTCAACAGGCGAGCCGCGTTGAGAAACGCCTTGCCTGAGGTGATTCCGCCGTAGGTGAGATAAATAAAGGCTTTAATCCTCCTGGGCAGATGAGGCAATGCCTGGCGCAGGTATTGGTCCAGCGGCCGCAGGATGCGCAGGTTATACACCGGGCTGCCAATGCCAATTACGTCGGCGGTTTCAAATAGTTGGGGATCGGTCTGCGCGAAATTTCGGCTGCCGGGCTTACCCGCGTCCCGCAGTGAAACGCTGTGTCCGTCTTGCTCCAGCTGCCGGGCAAGGGCCAGAGACAATTTGTGGGTGGTTTTGTTGGGGGAGATATATAGCAAGACGATGTTCATTCTTCATCCTTGTACTCGATGGGTTGGATATCGCAGCTCACAGAGCCGGGAATGGCGTTGCGGCGCATGAAGCGCCCCGGGTAGGATTCAATATAGGTCTGGGCTGCCCGTGCACTTTCCCACTGGTACATTCCGCAGAAGCTATTCTCCTGGGGGTTGACCAGATAGGTCTTGGAGATAAACCCCGGCGCGCCGGCAAAGAAGGGAATGCTGCCATATGGCAGCAGGGTTTGCTGCCAGAGGGTTATCCTGGGTACGGTGAACTTGACCCAAAGTGCGGCAGTGGGTTTAGCTGCCGGCTTTTTGATCGCAACCGTTAAGAATGGACGGTACCCGGCGAGCCCATCGGGGAAGGAATCTGGAACGGGTTGGAAAATCTTCACCTTTCCGGAAAAGAGTCGGGCGTGATAACGCAGAAAATCACCAATGGGGTGGAGCGGCAAGGTACGGTCTCCTTTCTCGGCAGGGCGCGGCGGCAGTGCTGCCATCTGTCATGCATTAATTTATTATACTCATAGTATAAAATAATGGTATAATATATGACGCTTCAGAGGAAATGTCAAGGCTGAAAAGCCGGTGATTTGAAAGAATTGCGCGAGCAGAGGAGTGTGCAAACTGTATGGCCGCGAACAAATCCGGTGAAAAAACCAAAGAAAAAATCCTGGCCGCCGCCCAGGAGGAATTTTTGCAAAATGGCTATGAAAAAACGACCGTGGAAGAGATTGCCAAAAAGGCTGGCGTGACCAAAATGATGCTTTATTATCACTTCAGCACCAAGCAAAACATGTTGAATGAAATGATGAATAAACTGGTCATGGAGATTAAAACAGAATTGCGTGCCAACATGACCCGCATGGATTTGAATGACCCTGCCCAGTTTCGCGCGCATGTGCAAGGCATGCTGAATTTTTACCAGCAGCGCCAGGCTTTGATTCGCCTGATTGTGCTGCAATCCATCGACAGCGCGGACGCGCACCACCTGGCACCGTTGAAAGAGATTTTTGAAGTGGTGATCGCGCTGAATAACAACCAACCCGGCCCGTTGAGCGAGGAACAACTGGTGCGTTTGTTCTTCTTCAACGCGCTGCCGATGGCGATGTATTCGCTTCTCGCGGATGGATTCTGCGCCGATTTTGGCATCCCGCCGGAGCGCAGCCAGCAAATCTTCATGGAAACTTTTGTGCGTGTCTTCACCAGCGAAGATACACTTAGGGGATCTTTTCCACAATCAGCAGAAAATTGACCTTGTGCACCCACATAAATCCCAGACCGATATTAGGGATAATTGACACCACTTCCCCTGCCAGGCCGTTGAGGAATTGCTCCAGTTTGCTCTGATCTGCGGTCATGCGGATATCAAACCGGTGCACTCTGTATTTCATTTTTACACTCCTTCGATATTTTTGCGCCGGGCAAACAAATCACGCAAAAGCAAGATGCCGGCCACATCCACCACCAGCAAGGCGAAGGTATACCCACCCAGCAGAGCAAGCACCAGCGCCCACCAGAACCCGACCGGTTCGATGCGCCCGCTGGCCAATCCGCTGGCCATAGCCAACCCCTGGCTGCCAAATAGCAACCCCAGCATTACAATCAGCCCCCAGCTGATCAGTTTCTGCCGTGAATGCGCGCGAAAAGCCGCCCAAAGTAACAGCAGGGTTCCCAGCAGTGCTGCCCCAAATAATTCGGCGGGCATCAGATAATCCACACGCAGCCGGCGCGCTTGGATGCTGCCGAATATCGCGGTGATGATGGTGGCTAAAATGGGAAAACAGGCGAAGAGCACCCCGGCGATAGCCAGAATTCGAGTGAAAACACTTTTCCCGGCCATAAGTCCTCCTTTGGCTCTCTAATTTCATTATAGGTGATTTTGACCTCAAGACAAATCAGCCTCCCGTCAGGAAGATGGGGAGGCTGGAATTTATCTGATCGGAAGAGAATGGATCAAGCCGAGGGCGGACCCGCCAGGCGGGCGCGCACCGCCATCAGCGCGAAGCCCAACAGGTTTTGCCCGCGCCATTGGCGCGGGTCGGCGGCCATTGGGTCATCTTCCGCCAGACCAATCCCCCAGATGGTGTCAAAGGGGCTGGCTTCGACCAGTACCCGCTCGCCGGTGGAGAGCAAAAAGTCCATTAACGCGGGGTTTTGGGCGAATTTGGCCATATTGCCGCGTTCCACCACCGCGACCCGCTGCTGCGCCCATACCCGGTTGTCGAATCCCCGCACCGCGCGGCCCAACTCTTTGGCAGTTTTTGGGTCTGTGTTGGCGAGAATGCGCGCGCGGGCGCGCTCGTCGCGGAATAACAGTGCCTTCTCAGCCATCATGTAATGTTCCGCGCTGGGGTAGAGAATGCCGTCTACCTCGAAGTAAACCGGCCACCACTGGCTGAGACAGGTTTTGCTCACCCGGCCGTTGGGTCCGGGTTGGTGACCCCAGAAGAAAAGAAAGTCAGGGGAATAGCCTTGTGCCAGGGCGGAGAGCAGCGTAGGGATATCTTGGATGGGTGGAGTGGTCATGCGGTATTACTCCTGGATGATGATCGGTTTTGATTCCAATACACGGATAATTTGTACCACGGTCTCATTTACTGGCACGGGCACGCGGTGAGCTTTACCCAGCGCCACCACCTTGCCGCCGAAGACATCTACTTCCGTTTTGCGCCCGGCTTCCACGTCTTGCAGCATGGAGGTTTTGCCCTCCGGTGACAGGCGGCGCAGTATCGGGTACCATTCGGCGATATCTTGCTCGGAAAGATTCACTCCCACTTCCTGTGCCAGGGTCACCACCTCGCGCATCAGCGCTTCCATCAGCGCCTGGGCCTGCGGGTTGTTGTGGAACACGCCGTAGGGCGCGCGCATCACGGCCGAGGCCTGGTTGACGCCCACATTGATCATAAACTTCCACCACAGCATCCGCAGCATATCCAGCGGCGTTTCGTGGCGGATGCCAGCCCGGTCGAAGGCCTGCTGCACCATACGCACGCGCGGGCTAATCTGCTCGTTGCGCGCTTCGCCAAAGTAGTGTGTGCCGGCGCGCGTGTAGGTGATCTGGTTGCCCTGGCGCACGGCATCGATACCCAGCGAGATGGCGTAGAGAACTTTTTCTTGGCCGTACAGCGCGGCGAGAATCTCCTCGCTCTCCAGGCCGTTCATCACCGATACGAAGGTGGTGTGCTCACCCACCAGCCTGCCAAGCTGCCCGGCAGCCTCTTGCAATTGGTGATGTTTAAGCGCCACCAGAATCAGATCGGCTGGGGAGTCTGCTTGCGCCGGGTCTACAGCCGGGATGCGGTATGGCTGCCCATTAACGATCAGTCCGGCGCGGTTGAGCTGGTCGCGGCGCTCACCGTCGGCGATGAAAATAGTGGAGAAGCCGGGTGCGCTGGCGAATTGGGCGGCAAAGTACGCGCCCATCGCCCCCGCGCCCCAAACGGCCACGTTGTTAATTTCTGGCATAGGAACATCCTTGAACGGGATTTGGGTTTGGTCTATTGTGCCACAGAAAAACGAGATAGAGTAGGGTAAGGTCAACTCAGCGGCGGAGAACGCACCGGGAAATTATGCGGCGCGTTCACTCCGCTGACTGCACTCTTCGCGGATGGACGGCGTCTCTTGGCGATCGGGATATGATTCGGGTTGGAATTAGCGGATTCTATCAATTTCATACTATACCGGCTGTTCTCGCTATCGTAATGACCTTAAAAAACAACCTTTTCGGGTTGTATAAAGAGATGTTTATCCGTAAGTTCCGCCTGATAAATTTGTCTTTCTCAGCCATTTTTTTTAGCCGGCAGATTTCTGTCGGGTATAAAATAAAGCTGGAATGCAATCTCTGGAAAAAATAAAAAATCCCCCCGCAATCAGGTGAATGAGAGCAGGGGATTTTTACTATGTCGTTCTTTGAAGTTTATTACTCTACTTCAATTAACACCGCACGCACAATCCGGCGGAACAGGTAGTTTTCTTTTTCTGGATTGAAGGATTCGCAAGTGATCAGGGTGATCCAATCTTGCTCTTTTGGCTCAAAAGCCTGTTTAACGCTCCGCGCGCTGAACAGCCTGTTCTCACGAACTTCATACGTGAAAATCTGCCCAGAAGAGATAATTTGCAACTGATCACCGTAATGTAACAATTTTAGATCGGCGAAGATGCCCGGAGTGTTATCGGCATCCCAAACGTGCCCGGTGAGCACGGTATTGCCTTTCCATGTAGGATAGGCGGAACCGTAGAGATATCCGGCGCGATTTCCCAGCCAGGTGATATCCCAGCTTTGTTTACTGCGCGGCACACCCACAATATCAGTTTGGATCCCTAAGCCGGGGATTGAAAGAATCAGATCGCTGTTGCGATAAGCCTGAGTTGCCGGTTGGATGGGAAGGATGGTTAATTTCCCTGGAGTGAAGCCGGTTTCTGGCAGGTTCTCTGGCTCAGGCTGCACGCTGAAGTCGAAGATGACATCCGCGCCTCCGTTAATGGGGTTACCAGCGAGATCGACAATCGAAGTCGTGCCACATACAAACAAGCGGTAAGTTCCCACCGGCAGGCGGCTGGCCAGCTGAATGGTGGAAGTGTTGGTTTCACTGTCATATTGCACACTTGTGATTGGATATCGGACGTCATCTGGAATCAAGCCGCCGGCGCAGGAAACAGTATCCAGGAGACGGTTTTCCCCCCGGTTAACCAACAGGTAGTTGGCAGGGTTGGTCACATCATCGGGGTCGCTGTCGCCTTCCGGATCGTATACCGGTTTGTTGAAATTCACACCAAAACTGGCGGGGCCGCTGCCGGTGTATTCGACCTGAATTTCCGGAATGGTTACTTCGGGGCTGCTGGTGTCGTAGGTCACACTGTTATCAGCGCTGGTGCTGGCGACATTGGGATTGCTTGAGTCGTCTACAACTTTATTGGCGGGGATGGAGGCTACAACTGTGCCATTTCCACTCATGCCACTCACAGATATTTCAAAGGTGGTTTGATCATTTGGATCGATTTCGGTGAGTAGGGCTGTCAGATCACCGGAAGCTGTGCTGCCTTCAAATGAAACATCCTCACTGGAAAAGTCGCTCACTGGCTCGCTGAAAACAGCAATAAAGCGGATGGGGCCAGTATTGACCGGGTCTTCTTGATCGCCAGCCTGCTCAACAGTGACGCTCAGAACAGTCGTGTCGATGGCGTAGTTGTTGGAGTCGGTGGTGCCGCTGCCGGCGTTGCCAGCCAGGTCGGTTACGCCACTGTTATCAAGGGTGATGACATTCGTCAGGTCAGACACCCCCGTGTCGGGAGTTAATGTTGCCGTCCAGGTGATGCCATCGTCATCTGATGCGATGCTGCTTAATGTTCCATTAGCCACGGTAAGGTCGGCATTGGTGAAATCAACCACCTTTTCAGAAAATGTAATAGTCACCGGTGAGGTTTCACCAGATATTAACAAGGTGTCCGTAACATTGATCGAGGCTGTGGGACGTTGCGTATCCACGGCGTAGTTATTGGACTCGGTGGTGCCACTGCCGGGATTTCCGGCGGTGTCCTGTACACCGGTGTTATCAAGGGAGATGACGTTGCTATCGTCGGTCACATCCAGATTGGGGGTTAAGTTAGCTGTCCAGGTGACCCCACCATCAGAAGAATATGGATCGCTCAGACTGCCGCTGCCAACCGTCACATCATCCTTTGTTAAACCGCTAATGGCTTCTGAAAAAGTGAAGGTAACTTCACTGGTCTCGCCGATGATCAGGCTGGTATCCGTTACTGCGATCATGGCAGTGGGCAGCGCGGAGTCATACGCGATGCGATTATCCGTGGATGTGCTGGCAGAACTCTGGTTGCCGGCTGCGTCGCTGGCCGCGTTGGCTGCAACGGAAGCCATTACCAATCCGGAACCGGTCATGCCACTGACCGAGATCGTATAAGCCGGTCCGCTGCCACTAATCGCTGCGGTTAATGTTCCGGGGGCAGTGCTACCCGAAAAAGAAACATCTTCCGCGGTAAAACCGGTTACGGTTTCACTAAAGGTAGCGGTAAATTGAAGCGGGCTGGCACCGGTTGGATCTGCCTGGCCACTGGCTTGCTCAACGGTCAGGGTCGGAGTGGTTATATCGTAGGTGACAGTATTATCGCTCGATGTGCTGGCAGCGCTCTGGTTGCCGGCTGCATCGCTGGCCGCGTTGGCCGGAATGGAAACGACTACCGTGCCGGAACCGGTCATGCCACTGACCGAGACCGTGTATTCCGGTCCACTCCCGCTCACCACAGCGGTTAATGTGCCGGCGGCGGTGCTACCGGTAAAAGAGATGTCTTCCGCGCTAAAGCCGGTTACGGTTTCACTAAAAGTGGTGGTGAACAGGATCGGTCCAACATTGATTGGATCAGACTGACCAGCAGCTTGTTGAATGGTGACCGTGGGCGCGGTTGTCTCGTAAGTAACCTGATTATCTGTGGAATTGCTGGCGGTATTGCCGTTTCCGGCGGTATTGGTGACCTTATCCGCAGGAATCGAAGCAGATACGATGCCTTGCCCAGTAATGCCGCTGACGGAAATGGTGTACACCGGTCCGCTGCCGCTAATAGAAGCTGTCAGACTGCCGGAGGCGGTGCTGCCGGTAAATAAAACGTCTTCAGCGCTGAAGCCGGTCACCGACTCGCTGAATGTGGCAGTGAACAGGATAGGGCTGGTGTTGGTTGGATCGGATTGCCCGCTGGCCTGCTCGACGGTGACGCTGGGATGGATGGTATTGACCGCGTAATTATTCGAATCGGTGGTGCCGTTGCCGGGGTTACCGGCCAGGTCGCTTACCCCGCTGTTATCGAGGGTGATGACGTTGGTGGAATCGCTGGTATCTGCGGCGGGGGTGAGGGTGGCCGTCCAGGTAGTGCCTCCGTCAGAAGAGGATGGTTCGCTCAGGCTGCCGCTGCCCACGGTCAGGTCGGCAGTGGTCAGGCCGGAGATGACTTCGGAGAAGGTGAAGGTCACCGCGCTGGTTTCGCCGGCGATCAACGAAGGATCAGTTACGCTGATACTGGCGGTGGGGCGGACGGTATCAACGGCGTAATTGTTTGAATCGGTGGTACCGCTGCCCGCGTTACCCGCCAGGTCTTGCACGCCGCTGTTATCGAGGGTGATCACATTGGTCGCGTCACTGACACTTGAGCCAGGGGAGAGGGTGGCCGTCCAGGTGAGGCCGCCGTTTGAAGACGACGGTTCGCTCAGGCTGCCGCTGCCCACGGTCAGGTCGGCGGTGGTCAGTCCGGTGACGGCTTCGGAGAAGGTGAAGGTCACCATGCTGGTCTCACCAAGGATCAAAGAAGTATCAGACACGCTGATACTGGCAGTGGGGGGAACGGCTTCCAGAAAGCTGGCGCTAACGCTTATGGAACTGGTTACATTCGTGTCCTGGCGGGTGGCGGTGGTGAGGTTGTCGCTCCATTTATCGAATTTGAAATTCAGGTTGGGAACCGCGGTTACCGCGCTGCCCATTCCGCCGGGGTTGACAGTTTGTGTGGAGATGCCGGTCAGACTGCCATTGGCACCGGAGGAATAAAATAAAGTAAAGCGGTTGAAGTATGGGTATGAGCTGCCCTCGGTGATCCTCCAGATAGTGGTGAAATCCCAACCGCTATAAGTGCTGGCAGTTCGCATGGCGGTAGTAGTTTGCGGGGAACCCTTTCCCAGATCTGTTTGTCCTGAAACGACCGAGTCATAATAGGAAGTGGAAACGGTGCCGCTATTTAGGCCCACCAGACCCCCAAAATTACTGCCAGAGTCTTGAACTCTGACCGCGCCATAAATGGTTCCATCGTTATGATTTCCGGTGCTGTCATAGGCTGTGGTTCCGGAGTTTTCATCTAATTTCCAATAACCTGTCAGGCCGGATTCGCTGCCGGTGAGCTGCTTATTTTTATCGGCGTAGATCTGCTCGCTGGTGCGCACGGTATTCCAAAAACGCACATCACTGATTTTTCCTTTGAAAAAGAGATCACCGGTGGCACGCATACCAATTGTAAAATCATCAAAATTATCCGCATAGGGGTTTACCGAGGGATTGGCAAGGGGTACCGGCGCAACAGGGCCAACATTATTTGTCATCTGGTAAATATCTTTTTGTTGGCCATTGATATAAATCCGCGCCGTCTGGGTTGTGTAATCCCAGACAACGGCTACGTGAAACCAACCCGGTTGGATGACATTGTATACATCCTGATAAGCTCTTCCATCGGAATATAAGGTGTCTGGACGATAAACCGGGATGAACCGGATCCCGTTAATGCCGGAATCTCCACCAGTGTGGATTTCAAATTCCTCAAAGCCTTTCCCAATAATAAATTGAGTATTGTTCGTACCCACGTTATCCCATTGGAACCAGGCTTCCAGGGTGAAGCTGTCGGTCAGGTAGTAGGCCTGGTGAGGAATCTCAATGAAATCGTCCAGACCGTCGAACTGCAAGTAATTGTTCAGTACTGAAGGGGAGACTGTGGAAGCTGCGTAGGAGGTTTGCACGCTGCCGCTGTTGGAACCGGCCAGGCCGCCCACGTTATTTTTACCGGTTACCTGTGCCTGGGTAAAGGCGTTGGTGATCTGCCCGGCATTGCTACCCACCAGGCCGCCGACATTGTCTTGCCCGGAAATATTGCCTTTGGCAGAGGAAATGTTGATCTGCCCGTAGTTGGCCCCGGTCAGGATACCGGCGGTATTTCCGGCGGTGATATTGGCGTTTTCCACCACCACATTGGTCAGTTTTCCAGCTGCACCAATGACGCCGAATAAACCCTGGTAGGCGGTGGAGGTATTGTTAAGACTCAGATTACGAATGACCCTGCCATTGCCATCCAACTGACCGGTGAAGCGGGAAGCATCAGAGCCAATGGGTGTCCAGTTCGGATAGGCACTCAGGTCGATATCCGCCATCAGCCGGTAGCTGCCTGTCAGATCGTTACGAATGTTGAAAAATTCTGAGGCAGTATCAACCTCGACCCAGATCGTTTCTTGAGCGGATACCGATTTAATGCCTACCGGAGACAATAAAAATGATATGATCAATAAAACAGTCAGAATGTGTTTCCCATATCGTTGCATATTCTCCAAAGCCTCCACACTCTTTAATAAATTTATTCTGAGATTTCCCCACCTGCGAGACGCTTTGCGGGGATACCACAAACAGGCAAAGCCTTTTGTGCGATTCTTTACACAAAAGCTGATTGCCTGAACTTTACATACCTGTTCTGCTTGCGAGCCAATTTTGCTGCTTGCGACTATGGCAACGGATAATGCGAGAAATCTGGACTTGCAAACAAAATATTAGTAAGGTTGCTAGATTATGGAACCAAAATTGATCATCTTTGATGATATATCAATAATCTCTTTACCAATTGTGGTTTTCAAGTAAAAATAGCGTAAATAATTTTTTTTGAATAAAATAATTCCGAAACCTTAATCAGGAAAACCCCTCAATTTCAGGATTGTTAATTCCGCCGGACCGATTTATTATTTCTCTATCTGACGCTTGCATTAATAGAATATTAGTTCTATAATATTTTTATCTTCAATTTATAACCAAGAGGGAAGTTATGAGCACACAAATCGAAAAGACCAGCGTACCTGCGCGGCCGGTTTTATCTGTCCGCAAGACCACCAGTGTGGAGAATCTGCCCGCCGAGTTGGGACGCGCCTATCAGGCGATTGTATTTTACTTGCAAGAGTTGAACGAACAGCCAGTGGGCGCACCGTTCGCCATCTACTACAATATGGATATGCAAGCCCTGGATGTGGAGATGGGTTTTCCGGTAGCCAGCGAGTTACCCGGCCGTGGGGAGGTTCAATCCAACACCCTGCCGGCTGGTGAGATCGTTAGCGCAATCCATCACGGCTCGTATGAGAGCCTGGCTCCCACTTATGAGGCAATGAGCGCCTGGATAGAGGAAAACCACTGCCAGCCCAACGGCATTGTGACCGAGTTCTATCTCAATGATCCCACCGAGGTGGCTCCTGAAGAGCTGTTGACCCGCATCGAATTTCGCCTGATTTGAACTCAAAAAGCGGGGACGCTTGCAAACAGGCGCCCCCGCTTTGGAACAATGGTTAACTCGATGCGCTGGCATAACGCCGTGTGGCGCGGTCGAAGACCCACGACGCTCCCACCAGCATCGCTGCCGCTAAAGCCAGACTGCCCGCCAGCATCCAGCCGTTAAGCTGGCCGGTGAGCGCCTGGGCGGGGATGCTGGTCATCATGCCCACCGGCACCAACCAGGTGAGGGTGAAGCGCAGCGCGGGTGGATAGATCTGCACCGGGTAGCGCGCCAGCTGGAATATGGCGTCAAACACCCAGGTGAATACCATCCCCGGGCTCTGAAACGCCAGCGAAGTAAAGGCCAGCAGGGCGGCGTACAGCAGCACCACCGCCGCCAGCAAGGTTAGCCCGAAAAACAACCAGTTAAGCAAGCTGACTGGCTGCTGCGCGCGGCTCACTGCCACGGCCAGCACACCCACCCCCAACAGCAGATCGAACAGGGCAAAGAAACGCCAGCGCCGAAAGGTGACCAGAAAACGCGTGTTGGCTGGGCGCAGCAGGGTAAAGTCGAACTGCCCATTCCAGATCTCCTGGCCCAGGCCGGCCAGCGCTTCCAGACTGGGACCAATGAACAATCCGCGCAGGGCGCTGACGATTAGATACACGCCCAGAATTGCCAGGGCGGAGGAGTAATTCCAGCCGCTGATGTGCTGCACCTGGGTAAACAGCACGCTGATTCCCAACACCCCTACCGCCAGGTTGAGCAGCGAATGCAGCACCTGCATCCAAAAATTCTCGCGGTAAGCCAATTCTTCCTGCGCCGAGGCGCGCATAAACGCGCCGATCAATTTCATCCAAACCATCTTAACCTCCAACCGCGCTATAGCGTTTGATCCCCGCGCGCCACATCAGCGCGGCCAGCATCACCGCCAGGGCCGCCCAACCGGCTTGCACCGCCAGGCCAAAGGTCACTTCAGCAGCAGGCAACCCGCCCAGCAGCACTTCGACCGGGAAGCCAACCATGTAGCGGAAGGGCAGCAAGCGCGCCGCGCCTTGCAGAAAAGCTGGCAGCAGAGTCACCGGGGCAACCACGCCGGAGAGCAGAAACACCAGCGCGTCTTGCACGGCCAGCAGCGCGTCGGCGCGCGTGTACCAAAAAGCCAGCAGCGCCAGCCAGTACCCCCACATAAAACGCAGCAGCCAGGCCAGCGCCAGCGAAAGCAGGAACAGCAGCAGCGCGGATCCGCTCACTTGCAGCTCGGGGCGTAAAATCAGCGCCAGCGCGCCGGCCACCGGCAGTACAAATGCCAGGGTCACCGTCTTCCCGGCCGCCTCCGATGAGAGAACCTGGTACACCGCTGGCAGGGGTTGCAGCAGCCAGGTGTTCAACCCGCCCATGCGGATCACATCGCCCAGCGTCCAGTTGGCCTGGGCGTAAGTGAACTGGTTGACAAAGATCAATACCAGATAATAAGCCACGAATCCACCCCGATCATAGCCGCCCAGGCTGTCTTGCCCGGCAGCCGCCGACCAGACCAGCAGCGAGACCAAAGGTGGCACCATCCAGCCGAAAGCCAGGATGAAGAAGAAAGCGCGATGCTGCATCCAACTTAACCAGGTGCCGCGAATTAACGCCCATCCTCCGCGCAGGTTCATAGCGCCCCCTCCTGGTAGATCTGGTCGATAACGGCTTCAATGGGCGGGTCTTCGACACCCAGGTCAGCTACCGGCAGGCTGCCGAGCAGCGCGGAAATGGTCTCGGTGGCGTGCTCGCGGCGCACACGCAGGCATTGGCGTTCGTCGCCGCTCTCCTGCCATTCTGCGCCTTCGGGCAGGCGCAACCCGGCCAATAATTCAGGGTTGGGCTGCGGCAGGCTGAACTGGATCAGCTTGAAGGGGGAAAGGCGCTGTGACAGGCCGTTGAGCGCGCCGTCGTAGAGCACCACCCCGTGGTGGATGAGAATCACCCGCGGGCAGAGGGCCGAGACGTCGCCCATGTAATGGCTGGTGAGGATGACCGTGCAACCATGCAGTTGATTATAGCGGCGGATGAAGGCGCGCAGCCGGGCCTGCATCGACACATCCAGGCCGAGGGTAGGCTCATCCAGGAATAGCACCTGCGGCTGGTGGATCAGTCCGGCTACCAGTTCGCATTTCATGCGTTCGCCCAGGGAGAGGTTGCGGGCAGGTTTGTTGAGCAGATCTTTCATTTCCAATAATTCCACCAGCTCGTCGATCACCCGGTCCTGCTCCACGCGTGGCACGGAATAGATCTCACCCAGCACCCGGAAGGTGTCCAGTGGTGGAATGTCCCACAGCAGCTGGCTCTTGTTGCCCAGCACCATGCTGATGCGGCGCAGGTAGGCGGGTTTACGCTCCCAGGGGGTGAAACCGGCCACGCTGGCCGTTCCACCGCTGGGGTGGAGCAACCCGGAGAGCATTTTGAGGGTGGTGGTTTTTCCCGCGCCATTGGGACCGATCAGCCCGACCATTTCACTGGTTTGGATTGAAAAACTCACCCCGAGCACAGCGGGCACTTCTTCGTAAGTAGGTTTGAATAAACTGCCCAGCGCGGATTTTAAACCGGCCTGACGCACCGGTACGCGATAGGTTTTTTCTAAATTGTGTACTTCGATCATTCGGGTGGTTATCCTTTCAAAACATGACTATCTCATTATTGATGGTACAACATTGGTGTACTAATGGAGGGTTTGGAAATAAACCCCATCCCCGCGGCTGCAGGGAAGGGTGAAGAAATTGGTAGGTTGCGGTAATTGAAGATTTGGTTTTTGAATTACTTCGCCAGGCTGGCCGGATGATAACGGGCGGTGGGCGCTTTAAGCCAGATTGCTCCAGGTTGTAAGCAAAGAACCACCTGGCAGTACTTCGCCAGGCGGTTGTAAGTTCTTATGGATTAGAGTTAAACAGAAAGGGAGAAAACCACCCATCCTGCCGAAAAGTCCAGCAGGGCGTGCATCACCATTAAATAGGGCAGCAAGCGCGGCCGCCAGCGCAGCACAATGCCCAACAGCAAGGCGAAGGGCAGGAACATGATCAAGCGCCACACCACAAAGCGCCAGTCAAAGAGCAATGGCAGGGTGCAATGCTGCGCGCCTAAAAAGAAGGCTGGAATCAACACAGAAAGCCATGTGGGTGTGCCGGAAGCTTCCAGGCGGGGCATCAGATAGCCAAAATATATTGGCAGTTCAGCAAAGGCGATCGTGATCGGAAACACCACCAACCCAATGATCGCCGCCCAAAGTGGCAATGGTTGGATGAACAGCGCGTTGGCGGCTTCCTGGCTGCCAAATAGCGCCATCGCGCCAAAATAACTCGGAAAAACGCCCAGCGGCGCGGCGACTACCATGACGCCCAGCGCTGTGAGAAGATCTTTCCCGAGGGTCTCTTTTTCCAGTTTAACCGCATCGCTGTAATTTCCGTCCTCGGCTCGGTAAAAGGCAATTAACACCCCAATGGTGATCAGGTTGGCTACCGCGGCTACCACCGTCCACCAGGCGGCAGAAGATTGCCAGGCGTTCTCCGCGCGATTAATGAAAAATACCAGGGCGATCACTGCCTGCACTGCGGCAAATAATCCCGTTCGCAGCACCAAACCCACCAGCAGACGGGCGCGGCTAATCTTGCCATCTTTGACACGCTGCGTGAGAAGTTCAAATTGGTTTGGAATCGAGTCTGAGGCGTTCAAGAAAATCCTCCCACCACTGCTTGATCAGGATATTCCACCCTTGTGATCTGATTAATGGTAGTTTCTGAAAAGATTGATTGCTTTCATTTTACCAAGTTTTCTGTCTGCCCGTACTCATCAAAATGAACCAAATCCTTATTATTTGGTAAAATCAATCCATTATCTCTAAATTTTTATGAAACCGGAAAACCCAATATTGTTATGAACTTGATTAACCGATTGAGATGGCAACTGGCTGAATATTTACGCCTGCCCGGGATCGTCTGGCGTGGGTTGAAAATAACTTATTCTCGGGCGCGTTCGGATGAATGCAAGGTGCAATATGGCCCGCAGCCGCGCCAGTATGTGTATTACATCGCTCCATACCCCAACACACCCGCGCGCCGCGAAATTATCTTCTTCGCGCACGGCGGGGGGTGGAAGTCGTACAACGCGCTGATATTTCGCTTTGTGGGGCGCTTTTTTGCCGAGCGTGGATACCATACCCTGCTAGCCGGGTACCGCCCTTCGCCGCGCTTCATCCACCCGGCTCAATTGGATGATATGTATGCCTGTTTGATCACCGGTGAGCAGATTCTTGAGTCGCGCGGTGTGGATTACAGCCGCATTGTACTGGGTGGCCAATCTGCCGGGGCGCAGCTGACCGCGCTGATGGCTTACGATCAGGAAGACGCCTGCCGGCGCGGTCTGGATTTGAGCCGGATAGTGGGCTTGTTCCTGCTCAGTGGTCCGCTGGATTTTAACGAATGTTCCCGTGGGCGGATTAACCGCCTGGTACGCGATTATGCCAACACGCCTACCCTACACCAGGAAGCCAATCCCTCCTTTCACGCCAAAGGGGACGAGCGCTACCCGGTATTGTGCATCCACGGCAAGCATGATCCGTTGGTGCCGCTGAGCAATTCAATTTCCTTCGTCTCACGATTAAACGGTAAGGGACAATTACGGGTCATCGACAATGGCCACCATGCCGATCTGGCAGCGGTATTTATCGATAAGGACGACCCGGCCCAACCCATTCTCCTGGACTGGTTGGAGCGCATTGCTGCCGAACACCCCACCCCGTAAACTGATTTTTGGAAAAATCCATTAAGAGACTATCCGATGGGGCCATTTGCGTGGTCACTTGCCATATTTATGGGTTCAAATTTATCCATTCAGGTCACTCTCAAGTTATAATTTACCCTACAACGCGGCCTTTACCGGCGCAATATTATCTCTGATCTTTGGGGGATTTCCATGTCTGGGAAAAAGCTTGTCTGGCTGGTTCTCATCGCTGTTCTGGCGGCATTCACACTGGCCTACGCGGCACCATCTTTGATGCGCATCACGGATATTGATAGCGCGATTTTTCAATACGTGGGTCGCGGAATCACCAACGGGCAGCTGCCCTACCGCGATCTTTACGACCATAAACCCCCGGCAATTTTTTACATCAACGCATTGGGACTGGCTTTGAGTGGCGGAAGCCGCTGGGGTATCTGGGCGCTGGAACTGCTATCGCTTACCGCGGCCGGGGTGGTATGCGCGCAATATGTGCGGCGTTACTTTAGTAACATCCCTGCCGCCATCGCCACAGCCGCATTTCTACTCAACCTGACTTTCTTCCACCAGGGCGGCAACCTGACGGAGGAATACGCTCTGCCATTTCAATTTGGCGCGTTACTGTGCCTGTCCTTATGGGCTGCCGGTCGCCAGGTGCGCTGGAGCGCGTTTGGATTGGGCGCCTGCGTAGCCGCGGCTTCTTCCTTTAAACAGCCGCTGGGCGCGCTGGCAGTAAGTATAGGTGTTTTTATCTTGCTCGAAACGCTGGAAAAGCGTGATGTTCGCCGCCTGCTGGCAGCTGTGCTATGGGCGGGGCTGGGTTTTACAGCCATTTGGGCGGGTTGGTTCATCTTATTTGCGGTCAACGGCGCGATATCCGAATTCTGGGAAGCGGCTTTTGCATATAATTTTGCATTATCCGGAATTTCTACCGCACAGCGCGTACAGTCCATGGGCAGCGCGCTGGTCACTCTGTTTCGGTCCGCGCCATTTTTTATGATTGGATTGCTGGCCTGGCTGGCGGTACTGCCGTTTCTGATTTTTAATGACCAGCAAGTTCGCCGGATCCTCAGCGCGCGTAGACTGGGATGGCTCTTCGGATTTTGGGGGTTGCTTGGGATATATAATGGCATTTTCCGGTATGGGTTTATCCCATATCCGGCCGAATTGTTCGGCGCTCGCCAGGTCATTGAAATAGGTTTGGGGATTGCCTGTCTGTTTCTGGGCGCGAGCTGGTTCTTTACCCGTTTACCGGGCATGCTGTCTGATCATCTCAATAATCTGCGCAATCAAGACAACACTTTGCAGCGCCTACCCCTGCTGGTTGCCGCGGTGGATTTGCCAGTGCAACTGGTGATGATTTCGCTTTCGGGCAATAACTTCGGGCATTACTTCATGGCGGCGCTGCCCTCTTTGACCGTGTTGTGCGCGTTCTTCTTGTGGTCACTTGCTGCTTATCCCCACAAACGACAGGGGTATTTTTGGGCGGTGATTCTGGCAATTCCAATGCTTGTGGCGGGCGGATGGGCCGGGGTTCAGAAAATTCATCCTAGCGAAGACCGCTATATGAAAACCATTTCTGATTATGTTGATCAGAACACGCAGCCTGAGGATACCATCTTCGTGTGGAGCAATTTGGTGCCGGTGTATTTGGAAGGAGATCGCGGCGCACCGAGCAGATATTTCTTTACGGATCCACTTTTTCTTAAAGGATATACCAATCGGCTGCATACCGGTCAGTTTTTGCGTGAATTACAGGCTACGCCGCCCGCATTGATCATCTCGTCCGCTGGCGTGGAGCGGCCTTTGCTTTATACGGCAGACCCGGCGAATTGTGCCAAGCTGGCTGACATGCAAACCGATCAGACCCTGGCTGCTGAACAATATCACACCAATAAATTCTTCATTCCCGAGGGTATGCCCGAGGTGTACGCCTGGATCTGTGCCAACTATACTGCCGAAGAGGTGGTGCTGTCTGAAAGTGATGGCTGGGTGAAGACGATCTATCGATATACTCCCGGTCGCTAGACAGGCTGCCGTACTTTCAGCTTGCCTTCAGAGTTCAATTGATTAGATTGATGATTAAACCAACAACTGGCCCGCGCGGGCCAGTTGTTTCTTGATGGTTCAATGATTATTTGGTTTTGGCTTCGATGCGTTTGCCGCTGCTCTTATCGACCACGCTGATGCGGCGCGGGCGGGCTTCTTC
>Ga0209269_1001032_pt1 | contig 17377 bp, 12 predicted proteins | sample MTBAKMMethaMetaG_FD_187455 | JGI IMG/M metagenome (GOLD analysis project Ga0209269, IMG submission 187455) | Enrichment culture microbial communities from Arthur Kill intertidal strait, New Jersey, USA, that are MTBE-degrading - MTBE-AKM (Arthur... | ecosystem: Environmental > Aquatic > Marine >... | reverse complement strand
CCCTGGTTCTGGTGAAGGGCCCTGCGGCCCCAAAGACTGCCAGGTGTGAAATATAATGAGAGAATAAAATAATGAAAAAAGTGAGAAAAAAAGCTTGAACGGCTCCGGTTCATAGGATAACAGGATTTATTATTAAACGCGAATGCACGCTAATAAACGCCAATAGAAAAAAACTCTGACCCTTCTTCGCTATTCTGCTTCGCGTAAAGCTTCTGACTTCGCTAAAGCTACGACGGACGAGACGCAGAAACCAGCTTCGACGAGGCAAGCAGGATTTTTATAATATTAAGAGAAAAAAAGATTGTTTTATTTCATGTTTTGAAGATGTTCAACGATTTTATGTACGTGGGTGGAAGGATTACAATCTCGAAGGTCCTGACCACACCCTTTTTCTCTCAACACTTCTTCGGAACGCGTAATCGCATCATCGGTATGAGAATAAAGAAATTCAAAGCCGATACGGGTTTTTCTATAAGACGGATGAACTTTTTTAAGCTCCTGCATAACTTCGTTATTACTAACAAATGGACCGGTATGCTTTTTGAAATGCAGGAGAAACCAATATTCGATACACGGATTAGTCAAGATAAGCTCTACCCCATCTGTCACTCTTGCCTTTTCCCACGCTTGGTCAAGCGTTTGATGCGGCGGTATCTCTACATCCACAACACACCATACTTTTTCATATTGAATGCCCTCTTTTGCCTTTCTTTTCATTTTATCAAGGGCACTCTCAACCACCTGGATGGGCTTAGATTCATTGGGACTAAATACTTGAACGGCGGTCAACCGTAATTTTCTTAGCAAGGCTTTAAAATATTCTGGCTCCGTAGTTGAACCTTCACATACAATAAGTTCCATCCTATTGGGATCTCTAGAAGGTAGGTGGCGTTTAAGGGCTTTGCTGGGCCGTGATTTAACCATGGGGAATGCTAAAAGCCTCCAGAATTGGAATTGCGCCATACCGGCCGGCCAAATATCCTTTCTGCATTGCTTCGCCCTTTCTTGGTGTTCGTTCTTTATAATCCGACATTGAATATAACTGCGTAGCAGCAAATTTGTCTTTTTCTGTAAACCATATCTGGTCACGACGGAATAATTCCGGGTCTAACAGGGTTACATCATGGGTAGCAAAGACCAACTGTGCTCCAGTCTTATTGTTTACGGGGTCTTGAATGAATTTTATTAATTCACATGTAAGAAGCGGATGCAGGCTCGCTTCCAACTCATCAATAAAAACAGTATATCCTTTACTAACGGTCTGTAACCACGGACCCAAAAGCTGGAAAAAACGTTGTGTCCCATCTGATTCTTCTTCCAGGGGAAATGAAACATTTTTATTTGTAAGGGTATTAAGATGAAACATTTCCACCTTAAGAGGAGTCAACTTTTTCAGCAATTTGTCTTGAATCTCATTCGGCATATTTTTTGGAAATTTTAACGTGTCCCTATCGACTTTAAGCTTCTCGACGTTTATCCCGTGTATCCCTAAGTCGGCTTTTTGCAAAGCCGCTGTGACAAACTCATACAACTCCTTTGCAGCATCTTCTTCCTTCTCGAAATCAAGCAACATTTTAGCTGTAACGGGCCTGAAATGCTCCTTAGGGGGAACAACTCGTAATTTATTTTCAAACCATTCATATATAGTGGTTAACTGTTCATTGTTCCATTGGGCGGCAACTGAAAGAAACAAAGCATTATCTCGAGTTTTATTTTTTAGACTTTCTCTTTCCCCTTTTAAAAATGTACTAAATTTCCAATCTGTATTTTGTTTTTTAAATGTTCGGTGATACCATTCTTGTGCGACGTCTCTATTTCGTCCTGATGGATATGCAAATAACCATTCTTCATGAATCCTTTCATTAGTAGCCAAGAAACCATATTGGTACCGGATATTTTCTTGAAAAAAAGTGACCTCAAAGAAACTCGGATCTTTCTGTGATTCATCGTCTAATAAAAACGGCTGCAGAGGAAGATTTCGACCTGGTTTATAATTCGCTGAGTTCAAGACAATTTTTCTCATGATGTATATTGCCTTGATAAGATTGCTTTTCCCCGATGCATTCGGGCCGTAGATACCAGCAGATTTTAAGAGTCGCAATTTATCCTCAGTAACAACATTATCCTTCAACGTGGTATCGTTACTGGCGACAAGACTAAGCACTTGTTCATCTCGGAAAGAGCGGAAATTTTTTACTCGAAATTCGACTAACATTTAATTCTCCCTGCATTTTATTGCTGATTTTGCATTTTATCTGCAAAAACAGCGGTTATTTTAGTTTTTCCTCTCATTTATAATATCGGTCAAAATGGATGGATGCAAGAATATTTCAAGGGCAAATGCCAAAAATAATACTCCAAAAAGGAAAAGTCGTGTTTTTGGGCTAATAACAAGGTTATTCAGAAATTGTTTTTCTGACGCCTAGGAAATTGTGGCTTAATTATAGATAAATGTATTATAGGCAAGCTGATTGATGTTACAAAAGTAAACTAAAAAACCACAGAATTGCATTACCGGGTAGATATTATTGTTATACCCTTAAATCAACGGTTTTTGGGTGGGAGTATTTTCGGAACTGGCGGAGCAGGGGGGCGACGGTGTGGCGGAGGAAGTCGTCAACCTGTTCGGGGGCGCGGCCGATGTAATGACGCGGCTGCAACACGTCTTTGAAATCAATCCGGGCAAATAAAGGGTCAGCCTGCAAACGAGAAATCAGGTCGTTGGGTAGGCCGAGCTGTTTGACCTGACGGGCGGCAGCCAAACTGTGACGGCGGATGGATTCGTGGAGCTTCTGGCGGTCGCCGCCGGCAGCGACGGCGGCCATGAGGATATTCTCCGTGGCCATGAAGGGCAGCTCCGCATCAATGGCAGTCTTTATAACCCGCGGGTAAACAACCAGGCCGGTAATGACGTTGGACAAAAGGCAAAGGATGGCGTCAACGGTAAGAAATGCTTCCGGGATAACCAAACGCTTGTTGGCGGAATCATCGAGGGTCCGCTCAAACCACTGCTCGGCGGCGGTCATGGCGGGCGATGACGATAAACTGATAACGTAACGGGCAAGCGAGGCGATCCGCTCCGAACGCATGGGGTTACGCTTATAGGCCATGGCGGAGGAGCCGACCTGGTCCTTCTCAAACGGCTCCTCAATCTGCTTTAAATGAGCGAGCAGCCGAAGGTCGTTGGTGATTTTGTGGGCGGACTGGGCGATGCCGCAAAGGCTGGCCAGGATGTTGGCGTCGAGCTTGCGGCTATAGGTCTGGCTGGTTACCGGGGCGATATTGTCGAAACCCATGCGGGCGGCGACCATCTTCTCCAGTTTGAGGACCTTGCGGTGGTCGCCGTTAAAAAGCTTAAGGAAAGAGGCCTGGGTGCCGGTGGTACCTTTCACGCCGCGGAAGGTAATCGTGCCTAAGCGATGAGCTACTTCTTCCAGGTCGAGAATAAAATCGTAACACCATAAGGCGGCCCTTTTGCCGACGGTGCTCAGTTGGGCGGGCTGAAAATGGGTGTAAGAGAGGGTGGGCAGTCGGCGGTAGCGGCGGGCAAAGGCGGCCAGCGGCTTAATCACGGCTATCAGGCGGGCAAGAGCCAGCTCGAGGGCGGCGCGCGACTGGATAAGGTCGGTATTGTCGCCGACGAAGGCGCTGGTGGCGCCCAGATGGATGATCGGCTTAGCCAAAGGGGCGACGTCGGCGAAGGTGTGGATGTGGGCCATGACGTCGTGGCGGAATTTTCTCTCGTAACGGGCGGCACGGGCGAAATCGATGTCGTCCAGATGACGGCGCATCTGGGCGAGCTGCCGCGAGGTGATGTGCAGGCCTAATTCGGCCTGGCTCTCGGCCAGGGCCAGCCATAACCGCCGCCAGGCGCCGAACTTGTACTGCGGGGAAAAAATCCGCAGCATCTCCGGTGAGCTATAACGGCTAATCAGAGGATTTTCATATATGTTGCCGGTATCCCGCATAGAAGGCAGTGTAGCAGAAAAACCGCAACGGTCAATAAGCTAACTAACGCGGTTTATTTCAACCGAATTTGACCGGCTGGTTCATAAAGGCTGATGCGGCGCAGGAAAAAGTACGAAGGTACTTAATGAATAAGGTGAAGAATTTGCCGAATTTGCCGGATTTGACGGGGCAAGGCGGGGCGGGATATTGACGGGGAGGGTGGAATATGGCATGATAAAGTACCTAAAGGGGTGTGAGGAAAATAATTACGGCGATTGCGGCTGATAATGACTCTTTTTCATGGAACCAAATTGCTCAAAGAAGGTCAAAATAAGAGGATAGGACAGGCGGAAGTGAAGGCAACCGAGGCGGCTGGCGAGGAAGAACTGCTGGTCAAACGAGCCCGCGGGGGGAATATGGCGGCGTTCGGTCAGTTGATCGAAAGGTATCAGGACCGCCTGTTCAACGCGATACTGCGAGTGGTAGGCAATTACGACGATAGTCAGGAACTGACGCAGGAGGCGTTCTTCCGGGCGCTGCGGGGCCTGAGCAGGTTCGGCGGCAAGAGTGGATTCTACACCTGGCTGTTCCGCATTGGGATGAATATAAGCATCAACCATTGCCAGCGGCGCAGTCGATTGCAGATTACTTCGCTGCATACGGGCGGCGGCGAGGTGAGAAATCAGGCGGAAGGCTTGATAGCGGTGCTGGCGGATAAAAACAGCCCGGAGCCTAGCCACCAGGCTCAAATGCAGGAGGAGCATCAGCGGACCCTGGCGGCACTGGCGAATCTGGAGACGGCGGCACGAGTGGTGGTGGTGCTGCGGGATATCGAAGGATTGGATTACAGCCAGATTGCCCGAATTCTGGAGGTGCCGACCGGAACGGTAAAAAGCAGACTGTCGCGGGCGCGGGAAGAATTGCGCAAACAACTTTTTGAAGAACAGAAATAAGAATAGTAAAAGAAGTAAAAAATAATGAGTGCGAAACCCCCCCATGAAATAACGGCGATGCTGAACGCCTATCTGGACGGTGAGCTGTCCGCGTCGCAGGCTCAGAAACTCGAGCAGGAGTTAGCCCGGGACCCGCAGATGAGCCGGCAACTGGAGCAATTGCGGCAGGCGGCGGACCGGGTCGGGCAAATACCACGGATGGCGGCGCCGAAGGAGATGACGGAGGGGATATTGCAGCAGTTGGAGCGGGAATTCCTGCTGGGCAGGGACCTGGTACAGGCGGAGACGGCGGGACGCAATCATCTGCGACGGCGACGATTGCTGGCGGCGGCGGCGATGGCAGCACTCATCGGAGCGGTGGGAATTATTATATACGGCGTACTGCGCCACCCGGATATCAACCCGTCGGGCAGCAGCAAGAGGCCGACCGAGGTGGTAATGGAAATAGCGCCCCCCGCGGATGAATCCCATCGGCCCGAAGGCTTAACGCCGGAAACGCCGGCGGGCGAGGTGACGGCAGAACATGGCTGGAGCGAGACGGCACCCTGCAGCTCGGTGCAACTGGTGGTCAAAAGCGGCGATATGGCGGCGGGGAAAAACCACCTGGAAGATATCCTGGCGGAGCAGCAGATCAAAAATGTGTTTCGCGATTCGCGCGACACCCAAAAACAACTCTATGCCTTTGTCTGCTCTCTAAGGCAGTTCAGCAAGGTGTTCGGCGATATCCAGGGCAAGGTGGCAGAAGATATCGACCTGGTCGTAACCGACCCGCAAGACCACCATGAGGTGGTGGTGGATCGGGCAACACAGGAAGAGGCTTGTACGCTGGCGGGTGAGCAAAACACCCGGCGGCAGTTGGCATACGCGATGCGATTTAATCTCACCGCCGGTCGCAGCTCAATAGGCAATGAAAACGAAGAAAGTATGCTGGAATTGTTTGCCCGTGGCGAGCTGGAACTGCCGGACCTGAAGCTGCTAGGACCGACCGGTTTGTCAACCGACCAACCCAATCAGCCGACGCCCATTCAGCAGCCGTTTCTGGCTAATCAGCCGGCACCAGCCATAACGGAGGTGCCAGCCGGGGCAGAAGGGGCGGACAGCGGCAAGGCCGGTGAAGCGGCGACTGCGGCCGAGCCTGATCAATTGGTAGCGGTAGTATTGGTTTTGCAGCCCTTGTCACCGTCGATGACCGACAGTCAAAGCAACGCTGAACCAACTACTACCACAGGACCTGATGAACCTAATAGCAATTAAGTAGTGCTGACATATCATATTTGGCAGGGGCGGCTCCTTAAATTATTGTTATCAAGGCAGTTAAGTAAAACACGTCAATTTTCCAATATTTTTAACAATAAAAAATAAAATAGTTGACGGAAAGTTTGTCTCATATTACAATGTTAGAGAAGACGAACATTGGATATGGGTTTTATCAAGGACATAAGATTATGATAGAAAGCAAGTTAAGCGCCAGCCTGGAAGACTATCTCGAAGCGATATACCTGATATCGCAGGATAAAACTGTCGCCCAGGCTAATAAAATCGCTGAATTTCTCCAGGTGAGTAAGTCGAGCGTTTCAGCGGCTCTTAATCGCCTGTCGAAAAAAGGTCTAATTAATTACACCCCCTACGAGGCAATCAGCCTGACCGAGAAAGGCAAAGGACTGGCTCGGCGGGTCCTGAACCGCCATGAAGAGATAAAAAATTTTCTGACCGGGGTGCTGGCGATAAATGAGAACACCGCCCAGGTCAATGCCTGCCGGCTGGAACATGTCATCGATAAAGAGGTGCTGGAGCAGATGAAGCGATTCATGGATTTTCTCCAGCGCTGCCCCCGGGCCGGAGTGGAATGGCTGAGGGGATTCGGCTATTTCTGCGAAGCCGGACAAAAACAGGAAAACTGCCTTTCTTGCCTGAATAGCTGCCGGGAAAAAATTCAGCAGGAAATATCCACCACCGCCAACGACGGCAGAAAGATGGAAGTAATACCCAAGGTATCCAAGGACCGCGACGAGTATATCCTCCAGCGGCTGCGGGCGGTGCTGCACGAAAGCGGGGTGGAACTGAGCGAGCCGGAAATGAAGGCGGCGGAAGTGTTCCTGCAGCGGGAAAAACACCAAACGCCAGAAGAAATCTACCGCCAGGCCAGGCAGCACGACAGCCGAGTAGAACTTAACCAGGTCAAAAGGGTAATGGAAATACTCTGTGAGCATAAGATGGCCCGCGAACTTTACTTCCAGGGTCAGACGCTGTATGAGCATTTTCATCCGGAATCCCATCACGACCATCTTTTTTGCGTCAAGTGCGGGGCGATCGTGGAGTTTTTCGATCCGCGGATCGAGGCGCTGCAAACGGAAAACGCCCGGCGGGCGGATTTTCGCCTGCTGCTGCATAATCTTAAACTCTATGGGGTATGCCACGAATGCATCCGCCGAGAGGCAAAGGTCCGCTGTATAAAAGAATGCCTGCCGGGCGAGGCGGTGGAAGTGGTGCGGGTCGGCGCTGAGCCGCAGAAGAAAAAACAACTAGCCGATATGGGTTTGATGGCGGGGACGGTGGTGCGGCTCCTGAGCAATAACTGCTGCGGTGAAAACGTTATCGTCACCGCGGGGACGACGCGAATCATGCTGGATGAGGAAACGGCCGATAAAATCAAGGTAATCGCCGCCGGCCCGGAACAAGCGGATACCCTGTCCATGCGACACCGGGGCCGGCATCGCCACGCCGCTGAGCGAGGGCCAATCGACCGACAAAATGCGATATAAAGGTATTCCAATATACGGAACTGTTTTAATGTTGGGCAATTAACGAAAGGCGAGCCAAAAAATGAAAGCAAAGTATCTGTCGGGTATGGTATTGGTGTTGGTGTTGGTGTTGGTGTTGATGTTAACCGGCAATGGTCAGGCGGAGCAGCAGGAAGAGGCAAAAACATTGTTCTCAGCGGAGAGAGAGTCGTTGACGGAAAACTTTTTTGGGGCGGGTGATAAACTCGAAGACGGGGGGATTACCGTGGGGTTGTTCGCCACGCAAATCTATCAGCAGAATGTCCGGGGCGGCTTGAGCACCCACCGCCGAACCGGCCGATATACGGGCAGTTTCGACCTGGAACTGACGGCAGACCTGGAGAAATTGCTCGGTATGGAAGGAGCGCGCACCTACCTGCTGGCGGAAGGAAGCTGGCCGGAAGTCGCGGGGATTACCGAGCCGGCGGTCGGCAGCTACTTCGGCGTCAACGACGACGCTACCAGTACCCGGGTCATAGACATAACGGAATTCTGGTTCGAGCAGAAGTTCGGCTCGTCGTGGATTGTGCGGGTGGGCAAGGTCGATTTGACCGGCGGGTTCGAATGTGGGGATTGCCCGGTCAGCTTCGACGGCAATTTATACGCCAACGACGAGACGCGGCAATTCCTTAATTCGGCTCTGGTCAATAATCCGACCGTGCCATTTCCGGATTACGGATTGGCGGCGCTAGTTTATTATAATCCGGTCGAGTGGTGGTACGCCTCGGTGGGAGCGGCGGACGGGCAAGCGGACGTACGCGAGACGGGAATTAACACCACTTTTCACGGAGAGGATTACTTTTTCGGCATTTTCGAGACCGGTATTGTACCGCAGATACCGACCGCGAAAGGACCGCTGCCGGGATCGTATCTGTTCGGCGTGTGGTATGACCCGCAGGATAAAGAAAGATTCTCCAGCGGCAGCATCCGCCGCGACGACACGGGATTTTATGCCAGTTTCAGTCAGCAGATTTACCGGGAAAATTCCGAGCTGACGGACCGGCAAGGGCTGGGCGCCTTCGCCCGCTGGGGCTGGGCAGACAGCGAAGTTAACGAGGTAAACCATTTCTGGAGCGTCGGCGCCCAGTACCAGGGCCTGATACCCGGCCGGGATGACGATGTGCTGGCGGCAGGAGTAGCCCAGGGAATCTTTACCGATGAGAACGACGCCGGTTTTACCAAAGACGCAGAGACGGTAACGGAGCTTTACTACAACGCCCAGCTTGCCGGGTGGGTAAACCTCTCGCCCAGCGTGCAATACATTTCTCGGCCCGCAGGCAATAGCTCGGCGGGGGACGCGATAGTGCTGGGGATGAGGATGCAGATGAGCTTCTAATTCAAACTGACCGTTGGTCAGTTTGAAAATTAAAAGTGTTGACTTTCGCACTTTTGAATTAACTATGCCGCATAGGATAATGCGGCAATAACGGTTTTAGGAATATTTTCAAAAGCGATATGGCTATCGAACATACCATTTATCCTTTCCTGCCAAAGTTGTTGCCGCAAAGCCGCCAGAGCGTCGGCAAAGCTGGGAGTGGCCTTTTGCCGATACCAAGGCAGTCGCGGCAACTTCCGCCACAATCGCCGCTGCTGCAGATACCACAGCCAAACCGTCGAATAAAGCCAAAAACTCAGCGCCGCTGCCCGTTCGGGCCCCTGACGCTTGAAGGTCTGCGGCTGCTGACCGCCCAAAAGCTGTTTGGTGTTCTTGAAGGTGTCCTCGATGCTCCATCGGCCGGCAAATCCTCCCACCACCTGTGCCGGTTTGAGCTCCAAATCGGTAGTGACGAAAAAATCGTCCTTCTCGTGGCCCGTCGGGTCTCGGCTGATCACCAGCCGCACCGGCTTTTTCGAAACGTGATACCAGATTACCGGTTTGCTCCAGACCAGGCGTTTTCTTTTCCGGCCGCGTTCGATAGTGGTTACCCGTTTGAAGTTCTTGACCGACTCGGCCAGCTGCAGGGGCTTGGGCAGCAGGTCCCCTCGTACTCTTTGGCGGCCGCGTTTGGGTTTGGTTTTGGGCGGCAATTCGAAAATGATAGCGTCTTTTCTCATGCGGCTGATCAGCGTGGTTCGCGGCAGGTCCCGATCGAGCAGCGCGGTGTAAAAACCGTCGCAATGGCAGAGAAAGCGGCGTTGGGGCAGCCAAGAGGCGGTTTCGACGAGCAGGCTTTCCGCCAGGTCGATATGGCTGGGGCCGTCCTTGACCCGCAGTCGCAGGTTGATCGGCAGGGCGATTGGTTCGCCGCCCCAGGGGGGATAAATTCTCAGAGTCAGGACCACCAGATTCAGGCCGCGGGCAAAAACCAGCATTTTCTCGGAACGGACCGGGTCGCGCCATTTGGAAGCCCCAGCTACTTGGCGGCCGGGGCGATGAAACAGGGTGTCGTCGAGATCGAGATGGATTACCTCTTTGGGGTAAAAGGTTTTTATCAGCAGGATAGCCAGGCGTCGCCAAAGTTCGCAGGAAATCAGGGGACACCATACCTATTTCTTTTCAGAGGGAAATCAGGGGGAAATCAGGGGGAAATCAGGGGACACCATACCTATTTCTTTTCAGACCTGATACTATGACCCAAAAACCATATAATTAGTCATCCGCTGCTGGCAGCCTTGCCGCCTGCTCTGCTGTTCAACTGATCTTCTTATGGCGGATTCCACAATTTTGCATTTTGACATTTTAATTTTGTTGACTTTCGCACTTTTGAATTAACTATGCCGCATAGGATAATGCGGCAATAACGGTTTTAGGAATATTTTCAAAAGCGATATGGCTATCGAACATACCATTTATCCTTTCCTGCCAAAGTTGTTGCCGCAAAGCCGCCAGAGCGTCGGCAAAGCTGGGAGTGGCCTTTTGCCGATACCAAGGCAGTCGCGGCAACTTCCGCCACAATCGCCGCTGCTGCAGATACCACAGCCAAACCGTCGAATAAAGCCAAAAACTCAGCGCCGCTGCCCGTTCGGGCCCCTGACGCTTGAAGGTCTGCGGCTGCTGACCGCCCAAAAGCTGTTTGGTGTTCTTGAAGGTGTCCTCGATGCTCCATCGGCCGGCAAATCCTCCCACCACCTGTGCCGGTTTGAGCTCCAAATCGGTAGTGACGAAAAAATCGTCCTTCTCGTGGCCCGTCGGGTCTCGGCTGATCACCAGCCGCACCGGCTTTTTCGAAACGTGATACCAGATTACCGGTTTGCTCCAGACCAGGCGTTTTCTTTTCCGGCCGCGTTCGATAGTGGTTACCCGTTTGAAGTTCTTGACCGACTCGGCCAGCTGCAGGGGCTTGGGCAGCAGGTCCCCTCGTACTCTTTGGCGGCCGCGTTTGGGTTTGGTTTTGGGCGGCAATTCGAAAATGATAGCGTCTTTTCTCATGCGGCTGATCAGCGTGGTTCGCGGCAGGTCCCGATCGAGCAGCGCGGTGTAAAAACCGTCGCAATGGCAGAGAAAGCGGCGTTGGGGCAGCCAAGAGGCGGTTTCGACGAGCAGGCTTTCCGCCAGGTCGATATGGCTGGGGCCGTCCTTGACCCGCAGTCGCAGGTTGATCGGCAGGGCGATTGGTTCGCCGCCCCAGGGGGGATAAATTCTCAGAGTCAGGACCACCAGATTCAGGCCGCGGGCAAAAACCAGCATTTTCTCGGAACGGACCGGGTCGCGCCATTTGGAAGCCCCAGCTACTTGGCGGCCGGGGCGATGAAACAGGGTGTCGTCGAGATCGAGATGGATTACCTCTTTGGGGTAAAAGGTTTTTATCAGCAGGATAGCCAGGCGTCGCCAAAGTTCGGGGAGCAACCAATGAGCGGCGGCGAAGAAGCGATGGAAAGTGTCGTGCGGTCGGTCGAGGAACAACTGGGCGAAGCGGATCATGCCGGTGACGGTTCGGCGGCCGGTGCACAGGAGCCAGCCGTTGACCAAGGCCGGGAAGATTTTGGCGGTGGGAATGGTAAAAATGGGAGAAAAATGCTTGATAATATTCTGCCAGGACGATGTAATGATGGTAAACATACTGACCTCCATGTCTTAATGTTTTTTCCATCAAAAACATCGGTAGGTCGGTATGTTTGCGCTCAATTTTCATCTTTCTTGGCAGCCTAAAAAGTGCGAAAGTCAACCCTTTTTAATTTTTAATTTTTTTGACTGGCCGCCGGTCAGTTTGATTTACAGGATATGCTATGGCTGGTATGTTTAAAATTATCATTCGGTTTTATCAGTTGGCGATTTCGCCTTATCTGCCGAAAACCTGTCGTTTCGTACCTTCGTGCAGTAATTACGCCTTGTCAGCCATCCAAAGATACGGCTCGGTCAAAGGCGGCTATTTAGCCCTGCGGCGGGTGTTGCGGTGTCATCCCTGGGGCTCCAGCGGATTCGACCCCGTACCCTAAAGGGAAATAACTAACGTATCATGTCGGAAATTGCCCGTAAAGAACTGCTCGAACGCATTGAACGCCTAATCGCGGTGGAGGACTTCACCGCCCTGAAGGCCCTTTTATCCGCATCGCGGCCCGCCGACATCGCCGAAGTCGTTGAGGTGCTCGATGATAAGGCCCGCCAGATTCTCTTTAATCTGCTGGTTCCCCGGCAGGCGGGCGAGGTGCTCGAAAAAATCGACGAGGCTATCCGCAGTGAAATTGTCGAGGCCCTCTCCAACACGGAGCTTACCAATATCGTAGCGACGCTGCCGCCTGATGAAGCGGCGGACGTCGTAGCTGACCTGACCCGGGAAAAAGCCCAGCAGGTTCTGGACCATATTCCGCCGGCCGAATCCGTGCAAATCGGCCGCCTCCTGCATTATCGCCGCGACACTGCCGGGGGGATTATGAATCCGGAACTGATTAAGGTTAACATCCACGACACCATTGACGACGCCGTCCGGCAGATTCGGCTGTCGGAATCCGCGGAGGATTTTTACTATATTTTCGTGGTGGACGACGTTGGCAGGTACTTGGGCGAGGTAAGTATCCACGCCTTGCTGCGTCTTCCGGGTGATACTCCTCTGGCCCAGGTATTGCAGCAGGAGATTCCCGTTGTCAACGTCGCCGCCGATCAGGAGGAGATTGCCAACATCTTCCGTAAAAACGATCTGATTGCCATGCCGGTCGTCGATGAAAAAAACCTCCTCGTTGGCAGAATCACCGTCGATGACGTCGTGGACGTAATGGAGGAGGAGGCGGAGGAGGACGCCCTGGTAATGGCGGGGACCGATCCCGCCGAGTTGGATACCCCACACATCTTCAGGGCTGCCACCATTCGCCTGCCCTGGCTGTTGACTTGCCTGTTTGGTTCCATGATGTCGCTCTTGGTGGTTTATCACTGGGGCAGTCACTTTTCCCATTTGGATTGGCTGTGTGTTACCATGTTTATGCCCGCCATTGCCGCTATGGGCGGCAACAGTGGCCTGCAAACTTCCACCATTGTGGTCCGCGGCCTGGCCACCGGCGACCTGGTTGCCCTGAAATTTCTCCAGGTTTTCGCCCGGGAAAGCAGGATTGCTTTGATTGTCGCTCTGATTTGCGGCTTGATTACCGGCACGATTGCCAGTTTAATCTTGCATTTCGGCTCGGACCGCAACCTCTTATCCATCAATCATCCCACCGCTTTGAGTTTGGCTGTGGGACTGGCCATGTTCTGCGGGATTATGCTGGCCACCAGTCTGGGTTTGGCTTTGCCTTTTATGTTCCGTCGGTTGGGCATTGACCCGGCCATCAGTTCCGGCCCGATGGTTACTACCGCCAACGACACGATCAGCTATATGACTTATTTCAGTTTAGCTCTGTTTTTTCTGCGTCTTTTTAGAACCTGATTTCATTTTGGAGGCATACCCATGCGTAGATTCGTTTCCCGGTGGACCACTCGCTTCCTGCTGCTGGCAGGTGTAATGTTGGCTATATCTTTTCAACCCGGCTGCTCTCGCGGTATTAAAGAAGGCTTTTACGCTCTCAAGGGCAGTTCCGGCGAATTTACTCTGATTAACGGGGATACGGAGAAGATCTCCCGGCTCGCCAACGAGTATGGCGGGATAAAGGTCGAGCCGTTCCTGAATGACGTCGGCTCGATTTGTCCGCCGCAGTTTTTGGATGCCCTGCCTGCCGCCATTGAAAAGCAACTGCAATATCGCTCTCGTTCCCTGGGCGACCGTGTCAAATTCAAAAAAGAGGAAGAGATGTCTCCCTTCTTTACCGGTCCCGCCGACAAGGTACTGCTGATTAAGGGCCGGGTCATCCAGTATGAGCCTGGCAAACCCGGCGAGAAAGGTATGATGGAAAAGGTCATCGGCAATCTCGACGAAGCCATCTGCCGCGTCCAGTTATTCGATAACGCCGCCGGCACGTTGCTTACCGAGTCCAACTGTGTGGGCCGGGTGCAGAGTTCCATCCGCACCGGCCACGAGCAACTGGCCGAGGGCATCGCCAAGGCCATCCGCAAATGGCTCGCCCCCGAAAAATCCCAGGAGCAAGAGCAGGAAGAAGAAAAAGACAACAAATAGAAACCTCGCCTTTTACCTTATCTTGTCTAAAATTCTTATGCTCTCGCCGCCAAACCAACATTTGACGAACCCAACCCCTGTCGTTATAATTTAAAGTCGGTAAGGTGGGTAACTTATTGCCCACGCTGATATTATAAATGTCATTACAGCAGCGACTGGGGGATTAGTTTTGAAATAAGGAATAATTTTAAACTTTTAATTGTAATTTTTAATTTTACCTTTTTAATTTTTATTTTTGCCGGTAGAGGTTTTCATGACCCAGTTGGAACAAGCTCGCCGCGGCCAGATTAGCGACCCGATGTGTCAGGCCGCCAAAAAGGAGATGGTCCAGCCGGATTTTATCCGCCGGCAGATTGCCGACGGACGAATGGTCATCCCCGCCAATATCAACCACCTCCGGACCGGCTTACTGCCTATCGCCATCGGCCGGGCGGTTACCACCAAGATTAACGCCAACATCGGCGCCTCGCCGCTGGACTGCGACCAGGCCCATGAGCTGGAAAAACTCAATATCGCCCTGAAATACGGCTCGGATACCGTGATGGACCTTTCTACCGGCGGCGACGTCGATCGCTGCCGCATGAACCTGCTGGCCCACTGCCCCGCCCCTTTGGGTACGGTCCCGCTCTACGAGATGATTATTAATCGCCCGATTGAGGAGCTTACCTACGACCAGATTCTCGATACCTGCCGCAAGCAGGCTCAGCAGGGTGTGGATTTCTTCACCATTCACGCCGGCGTGCTGTTGGAGCACCTGCCCCTCCTCGAGAGCCGCATCGCCGGCATTGTCAGTCGGGGCGGCTCCTTATTAGCCCGCTGGATGCTTTATCATAACCGGCAAAATCCTTTTTATGAAATCTTCGATGATTTGTGCGATATTATGCGGCAGTGGGATGTGTGTTTTTCGCTGGGCGACGGCTTGCGGCCCGGCTGCCTGGCGGACGCCACCGACCCGGCCCAGATTGCCGAGCTGAGGACGCTGGGCGAGCTTACCCAGCGGGCCTGGGAGAAAGGCTGCCAGGTGATTGTCGAGGGTCCCGGCCATGTGCCTTACGACCAAATTGAATATAACATGAAGCTCCAGCAGGAAATCTGTCATAACGCCCCCTTTTACGTCTTGGGTCCGCTGGTTACCGATATCGCCCCGGGTTACGACCATATCACCAGTGCGATCGGGGCGACCGCAGCGGCTTTCCATGGTGCAGCCTTTTTATGTTATGTTACCCCGCGGGAGCATTTGGGCTTGCCTACTGTTGACGATGTTCGCCAGGGTGTCATTGCCTACAAGATTGCCGCCCACGCCGCCGACGTTGCCCTGGGTCTGCCGGGTGCCCGTCAGCGGGACGACCAGCTAAGTCAGGCCCGCGCCAACCTCGACTGGGAAAAGCACCTCCAGCTCGCCCTTGATAGTGAGACCGCCCGCAAAATGCACGATGAAAAGCGACTGCCTGACACCGATTTTTGCACCATGTGCGGCCGGGACTGGTGCAGTGTTCGCATCAGCAAAGAGCTGCGGCAGGCGATGAAAAAATAACGGTTTTCCCCTTCTCCAGCCCTAAAATCGGATTCTCCTCGCGGTATCTGGGAAATTAGCGACAAGGGTAAAACGAAAATGACCGAGGAACGGAAAAACAGGTTATGTTTCAGGTCCTTGAAAAAAACAAGTATCGACGAGATATAAGGAGGATGCCATGTCCGGTCTCAGACGGTTAAAACGAAAACAGAACGCAGATACATTCGGTGTTTCGGGTAAACTATTCGAACACATGACTGGCGAGCATGTCGATGTGTTGCAAAATATCGAATTCTCCCTGTCAAACGCTTATCGCCACAACCGTAATATTGATGACCGGTCGGTGGCGGCTGCCCTGAGAGCAGCTATCACGGCCAGTGAAACAACGAATGAATTGTCTCTTACCTTATTGGAAAATCTTGCGGAGGTTCGTCACCTGCGCACCGAGGTGTCTGATATAGTCTGGACCAATGCCCTGAAAGTTGTCCTGGATTCTGTCGGTAATCATTCTTCTTTACAACCCGGTGATAGGGGTTACCTCGAATTTATTTCGGAATTCATACGATAGTGGAGAAAATTAAAGGGATCTGACATTTTCGGACATATAAAGACTATTATAGGTATATTTTGCCAGGTTTTTGTTTAGCCCCCGCTACATTCTTTTCTTCCTCTTTCACCTGCTCTCCTGCTCGACTGTTCTCCTGTTCTCCGCCGTAGGCGGCGGCGTGTCGCGGGGTTGCTTTTTCTTGGCTCTTATTATTTTTCTTTCTACTTTCTACTCGTTAACTTTCGCAGATTATTTTACCAAAATTTGCACTCCAACAGGGCCTTACCAGGTAGGGGTAATAAATTACAAGTACGAAATAACCAGCGAACCTTACCAAAATACTATCAAACCAGCCCCAAGGCCCTGTCGGTTCATTAGGGCTAATATTGCGCAGGAAAAAGTACGAAAGCCGTCCCGCTGTAAGAGAACCTGGTCATTAGCGTAAACGAACGACTGTATTATATTAGGTGATTATAAAAGATCTGGCACTAAATTACATACCCTTTTTGATAGTAATTCGAATAAATCATGCTCACGATAATTATATCTAAACTCCATTTCCTTCAACGAATTAAAGGGGTCAACGAATTAAAGGGGTCAGACCCCTTTTCGGATAAATACGAACTAATAAGGGGACATTCTGCAGGCAAAAATAGGGACAGTCACCTATTTTTATTATCTACTTTAACGCCACATTTTCTATTTAGCGTATGCTGCATGACTTTCCGGCTGTCCTTATGTCTGCTCATTCCTAGCGAGCCTTTCCCGCTTCTTCTTCTTTGCTAAGAACCTTGCCATTATCCACGATCACGACCCTGTACTTACGGTCATGACCTGGGACCACTACGCGTTGAAAAAATGCATCTGGCACGTTATCCCCTGAGAATATACCACCAACGGTAACATCTCCCCGGAACCGGATGCCAAGAAACCGAAATGTGTTTCCCCATCCCGGTTCAAAGTGTGTTGCTGGTACCCAGAAATCATATGGGTGCAGCCAAATCGACATGTGTGGGATTGTGTACTGCGTTTCGTTCACGATCGTGATCGTGTTTATGGAAAGACGGTAAAGGATGATCGCGCTACATGTAACGACCAATGCGATACCAACAACGATTTTTCTGCGGTTCCGACGGAATACCCAGCAGGCAAGAATT
>Ga0209269_1001030_pt1 | contig 17421 bp, 20 predicted proteins | sample MTBAKMMethaMetaG_FD_187455 | JGI IMG/M metagenome (GOLD analysis project Ga0209269, IMG submission 187455) | Enrichment culture microbial communities from Arthur Kill intertidal strait, New Jersey, USA, that are MTBE-degrading - MTBE-AKM (Arthur... | ecosystem: Environmental > Aquatic > Marine >... | reverse complement strand
TCATAGACCATCAGCGCCAGCACCACGGTGCTCCCGCCCAGGAAGAAGGCGGTGACCGCATCGAGGGCGACCGATGGGACAGCACCGGCGCCAGCGGTCGGGGCCATGGCCTCCTTGGCGTCGAAGGCCATCAGCCGCGGCTCCTGCGCCGGGGCGCTGCCCCCGAGCAGGGGCATGAGCATGGCGACGACGATGCTCGCAAAGATGACCACCGCAAAGAGCGATGCATACTTGAGCAGGATCGCCCTGATATCCTTCACCGGTGGCGTGACGATGATCAGCCGTGAGGTGAGGCCGTAGACCTTCACCTCCCGCCCCTTCGAACTCCACCGCGTCCTGACGACCTCGATCAGGCCGGCGTCGGCCAGGTTCTCGACATGATACTTCAGGGTGGTGAGAGGGATCGCGAGGCGGTCGGCGATCTCGGCCGCGCTCAGGGGTGCGTCCCTGAGGGCAGACAGGATATCGCTTGCCGTCTGACTCGCCATCGCCTTTGCGATCCGCTGCGCCCGCTCGTCGCCGGGCTCCATCACCACGATCTCTTCAGCCATTCAGGTTCGACTCGATGAGGGCGCGGCCGCGGGCGAGGGCTTCTCCGATCCGCCCGACCTCAGGGCCGCCTCCCTGTGCAATCTGTGGTTTTCCGCCACCTTTCCCACCGAGGACTTCACAGACCTCCCTGATCACCTCGACGGCGTTCAGGCTCTCGACCGGCGAGGCCATAACGGCGTGGACGCGCTCTCTGCCCCCGGCGAGCAGCGCGATATCGCCGCCCTCCGAGATCCGCGAGGCAAGGGCGACGAGCTCCTGCGGCGGGAGGTCGACCTCCCTGATCACGACGCCAAAGCCGCCGATCTCCTCGGCGACCAGTTGCTGAACTTCGAGGTCGACGACCTTCTGCTGGAGGCGCTCGATCTCTTTCCTCTGCTCCTTCCACTCGGTGAAGAACCGGTTCACGCTCGCGGGGAGGTTCTCCTGCTGGACCGAGAGGGTCTCGGCCGATACGGCGATGAGATCCTTGAGGTGCTGCGTCGCGGTGATCGCCGCGATCCCGGCCGAGAACTCCAGGCGCTCGATCCCGTCCTGGATATGCTCGACTTTGAGCAGGGCAATCGGCCCTATCTCGCCGGTGGAGCGGCAGTGGGTGCCAGCGCAGGCCTCGATATCGCCTGCGACCTGCACGACCCTGATCTGCCGGCCCGGCGGGACGCCTCCCTGGTAGAGGCCGAAGCCGTACTTCTGTTCGGCCTTTGTGCGGTTCTCCCAGGAGACATAGACCGGGGTGTTCTCCATCACCATCTGGTTCGCCCGGATCTCGATCCGCTTCATCTCCTCAGGGGTGATGTGCTTGAAGTGCCTGATATCGATACGGGCGCTCTCGCTCCCCTTCTGGGCGCCGGCCTGGTGGATATGGGCGCCGAGCACCTCCTTTGCGGCGCGGAGGATCAGGTGCGTCGCCGTGTGGTGGCGCATTAAGGACCAGCGCCGCTCTTCGTCGACGATCCCCTTCACCCGGTCGCCCCGCTTCAGGGTGCCGCCCTTCACGCGGTGGAGGATCACCTCGCCGAGCTTGATCGTGTCCTCGACCCTGACCATCGTCTCGGTGGTGACGAGTGTGCCGGTGTCGGCCGGCTGACCGCCGCCCTCAGGGTAGAAGAGCGTCTGGTCGAGGACGGCGCAGCCGTCGAAGTAGTCGATGACCATCGCCTCGAACTCCACCTCGGCCGGCTGATCGTAGTAGGCCTTCTTCGTGGGCGGGAGGCCGGCGATCCGCTCGCGGTACTTTGCGAGCGGGTCTTCGGCCGCCTTCTCCGGGAGGTTCTCGGAGTGAAGGTCGGCGATCTGTGAGTAGAAGTTGTCCGGGATCTCGACGACCGCCCCTTCCTGTGCGGCGATGTCCTTCACCATCTCGGGCGGAATGCCGTGGGAGTCGTACAGAGTGACGACTTCCTGCAGGGGGATGCGCTCGCTCTTCTTCTTGTAGGTGCGGGCGATCCGCTGCACGATCCGCGCCCCGCGGGCGAGGGTTGCGGCGTACTTCTCCACCTCGCGGTCGATGATCTCGCGCACGCCGGCGATGCTCTGCTCAAAGGAGTCGGTGCCGATGATCCGTATCTGCATCTCGACCAGGTCGGCAAGGTTGTCCTTGAGGTCGAGGTCGGCCATCATCCGCAGGGTCCGGCGCAGAACGAGACGGGCGAGGTATCCCTCCCGCACGTTGGAGGGCACGACGCAGTCGCCGAGCATGTACGCGAGGCAGCGGGTGTGGTCGGCGATGGCGTAGATCTTCTCGATCGGGGTGATCAGTTTGTCGAGCTTCTCCTGCGGGACGTCGATCGCCGCCGCCACCTTCCGGCGGAGCTGGAAGAGGTTGGGGCCGCTGATGTCCATGAGACCGGCGAACCTGGCGTTGAGCCCCAGGATCTTCGTGAACTCCTTGTTGTCCAGGAGATGTTCGAGGCCCGCGGCGTGCATCAGGCGGCTGACCATCTCGGGAAACACGGCGTCATAAACGGTCGGAGAGCCTTTCGAGGCCCAGGTGAGCCTCTCCAGCCCGTAACCGGTGTCGACGATCCGCATCTTCATCGGATAGTAGAGCACGCCTTCGAGTTCGACCGGTTCCTGGTCGTTTGGCACCCTGGTCAGGCTCATGAAGACGAGGGTCGCCACCTCGAGACCGGCGATGAGGACCTCGACCGACGGGCCGGCGTTGCCGCCGCCCATCCAGGGGTGCTCCTTGTAGGTGACCCGTTTCAGGTCGGCCCCGATCGAACTGAGGAACTCGTCGCAGAGTTCGACGGTCCGATCTTTCCAGTAGATATCCTCACCCGGCGAGTTGAAGGCGTGATGGGCCATCATCTCGAAGAGGGTCAGGTGCCGGCCGGACCGTCCCACCGAGTCGAGGTCGTTGAGCCTGATGCAGGGCTGCGAGATGGTCAGGGGGTTTGCCGGCGGCGGCACAAGGCCGTTCGTCACGAAGGGCTGGAAGTCGGCGATCGAGGCGATGGTCAGGTAGATATCGTCGCGCCAGCGTGCGACGACCGGGTAGCGTTCGATCCGCGTGTGGCCGTGCCGCTCGAAAAACGAAAGATAGGCCTCCCTCATCTCATCCAGGGAGTGCGGTGTGAAGACCGGGTTTGCAATAAAGGAGTACGGCTCGCAGGGTGCGTCCCCGCAGGTCTCTCTGGACGGGTCGCGTGTCCAGTACGCCGCCCCGCACTTGCTGCAGACCTTCCGAACCAGTCCCTGGGATTTGAAATATTCAAGTTGATACTCTTCTTCGAGCATTCAAAACCACGTCTTAATAATCTATTATTCGGAATTGTTCATTATATTGTTTGTTGTGATACCGTCTCCCTGCAGATGATCGATATACCACTCCTCCTGCCGTTCAAAGCGGTCTGATGCAAGAGCGATCCTGACGGCGAGGATATGCCAGCAGCACCCCCCGCGGTAGGTGAAGTCCTTGCAGGTGCAGAAATCGTCCTCGACGACGTACTCCGCCGTCCGCCCGCTGACCACGAAAAAATCGAGGTACCGCCTCACCGCCCCGGCGTCCACGGCGGCCAGGGCTTTTCGCCCCCGGTCTCGGTACGTCCTGACGACCGCCTCCCTGAGGGCCGGGGTAAGGTCCTCCCTTCTGATCCGGTCAAACAGTTCTTTCATGCGATCGTGCGGACTGCCGGCCGGTCTTCGAGGTACTCCCACCCTGAACGTTCGGCGAGCGCCCGCATCGCCGGGGCTTCGAGGGCGTAGTGCGTCGACTCGATGCAGGGGAGCGGGGATGTCCGGACCACATGGTGCTTCAGTTCTGCCGAGAGGAAGGCGTCGGCACCGAGGGCGACTGCCTCTGCGATCAGGGCGGGGTCGAACCCGCTCCCGCCGACGACGGCAAGGCGGTCGGGGTCGTTGATCTCTCCCCAGACCCGCACGTTGCCGCCGATCCGTGCCGCCATCTCGTCGAGTCCTGCGGTGCACCTGCCGACAAGCCCGATCGTCATCGGCACCGGATCGGCGAGGCCGAGGATATCGGCAAGGGTGTCGTTCACCCCGCCCGGGGCGCGGTCGAAGTTCGTGTGCATCACATAGAGATTGACCTCCCCGGCAAAGAGTGGGCGGAGGACCGCGGCGGTGCGGCCGGTGATCGCGGTCAGCGGCTCCCAGAGGGGGGTGTGGTGGACGACAAGGAGTCCGGCCCCCATACTGGCGGCGGCCGCGGCAACGGCCGGTGTGGCGTCGAGGGCGCAGCAGACGGTCTCGACCTCATCCCGGCCTTCGATGATGCGTCCGATCCTGCCGGTGTCATAGTCTTCGGCGAGTTCAGGGGGGGCGATCTCCTCGAGGTGGGCGATCAGGTCTGCAATGTGCATATTCACAGGTCTCGCTCTCCGCTAATGAAGGCACGTATTACCATTAGTAATAAGAAAGACCTATAAATATGCGGGATAAATACACCACTATGGAGAAATCCATAGACGAGATCAATATAAGAATACGCGATGGCAATGCGCGCGTTGTCACGGCCGAGGAGATGCCTGACATCGTCGCCGAACTGGGCGAGGAGGCGGCGCTGAGAGAGGTGGACGTCGTCACCACCGGGACCTTCGGCGCCATGTGCTCCTCAGGCGCCTTTTTTAACTTCGGTCACGCGGACCCGCCGATACGGATGGAGAGAGTCTGGCTCAACGATGTCGAGGCCTATGCCGGCGTTGCGGCGGTCGACGCCTATCTCGGCGCAACCCAGCAGTCGACGACACAGGGCGACCGCTATGGCGGTGCGCATGTGATCGAGGACCTCATTTCCGGCCGTTCGGTGGAACTGCGGGCGATGTCGCGAGGCACCGACTGCTACCCGTTGCGGACGGTCACCACGAACCTCCTCCTTGAAGACTTCAACACCGCTACGATGCTGAATCCCAGAAACGCATACCAGTGCTACAATGCGGCGGCCAACTCCACCGACCGCGTCCTCCACACCTATATGGGCACCCTCCTCCCGAACTGCGGGAACGTCTCGTATTCGGGCGCCGGGGCCTTATCGCCGCTTGCAAACGATCCGACCTACCATGTGATAGGCAGCGGCGTCCCGATCTTTCTTGGCGGGGCGCAGGGGATGGTCGTCGGCGAAGGGACGCAATCGTCCCCTGCCACCGGGTTTGCCACCCTGATGACGACCGGAGACCTCACGCACATGAGCCCTGACTATATCAGGGCCGCAACCTTCCAGGGCTACGGCGTGACGATGTACGTCGGCCTCGGCGTCCCCCTGCCGGTGACCGATCTGACGGTCGTGCGGAGCACGGCCGTGCGGGACGAGGACCTGACGACCGGCGTCGTCGACTACGGCGTACCCTCCCGCGACCGCCCGACGCTCAGGCGCGTCACCTACGCTGAGCTGAAGAGCGGCAGGATCGAAATCAACGGCGAGGAGGTGAGGACGTCCTCGCTTTCGAGTTACCGGAAGGCCCGGCAGGTCGCCGAGGCCCTGAAGGGCTGGGTGGAGATGGGATCGATCGCACTCTCTCTCCCGACCCGCCGGGTGGACGCCACCAGGCGGACGCGCCCGATGCGCGAGACCAAACTCGTGCCGCGGGTGCGGGAGGTGATGGAGACGAAGGTCGTCTGCATCACCGAGGACGAACCGATCACCGAGGCGGCCCTGAAATTGCTCAGGGGAGAGACCAACCATCTCCCGATCCTGGACGGCGACCACCGCCTGGTCGGGATCGTGACCACCTACGACGTCACCAAGGCGGTGGCGCGGCCTGGCGACCGCCTCTGCGTGCGGGACATCATGACCAGGAAGGTCGTGCGCACGACCCCCGAGGAGGCGGTGGATATCGCCGCCCAGAAACTGGAGCGTCACAACATCAGCGCCCTGCCGGTGGTCGACCCGCAGAACCGGGTCATCGGGATGCTTACGGCCCTCAATCTCGGTAAACTCCTCGGTGGGAGGTGGAAGGCATGAAACTGATGGTCTCGTTCTCGCGCAAAAAGGTCAGGGAACCGATCATCGCCCGGGTGGTGATGGACACCGGGGTGCTGATCAACGTCGAACGGGCGCGGATCGAACCGAGCGAGGGCGACGTCCTCATCGACGTCCCTGACGAGAGCGCGCGCATTGTCTGCATGAAGATGCGTGACCTCGGGGCGACGGTCAGCGTTCTGAAGGATGCGATCATCCATGACGAGAACGAGTGCGTGGACTGCGGCGCCTGTATATCGATCTGCCCGCAGGACGTCTTCTCCTTCGACGAAGACTGGAAACTCAGCCTCGACAAGCCGCGCTGCGTCCTCTGCGGCAGGTGCATTCAGGCCTGCCCGCACGGGGCGCTCTCCCTCCAGAAATAACTCTTTTTTGCCGGAGCCAGGAATGATCCGCGAGCATTTCGAGCACAAACAGACGATCACGACGATCCTGGCCGACGAACAGGCCCATATCGAGGCGGCAAAGGCGGGCATGCTCGCCGCCCGTCATGATCTCGAAGCCTTCCTCCTTAAAGACCCCTACTTCGGCGTTACCTTCGAGCCCTACGACCCGCCGGCTGAGAGCCGGACGGTGCGGAGGATGGGGGCGGCGTCGGTCTCCGCCGGCGTCGGGCCGATGGCGGCCGTCGCCGGGACGATTGCGTGGGCCGGAGCCGAGGCGATGCAGGAGGCCGGGGCCTCGTTCGGGGTCGTGGACAACGGCGGGGACATCGCCCTCTTCTCGGACCGGGAGGTGCGGGTCGGGATCCACGCCGGGGCCTCGCCGTTCTCGGACCGGCTTGCCTTTCTCGTCCGGCCGCAGGAGGAGATCCTGGGCATCTGCACCTCGTCGGCGACGGTCGGCCCCTCCATCTCCTTCGGGGTTGCAGACGCCGTCTGCATCTTCTCCCGCGACGTCTCGCTCGCCGACGCATGGGCGACCGCCCTCTGCAACACCCTCCTGCCCGGTGAGGAGGAGCCTTTCACCGCCCTTGAGGGCACCGGCGTTATGGGGGCCCTCGCGATCATCGGGGAAGCGGTCATGACGTGGGGCGACCTCCCGCCGATCGCCGGGGCGAGCGTCGACCCCTCCCTGATCACGCGCGGCGAACCCTGATCATGCCAGGTTTTCGAGGACGTAGTTTTCCGCCGCGGCCCTGGCATTTTTCCCGGCGAACCGCCTGTACTCCTGCTCCCCGTCGGTGACGACGATCTCGGCCCTGCCCTTTTCGCAGAGGAAGACGAGGCTGAAGAGTTCGACCTCGTCCAGGAGAACCCCTCTGAGGGTCTCTGAGGCGGGCGTGAGCATGAGCCGTTCAGCGGGGAGTTCCCCGGGATCCTCCCTGAAATAGTAGTAATAGACCTGATAGGCGTTGAGGAGGTCGGACGTGAGGAGTTCTGCCTTCACCTCCGGGTCGATGCCGTCAAGGAGGCGGGCGAGGCGCGTATCGTCTTCATCGGCCCGCTCAAGAAGATCGTCCGCTATCGCCGCAAGGTGCTCATAATCGGTCATTGAAACATGATGCTCTCTCCGGGTACAAAAGTATATTGTGGCTCCCGGCACAGATCTGGGTGTGAAAACCGAAGAATTCGACTGGGCGGTCTATCATGCGATCGCCTGGAACAGGGCTGCGACCCTTCCCGCCCTGATCGACTATATGGGCGGCGATGCGGCGGCAGTCGAATCTTCTGTTCGGAGACTCACTTCATATCTTCTGATCGAACAGAGAGGAGACGATCTCCGCACCCTCTCGATCGAGGAGTCGCTTCTCACGTGCCAGATCAGGCACGGCAGCGGCACCCCCCTGGAGATCGAGAACGGCGTCATAAAAATACCTGACTATGCACGGAAGGGAGAGAACAGATGAGGAAAGTATGTATCCTCAGACTCGGCCACCGGCCTGAGCGGGATCAGCGGGTCACCACCCATGTCGGGCTCACGGCTCGGGCACTGGGTGCGAACGGTATGTACCTGGCCGCAAACGACACCGGCATCGTCACATCCATCGGCGACGTCGTGGAACGCTGGGGCGGGAACTTCTTTGTTGAAAACGATGTGAAATGGAAGAAGTGCATCAGGGAGTGGAAAGAGCGCGGCGGGATCGTCGCCCACCTTACGATGTACGGGCTTGAGGTCGGCGAGGTCGTCGCCGCGGTGCGGGAGCGCCCCGAAGACCTGCTCATCATCGTCGGCGCCGAGAAGGTCCCCGGCGACGTCTACGGCATGGTCGACTACAATGTTTCGGTCACAAACCAGCCCCACTCCGAGATCTCGAGCCTGGCCGTATTTCTCGACCGCCTGTTCATGGGCAGGGAGATCGAGCAGGACTTCCCCGACGCGAAGATCCGTGTCGAGCCCTGTAAGGTCGGGAAGCGGGTGATCGAGCTGTGAAGGGTCGGGTGCTTGTCGCGGGTTTTGCGACCAGGCATGTGGTCAGTTCTGCAAAAAGGGCCGGCTATGAGGTCTACGCTGTCGACCATTTCTGTGACCAGGACCTCTGCCGGGACGCACGCGTGCACCGCCGTTTTGACGAACTCGACGAGATCCCCGATCTGGTCGAGGAGATCTCTGCCGGCCGCAGCATCGACTGGTTTGTCGCCACATCAGGGGCCGAGGGCATGACCGTCCCGTTCCGCAGGGCCGGCACGCCGCCTGAGGTCTCGGCCAGGTTCCTGGACAAATACGAGATCCAGCGGTTCTTCGAGGAAAATGCGATCCCGGTGCCGGCGTGCCGGGCCGGGGCCTACCCGGCGATGGTCAAGCCGCGCCGCGGCGCCGGCGGCTGGCGGAACCGGGTGGCGTCGTCGGAGGGCGACCTGCGGGCATGGGAAGAGGAGTGGCCCGACGTCCCCTATCTGGTGCAGGAATGCGTCACCGGCACACCTGCAAGCGTCTCCTGCATCGCAGACGGGCGCCGGGCGGTGGCCGTCGCCGTCAACGAGCAGATCCTGCGGGGCGGGGAGGGTGATCGGGCATATGGTTTCTCCGGCTCGATCACCCCCTTCAACCACCCCCTCTCGGCACGCATGGCCGATATCGCCGAGCGTGCGGTGGCCCTCAGCGGCTGTGTCGGTTCGGTCGGGGTGGACTTTGTCGCCGGCGACGATGCATGGGCGATCGAGATCAACCCGCGGTTTCAGGGCACCCTCGACACTGTGGAGGCGGCAACCGGGCAGAGCATATTCGGCCTGCACGTCGACGCCTGCACGGGCGTGCTTCCCGCCGCCAGGCCTCGGGCCGGGCAGGTGTGCGCACGGGCAATACTCTTTGCAGACCGCGATCTCACCGTGCATGCAGATCTTTCGCGCCTCTCTGATGTCTGTGCCGATATTCCCTGGCCCGGGACCGAGATAGAAGAAGGGGGCGCCGTGGTCAGCGTCTACGGGCAGGGCCCGGACCGCGCCGCCGCCTGCGCCATGCTGGATAGAATTATAACACGCGTCCGTACATATATCTCGTGATGGTTGGCAAAGACGAGATGCTGGCAGACCCGGCGATCCGGGCCTATCTTCTCCGTCTGATCGGGAACGAGGGAATCAACCTCATGGAACGGTTCCCGCCCGATGGGGAGTTTTCCGATGAGGAACTTGCGGAAAAAACCGGCATCAACCTCAACTCTGTTCGGCATACGTTATATACGCTTTACGAGAGGAGGCTTGCCGAATACCGGCGTATCAAAGATCCCGACACTGGATGGCTGACCTATCTCTGGATGCTGAGGACAGACCAGGTATATCCGGTGCTGAAAGAGGAGCTTGAGCACGTCCTCGAACTCCTGGTGAAGAGGGAGAAATACGAGGAGGAGAACGATTTCTTCATCTGCGACGAGTGCGGCATCTTCACCTTCAATGACGTGTTCGCCACCGATTTCGCCTGTCCCCAGTGCGGAGAGCCCCTGAAGCACTTCGATAATGAGATGCTTCTCGGCGCACTCAAGCGGAGGATCGAGGCGATACGGAAATCTACCGGGCATGTATGAGCGTTTTCTCAAAAAAGCAGGCTGCGATCCGGGAGTGATCGCCCATTGCCTGACCGTGGCCGGGGCGACCCGGGCGTATGCGCGTTCATCGGTCGTTGACCGGCCTCTCCTCGAGGCAGGGGCGATGCTCCACGATCTCGGGCGTTCAGAGACGCATGCACTCGACCATGCCGGGGTCGGGGCCGATCTGGCGGCGGCGATGGGATGTCCCGACGGGGTGGTCCGCATCGTCGGCCGGCACCTCGGCGCCGGCCTGACCCTTGAGGAATCAGCGCTTCTTGGCCTTCTGCCGGTCGACGCCATGCCGGAACGCCTTGAGGAGCGGATTGTCGCTCATGCCGACAATCTGGTGAAAGGGACGCGGGAGATCACCGCCGAAGAGCGGTGGGACCGCTCGGTCGCCCTTGGAAGAAAATATCTGGTGCGGGCGTTCAGGCTCGGTCTCGACCTCGAACCTCTCCGCCACCTCAGATGATCAACTGTTTTACCTGCGGGAGGGCCCGCAGCTCTTCGAGCACGCCGGTGGGCAGTGCCTCGTCCAGGATGATGACCAGTCTGGGCTCCTCGGCGAAGTAGGGGTCGGTGACGAAGATCTGCCTGATGGCAAGGTCGTGCCTGGAGAGCACCCTGACCGCCGCTCCGACGATCCCTTTCTGCTGGGCATCGGTCGGGATAATGGTGATGACCGTGAGGTTGAGGTATCCGGCCACCTCAGAGAGGTCGGGGGTGGCCCTCATGCGCGCGAAGATGTCGCCCGTCTCCCCCATGGACGTGATCCGCCGTGCTGTGGCGTCCACGACCCTGCGGTCGATGCCGATGGCGCGGGCGATATGGGTGGCCGGTATTTCGATGCCGTTGCAGGTGATTTTGCCTTCAGCCGAGACCCCGAAACCGTTTTCAAGGAGAAAACGAACTACTCTGCTCTGAGCGGGCGAATCGGAGAACTCCCGCATGAGTGTTGCCCACATATCTGCCAGAATGTACATCTGTGGTGCATATTAATCCTGGGGTCCTATCCGTGTGCGCTCTGGCGTCTGAAATATGCCCATATTCCGGGGTTTTTCCTCTCTGATCCTGGACGAGGGGCATCCTGGGGCCGGATCGAGCGATAGATTATTTAACCAGTATATCATTGTTTATAGGGTAACAGGCGAGGGTTGCCGAGCTAGGTCAAAGGCGCAAGGTTGAGGGCCTTGTCACGCAGGTGTTCGGGCGTTCGAATCGCCTCCCTCGCACTTCTTTTATGGGTCTCTTTCTCGTGTATTTTCGCTCCGATATTCTGCCATCGCACGTTTCTGCGTTTTCCTCCACCCTTTAAACTCGCATTGCGGGCTCGCTCCTCCCGACCTCTATCGTGATCTTCGCCGGAAAAAGGGAGCAGATCGATTGATAAATATCGTTTCCCATCGAACCATCTCATCATCGTTATGATTTCGGTGCTTTATGTTGACGACGATCCAGATACCCGTGGACGTGTCAAATTCTTCCTTGAGGCTGGCGGTGAGGTCTCGGTTCTGACCGCAGACTCAGCGGATGGTGCACACGTTCTTCTTGTCGATCAGAGGTTCGACGTCATCGTCTCTGATTATCAGATGTCGGGCACCGATGGGATTGCATTCCTGAAACAAATCCGGGCTGCCGGGAATGAAATACCTTTCATACTTTTTGCCGAGCGAAGCCGGGAAGAAGCAGTCATCGAGGCGTTCAACAGTGGAGCACAGTTTTACCTCCTGAAAGAGGGAGACCAGGAAGAGTGTTTTTCAACTCTTTCTCTCAGGATCAGGCAGGCGGTGCGGCGGCGCGGTGGTCATGAAGACCTTGAAAACTCCCTCCCTCTTCCTTTTTTTGAGATCGATATAAAGGGAAATATCCTGCGCATGAACAGGGCCGCTCATGAGGCATTCCTGTACTCTCGAGAGGATATCGAACGGGGCGTTCACCACCTGCAGCTGATCCTTCCCCGGGAACGGGTGCGCGCCTGCAGGGATATCGAAACGGTTATATCCCGTGATCTGCCTCATTCACAGTCCAATTATATCTTTCAACGCAAAGATGGGTCTTCTTTTCCCGGCACCCTGTATGTGAACCCGGTGCTGCAGGACGGAAATACGATCTGTATCAGGGGTTTGATCGTTGATCTGACCGTCCAGATGGAGAATGAAGCGCTTCTCAGGACATTGATCCACTCAATGCCCGATCTGTTCTGCTTCAAGGATGGCGAGGGCCGCTGGATTGAGACGAACGAACGTAGTCTGACGTTCCTCCGGATCGAAGGCCTCGATTACAAGGGCCTGACCGACGACGAAATTGCGGAATACAGTTCTTTTTACCGCAAGATCCTGGTCCAGTCAGGGGAAAGCGACTCCCGTGCATGGCAGTCGGCCGGCGGCCTGAGGGAAGACCAGACATTTGTCGGGCCTGACGGCTGCGAGCGTACCTTTGACATTATCAGGACGCCCATTTTTAAAGACGACGGTAGCCGCTCCGGACTTGTCATCATCGCCCGCGATATCACGGAAAAAAAGAAGGCCGAGGAGGAGTTGATAAAAGGTCGTCAGTTGCTCAGGGCGATCATCGACAACAACCCGGCGTGGATCGCCTGTGTCGATCGCGATGGCAGGTACCTGCTTGCAAACCGCAATTTTTGCGAGACATTCAACCTGACAACTTCTGAAATCGTGGGAATGGACGGCAGGGATCTTCTTCCGCCGCATATCCTCGAACGTCACATGCCGCTGGTAGAGGCCTGTCTTAACGGTGAGACCGTCCACTTCGCCGATGAAAGTCCTGACTGGGTAAAAGGGCCGAAGTACGATATCGGTTCATACACTCCGATATGCGGCTCCGACGGGAGGGTGGCCGGAGTCGTCCTGATGGTGAACGACGTTACCGAGCTCAAGAGGACCGAAACCGCCCTCTCGCAGGCCAACAGAAAACTCAATCTGCTCTCCTCGATTACCCGCCATGACATCCTGAACTCGCTTCATGTGCTCTATGGCTACCTTGATCTCGCGTCCACGTCCGGCGACGAGGGAGAAAAGACGGTTTTTATCGGGAAGGCCATTGAACAGGTCAAAAAGATCAGGTCTGAGATCGATTTCACCCGTGATTATCAGGACCTCGGGGTGCATGCTCCGGAGTGGCAGGAACCGCAAAAACTTCTGGAGCAGGCATGGCAGTTCATAGCCTCGGGGAATGTGACATTGCATGCAGACCTCGAAGGCGTTGCCGTGTACGCCGATCCCATGCTCGGAAAGGTGATCTCCAATCTCATCGACAACGCTCTCAGACACGGCGGCGCGGTCACCTCGATTACCGCCTCTTTCAGGCTCACTCCGGATGGACTGATCTGGAGCGTCGAGGACGATGGCGTCGGTCTGTCTGAGGATATGAAGGAGCGGATCTTCCTGAAGGGCGTTGGAAAAAACACCGGCTACGGCCTTTTTCTGGCGCGGGAGATCCTCGGGATCACCGAGATCAGCATTCGGGAGACCGGGACGTCAGGAAAAGGGGCGCGGTTTGAGATCCTGGTCCCCCCCGGGCGATACCTTTGTTCGGTTGAATCGTGTGTCAGAGCGGACCGAACCCGGTGAATCTTTTTTTCGGCCGGGTTCACGATGAATGGGTTCGTCCTGTGCGGTCATGCCCTACCGTTGCCGTTTGCCCTTTCCCTGTACTCTCCTGTCGTGGAACCCGGACCGAGCGTTCGATCTCCTGGTATGTGCTCCCGGCAAAAGATCCGATCACCACCGTGACGATCGAGGGGGCCAGAAACTCTTTGCCGATCGGGTTGAAAACAGGTGTGCCCTCTTCAGGGGGGAACGGCAAAAAAGAGTACTGGCGGCGCGGGATTTCCTTCCTTCAGAGATCCCTGATTTCGAGATGGGTTTTTTGAACCGCGTTCAGTTTCAGTGCGACGGCGCGGTAGAGATTGACATTGCGTACACACTCCCTGAACTCTCCGTTGTACCAGTCGTCCATCGAATCCTGATACATCATCATTTTTATTTTCATGTGCCGATCTCCGGTAGGATCTTGTGGCATATATTCTTACTGATATTTATTTTACGGATTTTCAATGTTTTTTGTTAAAAAACTCATAATATTGCATGAATTTCGGCTTTTTCGTCCTGGTGGCTCCTATGGGATATTCCGTCTGTTTCGGATTGGCTTTGAGAATATCTCGGCTTTTTCCCGGGATATGGTCTCATCCCCTCTTATTCAGGCCGCAGGAGGCCTGAGGGATGGTCGGCAGAGAAAAGGTACCTGCGGTCCCCTCCTATTTTATATATCAGTATTACAATATGCCGTCAGGTCACCACGTGAGTGCGTTGACAGGGGGGGAGCGTGAAGCGGGTGGGCATCAGAATGGACGCCCTTGCACAGATCATCGAGGATCTGAATAAAAACGAGGAGTTGAGAAATATTTTTGGGGAACCGGTCGCCGGTCGCCTCCTTGTCATTGCGGAGTTTGCCGATGGCGATGTCGACCTGAGAATCGAAGAAAATGGCGATGTGGGAATGGGTGATACCGAATCGAGGAGGTTTGTGGAGATCATCGACAGAGTCGTCTTCACAAACCTGAATAGAAGTCAGTACTCCAGTGGTTCGAACTGACTCTTCCCCACTTTTCCGTAATGTTCGGTGATCTTTGGGTCCAGGCCGCAGACCGGGCAGGTGTAATCCTCGGCAAGGTCGTCGAATTTTGTTCCCGGCGGTATGCCGCGGTGAGGTTCTCCCCGTTTTTCGTCATACACGTAGCTGCAGATCTTGCAGACAAAACGAGTCGGCTCCCATAACTCGAATCCCCAGGTCCCGATGGGCCCTTTTCCTGTGGCGCCGCAGACCGGGCAGATATAATCTTCGGGCAGATCTTCAAACTCTGTTCCGGCCGGTATACCGCGGTGTGGCTCACCCCGCAGGGGCGAGTAGATATACCCGCAGTACTTGCAGATGTATCGCCGTGCTTTCTGCATAGGACGTCTCCAGGGATGGATGCGCACCGCGTACTATATAATGCTGTCTGGATCCGGTCACCCCGCTCAGGGAACAGGGCGGGGCATTATTACGCTGTCGGCATATATGCTCCAGACATGAGATGGTGCTCTCTGTTCAGGTGCACGGTATGGGCGATCGTCGTATTCTTCCTCCTCGTGGCTCCGGCGGTCTCCGCAGCGACGATCGAGGCCGTACTCGGTGAAGACATCCCGCTTTCAGGGACCTCGACCGGGGGCGGCGACGTATATCTCTTCCTCACCGGACCGAACCTCCCCGCCGGCGGCGTCAGCCTTGATCGCCTCGCTCCGGTCGCGACCGGGTCGAAATCGTCCTTCACCGTCGTCTCCACCGGTGACGACAATCGCTGGAACTACCGCTGGAAGACCGCCGGACTCGCCCTTGACCCTGGCGTGTACACCCTGTACGCCTCTGACACGCCGGCGGCGAGGGGAGACCTCGGCGCACGCAATGCCGTGTACGGCACGGTCGGGATCAGTCTTCGCAGCCCCGGTCTCACCCTTGACACCGGGGGAACGCTGGCAATCGGCGCATCGGTGGACGGTGCCCGGGTTGCCGTGAACGGAGAAGAGATCGGCGCCGCCCCTCTGACCCTGAAGGGGCTTGGGCCGGGCGAATATCGGGTCGGCGTCAACGCAAGCGGTTATGAACCCTGGTCTGGAGTGGCGGTGGTGAATGAGAACGGGACGACGGAGATCAGCGCCGACCTGATCCCGCTGACGACTGTGGAGACAACGGTGCCCACCACCCCGGCGACCACGCCCGCGGCGGCCTCCCTCCTCCCTGCCGCCTTTATTCCCCTGATCCTCCTCGCCCTCAGAAAGAGATGAGGATCACTGCTCATATTTTCCTTTGACGTCTGCCCATCCGGTATATCCGCAATAGATGCAGCCGACGCCGCCGCACCTCTTGCAGAGACAGGCGGGCTTTCTGGCAGACACCCGGCCCGATTTATCGCAATACGTGCATCCGGCACCGTCGCAATGCCTGCAGATGACTTCCTCGTAGATCTCACTGTCCATGCCCTTCATTTTCGTCAGCAGATGGATTAATCCTTCGAAGAGGGAAAACCGCAGGGCTATTATCCTATCGCATACCATCAGCACGCATGGATGAATACGGGCGCCAGGCCGTCCATCTCATCTTCGGCACCGCCATTGCAGCCGTCCTCCTCATTCCTGATCCCCGGATGGCCCCGATGATCTACGCCGCCGGTCTCCTCGGCGGTCTCGTCTGTCTTGAAGCACACCTGAAAGGCTGGTATGTCCCGGTCATCGCCGAACTGGTCGGCGCCTTCGAGAGAGACGGCGCCTTCCCGGGAAAAGGTTCGTTTTATTTTGTGGCGAGTGCGCTTTTCTGCTCGATCGTATTCAGGCCAGACGTGGCGTTCGTCGCCGTCCTCTCTCTTGCCATCCTCGACGCTGTCGCCACCGTTGCAGGCATCCGCTTCGGCAGGCACCGGATTGTGAACGGCAGGACGCTTGAAGGATCGCTCTCCGGTTTTGCCGTCCTGTGTGCGGTCCTCCTGACGTTCACCGGGCCGGTCGCCGCCCTGACCGCCTCCGCCGTCGCCGCCGTCGCCGAACTGATCTCCCCGATAGACGACAACCTTGTCGTCCCGCTGGTCGTCGGCGCCGCCCTCACCCTTATTCCGGTTGCCTGATCCTCGCCGTCAGGATGAGGTGCTGTTCGTGCCGGGTTTCCTGATCACCTGGTGGACGCCGCTCACGCGCAGCGGTCGGCCGGCACTGTCCTCCGCCACCACTCTTCCCGCGCTGTGCACCCGTATCCAGGAGTTGTCTTTTCCCCTGAGCCTGAACTCGCAGGAATAATAGGGGGTCTTTCCCTCGAGGTGTTCGCTCATGCCCCTCGCCATCTCTGTCCGGTCGTCGGGGTGGACGAGCATAATCCATTCCAGATCCCCTGACGGAGCGTCTCCGGGCGCGTAACCGAGCATCTCCAGATAATAATCGTTGTAATAGACTTCCCCCGTCTCCAGGTTCCAGTTCCAGATCGCAAGCCCCGCCCCATTGATAATGCATTCGAGCCGCTTTTTTTCTTCCTTCAGGGACATTTCTGCTTTTTTCTGGCTGGTGATATCGCGCATGGCGCTCTGGGCGCCGACTACGTTCCCTTTGCGGATCAAAGGGCCTCCGTTCATTTCAACGTGGGCGATATCTCCGCTCTTTTGGCAAAGAGCGATCTGAAGCCCCTCTGCAGTTTCTCCTGCCAGTGTGCGGACGAAATGGCTCATCAGCCGTTCCCTGTCCCCTGCCGAGACAAACTCCAGAAAGGAGTGTCCGACGATCTCTTCGGTGGGGTAACCGGTGATCCGCGTCATTGATGGCGAGGCGTACGTGATGATGCCGTCCGGGCTCGCGGTGGTGATGCCGTCGAAGATGCCTTCCATGATGAGGCGGTAACGTTCTTCCGCTCTTTCAAGTGCGTCCGTTGTTTT